>Ga0302314_10011791_pt1 | contig 15204 bp, 15 predicted proteins | sample III_Palsa_N2_3_FD_200533 | JGI IMG/M metagenome (GOLD analysis project Ga0302314, IMG submission 200533) | Peat permafrost microbial communities from Stordalen Mire near Abisko, Sweden - III_Palsa_N2_3 | ecosystem: Environmental > Terrestrial > Soil > Palsa > Peat permafrost | place: Sweden...
GCTCGTGGTTGAACAGGGCATACCGTTTCGCGAGGCCTACGGGCGGGTAGCGGCGCGCTATACGCGCAAGGATTAGGGACATGGAGTCGGAACCTGTCGCCGCGGCTGGCAGCAACCCGGGGGTGGTAAAGCCCGGATTGGTCGAGTACACCAACTGGATCTACGGCCTGCACGCCGTCTCGGTGGTGATCGCGCTGGTCTCCGCGCACACGGTGGTCGGCCTGTTCCTCTTCAGCCCGCCCTCGATCATCGCGGTCATCATGAACTACGCGCGGCGTTCCGAAACGCACGGCACCTGGCTGGAGAGTCACTTCCGCTGGCAGATCCGTACCTTCTGGTATGCCTGGCTGTGGATCATCCTGACCTCACTGATATCGATACCCATGATGCTGGTGCTCATTGGATTCGTGATCCTGTTCATCGGCCTGGGGTTGACCGGTCTGTGGATCATCTATCGCGTCGCGCGCGGCTGGCTGGCGCTGCGCGAGGGTCGCCCGATGCCCCTGCCGACCCCGGTATGACTGACCGCCAGACCTCGCGGCGCAGGACGCTGCTCGCGCTCGCACTGAGCGGCGCGATCGCAGTGGGCGCGATCGCACTCGGCGGGACTTTAAGCGGCTGCGGTCAGAAAGGGCCGCTGTTCCTGCCGAAACAGCAGAAGACCCGCGTGCCCGCGACGCCCTCGAACCCGACGCCCGACGCGACCGACACGCCCGGCGCGCCCGGCGCGCCCGTCACTCCCGATACGTCGCCGAACGACGCCTCTCCACCGACCAGCGACTCGACACCGCCCGCGTAAGCGTTGCGGCCGCGCCATGCCCCTGCCCGAACGTCCAGACCTGGTGCTGATCGATGGCTCGTCCTATCTATATAGAGCCTTCTTTGCGCTGCCGCCGCTGACGAACTCGAAGGGCGCGCCCACCGGCGCCGTGCTCGGTGTGCTGAACATGCTGTCGAAGTTCCTGCGTGACTTCGCGCCGCCGCACATCGGCGTGGTGTTCGACGCCCCCGGCAAGACTTTTCGCGATGAGCTGTTTGCCGAGTACAAGGCCAATCGCCCGCCCATGCCCGACGATCTGCGCTCGCAGACGCAGCCGCTGCTGTCGGCAGTGGAGGCGCTGGGCCTGCCAGTGCTTCGCATCGATGGGGTCGAGGCTGACGATGTGATCGGCACGTTGGCCTGCCGCGCCGCCGCGGCCGGTCAGACCGTGCTGATCTCTACCGGCGACAAGGACATGGCGCAGCTGGTCAACGAGCACATCACGCTGATCAACACCATGAGCGGCACGGTGCTCGACCGCGCCGGGGTCAAAACAAAGTTCGATGTCTTCCCCGAGCAGATCATCGATTACCTGGCGCTGGTGGGCGACAGCTCCGACAACATCCCGGGCATCGACAAGGTGGGACCTAAAACCGCGGCCAAGTGGCTCAATGCCTACGGCACCATCGATGGGCTGCTCGAGCATGCCGCCGAGATCACCGGCAAGGTGGGCGAGAATCTGCGCGCGGGGCTGACGATGCTGTCGTTATCGCGCCAGCTCGCCACCATCCGCACCGATCTCGAACTACCGCTCGACACCGCGGATCTCACGCGCCGCGCGGTCGATACCGCCCAATTGCGCGCCATCTATGCGGCGCTCGAACTGCGCACCTTGCTTGCACAGCTGGAAGCGGGTGCCTCCGCAACCGCCGTCACGACCACGGTGTCGGAAGGCACAGCGGGCGGCGATGCCGGCAGCGTCGCGGTGGCCGTGGAAGTAACGCTGGCCGTGCCGGATGACCCCGATGCCGCCGCATTGGCGGCCATTCCGCGGCAGTACGAGACCGTGCTGGACCAGGAAAGCCTCGACCGCTGGTGCCGGGCACTGAACAACGCGGAAGTTTTCGCTTTCGATACCGAGACCACCAGTCTCGACTACATGAACACCGAGATCGTCGGGCTGTCCTTCTGCATCGAACCGGGCGTGGCCGCCTACGTGCCGCTGGGTCACGACTACGCTGGCGTGCCGCCGCAGCTCGAGCGCGCGCGCGTACTCGAACAGCTCAAGCCGCTGCTCGAAGATCCCGACCGCGCCAAGCTCGGTCAGCATCTGAAATTCGACATCCACGTGCTCGAAAACTACGGCATCGCCCTGCGCGGCCAGCGCTACGACACCATGCTCGAATCCTATGTGCTCAACAGCACAGCCACGCGCCACGACATGGACTCGAACGCGAAACACTATCTCGGCATCGACACGATTCATTTCGAGGATGTGGCCGGCAAGGGCGCCAAGCAGATCGGTTTCAACCAGGTCAGCATCGAGCGCGCCGCGGAATATTCCGCCGAGGACGCGGATGTGACGCTGCGCCTGCACCGTACGCTGTGGCCTCGACTCGAGCGCACACCTGGACTCGCGGCGCTCTACACCGACATCGAACAGCCGCTGGTGCCCATCCTGCAACAGATGGAACGCCGCGGCGTGCGCATCGATCGCGAGATGCTACGCATCCAGAGCGGCGAGCTCGCCAGCCGCATGGAAGAGATCAAGGCGCTGGTTCATACGGAAGCCGGCACCGTATTCAATCTCGAGTCGCCCAAGCAGCTGCAGCAGATCCTGTTCGAGAAGCTGCAGCTGCCGGTGCTGCGCAAGAGTCCTGGAGGAGCGCCCTCGACCGCGGAAGATGTACTCGAAGAGCTGGCCGAGAATCATCCGCTGCCGCGCCTGATCCTCGAATACCGCGGGCTCGCCAAACTGCGCTCGACCTATACCGAGAAGCTGCCCGAACGCATCGATGCGAAGACCGGCCGCGTGCACACCAGCTATCACCAGGCGGTGGCCGCCACCGGCCGGCTGTCCTCGAACGATCCGAACCTGCAGAACATTCCAATCCGCAGTCCCGAAGGCCGGCGCATCCGCCAGGCCTTCATCGCCGATCCGGGCTTCGTGCTGCTGGCGGCCGATTACTCGCAGATCGAGTTGCGCATCATGGCGCACCTCTCGGGCGATGAGGGTCTGCTGCGGGCGTTTGCCGAAGACCGCGACATTCACCAGGCCACCGCCTCGGAGGTCTTCGGTGTAGCGCTCGATGCGGTCTCCGGCGATCAGCGCCGCTCCGCCAAGGCCATCAACTTCGGACTCATCTACGGCATGTCAGCCTTCGGCCTGGCGCGCCAGCTCGGCATCGCGCGCGGCGCGGCGCAAAGCTACGTCGAACTCTACTTCGCGCGTTATCCGGGCGTGCGCCGCTACATGGACGCGACGCGCGAGCAGGCACGGCGCGAGGGCTTCGTCGAGACCGTGTTCGGCCGCCGCCTGTATCTGCCCGAGATCAACTCGCGCAATCGCGCCATGCAACAGTACGCCGAGCGCAGCGCCATCAATGCCCCCATGCAGGGCACGGCAGCCGACATCATCAAGCGCGCCATGATCAGCGTCGAGGCCTGGTGCCAGGCCTCACCGGTACCGGCGCGCCTGATCATGCAGGTGCACGATGAACTGGTGCTCGAGGTGCGCGAGGACGGCGTCGAGCAGGCGAGCGCCGCACTGCGGGCTCACATGGCCGATGCCGCACAGCTGGCCGTGCCGCTCAAGGTCGAGGTCGGCAGCGGGCTGAACTGGGACCAGGCGCACTGACACGACCCGGCCGGCGGGAACCCAAGCCGCCCGCGTGAGTCATTAATGCACCGCCAGGCCCGCGCGCCGGCACTCACTCCTGAGAAGGTCACATGCAGTCATCCCGTTATTTCGCAGCCCGTCATGCCGTGGTACTGGCCGGCGCCGTGCTCGGCAGCGCCGCAGTTGCGCCGCTCTTTGCCGCCGATGACGGCTTCTACTTAAGCGGGGCGCTCGGCGCTGCGCAGCAGAACTACGATTCGCAGATATTCGACGCCCACGGCAGCCAGACCGGTTACAAGTTCGCGGTCGGGGTCCGTCCCATCGATCTGCTGGCGGCCGAAGTCAGCTACATCGATTTTGGCCGTGCATTCAATGGCATCAACTACGCCGACACCAACGCGGTGGGTGCCTTTGCGCTGGCCTTTCTGCCCATCCCGCTGGTCGATGTCTACGGCAAGGTCGGACTGGCCGAATGGCGCACCGATGCGCAATCCCCGGGCTTCGGGTTCCACCGCACCGGGGCCAATGTGGCTTACGGCGCCGGGGTCGGAACCAACTGGGGTGACATCGGCGTCCGCCTGGAATACGAACGCTACGAGGTTTCGCACTCCAACGACATGGGGATGGCCTCCATCGGCGTGGTATGGGCGTTTCTGTAGCGCCGGGGCGACAGGCAACATCTACAATCACGCGCCCAAGCCTTTGAATCACCTGGGCTAAATTAACGATAATTCACAAACAGAGTGTGAACTAAAGCCGCCCAGGCGCGCTCTTACCTAACGAGTGCGATGCACTCCCCGCTTCCCTCCCTAGGCGGGTTGAGCCCGGTGCGTAGAGACCCGCACCGTGCTTGGACTGGCCCCGGTAACTACTCCCCAGTACTACCGGGGCTTTCTTTTTTAGGGTGCGCGCCGTGCGGTAGCGTACAGAGCGGGGCGCATTCGTAATGCTCAAATGTTTTCGCAATCCCATGGCGAAGGCGTATGCAGCAGACGAATCGGATCAGCCGAGCATGGATCCTTCAACTCCTGCTTAGTGTCGCCGCGGCACCGCAGATCGCTCAGGCGGTCCCCAGTTTTGCACGACAGACCGGCATGGCATGCGAGGCCTGCCACACCGTATTTCCGGAGCTCACTCATTTCGGGCGCATGTTCAAGGCCAACGCCTACACGCTCGACAACCTCAAGCAGGTGCGTGACATCGATGCGGCCAAGCAGGAGTTGCTGTCGTTGGCGAATCTGCCGCCACTGTCGGTGATGATTCAGATTTCGGATACCTGGCTCAATTCGCCATTGCCGGATGGGACCGGTGGGAAAGGTCACTCGCAGACAAGCACCACCGGGTTTCCGCAGCAGTTCAGTCTTTTTTATGCGGGCAAGGTCGCGCCGCACCTGGGTGCGATGATCCAGCTCACTTACGCCAACGATTCCGGCACGATCGGCATCGACAACACCGATCTGCGCTTCGCCAATAACATCGTGTTGCCGCAGGAAACCAACCTGATCTACGGCATCAGCGTCAATAACAATCCAACGGTCCAGGACCTTTGGAACAGCACCCCGGCATGGGGCTTTCCGTACTCCGGCAGCAATGCAGTCGTCTCGCCCCTGGCCGCGACTCAAATTGATGGCGCGCTGGCCCAGGATGTGGCCGGCATCAGTGCCTATGTCATGTGGAATGACGCCCTGTATGGAGAGTTTGGAGCCTATCGCTCGGCGAAGCAGGGCGTCACCAATCCGATCACGGGGGCGGCCGGGCCGCTCGATGGCACGGTATCAAACGTGATCAGCGGTGCAGCTCCATACGGGCGCGTGGCGTATGAGTACCAGTGGCGGCGCCACGATCTCGAGGTTGGCCTCTATGGGGCCACCTTCAAGCTTTATCCGGGCGGCGGCAGCACCGGCGCGCCGGCGCTGCTGAGTGGCCCGGCGAACGAATTCAGGGACTTTGCCGAAGACCTTCAGTACCAGTACATCGGCGATCAGCATCTGCTCACGATTGCCGCCACGCACATCCACGAATCGATGCGCCTGGACGCGAGTTTTGCAGCAGGCACGGTCACCAATCCAACCGATACGTTGACGACTACGCGCGTGATCGCAACTTATTATTTCCGGCGCAAATGGGGCGGATCGATCAGTCATTTCGCCACCACCGGCAGTGCTGACGGCGGCTTGTATCCGGCCGGCCCCGCGCCCGGCGTAATCACGAGCGCCAACGCCAGCCCGGACACGAGAGGCTGGATTGTCGAAGCCAACTACCTGCCGTGGCTCAATACCAAGCTCTCGCTGCAATACATCACGTATGACCAATTCAATGGCGGCAGCGCCAACTACGACGGATTCGGCCGCAATGCCTCGGGCAACGGTTCTACCTATCTGCTTCTGTGGCTCGCCTTTTGAAACCCTCACACACCAACATGAAGCGTCCTCTCGCGATCGGTCTGGGTTGTCTGCTCCTGCTGGCAGTGTCCTCGGCTGGCGCCGATGACGCCGACAAGGCCATCCAAATGGCAGCTGAGCGCGTCGCCGTCGGCACGTGCGCCAGTTGCCACGGCCCACAAGGCCATAGCTATTCGCCAAAGTTTCCGGTGCTGGCCGGCCAGCATGCGAGCTATCTGGTCGTGCAATTGCAGGCGTTCCGAGCGCAGACGCGCGGCGACGCGGATGCCCTGGGATACATGTGGGGCATGTCCGCGCCGCTTGACGATGCCATGATGGCCGCGCTCGCGGACTACTACGCCAAGCAGGCCCCGCGAGCCGGACCCATAGAGGAGCCCGCGCTACTCGCGCGCGGAAAGGATATCTATCAGAGCGGGGACAGCGGCCAAGGTGTGCCGCCCTGTGCTCCCTGCCACGGCCCAGGCGCCGCGGGAACCGATGCATTTCCCAGGCTCGCAGGCCAGCATCGAGAGTATCTCATCAAACAACTGGGCTCTTTTCAGAGCAACATGCGCAACGTTGCAGTGATGCACGGCGTGGCGCTCGGGCTGCAGCGGGCCGACATTCAGGCCGTCGCTGCGTATCTGCAGTCGCTCGGGCAGCTTCCATAGCGTCTGGCGACACAAAACCACGCAGAGCTTTTTGCATTAATCATGCGCGCTGGAAACCGGCACTGAGGCCAGCCACCCGTCCAGCCGCGCGCGGGCCTCATCCAATCCGACTTTCTTATGCGCCGAGAACAGCTGCGCCGTGCCCCGGCCCTTGAGCGTCGGCGCCGAGTCCTTCAGGAGCTTCGCGCCCGCGGATCGCGACAGCTGATCGGACTTGGAAAACAGCACGTGCACGGGGCGATCAATGGCGTGGGCCCAGTTCAGAAGCTGCTCATCGCCTTCAAGGATGCCGCGACGCGCGTCGACCACCACCAGCAATCCCCGCAGTGACTGCCGCGGCGCAAGCGCCTCGATCAGTGGCTTCCAACCCGCCCTCTCCTCACGCGCACCGCTGGCATAGCCGTAACCCGGCAGATCGATCAGTCGCGCCTGCGGCGCCACCTCGAAAAAATTCAGCAGCCGCGTACGTCCCGGGGTCTTGCTGGTGCGTGCCAGGCTATTCCGCTGCAGCATCGCATTGATGGCACTCGACTTGCCGGCGTTCGAACGCCCGGCGATGGCCACTTCGGCACCAGTATCCGGAGGGAACTGGGCCGGGGCCGCCGCGCTGATCATGAAACGGACGTTGGGGTAGAGACTCACACCGGGAATTCTCGAATCGGGTCCTAGTGTACAATTCTCAGATCCCTTTGCTCTGCAAAGAAAAATCGCCAATCACTCGGAGTCGATTGCATATGATCTCGATGATGCGCTGGGTATGGCTGCTGCTGGCAGCTGGCGCCGCACCATTGGCTGTCACACTACCGGCCCAGGCGGCCGCTGCATCCGCCGATGCCAGTGCCGGCGCCGCCAAAGCCGTCACCTGCACCGCCTGTCACGGACCGGCCGGCAACAGTGCCAACCCACTGTGGCCCAACCTCGCCAGCCAGAACGCGGCCTACATCGTCGGCCAGCTCAAGCAGTTCAAGGCCAACACCCGCATCAACAGCCAGGGCGTCATGATGGGCATGGCCCAGACCCTCGACGACCAGGGCATGCTGGATGTCGCCACCTACTTTTCCGCGCAGACCGTGACCGGCGGCGAGGCCGATCCCTCCTACTGGCAGGCGGGCCAGAAGCTCTATCGCGGCGGCGATCCCGCGCGCGGCATACCTGCCTGCATGGCCTGCCATGGGCCGTCAGGTCACGGCAACCCGGCCGCCGGCTACCCGGCACTGCGCGCCCAGCATTCGCAGTACGTGGTCAAGGAACTCACCGACTACGCCGGCGGCAAACGCTACTCGACCAACGACAAGGGCGACACCGCCGGCGGCCCCAACGCCGCCATCATGGCGACCATTGCGCAACGCCTGTCGCCCGAAGACATGCGCAACCTCGCGTCCTATGTCCAGGGCCTGCGTTGACTGACAAGAGCTTCGCTGGCGTGATCAGACACTCCCTGCCGCTGCTGCTCCTCATCGCAAGCCTTTCGGCCTGCGCGCGAGAAACGCCGGTGGCACCGGCCGCCGCGCCCAGCGCGAAACCTGCCGCCTCAGCTGCTGCGCCTGCGGCCCCAGCCGGAGCTGCGGCCGCCACCGCGCTCAAAGGCGACGGCGACCTCGCTGCCGCGGCCGCCACGCAGCAGGAAGGCGCGGATGTTGCCGCCGCTTCCGATAGCGGGGAAACGCAGCTCGAACGCATCGCCGTGCTGCCCGCGGAAGGACAGCTACCCGGCGGCAAGTGGACCGCGGGCACCAACTACAGAGTGGTCTCGCCCTCGCAGCCGACCAGCGTGGCGCCCGGCAAAATCGAAGTCATCGAATTTTTCTGGTACGGCTGCCCGCACTGCTTTGCGCTCGATCCGGCCATCGGCAGCTGGCTCAAGAACAAGCCACCCTATATCGAGTTCGTGCGCGTCCCGGTGACCTGGTCCGAAGTGCATCGCGCCCACGCGCGGCTCTTCTATACTCTCAAAGGTCTGGGCAAGGGCGATGAACTTCACGGCAAAGTGTTCGCTGAAATCCACGTCAACCACCAACCGTTGTATGCGCCCGGCGATCCCTTGCAGACCCAGCGCGAACAGCTGCAATTCGCCAAGGACAACGGCGTCAGCGAAGCCGACTTCACCAAGGCCTATACCGACTTCGGCGTGCAGACCGCGCTCGCGCGCGCCGACGACCTGGTGCGACGCTACCGCATCGATGCCGTGCCCACCTTCGTGATCGCGGGCAAGTACGAAACTGACCTCGCGATGGCCGGCGGCGAAGCGAATCTATTTCAATTGATCAACGACCTGGCTGCCAGCGAAAAGCATCACTGATTGCTCCCATGACCGCGCGCAGGCTTCATATCGGTGGCCAGATCCGCACGACGGGCTGGGAAGTGATTGACGCCAATCCGGGTCCATATGTCGATCACGTCGGGGACGCAGGCGATCTTGAGCGGTTCGAGACCGGGACTTTCACCGAGGTCTACGCTTCCCACGTACTTGAGCACTTCGACTACAAAGACGAACTGCTTGCCACTCTGAAGGAGTGGCATCGCGTGCTGGCTCCTGGCGGTATGTTGCATGTCAGCGTTCCTGATATGGATACACTGGCCCGGCTTTTTGTGGATCGACAGCGGCTAAACCCGGACGAACGCTATCTGGTCATGCGCATGATCTTTGGCGGTCACATCGATCAATACGACTATCATCTGGTTGGATTGAACGAAGAATTTCTCCGTGGGTACCTGGTCGCCGCCGGGTTCGCGCAAGCCGCTCGCGTTCCGGAGTTCGGCATTTGGGACGACACCAGCACGGCGCAAATCAAGGGCGTTCCGATCAGTCTCAACATGTCGGCTCTCAAATCGCGGGATTAGGACCGCCCGATCTGCACCATATGGCGCTCATGCGATTCCCCACAAGCTGCCATTCCAACTAGAATCACCAGGTTGCAGTGTTGCGCCCGTAGCTCAGCTGGATAGAGTACTGCCCTCCGAAGGCAGGGGTCACTGGTTCGAATCCAGTCGGGCGCGCCAATTCCCTCAATGTCCTATCCGGGCACATTGTCCTATCCGGGTTGCCTCAACTCCCGGCCAGTTTGTCGGCGGTCCTGGTCTCGAAATCGCTGGCATCGTGACGCTCGTGCAGCTGGCTCGAAAGCTCGCCCGAGGTGCGGTTGACCATGCGCCCGCGCTGCACCGCCGGACGCTCCAGCAACGCATCCGCCCACCGCTGCACGTTCTTATAGTCCTGCACGCTCAGGAACTCTGCCGCACCGTAGGCCCAACCCTTCACCAGGCCGCCATACCAGGGAAAGACCGCGATGTCGGCAATCGTGTAGGTGTCGCCGGCAAGGTACTCATGATCGGCCAGGCGGCGGTCGAGCACATCGAGCTGGCGCTTCACCTCCATCGAGAACCGGTCGATGGCGTATTCGATCTTGATGGGAGCGTAGGCATAAAAGTGGCCGAAGCCGCCGCCGAGATACGGTGCGCTTCCCATCTGCCAGAACAGCCACGACAGGCACTCCGCACGCTCGGCCCGGTCCGTGGGCAGCAAGGCCCCAAACTTCTCTGCGAGATACACCAGGATCGAGCCGGATTCGAACACCCGGATCGGTGGAGTTTCACTGCGGTCGAGCAGCGCCGGAATTTTCGAGTTGGGATTCACCGCCACGAAACCGGAGCCGAACTGATCGCCCTGGTTGATGCGGATCAGCCACGCATCGTATTCGGCGCCCTTGATCCCCAACGCCAGCAACTCCTCGAGCATGACCGTGACTTTCACCCCGTTGGGCGTTCCCTGTGAATAGAGTTGCAGCGGATGACGGCCGACCGGCAGCTCCTTCTCGTGAGTCGGCCCCGCGATCGGGCGGTTGATGTTGGCGAAGGTCCCGCCACTGGGCTTGACCCACGTCCAAACCTGCGGCGGAACATACTCAGAATTCGTCACGGTCGGCACTCCAGAGTTCGATGGAAAGCAGTCAGCCTGCCGGCCGGGAGTGTAGCCCGAGCCCGTCCGGGATTTTTTTATCGCCATGGCAACTACTTTTGCCGTCCTGGCCATGTGTTGCCGGCCAAGCCATGTGTTGCCGGCCAAGCCATGTGTTGCCGGCCAAGCCATGTGTTGCCGGCCAATGAAATTAGTTGCCATAGCAACTAAAACGCGGAACGGATGCCTCGTATCAGGCCGGCCGATATGCATCGGAGTTCATGACTTTCTCTGAAATGCTCTGTCGATCAGCGCCCAACTGATTGGAATCGCTTGCGATTCGGTCTGCGGCAGTGCCGCACGATTGCCGCGTCCGGTGTGCCTGTAAAACCTATAAAATGCCGCGCTTTCGGGCCATCTGAAACTAATCCGTAACACCTCCTCCGCAGCGTGAATTCAACCGCAACAGCTGGAGTGCGCGCCCGGCGCCGCTCGCCGAATCTGCGCACCAGACGCAGCACGGCTGCACAGGAGTCCACCATGAATCGCCCGACAACCGACCTGACGATTGACGATGCTCGCTGGAGCGCCGTCCAGCAGCGAAGCCCCGGCGCCGACGGCGAGTTCTTCTATGCCGTCCGCACCACCGGGGTGTATTGCCGTCCGTCCTGCGCGGCGCGCATGCCAAAGCGCGAGAACGTGCGCTTCTTCTCCGAGCCCTCGGCCGCGGAGCGCGCGGGCTTTCGCGCCTGCAAGCGTTGCCATCCCAACTCGGTGGCGCCCTCACAGCGCCAGGCCGAACTGATTGCAGCGGCCTGCCGGCGCATCGCTGAGGCCGAGCAGATGCCGAACCTCGCCGAGCTCGCACAGGGCGCGCAGCTGAGCCGGTTTCATTTTCATCGTCTCTTCAAGCAGGTGACCGGACTTACGCCCAAGGCGTACGCCGCGGCGCTACGCGCTCAGCGCGTGCGCGAGAAGCTGCCCGGCAGCGGCAGCGTGACGGCCGCGATGTACGACGCGGGCTTCAACTCGAACGCGCGTTTCTATGCGCAGAGCGATGCCGCGCTCGGCATGGTGCCCAGCGCCTATCGCAGCGGCGGCAATGGCGAGCAGATCCGATTCGCGATCGCGCAATGCTCGCTCGGCTCCATCCTGGTGGCCGCCACAGATCGCGGTGTCTGTGCAATCACGCTGGGCGATGAACCCGAGGCGCTGCTGCAGGACCTGCAGGATCGGTTTCCGCGCGCGCAACTGCGCGGCGGCGACGCTGATTTCGAACGCACGGTGGCCGCCGTCATCGGCTTCGTCGAAGCGCCGGCCACAGGTCTTGATCTGCCGCTCGATCTGCGCGGCACCAGCTTTCAGCTGCGTGTCTGGCAGGCACTGCGCGCTGTTCCTGCCGGCACTACCGTCAGCTACGCCGAGATCGCACGCCGATTGGGAATCCCGAAGGCCAGCCGCGCCGTCGGTGCCGCGATCGCGGCCAACCCGGTTGCGGTGGCAGTCCCATGCCATCGTGTGATCCGCAGCGATGGCGCCCTGTCCGGCTATCACTGGGGTGTTGCCCGCAAGCGCGCACTGCTCGAGCGCGAGGGCCGCGCCTCGTGAACGCCGTGCTCGCCGAATCGCCCGCGACTCCGGCCGTGACGCCGTGCTCCGCGCTCGACGCAAATCTCGATGCCGAGCTCGATGCGCGCGGTGCGGCCGTGATGCCGGCGCTGCTGAGTGATGCGCAATGTGCGCAGCTCATCGAGTGCTACAGCGATGCGGATGCGTTTCGCAGTCGCGTGATCATGCAGCGCCACGGCTTCGGGCGCGGCGAGTACCAGTACTTTCGCTACCCGCTGCCGGCGCTGGTGCAGGCGATGCGCGCGCGGCTGTATGAGTCGCTGGCACCGATCGCCAATCGCTGGAGCAGTTTGCTCAAAGGCGTGACGCGCTATCCGGCAACGCTGCCCGAGTATCTCGATGAGTGCCACGCGGCCGGACAGACTCGACCCACGCCGCTGCTGCTTCGCTACGAGGCCGGCGATTACAACTGCCTGCATCAGGATATCTACGGCGAGCATGTGTTTCCGCTGCAGGCCACGGTGCTGCTGTCATCACCCGGAGCCGACTTCGAGGGCGGCGAGTTCGTGCTGACCGAGCAGCGGCCGCGCGCGCAGTCGCGTGCCGAGGTGGTGCCGCTGCGCCGGGGGGATGCGGTGATATTCGCCGTGAATCACCGGCCGGTGCAGGGCAAACGCGGAATTTATCGAGTCGCTATGCGCCATGGGGTGAGTCGGCTCCGGCGCGGCATGCGATACACGTTTGGGGTGATATTTCACGATGCGACGTAATACTTATGGTCGGTTCTCATGATCGGTTCTAGCGTTACCCGGGCGTCCGCCCGCGATCTGGCGACACGCGATCTGTTGCCGCGCGAAGCCATGGAGCGCATCGCACCGGAAGCGGTCGTGCTGCCGGGGTTCGCTGCCGCCGATGCGGCCATGCTGTGCGCCGATGTGCAGGCCCTGATCGCCACCAATCCCTGGCGCCACATGCAGACTCCGGGCGGCCAGCGCATGTCCGTCGCCATCACCAACTGTGGGCGCGCGGGCTGGGTATCCGATCGCGCGGGCTATCGCTACCAGAGCCTCGATCCCTGCAGCGGCCGGCCATGGCCGTCGATGCCGGCGCGATGGAGCGAGCTGGCGGCAAGGGCCGCGGCGCGTGCGGGCTTTGCGCGTTTTGCTCCCGATGCCTGCCTCGTCAACCGCTACGAACCCGGCGCGCGCCTGTCGCTGCACCAGGATCGCAACGAGCGCGACCTGTCAGCCCCCGTGGTCTCGATCTCGCTCGGATTGCCGGCGGTGTTCCTGTTCGGTGGCATGCTCCGCGACGATCCGGTGCAGCGCGTGCCGCTGTTTCACAGCGATGTGGTGGTGTGGGGCGGTGCCCAGCGCCTGGCATTTCACGGCGTCCAGCCGCTGGCCGAAGGGCAGCACCCCGACCTCGGACGCTGCCGAATCAACCTGACGTTTCGCCGCGCGCTCTAGCACCTTTATCGCCGGCCCGTTTATCATGCGCACCTGCCGCCTCAGTAACCGGTCTCGGTGCCCGTGAACAAAAACGACTCGCAATTCGTCAACGTCTTCAGTCTCGTGATCGGCATCCTGATGGCAGTCGCGCTGGCACTGCTGTTCCTTGCCCGCTCGGTGGCCGCGCGCACCGAGGCGCGTGACGTCTACGCCGACCCGGCCTACGTCAACAGCGTGCTGGAGCGCGTCGCGCCCGCCGGCCAGGAAGCCGTCGCAGGGCAGGACAACTCGGCACTGGCCATCAAGGCGCCCGCGGGAGCGGCGGCCACAACCGCGCTGGCCGTGCCCAAGGACGGCAAATCACTGTTCGAGGCCGTGTGCAGCGTCTGCCACGGCGCCGGTATTGCGGGTGCTCCCAAGGCCGGTGACAAGGCTGCCTGGGGACCGCGAATCGCACAGGGCAAGGCGACGCTCTATCAGCACGCGCTGCAGGGATACAACGGCAAAACCGGCGCCATGCCCGCCAAGGGTGGCCGCACCGATCTGCCGGACGACCTGGTCAAGCAGGGCGTCGACTACATGGTGTCGCTGGCGCAGTAGACAACGCTGGCGCAGTAGGCGCGCGCTGGCGTCTTAGTGCGCCGGCCTCAACCACGCTGGCAGCGAGACCACGCCCATCCGGTGGAATTTCGCGCGTTCGGCGGCACCTGCCGAGCCGAAGGCTTCAGTTCTGGCCAGCATCTCCTCGAGCGCGACCCGAATCTCCATGCGAGCCATGGGCGCACCGAGACAGGTGTGGATTCCCCTTCCGAACGCCAGGTGCCGGTTGGATTTGCGATCGAGGATGTACTGGTCCGCCTGGGAAAAGGCGCGCTCATCACGATTGCCTGCGGCCCAGAACATGCCAATCCGATCGCCGGCGGCAATACGCCTGCCGCCGATCGTCACATCCTGCGTGGCCCAGCGCGGCATCTCCTGCACAGGCGTGTCGCAACGAAGGAATTCCTCGATCGCGGCAGGGATGAGCTTTGGGTTCTGCCGTAGCTGCTCCTGCGACTGCGGGTGTTGCATCAGGTAGAGAAGGCTGTTGCCGATCGCGCTGGTGGTCGAGTTGTGGCCGGCTGAAATCAGGATGCGCAGGGTGCGGGCGATCAGGTCGTCATCCATCGCTGCGCCCCCGATGCGCGCGGCGAGCAGCGCACTGGTGATGTCATCCTGCGCAGACATCGGGTTGCGACGGCGCTCTTCAATCATGGTGCCGGCAAAGGCGATGATTTTCTCGTGCCCGGCGATGGCGAGTTCGCGGTCCGACTGACGATCGGAATCCATCAGCAGGGTGTTCTCCGACCAGATCTTGATCTCGCGCCAATGCTCGCTCGAGATGTTGAGCAGTGCGCACAGCCCCATGACCGGCAGCGGATAGGAGAGCTCCTTCGCCAGATCGCCCTCACCGACGGCGACCAGCCGCTCGATGATCTCGACCGCGACCGCGCGCACTTTGACTTCCAGCGCCTGCATGCGCGGCAGTGCAAAGAACACCGCCAGCAGGCGGCGATATTCCGCGTGCATGGGGGGATCGAATTCGAGCGGCGGCAGCGGGCGGTTGTAGCGGGATGCCCCGGCATTGGAGAACCGCGC
>Ga0302314_10011792_pt1 | contig 15204 bp, 12 predicted proteins | sample III_Palsa_N2_3_FD_200533 | JGI IMG/M metagenome (GOLD analysis project Ga0302314, IMG submission 200533) | Peat permafrost microbial communities from Stordalen Mire near Abisko, Sweden - III_Palsa_N2_3 | ecosystem: Environmental > Terrestrial > Soil > Palsa > Peat permafrost | place: Sweden...
CGCTGCGGCAGCCCCGCCTGGGTCTGCCTGGTAACCGGCGGCTGGGCGGGCGCGCCGCCGCCGGGCCAGCCGCCCGGGTCGGCCGAGCGCATCCCGGCGTCGGCCGAGCCCGAGCCCGAGCCCGAGGCCGACCAGTCGACGCCGGCCGGCCCCCAGCCGCGGCCCGGAGTCGACCACTGCCCGCCGCCCGCCGAGGGGGCCGACGCGGACGAGGCCGACGCGGACGAGGCCGACGCGGACGCCGATGAAGACCCGGCCGGCGCCCGGCCGGAGGGCGTCTTGGCGGCGAACCAGACCGACCGGGGCCCCGCCCCGCCCCCGCCCCCGCCCCCGCCCCCGACCACGGGCTGGTCGCCGCTGGTGGCGAGCAGGCTGAGCCGGTGCCGCCCGCCGCCCGGTCGGCCGGTCGTGCGCTGCCGGAGTCCCGACGTGCCGTGGGCGGCCTGGAGCGCCGCCCCGAGCGCGGGGGTGGGGTGGTCACCGAACGACGTGATCTCGTTGAACGTGCTGCCCTCGGGGCGCGGGCGCGAGTGCATGCCGACCGCCAGCGGCTGCTCGCGGCTGGTCAGGGTGCCCGGCAGCCAGACCAGGGCGGTCAGGCCCTGCGGGTTGCCGGCCCGGAGCCTGACCCTGATGCCGTGCCGCGCCGCCAGCCGGGAGACCGCGAACAGGCCCATGTGCCGGGACACCGACACGTCGACGCCGGGCGGGTGGTCGAGCCGCCAGTTCATCTCCGACAGCCGGGCGGCCGAGACGCCGACCCCCTCGTCGCGGACCTCGACCAGCACGCCGCCGCCGGGCGAGTCGCCCACCGACACCTGGATCTGGTTCTCCCGGGGGGAGAACAGCGTCGCGTTCTCGATGAGCTCGGCCAGCAGGTGGACGATGTCGGCCGCCGCCTGGCCGGAGACCATGATCCCGGGCTGGACCGTGAGCGACACCCGGCCGTACTGCTCGATCTCGGCCGAGGCGGCCCGGGCCACGTCCCCCAGCGGCACCGGCTCACTCCACTTGCGCACCGGCTCCTCGCCCGCGAGCACCAGCAGGTTCTCGGAGTTGCGGCGCATGCGGGTGACCAGGTGGTCCATGGAGAAGAGGTGGGAGAGCTGCTCGGAGTCGGCCTCGTTCTGCTCGAGGTTGTCGATCATCCGCGACAGCCGGTCGATCAGCGGCACGCTGCGGCGCGAGAGGCTGATGAACATCGTGTTGAGGTTGTTACGCAGCTGCGCCTCGGTGCCGGCCAGCCGCACCGCCTCCGCGTGGACCTGGTCGAACGCACGGGCCACGCGGGCGATCTCGTCGGTGCCCTGCACGCCGATCGGCTCGACGTAGCCGAAGGTGGCCGGGTCCGCCTCGGCCAGGTCGGTCCCGCCGGCGGCGGCCGCCACCCGCGCGGGCAGCCGGACGGAGGCGATCTCAAGCGCGTCCGTCTGCAGTCGGCGCAGCGGGTTGACCATGGACCGGGCGACGAGCGCGGTCGCCAGCAGCACCAGCAGGACCACGGCCACGGTCACCACCGCGGTCAGCACCGCCGACTCGAACGCCGAGTGCTGCAGCGCCTGGCTGCGCTGCACGATCGCGGTCGCTAGCTGGTCGTTGACCGTCCGCATCCCGTCGACGGTCGAGGACATGTCGGTGAACCAGCCCTTGGGCGTGCTGGCCGTGTCGTTGGCGCCGACCACCATCTTCTGCCCGGCCAGGGGGAAGATGATCGTCGGGTCGCCCACCGCGCTCACCAGCGTCTCGATCAGCTGCGCGGACTGGGAGTCCAGGCTGGCCTCGGCGCTGGTGACGGTCGACGTCTGGGCTTGCGTGGCCACCGCGTCGAACGACTGCTGGTCGGCGAATTGGAGGTCCTGCGCGGTGATGAACGCGTCGAGCCCGCCGAAGTCGTTGAGCGCCACCGGGCCGGTGATGGAGTTGACGGGCGTCCCGTTCGTCACCGAGTCGTTGAGCGCGCTGGCCAGGAACGCGCCGTAGAGGATCGCGCGCTGCTGCGACGCCTGGTCCTCGGCCATGGAGAGCGCGCTGAGCGCGCGCACGTTGTCGCCAAGCTGGACGTCGCCGCTGCCGATGGTGATGTCGTCGTCCAGCGCGAACAGGATCGAGAGGATGCCCGAGTAGCTCTCGATGACCTCGATCGGGGTCTCGCTGGCGAGCGCGTTCTGGTCGGCTTGGAGCTGCGTCTGGCCCTTGGCCGGCTGGGGGAAGATGGCCGAGCGGAGGCTAGGCAGGTACCTGATCTGGTTGAGCACCGTCGTGGCCTTGGACTGGGTGCTCGTGGGGAACCCGGCGCCGATGCCCGCGACGAGCGCGGTCGTGAGACGGGCGGCGGTGTTCGTCGTGCTCTCGGCCGAGGTCAGCTCCGCCTGCTCCTGCTGCAGGTACTTCTCGAGCGGCGCCTGCACCTGCTGGCCCGCGCGGTCCGCCGCCGCGTCCCCTTCCAGCATGGTCAGGGCCTGGACGCCAACCGTAAGGTCGCGTTCGTCCTCCATCGCCTGCGCCAGCGCGGTGATCTGCCGGGCGACGCCGGCCAGCTGCACCGTCCGCGAGTAGTCGCTCGCGGTCCCGACCGCGTCGGCGATCCGCAGGCCGCCGAAGACGAGGCCGAGCAGGCTCGCCATGACGAACAGCGCCACCAGGCGGGTGGAGACCGACCAGTTTGACAGGGAGGAGCGCCGCGGCCGATCGGGCCTGGCCCTATCCGGCCCGGCCCGGTCCGGCTCCGCGCGGTCGGGCCGCGCCGGGTCCGGCCGGTCCCCGGCCTGGTCACCAGCCCGAATAACGGGCATGTCAGTCTGGCTGGCTCGCCGCCGCCCGTTTGGGGGCGCGTCGGGGCCTCTCATCGCTCTGCCCTCGCATATTCATGTCGTAGCCGCAGGTAAATCGACATGAGCCAGTCCTGGCGCGCGCCGCAGCCGTGCTCGGTGCGCACATCTGGCTAGCGAGAGTGTAAGACTCCACAGACATGCAGGTGTAACCAAATCGCCATATAGGGCAAAAATAGGTGTTTGATGTGCGGTATTGGTCGTCTTTTCTGACCCGCTCGTCGAAAAGGCGACCGCTGAACGGACCCGATTCCCCTCCGTCACGTCCGACAACTGGCAGCTCAGGAGTGGAGTAGGAATTTGATCGCGTCCAGCGCCGCCTCGATGTTGGCGACCGAGTTGGCGTAGGAGATCCGGAGAAACCCCTCGCCCTGCCGGCCGAACGCGGTGCCTGCCAGCGCCGCCACGCCGGCCTCGCGCAGCAGCCGGCCCGCCAGCTCATCGGCTGACAGCCCGGTGCCGGTGATGTTGGGGAACGCGTAGAACGCGCCCTGCGGCTGCAGGCAGCTGACCCCGTCGATCCCGTTGAGCCCGGCCACGATGACGTCGCGGCGCGTGCGGAACGCCGCCACCATGGCCGTCACGCCGTCCTGGGGCCCCTCGAGGGCGGCGATGGCCGCGTACTGGCTGAACGCGGAGGTGCAGGAGACCGAGTTGATCGCCAGCCGGGTCACCGGCTCCACCAGCGCGGTCGGGAAGACGCCGAAGCCGAGCCGCCAGCCGGTCATCGCGTACGTCTTCGACCAGCCGTCGAGCAGGATGGTGCGGTCGGCCATGCCGTCGAACTCGAGCACGCTCGCGTGCGGACCGCCGTACCGCAGCGCCCAGTACACCTCGTCCGACAGCACCACCAGATCGTGCCGCAGGGCGAGCGCGGCGATCGCGGCGCAGTCGTCCGCCGTGAGCGCCGAGCCGCACGGGTTGTGCGGGGAGTTGATGATCAGCAGCTTCGACGCGGGCGTGATCAGCCGGGCCAGCTCGTCGACGTCGATCCGGAACCCGTTCGACTCCCGCAGCGGCACCGGAACCGGGGTGGCCCCGGCGAACGCGGTGATCGACTCGTACATCGGGAACCCGGGGTCGGGGTAGAGCACCTCGTCTCCCGGCCCGCACAGCGCCATGATGGTGAAGAACATGATCGGCTTGGCCCCCGGCGTCACCACCACCCGGTCCGGCGAGGTCCGCAGCCGCCCGGTCCGCTCGAGGAACGCCGCGACCGACTCGCGCAGGGCCGGGATCCCGGGCGCGGGCACGTAGTGCGTCTGCCCCGCCCGCAGCGCCTCGACCGCCGCCTCGCTGATGTGATCCGCCGTCGGGAAGTCCGGCTCCCCGATCTCCAGGTGGATGATCCGCTGCCCGGCCGCCTCCAGCGCCTTGGCCCGTGCGAGCACCTCAAACGCCGACTCAGTCCCCAGCCGCCCCATACGCTCCGCAAGCCGAAAATCGGTCATATCGCTGAGCATAGATTCGGCCCCGCGACCCGGTAACTGGCGCCGGCCACTAAGACCGGCCCGGCCGGGCCGGCGTGGAAGACTGGAATCATGGACGCGGCCCCGGAATCGCTCGAGCGCGCCTACCGGCAGGAGGCGACCAGGATCAGGGCCGCGCTGGCCGCGCGGACCGGGGACCTCGGCCTGGCCGAGGACGCCGTGCAGGACGCGTTCGTCGAGGCGATCGAGCACTGGCCGCGCGACGGGATGCCGGCCAACCCGGGCGGCTGGCTCGCCACCACCGCCCGCCGCAAGGCCCTCGACCGGCTCAGAAGGGACCAGGTCGGCGAGCGCAAGCTGGCCCTGCTCGCGGTCACCGACCCGTCGGCCTGCCCGGATGGCCCGGCGGCGGCCGGCCAGGGCAGCCGCCCCGGCCCCGGCGACGCCGCCGACGGCGGGGGAGCGGACCGGCAGGCCGACGACGAGCTGCTGAGCCTGGTCTTCGGCTGCTGCCACCCCGCGCTCGCCCGGGACGCGCAGGTGGCGCTCACGCTCCGCGCGGTCTGCGGGCTGACCGTCGGGCAGATCGCCCGGGCGTTCCTCGTCTCCGAGGCGACGATGTCGCAGCGGCTGCTGCGCGCCCGCAAGACCCTGGCCGATCAGCACGCCCCGGTCCGCGTCCCCGACCCGGACGAGCTCGCGGACCGCCTGGCCCAGGTCCTCGCGGTCGTGTACCTCTTCTTCAACGAGGGCTACCTGGCCTCCTCCGGCCGCCAGCCGGCCCGCCGCGACCTCGCCGTGCAGGCGGTCGCGCTGACCAGGACCCTGCACCGGCTGATGCCGCGCGAGCCGGAGGTCCTCGGCCTGCTCGCGCTGCTGCTGCTGCACGAGTCGCGCGCCGCGGCCAGGTTCGACGGCTGGGGCCGCCTCATCCGGCTGAAGGACCAGGACCGTTCGCGCTGGAACAGCGGCCTCGCGGCCGAGGCGACGGCGCTGCTCGACCGCGCGATCGCGATGCGACGGGCGGGGGCGTACCAGGTCCAGGCGGCGATCGCCGCGCTCCACGCCGAGGCGGCCGACTACGAGCAGACCGACTGGCGGCAGATCCGCCTGCTCTACAACCGCCTTCAGGACCTGTCGCCGTCCCCGGTGGTGCTGCTCAACCGGGCGGTCGCCACCCGCTACGCGATCGGCCCGGAGCAGGCGCTCGCCGAGATCGAGCCCCTGCGCGCCGATCTCGAGGAGTACCACCTGTTCCACGCGCTCCGGGCCGCCCTGCTGACCGCGCTCGGCCGTCCCGCCGAGGCGGCGGCCGCGAACGACCGGGCGCTCTCCCTCGCCGCCAACCCGGCCGAACGCGACCTGCTCACCCGCGGCCTCACCCTCTTAACGCCACCGTTGAGGCAAGACGCTAACCGGTCAGCCCATCTCCAGGACCGGCCGAACCTCGACCGAGATCCAGCCCCGGTCCACGCCCGGCCAGGTCTTCGCGATGTCGGCCGCCTCGTCGATGGTGTCCGCCTCGATGGTCGAGAACCCGCCGAGCACCTCTTTGGTCTCGATGTAGGGCCCGTCGGTCACCCCGGTCGATCGCACGGTCTTCGCGGTCCCCGGTCCCTGGAGCTGGTATCCGCCCTCCAGCCGCCCGGTCGCGCCCCACTTCTCGTACCACGCGCCGACCTCGGCGTACCAGGCCCCGTACTCGGGGCTGTCCGGCGCCGGCTCGTTCGGCGTGTCCATGATCAGCATCACGTACTTCACGAGAATCTCCCTCCGCGCCGCGCCCCCAGCGGGCGCCTGCACCCACTCCACGAATGCTGGCCAAGCGATTCCGACAACCCCGCCGAGGAATTTCCGCCGAGGACAGAAGAGGCCTAGTCCCGCGCGCTGAGCACGCAGAACTCGTTGCCCTCGGGATCGGCCATCACCACGAACCGCGCGTCTGCCCCCTGGCCGATGTCGATCCGCCGCGCGCCGAGCTCCTCCAGCCGTCGGACCTCGGCCGCCTGATCGTCGTCCGGTCCGGGCGCGAGGTCGATGTGCAGCCGGTTCTTCAGCGTCTTGGACTCGGGCACGGGGACGAAGATCAGCCCCGGGCCGCGCTCGCCGAGCGGGATCGTCCGGCTCTCGTCGGCCATGTGCGGCGACTCGATGACGAACTCGTCATCGGCCTCGTAGGTGACCTCCCAGCCAAGCACCCGGGCCCACCAGTACGCCTGGGCCTTGACGTCATGGCTGTCGATAACGAGCGTGTAGAAACGCAGGCTCATGCGGTCACGGCACCGCGATGTCGTGATGGCCGGCCGCGAACTGACGCTCGGATTCCGTCAGGTCGCCCGGCTTGACCAGGCGGACCAGGTCAACGTGGCGGCCGACCGGGCACCACTGGATCCGCCACAGGCCGAGCCTGATCGCCTTGAGCGACCCGCCCGGGATCCACGTGGTCGTGAACAGGTGACCCGCGCGGCAGCGGACGAAGGAGTTGCGCCCGACCCGGTACCCGGCCCGGATGGCCACGATCGTGCCGACGACGTAACCGGCGACGACGACGGCGGTGACGCCCAGCCGCCGCTTGCGCTTTGACGTTGACATGCGGCCAGGCTACGCCTAACCGTGCCGGGCCACGTGCCTTCCGCGGTCGTCCCAGGGCGGCGCCGCATCCTCGAGGAAGAGGGTGAAGTCACTCTGGCTGCGCGGCCCCCGGTAGGTGAACGTGAACGCCCGCAGGATGTCGAGGCCGAGGATCACGTCCGCCCCCAGCGTGCTCGGCTTGATGCCGGCCACGCCCAGGTCGAACGGCGCGAACATCCCCTCGGTCGCCTGGAGCTCGATGCGGACCGGGTACATGTAGATGACGGCCCCGTTGACCCCGACCCGGTTGACCTCGGCCGCGCCCATCGGCTCGAGGCCGAGCGACCGGACCACGTCCGGTGAGACCGCCGAGTGGTTCGCGCCGGTGTCGATGACGGCGACGACCTGCACGGCCGGCATCGGCGCGGGGTGGCTCAGGACGTGCGCGTGCGGAGCGGGCCTGACGGTGACGCTGGTGACCGGGTAGCCGTGCGGATCAAGCTGCCCGAGCAGGTAAGACATGCCGTCCCCTTACGTCCCCATGGCCAACGATCGATGCTCACGCGCTACCCAGGACCAGCAGGAATAACAATCACAGGGACACTGCGCCAGCAAGAGACTACGGCCTCCGGGCGACGTTGAGCACCCCGCCCCAGTGCCGGCGGAGCAGGCCGTCCGGCCGCAGCGCCAGCCGCCGCCGGATCTCACCGTAGAGCCGGTCCCGCTGCCAGGCCGCCATCGAGAGGTTGCTCGAGAACGTGTCGAGCAGCCGGATGTACTCGTCGGCGTTGTACCTGATCTCCCAGTCGAACCGCCGGACGGCCACGTCGGTGAACAGCCCGCTCGCCTCGATCTCGGCCCGGCTATCAGGCAGCGTCGCGGGCGTGGGGGACACCCAGCCGGCCGGCAACCCCGACCCGATCTCGTCGTACACCTCCTGGATCTGCGCGAAGAACGGGTCGCCGCCGGTCTCCGGGAAGACGTGCACCGCCTCCCAGAACGCCAGGTGCCCGCCCGGCCGCAGCAGCGACCACGCCTTGCGGTACTTCACCGCCGGATCGATCCAGTGCCACGCGGTCGCCGCGAACACAAGCCCAAACCCGCCAACCCCGCCATCTCGAACGGTCCCGGCCGGCTGCCCGGGCGTCCACGACTCGAAGTCCGCGTGGTCCACCCGCACCCGCTCGAACCCGGCCAGGTTCCGCCGCGCCTGCGCCGCCAGCGCCCCGCCGAGTTCCACGCAGCTGATCGCGAACCCGCGCCGCGCCAGCGGCAGCGTCGCCTTCCCCGAGGCGCACCCGACCTCGCACAGCGCGTCCACCCCGGCCGTAATGCCGGTCAGCGAGATCAGCTCCTCATAGAGCGCGTCCGGATACTCCGGCCGCGCGTCCTGGTACTCCTCCGCCACCGCGTCAAACGTCCGCCGCAGCCGCTCCCGCTCAGAGATCCCATCCACGTCAAAAACCCTAACCCCACCCCCGATTCCGCAGAACCCATTTCCCCCGCGCATCCCCCGCGCATCCCCCGCCCCGCCCCGCCCCGCCGCCCCGCCCCGCTCATCCACCCCGCCCCGGCCTGCCAAGCCCTGGTGCCGGGGCCAGACGCAGGCAGCTTTCTATCAGTTCTGACCACTTCTTCACCTTCCTATCGGTTCTGACCACTTTCGCCCTCGGATTTTCGGGATTTTGTGGTCAAAACTGATAAGGAGATGAACCGAGTGGTCAGAACCGAGGTGAGCGTGGTGAGCGTGGTGAGCGTGAGGACGTTGTCGCCCATGCTCCAGCCGGTAGCCTGTGGTCGCGAGCCAACCCTCTAGAGCTGATGGTCTATAGTCGACAATCGACTGATATTTGCGCTATCTGGAGGAGTTCAGCATGACCGAGTCGACCGCCGGGCTGACCATCGTCATCGGCTCCTACCTGGAGGCGGACCTGGTGGCGCGGATCGCGGCCGCCCCGCCGGTGGCGCGGGTCGCGTACGAGCCCGACCTGCTCCCGGTGCCACGTTACCGCTGCGACCACAACGGGCGGCCGCGCGACCTGAGCGCGGGCGACCTGGCGCGGTGGCGGTCGATCACGGCCAGCGGCGACGTGTTCTTCGATTTCGACTGGCTCGACCCGGCCGGGATGGCGGACCTGGCCAAGCACGGGCGGCTGCGCTGGGTGCAGGCGACCAGCGCGGGCATCGGCGGGTTCATGCAGCGGACCGGGCTCGACCATAGCGGCCTGACCGCCACCACCGCGGGCGGCATCCACGCGGTCCCGCTGGCCGAGTTCGCGGTCATGGGGGCGCTGCACTTCGTCAAGGGCGTGCCCGACCTGCGACGGCGGCAGCAGGCCAGGCACTGGGAGCGCTACACGACCAGGCAGCTGGCGGGCCAGCGGGCACTCGTGGTCGGGCTTGGCGGCGTCGGCCGCCGGGTGGTCGCCAGCTTCGCCGCGCTCGGCGTGGAGGTGTGGGGGCTCGGCCGCGACAACAGGTCCTACGAGGTCGACGGCCTGGCCAAGGTCATCACCCGCCAGGACCTCGACGCGGCGCTGCCCTCGGTCGACATCGTCGTGCTCGCCTGCCCGCTGACCGAGGAAACCGAGGGGCTGATGGGACGCCGCCAGCTCGGCCTGCTGCCGCCGGGCGCGGTGCTCGTCAACGTCGCCCGTGGCCAGATCGTCGATGAGCAGGCGCTCATCGACGGGCTGCGGGCGGGCACGCTCGGGGGCGCGTGCCTGGACGTGTTCGCGACCGAGCCGCTCCCGGCCGACAGCCCGCTGTGGGAGATGGACAACGTCATCGTGTCGCCGCACTCGGCCTCGACCGTGGCAACCGAGAACGAGGCGCTGACCGAGCTTTTCATCGACAACCTCGAGCGGTTCGCCGACAACCGGCTGCTGCGCAACCGCTATGAGCCTGCCGATGGGTACTGACATCATGGAGTCGTCATGATCTCGCACCTTTCGCTGCCAGAGGCCGTCCGGCTCACCCTTCGGCGGCGGATACTCAACAACGAGCTCGCCGCGGGCGAGCGGCTCATCGAGGCGAGCCTCGCGGCCGAGTTCGGCGTCAGCCGGACCACGCTGCGGTCCGCGCTGATGGAGCTCAAGAACGACCGGCTGGTTGAATTCTCGCCGCGCCGCGGCTGCTGGGTGGCGCGCATGACGCCGGCCGAGATCGAGGACGCGTGCTTCGCTCGCTACCTGCTCGAGTCCGGCGCGGTCGGCGAGGAGCGCGCGATCATCGACGACAACCTGGTCGCGGCGCTCGGCAACGAGCTCGAGGCGATGGCCGAGGCCGTCGCGGCGGGCGACCTGGCGGAGACCGTCGAGAGCGACACGCGCCTGCACAGCCTGCTGGTCGAGGCGGGCGGCCGGGCCCGGCTGGCCGAGCTCTGGCACTCGCTCGACGGCCAGATGGGCGCGCTAATGCGGTCCTCGATCGAGTTCCAGGGGACCGAGCTGGCGGATGTGGTGGGCCGCCATCGCAGCCTCATCGACGCCGTCCGCACCCGGGACCTGACGCTGATCGGGGCGGCGCTGCAAGACCACTATCTCCACCCGGTGTTCTTCGCCGAGAACGAGCAGAACCGGTCCTCGTGATCGTGGCGTTCCGGTCCGGGTGGAACCAGGGTCCGTTCGAGATGCGGATGATCTTGACTTCGAATTTAGGCGCCGAAGCCGGTCATCCCGGCCAGCTCGTCGAGGCCGAGCTGCCACGGGAAATCGTCGTCGGCCGCGCCCGACGGGGCGCTGCCGCCCGGGCCGAGCAGGACCGAGACGCCCTCGGCCCGCAGCGCCTTCACCGACCGCGCGAACTGCGGCCGGGCAGCCAGCGGGCCGCTCACGGCCGGCAGCACGACGGTGGGGATGGCCATCCCGGTCTGCTCGGCCAGCACGGCCAGCGCGTACGAGTCGGCGATGCCGAGCGCCCACTGGTTGAGCAGGTTGAACGTGGCGGGCGCGACGACGATCGCATCCGGGATGCGGGACCGAGGTTCTCCCGGCGACCGGTGCGCGCTGCGCACCGGTGACCCGGTCAGCGCCTCGATCGCGGCCACGTCAAAGAACGCGAGCGCGGACGGCGTGGCGATCACCTGCACCACCCAGCCCCGCGCGAGCGCCTCCTTGACCAGCGTCCCGACGTCCGAGGCAGCCCCGGCGCCGGAGACGACTACTGTCAGCACCCAGCTCTTGCGCGCCATACCTCGAGCATAGAAACGCCCGGCCGGAATGACCAGCCACCCCGCCGTCTAGCACCCGGTTGCCACCCGGAATGGGTGATTCGGCTCCGTTGGCCGGCTCCTAGGCTCAAGCGGGGTAACGGCTGCATGCTGCGCATACGTGGAGGTAGGGCACATTATGGTCGCTGACGCTCTGCTGGCGTCCTGGCGGGATACTCCCGCCCGCCGGGCGATCGTCGACTTCGTCGCCGAGGTCACCGCCGACGGCGGCCCCGGCTACGTCGACCCGGCCGACCGGGTGGCGGTGTTCGACAACGACGGGACGCTGTGGAGCGAGAAGCCGATTCCGATCCAGCTCGACTTCACCCTGTTCCGGCTGGCGGAGCTGGCCAACGAGGACCCGTCGCTGCGGGCCAGGCAGCCCTACAAGGCCGCCATCGAGCGCGACTACCGCTGGCTCGGCGACGCGATGGTCAAGCACTACCGAGGCGACGACGCCGACCTCGGCGTGCTGCTGGCGGCGGTGGAGTCCGCGTTCGAGGGGATGAGCGTCGAGGGCTTCAGCGCCGAGGTCATGACGTGGCTCGGGACCGCGGCTCACCCGGTCCTGCACCGGCCGTATATGTCGTGCGCGTTCGTTCCGATGGTCGAGCTGCTGCGCTACCTGGAGGCGCACGGCTTCACCACCTACATCGCGTCGGGCGGCGACCGCGATTTCATGCGGCCGTTCGCCGAGCAGATCTACGGCATTCCGCCCGAGCGGGTGATCGGCAGCGCCCTCGGGCTCGATTTTCGCTCCGGCGAGAACGACACCGAGCTGATGTACAAGTCGAAGATGGAGTTCCTCGACGACGGGCCGGAGAAGCCGGTCCGCATCTGGAGCCGGATCGGCCGTCGCCCCCTGGTGGCGGGCGGAAACTCCAACGGGGACATCCCGATGCTGCGCTTCGCCCGCAGCCGGGACCGCGACGGGCTGCGGCTGCTGGTGCTGCACGACGACGCCGAGCGCGAGTTCGACTACCGGGCGGGCGCGGAGGACGCCCTGCAGCGCGCGGCCGATCGCTCGTGGACGGTGGTCAGCATCGCGACCGACTGGGCGACGGTCTTTCCCCAGTTCCCGCCCGTGCCGCGGACCAGGTCGTCGGCCGACGAGGGCGCTGCGTCCCGCGCTCCGGTTGGCGGCTGAGCAGATCGGCTGGTCACCGTCGGGTCACGGCTTCGGGCTCCGCCGCCTGAAGGCGGGTCGCGTGCCCGTCGCGGGCGTGGGTTACGCTTTGGTCGTGCCTATCACCGTCCGCCTTGCCCCTGGTCGCCGCCCGCGCGGCTGCCGGGCCCCTGCGCGGCGCGTGCTCGGACGCCGGGTGCGGTACGTGATCGGCTCCGAGGCTGGTCAGGTCAACGGGATGCGATGGCTCGGCGCGCCGCGCATCGCGGCGGGTATCTGAGGGAGATCGTTCTCCCCGGCCCGTCGTTCTTTCCCGGATTCGGGACGCCGCGGCCCGGCTTGCGCGGGCCCAGGCGGCGCGGACGCGCGCATTCGTGACCCCCTCATCAGCCTTACGACCGGGGCGTGCGTCCCGGCTCTGGAGCGTGTCGACAGTGAACGGCGAATTCTTCATCCCGGCGTTGCCGGGCCAGACCCCCGGTGCCGAGGGGTATTTCGGTGCGTTCGGCGGCAAGTTCATCCCCGAGGCGCTGGTCGCCGCGGTGGACGAGGTCGCCGTCGAGTACGAGAAGGCCAAGGCGGATCCCGCGTTCGTCGCGCGGCTCGAGGAACTGCTCGTCCACTACGCCGGGCGCCCGAGCGCGCTGACCGAGGTACCGCGATTCGCGCGGCGGGCCGGCGGCGCGCGGGTGTTCCTCAAGCGCGAGGACCTGAACCACACCGGTTCGCACAAGGTCAACAACGCGCTCGGACAGGCCCTGCTGGCCACGCGGATGGGCAAGCCCCGTGTGATCGCGGAGACCGGCGCCGGTCAGCACGGCGTGGCCACCGCGACCGCGTGCGCGCTGTTCGGCCTGGAGTGCACCGTCTACATGGGCGAGCTCGACACCCGCCGGCAGGCGCTCAACGTGGCGCGGATGAAGATGCTCGGGGCCGAGGTGGTACCGGTCACCTCCGGCTCCCGCACCCTCAAGGACGCCATCAACGAGACGTTCAGGGACTGGGTTGCCAACGTCGAGACCACGCACTACATCTTCGGCACGGTCGCCGGACCGCATCCCTTCCCGGCCATGATCCGCGATTTCCAGCGGGTCATCGGGGTGGAGGCCCGCCGGCAGATCCTCGAGCGCGCCGGGCGGCTGCCGGACGCGGCGATCGCGTGCGTCGGGGGCGGGTCGAACGCGATCGGCCTGTTCCACGCCTTCCTCCAGGACCCGGGCGTGCGCCTCATCGGCTGCGAGGCGGCCGGGGACGGCGTGGAGACCGGCAGGCACGCGGCGTCGCTGTCCGCGGGCGAGCCCGGCATCCTTCATGGTTCGCGCTCCTACGTGCTGCAAGACGAGGAGGGCCAGATCACCGAGCCCTACTCGATCTCGGCCGGGCTGGACTACCCGGGCGTCGGGCCGGAGCACGCGTACCTGCACGACGTCGGCCGGGGTGAGTACCGCCCGATCACCGACGACGCCGCGATGCGGGCATTCCGGCTGCTCGCGCTGACCGAGGGCATCATCCCTGCCATCGAGAGCGCCCACGCGCTGGCCGGCGCGCTCGAGGTCGGCGCCGAGCTCGGCCCGGACGGGCTGGTCCTGGTGAACCTGTCCGGTCGCGGCGACAAGGACATGGACACCGCCGCCGCCTACTTCGGCCGCCGCGATGACGCGGCCGCCGCGGATGACACGGCCGCCGCCGAGGCGGTCTCGCGATGAGCGGGAACATTCAGCTGCTGGCGGGCGCCCTCGCCCGGGCCAAGCGGGAGAACCGGGCCGCGCTCATCGGGGGGCTGCCGGCCGGCTTCCCGACCGTCGACGGCGGCATCGCGGCGATCCGGGCGGTCCTCGACAACGGCGCCGACGTCGTCGAGATCGGCCTGCCGCACACCGATCCGGTGCTTGACGGGCCGGTCATCCAGACCGCGGTCGACATCGCCCTGCGCGGCGGCGTCCGGATCGGCCACGTGATCCGCACGGTGCGCGAGGCCCACCAGGCCACCGGCAAGCCGGTTCTGGTGATGTCGTACTGGAATCCGATCGTCCGCTACGGCATCGAGCGGTTCACCGGCGAGCTGGCCGAGGCCGGCGGCGCGGGCTGCATCCTGCCCGACCTGCCCGTGCAGGAATCCGCGCCATGGCGGCGGGCCGCCGCCGCCCGCGGCCTCGCCACGATCTTCGTGGTCGCGCCGAGCAGCACCGGCGAACGACTGCGGGAGATCACCGCGGCCGGGTCGGGATTCGTCTACGCCGCCTCGCTGATGGGCGTCACCGGCACCCGCGCATCGGTGGACGACGCCGCGGGCGTCTTGGCGGGACGCGTCAGGGCGGCCACCGAGCTTCCCGTCTGCGTCGGAATCGGCATCTCCACCGCCGCCCAGGCCGCCCACGTGGCTGGCTTCGCCGACGGTGTGATCGTCGAGTCCGCCCTGGTCAAGGCGATCCTCGACGCTCCCGACGAGGACGCCGGGCTCGCGGCCGTCGCCAAGCTCACGGCCGAGCTCGCCGACGGCGTCCGGCGCGTGCCCGTCGGGTAGTCGCCGCCGCCGACGGCCCGCGTCGGATCGCCCAATCATGGGGATCTAGGCTGACACTGTCACTCTCGGTCCACTGAATATCACTCCTGGTTAGAAGACTGCCGTGAGCCACAGTTCCCCAGACGGCGATCGCCGCCGGACGCCGGACCCGCGCTTGCCGGTCCGGGCCGGCCGGCTGTTGCGGGTCCGGGCGATCTGGCTGGCCGCCCTGGTCGTGGGGTCCCTGGTCGTGGCGGCGATGACGGCGCTGTACATCGCGTCCGCGACCGACCCGCTCGCTCACCTGAGCGGCCTCCCGGTGGCGGTGGTGAATCACGACCGGGGCGCCACCGTCGGCGGCCAGCGCGTCGACGTCGGGCGGCAGATCGAGGCCGGCCTGCTCGCCGCTCCGGCGGTGACGGACCGGCTCCGCCTCGAAACGCTGACCCTTTCCCAGGCCGAGCAGGCGATGGACCGCGACGGCCTGTACGCGACGCTGGTCATTCCGCCCGGCTTCACCGCCAACCTGCTGACCG
>Ga0302314_10011793_pt1 | contig 15204 bp, 11 predicted proteins | sample III_Palsa_N2_3_FD_200533 | JGI IMG/M metagenome (GOLD analysis project Ga0302314, IMG submission 200533) | Peat permafrost microbial communities from Stordalen Mire near Abisko, Sweden - III_Palsa_N2_3 | ecosystem: Environmental > Terrestrial > Soil > Palsa > Peat permafrost | place: Sweden...
CTCCTCGATCTCGCGCGGATAGACGTTCTCGCCGCCGCGGATCAGCATGTCCTTCACGCGGCCGACGATGTTGCAATAGCCTTCCTCGTCGATCGTCGCCAGGTCGCCGGTGTGCATCCAGCCGTCGACCACCGCCTGCCTGGTGCGCTCCTCGTCGCCCCAGTAGCCGGTCATCACCGAGTAGCCCCTGGTGCACAGCTCGCCCTTCGCCCCGACCGGCACGAGGTCGCCGTTGGCGTCGATCACCTTGCATTCCAGATGCGGCTGCACGCGGCCCACGGTGGTGGTGCGGCGATCGAGCGGGTCGCTGGTGGCGCTCTGGAACGACACCGGCGACGTCTCCGTCATGCCGTAGGCGATCGTCACCTCGCGCATGTGCATGCGCGAGACGACCTGCTTCATCGTCTCGATGGGACACGGCGAGCCGGCCATGATGCCGGTGCGCAGCGAGCCGAGGTCGAACTCGTCGAAGCGCGGATGGCCCAGCTCGGCGATGAACATCGTCGGCACGCCGTGCAGCGCGGTGCAGCGCTCCTGGGCGACGGCGCTCAGCGTGGCGACCGGATCGAAAGCCTCGCCGGGGAACACCATCGTCGCGCCCGTGGACACCGACGCCAGCACCGCCAGCACCATGCCGAAGCAGTGGTACAGCGGCACCGGGATGCACAGCGAGTCCTTCTCGGAGAAGTCCATCGCCATCGCGATGAAACGGCCGTTGTTGACGACATTGTGGTGCGTCAGCGTGGCGCCTTTCGGGTTGCCCGTGGTGCCGCTGGTGAACTGGATGTTGATCGCGTCGTGTGCGAGGCAATCGGCGAACGGCACCGGCTCGTCGCGACCGCGTTCGAGCACGTCGGCGTAGTTGAGCATCCCGGGCGTCTTCTCGTCGCCGGTACGGATGATGAACTCGAGCGCGGGCAGCTCCGGACGAACCTTCTGCAACATCTCCAGGTACATCGAGGTTTTCAATCGCTCGGCAGAGACGACGGCGCGGCAGCCCGACACCTGCAGCGCATACGTCAGCTCGGACAGCCGGTACGCCGGGTTGATGTTGACCAGGATCAGCCCCATGCGCGCCGTGGCGAACTGCGTCACCAGCCACTCGACGCGGTTGGGCGACCAGATGCCCACGCGATCGCCCTTCGTCAGGCCCAGCCCGCCCAGGCCGGCACCGAAGGCGTCGACCTCGGCGAGGAACTCGCGCCACGTCCAGCGGATGCCCTGCTCGCGGAACACGACGGCGGGGCGGTCGGGGTAGCACCTGGCCGTGTCGGCCAGCAGCCCGTAGATCGTCGCGTCGGACAACGGGATGTCCGTCCAGCCCGCCACGTGCGACAGGCCGTTGATCGGAAGCGTCGGGGCGACGTCGTTGCTGGCTGCGTTCATCGCGGTCTCCATCTCGTTGTGCGGCGCCGTCGAGTTCGACGGCGCGTCGACGAGGGAGATTAAACCAGCTGCGTGAACCGGAACTTACTCGGACAAGACCGCATGTTGCGGGTGTGTCCAGCCGTGCGATGCTTCTAGAACCAGTGCATGTAGCGCAGCTGGAACCAGTTCTCGCCCGGATTCGGATTCTTGTAGCCGCCATTGGAATAGTGCTCGGCGCGCAGCTCGATCTCGTCGCGCCCCTCGTCGCCGAACTTGCGGCCGATGCCGATGTGGTCGCCGAAGTTGAACTCGGTGGCGAAGCGGCGCTTGTCCGTCTGCCAGGCCGGCGCGATCACGTCGGCGCCGATGCCCAGTTCCATGTACCAGCGCTCCCAGGCCTCGGGCTGGTAGCGGAGGACCGGCGTCACGCCGAACTGCGTCGAGCATGCGTGGTAGTGCTCGCCTTCGTTGCGGTGGCAGGCCCACTCGCCGACCGAGGTTTCGAGGTAGCCGCTCGCGTTGCCAGCGCCCCATTTCGACGGCTGCACCCACGTCCACGCGATGCCCGCGACGGCCGAACGCGAGTCGTCCGAGATGCCGCCCTCGACGAAGACGCCGTACGGCGACGTCAGCTCCTTCGCGCCCGCCGCGGCCGGCGCGAGCGCGGCGGCGGCGAACGCCAGCCCCAGGGCGACACGCCCCCGCACGTTGTTGGCAGACCGAACCAAGATCGCACTCCTTGTCCCGCAGCCCGCGCGGATGCACGCGGGTCTTGGCAGGGGCGGGCGGCAAATGCCGTTCCCAGGCGATCAATCCGGCAGTTTGAAGAGGCGCCTGCTGTTGGCCGTCGCCTGCGCCGACAAGGCCGCCACGTCCATGCCCTTCAACTCGGCGACCGCCTTCGCGACGAAGGGCAGCAGCGCGGGCTCGTTGTAGTGGCGCGTCTTGCCGGCGTTCTTCGGGCGCAGGTAGGGCGCGTCGGTCTCGAGGTGCAGGCGATCGGCGGGGATCACGCGCAGCGCATCGCGCAGCGCGGCGCCGCGCGCGGCATCGGTCACCCAGCCGGTGATGCCGATGTCGAAGCCGAGCGCGAGGTAGGCCTCGGCCTCGGCCGCGCCGTCCGTGAAGCAGTGGACGACGCCGTGCGCGCCCGCCCTCGCGGCGTCGCGCAGCATGGCCTCGAAGTCGTCGAACGCGTCGCGGCAATGCAGGAACAGCGGCTTGCCCGTTCGCACGGCGGCGGCGACCTGCGCCTCGAAGGCGGCGCGCTGCGCCTCGCGCGGCGAGAACATGCGGTTGTAGTCGAGGCCGCATTCGCCGACGGCCACGACGCGCGCGTCGGCCCACATCGGCTCGAACTGCGCGGCCGATGCCGCATCCCAGTGCTTCGCATCGTGCGGATGCGTGCCCGCGGTCGCCCACACCCGAACATCTGCAGGCCTGCGTTCCTCGCCCTCCGGCGCTCGCCCGCCGGACGGCCGGGCGGCCCCGTGCGCACGCGCGAACGACAGCGCCAGCTCGCTGGCATGCAGCGACGTGCCGGTGGCCAGGATCTGCGCGACGCCGGCGACGGCGGCGCGCGACAGCAGCTCGGCCGCGAGGCCCTTCAGCTGCGACGAATGGAAGTTGACGCCGATGTCGATCATGCCGCGCATTGTCTCAGCGCAGGAACTTCGGCAGCTCGCTCTTGAACTTGGCGAGCGCCAGCGGCTTCGTCCAGTAGGCCTCGGCGCCGCGCGCGATGGCCTCGGTCACCTGCGCGGGCATCGCGTCGGCCGACAGCGCCACGACGCGGATGCCGCTGGTGGCCGGGTCGGCGCGCAGGCGGTCGAGCACGTCCAGGCCGCTCATGTCGGGCAGTTGCATGTCCAGCAGGATCAGGTTGGGCATCCAGCGGCGCGCCAGGTCGAGGCCGGAGGTGCCGTCGCGCGCCACCAGCAGCTGCACGTCGGCGCACAGCGCGACGTACTGCTCCATCAGCAGCACGTTGACCGGGTCGTCCTCGATGTAGACGATCACGCCCGCGGCGCCCGCCAACGCGGAGAACGACGTGCTCGATTCGAAGTCGGGATGCTCGATGTTCTCGACCAGGTCGCGGTTCAGGCGGATCGTCACCGTCGTGCCCTGCCCCGGCGCGCTGGCCACGTCGAGCGAGCCGCCCTGGCGCTCGGCCAGGTGCCGGCTGATGACCAGGCCCAGGCCGGCGCCCTCGGTCGCGTTCGGCTCGTCGCCGAGCCGGCGGAACGGGACGAACAGGTCGCGCTGCTGCTGCGAGCTCATGCCCACGCCCTGGTCGCGCACCGTCAGCACGGCCTGCGTGGGCGTCAGCGAGAAGCCGACGAACACGACGCCGCCGGCGCGGTTGTACTTGATCGCGTTGGACAGGATGTTGACGAACACCTGCTTCAGCCGCACGGGATCGGCGACGACGAACAGCTGCGGCGGCGGCTCGTCCACCTGGAACGTCACGCCGCGTGCGACGCGCGCCGTCTCGAGCAGGTCGATCGCGTTGCGCAGCACCGGGCCGAGCCGGACGCTGCTCAGCGCGATGCTCATCTCGCCGACCTCCAGCCGCGCGACGTCCAGCAGGTCGTTGACCAGCCGCAGCAGGTACTGGCCGCCGTCGACGACGCGATCGAGGCGCGCCATCTGCGTCGCGGTGAGCGGCTCGACGGAGTCGGTGCGCATCAGGTCGGAGAAGCCGATGACCGCGTTGAGCGGCGTGCGCAGCTCGTGGCTCACGCGCGAGAGGAACTCGCGCTTGGCCTGGTAGGTGCGCCGCGCCGCGCCCTCCTCCAGCAGCGCGTTCTGCGCGTCGACCTCGTCGGTCACGTCGCGCACCAGGCCCACCATGTGCGACACGGCGCGGCCGTCCGCCATGAACGGGCGGCCGTCGATCTCCAGGTGGCGCACGGCGCCGGACGGCAGCACGACGCGGAAGCGCTGCACGATCGGCGCGCACGCGGCGATCGCCCGCAAGGCCTGCTGCTTCATGGCCTGGCGGTCGTCCGGATGGGCGCGCAGGCGCAGCACGCGGGCCGGGTAGACGTTGTCCGGTGCAGGCGGAAGTTCGTAGATCGCGATGGCGCGCGGATCCATCAGCATGCTGTCGTCGTCGACGCGCCATTCCATCAGGCCCAGCTGGCCGGCCTCGGCGGCGAGCGCCCAGCGCGCGTTGCCTTCCTCGACCTCGCGCTGCGAACGCGCCAGCCGCGTCCACATCATCCGCGCGAACAGCAGGCCGCCGGCGATCAGCGCCAGCGCCAGGCCCGCCGTGGCCAGCAGCAGCAGCCCCTGCACCCAGCGCGCGGCCTTGCCGAGCTGGCGCGAGAACTGCAGCTCCTCGGCGTTGAGGACGTCGTCGAGGCGGTAGATCTCGATCTCGTAGGCCGGCTCCCAACCGTCGCCGCCGCCCGCGGTGCGCGCCGCGCGGATCTGCTCGCCCAGGCGCTGCAGCCGGACGACGTCCTCGTCGGCGGCGGCCCAGGTGGCGATGGCGTCGGCCACCAGCGGCACGTCGCGGAACAGGCGGTAGAAGCCGATCAGCGCGTCGAGGTCGGCGGCGTCGTTGCCGCCCTGCAGCAGGCCGCGCCGCACCAGCGCGTAGTCGGGACGCGGCTTCTCGAGTTCGAGCTGCGCCGCGCGGTCGCCCAGCGGGACGGCGAGCGCGTCGAGATAGCGCCGGTAGTCGCCCTCCTCGCCCGAACGCAGGTACTGGCCCAGCCAGCGCACGGCGTTCTTCTGCCCTTTCGAGTAGAGGCTTTCGCCGCCCACGTAGGCGCGCGCCGAGGACAGCACGCCGATGATCGCCGAGCACTGCAGCGCCAGCAGCAGGATCGCCATCACGAACACGACGGCCGATCCGCGCCGCTTGCCGCGATGCCAGTGGCCGAGGCCGCGCATCGCGGCCCAGATGCCGTCTCTGGCAGGCGCCGCGCTCATGAACCGCCCTGGGTTCCTGAACGCGCGTTGAAGCCGCTTTGCGCGGTCGCACTCCATGCCATGGTCTGGTTCCTCGCCTGGAACCTGGCAGTTTGCAGCAAGTCCCGGCGCTTGAACAGGCCAGCGGCGGCCCGGATACCCGACACCGTATCCGTGCCGGAACCTCGCGGATCAGACCCCGAGGATCGACACGGCCTTGGTCACGAGGTACGCCTCCAGCGCCTCCGGGCCGCCTTCGGTGCCGTAGCCCGAATCCTTCACGCCGCCGAACGGCATCTCCGGCGACGGCGTGGCCGGCTGGTTCACCCACAGCATGCCGAGCTCGAGGCGCTGGCCCAGGATGTGCGCCGTCTTGATCGACTTGGTGAACGCATAGCCCGCCAGGCCGTACGGCAGGCGGTTGGCTTCGGCGATCGCCTCGTCCAGCGTGTCGAACGCGCGGATCGCGGCCACCGGGCCGAAGGGCTCGTTGTTGAACACGTCGGCGTCCAGCGGCACGTCGGTGAGCACGGTCGGCGCGAAGAAGTTGCCGGTGCTGCCCACGCGCTCGCCGCCGGTGGCGATCTTGGCGCCCTTGGCGCGCGCGTCCTCCATCACCTTGGCCATCGCGGTGACGCGGCGGCCGTTGGCGAGCGGGCCCAGGTTGGTGCCGTCGGCCAGGCCGTCGCCCAGCTTCAGGCCTTGCGCGTGCTTGACCAGCGCCGCGGCGAATTCGTCGCGCAGGCTGCTGTGCACCAGGAAGCGGGTGGGCGAGATGCAGACCTGGCCGGCGTTGCGAAACTTGGCCGCGCCCGCGGCCTTGACGGCCAGCGCCACGTCGGCGTCCTCCGCGACGATCACCGGCGCGTGGCCGCCCAGCTCCATCGTCACGCGCTTCATGTGCGAGCCGGCGAGCGCCGCCAGCTGCTTGCCGACCGGCGTGGAGCCCGTGAACGTCACCTTGCGGATCACCGGGCTGGCGATGAGGTAGCTCGAGATCTCGTGCGGATCGCCGAACACCAGGCCGACCGTGCCGGCCGGCACGCCGGCGTCGACGAAGGTCTGCAGCAGCGCGGCCGGCGACGCGGGCGTCTCTTCCGGCGCCTTCACCAGGAACGAGCAGCCCGTGGCCAGCGCCGCGCCCAGCTTGCGCACGATCTGGTTGATCGGGAAGTTCCACGGCGTGAACGCGGCGACCGGGCCGACCGGCTCCTTCAGCACGAGCTGCTGCGCGGCCAGGTTGCGCGACGGCACGATGCGGCCGTAGATGCGCATGCCTTCGTCGGCGAACCACTCGATGATGGCGGCGCCGGCCAGCACCTCGACACGCGCCTCGGCCAGCGGCTTGCCCTGCTCCTGCACCATGATGCGCGCGATAGAGTCGGCGCGCTCGCGCAGCAGGCCGGCGGCCTTGCGCATCGTCGCGGCGCGCTCGGCGGCGGGGATGTTGCGCCACTTGTCGAAGCCGCTCTGCGCGGCGGCGAGCGCGGCGTCGAGGTCGGCGATCGTGGCGTGCGCGACGTGGCCGATCGTCTGGCCCGTGGCCGGGTTGGCGACGGCGATCGTCCTGCCGCCGGTGGCATCGCGCCATTGCCCGGCGATCAGCAGGCGGGTGTCGGGATAGCTGGAAGTGGTCTCGGTCATGGAAAGTCGTCCTGGGCTCTGGTTTCGGATCGGGTGGATGCCCCAAGGTTACCTCCGCGCCAAAGGCCATGCACCGCGGGGCGGCAAGCACGTGCATTCGTCATGGACCCATGTGAATTCGCGGATGGCACGGCCGGGGGCGGTCGTCGGCCGCGAATAGACTGGCGCCCTTCGCATCTTTGCGCGCCGCGCCGCGCCGACCCGCTCGCCGATGACCCTCGCCAACGATCTCCAGAAGCTCATCGAGCAGTCCTGCCACACCGCCTGGTCGCAATTCGACTGGGTCAAGGCCAACGCCGCGCTGTACGGCCTGTCGCGCCGCACCACCGACAAGTGGACGACCCCCGGCGTGCCCGCCTTCGTCTCGATGCTGGCCGATTCGCCGCTGCTGCGGCGCAGGCTCGCCCGCGCGATCCAGTCCGCGCTGCCGGCCGAGCACGCCAAGGGCAGTCCGCTCGTCTCGGGCGTGTTCCATCCGCAGGGCGCCAAGGTGCGCTTCGGCAAGAGCACGTCGCAGGTGGAACTGGCCGACCTGCTGCTGGTGCGCCACCATTTCATGACCGGCCAACCGCAGCCCGAGGGCCGCGCGCTGCTGCTGCAGGCCCGCGCCTCGACCACGCCGCGCACCGGCCGGCTCACCGGCCGCGACGCGCACCAGTTCGACCTCTACGCCGACTGGACGACGCCGTTCACGTTCCCCAACGGCGAGATCGGCGCGCCGCCGTCCGGCGACCGCTGGAACCTGAGCCAGGGCCCGGTGCCCGATGCGACCAGCGGCGTCTACGGCATCGTCTCCAGCCAACGCTCCTGCCGCGGCCAGAAGTTTCCGGACAACTGCCCGTGGGCCGTCGGCGACGTCCATCCGCCGGAGCCCGGCCACGGCCGCGAATCACGCGGCACGTTGAGCCTCGCGGCCGCGCTGGACGGCTTCGTCTCCGGCGCGCACGGCCGGCCGTGGCACATCGGCGCGGCGCCGGACGACCACTGGTCGAACTTCGTCCAGCAAGTGCTCGAGCGCTCGATCCCGTGGGAGCACCAGGTGCAGCGCGTGGGCGGCGTCGACCTGCCGAAGAAGCGCGCGGCGCTGGCGTTCATCCAGTCGTTCCTGTCGGTGGAGGTCAATGCCAAGCTGACGTCGACGATCGACTGCGAGCAGAGCTTCGAGGCCTACGTCGACGAGCTGATCGCCAGTGTCGACAGCATCGGCCGCCAGGCGCTGGAATGGGCGCTGTCGAACAAGGCGGGCGAGGATCCGCCGGCGCCGCGCAGCGCGCCGGAAGGGCCGCGTGGCGGGCTGTCGGTGCTCTACGTCGCGACCTTCGGCGACGCGCCGCTGGCCGAGGCGCGCGCGAACTGGGTGCCGCTGCCCGAGGCCGCGCCGGCCGCGTAGCGACGCAAAAAGCGCGTCGATTGCCGGCCTCGACGCTCCAACTGCCACGCTCACGCGCCCGCGATCGCCGGCCTCACGCGCCGCGTGACCGGCTGACACGCGCGCGCCGCGCGTTCAGACGCGCAGCACGCACACGCCCGCGTGGCGCAGGCAGTCCTCGATGCCCAGCTGGTTGAACTGCCAGCCCATGTCGTCGCCGTCGACGTCGCGCGCCAGCGGCATCGCCTTGGTCAGGTCGAGCGGCGGCAACACGTCGGTCGGCAGCCGCACCGTCGACAGCGGCGTGCCGGCGGGCACGGCCACGTAGGTGTTGGGGCGCTCCGTCCGGTACCAGTCGGTCTTCATGGCATGTCCCTCCCGTTGGACGTGGATCATTGGAAGCTCAGCGTGAGCCGGTAGCGATCGCTGCCGTCGAAGTCGACGGTCAGGCTGGTCACGCTGATGGTGACGTCCTGCGCCGCGCCGCCGTTGGCGTAGCCGACGGTGTTGACCTCCGACGCCGTCATCAGCTCGTTGCCGGCCAGCACCTTGCCGTTCGCGTCGAGCAGTTGCACCTGCATGTCCTGGTACTGCGCCGACAGCATGTCGATCGTCAGCGTCTTGTTCGCCGGCAGGCTGAGCTTGTAGAGGTCGACGTCGGGCTTGCCGGCGGCGCCGGTCATCGTGCCGGTGATCAGCGTCTGCCCCGCCGCCACGAGGTTGGCCGCGGCCGGCGTGCCGTTCGGCTCGGTCTCCGTCAGGCCGGCGGTGCTGTCGACGGTGAACGTGACCGGCGTCGAGTCGGCATGGTTGCCGGAGGTGTCGGTGGCGCGCGCGAAGACCTGGTGCGTGCCGTTGGACAGGCTCGTGGTGTCGATGATCGTGAAGTACTGGTTGGCCGGATCGCTGCCCATGTAGCTCTGGCGGCCCCAGTACCCCGTCGACTGGCCGTCGACGAAGAACAGCACCGTCGCCACCTGCACGTCGTCGGTGGCGATGGCGGTCAGCTTGGCGAGTCCGAAGCTGCCGTCGACCGCGGCCGTCACCACGGGCGGCGTCGTGTCGGGCGCGGCCAGCGCCGGCGGCGGCATGACCAGGGTCGTGCTGCCCTCGCCGCTGTTGCCGGCCGCGTCGTAGGCCACCGCGGTGACCGTGTGCGCGCCCGCCGCGATCTGGTAGGCATTCATCGCGTGCATCCAGGTGCCGTCGTAGTTCTGCTGGGTATCGCCATTGACGAAGTTGCCGTCGATCAGGAACTTGACGGACGTGACCTTGACGTTGTCGTTCGCCGTGGCCTGCAGGTAGACGGCGGCGGGCTCCCCGCTCGCGGCCGCAGCCTGCACGCCCACGGTGGTGAACAGCACGTCGGGCGCGGACGTGTCCGGCGGCGCGGGATTGCTGTCGCCGCCGCAGGCGGACAGCATCAACGGAACGCCGGCCAGGACGAGCCTGCAGCGATGGGCGATGGTCATGGGACTCCTTGAATCTTTTTTTGCCCGGCTGTGCCGAAGCGCAGCGGAGTGTCAGTGAGATCCGATCGACGTACCAGTTTCTCGTACGAAGAGGCAGAATCCGGCATGGCTCGTACCGAAACCCGCTACCGCTTCACAAGGACGACATGAGTTCACCCGAAACCATCCTGCAGGTGCTGCGCGCCGAGATGCGCAGCGCCGGCGTCACCTACCGCACGCTGGCCGATCGCATCGGCATGAGCGAGTCGAGCGTCAAGCGCATCTTCAGCAGCGGCGACATGTCGCTGACGCGCCTGGAGCGCATCTGCAAGGCGACGGGCATCGCGATGGAGGACGTGCTGCGCCAGGCCGCCGACGCCGCGCCCCAATCCGACACGCTGACGCTGGCTCAGGAGCGCGCCCTGGTGTCCGAGCCGCACCTGCTGCTCGTGGCCATCTGCTGCGTGGGTCAATGGAGCCTGGCGCAGATCGTCGAGACCTACGACCTGACCGAGGCGGCGTGCATCAAGTGCCTCGTCAAGCTCGACCGGCTGGGCCTGATCGAGTTGAAGCCGGCCAACCGCTACCGCATGAAGGTGTCGCGCGCGTTCCGCTGGCGACCCGACGGGCCGGTGCAGCACTACTTCCGCGAGGTGGTCGTCGGCGACTATTTCGGCGGACGCTTCGATGCGCCCGGCGAAACGCTGCTGTGCGTGCACGCGCGGCTGTCGCAGCCGAGCGCGGTCGAACTGGTGCAGAAGATCCAGCAGCTCGCCGGCGATCTGGCGCGCCTGCACGAGCTCGACCAGCGTCTCGACGCTGCCGAGCGCGACGGCTTCACGCTGATCCTGGGACTGCGCTCCTGGGAATTCGCGGCCTTCACGGCCATGCGCCGCGTCGCCGCGGCGGCTTGACGCGCCGGCCACAATACGCCTGCCCGTACTGCCCCCAGCGCCTCCGATGACATCTTCGTTCGACGACTCGCCCGCCTCGCCCGGCCATCGCCGCAGCGCGCTCGCCGCCCTCGCCGGCCTGTCCCTCGCGCTGACGGGATGCGCGGTGGTCACCGGCAACGTGCCGCACAACCGGCCCGCGCAACCGGTTGTCGCCGCCGTCGACAAGCCCGCCGACGCCGCCTCGGCGCCGGCCGTCGCCGACGTGCCGCCCGCCGACGTCGTGGCGCTGTCGTTCTCGGGCGGCGGCCTGCGCGCCGCGGCCTTCGCGGACGGCGCGATGCAGGGCCTCGCGGCGCAGCAGGGCGCGCCGGGCCGCAACCTGCTGCAGCAGGTCGGCTTCATCACGAGCGTGTCGGGCGGCTCGCTGCCCGCCGCCTGGGTCGGGCTGCACGGCACCGATTCGCTGGACGAATTCCGGCGCGCCGCGCTGCTGCACGCCGGCACGCAGAACGACGGCTCGAACGTCAGCAACCCGGTGAGCCTGCTGCGGCTGGCCGGCGACGGGCTCACGCACTGGCTGGACGACGAGGTCTTCCACGGCGCGACCTTCTCCGCCATGAACGCGCCCGGTCGGCCGGTCGTGTGGATCAACGCCACCAACCTCAACCAGCGCCTGCCGTTCGCGTTCGACCAGGTCAACTTCGACGCGCTGTGCAGCGACTTCGGCAGCTTCCCGGTGGCCGACGCGGTGGCGGCCTCGATGGCGGTGCCGCTGCTGTTCTCGCCGGTGGTGCTCGAGAAGCATCCCGACCAGTGCACGACGGCGCTGCCGGAGCAACTGGGCGGCGCGACCTCGCCGTGGGGCGACACGATGCTGGCCAAGGCGACCGCCGAGGCCCTGCACGACTACCGCGACGCCGACAACGGCCGCTTCCTCAAGCTCGTCGACGGCGGCCTCACCGACAACTTCGGGCTGTCCAGCATCCAGCAGTCGCGGCTGCTGGCCGGCACGCCGCTGGCGCCGCTCGACGAAGCGCAGGCGCTGCAGTTGCGGCGGCTGCTGTTCGTGGTGGTCGACGGCGGCCAGCATCCGGTGATCTCGTGGAACCGCGACGTCGGCGGCCCGAGCGGACTCGAGCTGGCATTCGCGTCGGTCGACGCCGCGATCGACACCAACATGCGCCTGAGCTACGACAACTTCCTCGTGATGAGCCGGCGCTGGCAGGACGACCTCGTTCATTGGCGCTGCGCGCTGCCCGAGGCCGAACTGGCGCGCCAGCGCGCGCTGCGCGCCGACTGGCGCTGCGAGGACGTGCAGGTGGCGGTCAGCCGCATCAGCTTCGACGACCTCGACGCGGCGCGCGCCGCCCGCCTGCACCAGATCTCGACCAGCCTGACCTTGTCCAGGCACGACGTCGACGCCGTGATCGAGGCCGGCCGCGACGCCATGCTGGGCAACGCCACCGTCCAGGCGTTCGCACGGACGCTGCACTCCGAACCCTGAACGACACGCCCCGGCGGCACGGCGGCACGGCGGCACGGCGGCACGGCGGCGCCGCATACCCGTGTTCGCGGTGTTGGAATGACAGTAATAATATTATAGATGTCATACCAACATCGAAGAGGTGCTCCTTGACCGCCGCTCCTGCCCTAGAAGTCGTCCAGAACGCACCCGCCGCCCCGCCCGCCAGGGCGCGGCCCCGCATCGCCCGGATCGCGATTCCGTTCGCGCTCGCGGTTGCCGTCGCCGTCTGGGGCACGCACTGGTGGACCGTCGGCCGCTTCATCGAGGACACCGACGACGCCTACGTCGGCGGCGACGTCACGGTGATCGCCTCGAAGGTCGCCGGCTACGTGCAGTCGGTCGACGTCGCCGACAACCAGGTCGTGCATCGCGGCGACCTGCTGGTGAAGATCGACGACCGCGACTACCGCGCGGCCGTCGCCAAGGCCGAGGCCGCGGTCGCCGCGGCGCGTGCGCTGCTGGTCAACCTCGACGCCACCGGCCAGCTGCAGCGCAGCGTGATCGCGCAGGCCAACGCCGGCGTCGCGGCGGCCGATGCGGAGTCCACGCGCGCCAGGCTCGATGACTCGCGCTACCAGGACCTCGCGAGCCGCTCGGCCGTCTCGCTCGAGAGCGCCCAGCGCGCGCAGGCCGTGGCGCAGACCGCGCAGGCCGGCAAGGATCGCGCCGCGGCGGCGCAGCAGGGCGCGCAGCGCCAGCTCGACGTCATCGCCAGCCAGCGCCAGCAGGCGCAGGCCGCGCTGGCGCAGGCCGAGGCCGAACTCGACGCGGCCAGGCTGAACCTGTCGTACACGGAGCTGCGCGCGCCGGTCGACGGCGTGATCGGCAACCGCCGCGCGCGCGCCGGCGCGTACGCGACGTCGGCCAGCCAGCTGCTGGTGGTGGTGCCGTCGCACGGCCTGTGGATCGACGCGAACTTCAAGGAAGACCAGCTCGAACGCCTGCGCGTGGGCCAGGCGGTGGAGGTCCGCGCCGACGTCGAGCCGGGCCGCGCGTTCAGGGGCCATGTCGTCAGCCTCGCGCCCGCCACCGGCTCGCAGTTCAGCGTGCTGCCGCCGGAGAACGCCACCGGCAACTTCACGAAGATCGTGCAGCGCGTGCCGGTGCGCATCGCGCTCGATGGCAAGGACGGCGACCTCGACCTGCTGCGGCCGGGGCTGTCGGTCAAGGCGTCGATCGACACCAAGGCGTCATGAGCTCCGACCTCGCCAGCCTGACGCGCGCGCAGAAGGTGTTCGCCTTCGGCAGCATGTGCGTGGGCATGTTCATCGCGCTGCTGGACATCCAGATCGTCTCGGCCTCGCTGCGCGACATCGGCGGCGGGCTGTCGGCCGGCGCGGACGACACCGCGTGGATCCAGACCAGCTACCTCATCGCCGAGATCGTCGTGATCCCGCTCTCGGGCTGGCTGAGCCAGGTGTTCTCGACGCGCTGGCTGTTCGCGGTGTCAGCCGCCGGGTTCACGGCGGCGAGCCTGCTGTGCGGCCTGGCCTGGAACATCCAGAGCATGATCGCGTTCCGCGCGCTGCAGGGCTTCATCGGCGGCTCGATGATCCCGATGGTGTTCACCAGCGCGTTCGTGTTCTTCGACGGCAAGCAGCGCGTGATCGCGGCCGCCACCATCGGCGCCATCGCCTCGCTCGCTCCCACGCTGGGCCCGACGCTGGGCGGCTGGATCACCGACCACTACTCGTGGCACTGGCTGTTCTTCATCAACGTCGTGCCGGGCCTGTACGTGACCTTCGTCGTGCCGCTGCTGGTCAGGATCGACCAGCCGAACCTCGCGCTGATCAAGACCGGCGACTACATCGGCATCGCGCTGATCGCCGCGTTCCTCGGCTGCCTCGAATACACGCTGGAGGAAGGCCCGCGCTGGAACTGGATGGAGGACACGACGATCCGCGCCACCGCGTGGATCACGGTCGTCTCGGGCGTGCTGTTCGTGTGGCGCGGGCTCGCGGCGAAGCTGCCGGTGGTCGACCTGCGCGCGCTGAAGGACCGCAACTTCGCGCTCGGCTGCCTGTTCTCGTTCGTCACCGGCATCGGGTTGTTCTCGTCGATCTACCTGACGCCGCTGTTCCTCGGCCGCGTCGAGGGCTACAGCGCGCTGCAGATCGGCGAGGCGGTGTTCTCGACCGGCGTGTTCCAGATCCTGACGATCCCGGTCTACGCGAGGCTCGCGGGCCGCTTCGACCTGCGCTGGATCCTGATGGCCGGGCTCGCCCTGTTCGCGGTGTCGATGATCGAGTACCTGCCGATCACGCACGACTGGTCGGCGCGCGAGCTGCTGCTGCCGCAGGCGCTGCGCGGCATCGGCCAGCAGCTGGCGGTGCCGCCGACGGTGACGCTGTCGCTCGGCGCGCTCGCGCCGAACCGGCTCAAGCAGGCGTCGGGGCTGTTCAACCTGATGCGCAATCTCGGCGGCGCGATGGGCATCGCCGGCTGCGCGACGATCCTCACGAACCGCACCAACCTGCACTTCTTCCGCCTCGCCGAACACCTGAACCCGGCCAACGAGGCGATGAACTCGCTGCTCGCCAACGTCACCGGCGGGTCGCTCGATCCGCAGGTGCGCGACTCCGCGCTGCGCTCGCTGTGGCAGCTCACCTTCCGCGAGGCGCAGGTGCTGACCTACAGCGACGCCTTTCTTTCCATCCTGGCCTGCTTCGCCATCGCCACCGTCCTGGTGCCGCTGATGCGCAAGGTGGCGCCGCCCAAGGGACCTTCCGCCGATGCGCACTGAACTCCTGCCCCGACTGTCCGCCATCGTCGCGGCCGCGATCCTCGCGGGCTGTGCCGTCGGCCCGAACTACCAGGCCCCCGAGCTGCAGCCACCGTTCGCGTACCACGGCGCCACGGCGCTCGCGTCGCGCGACGGCGAAGCCGCCGTCCCGGCGCTGAACGCGTGGTGGCGCGGCTTCGACGACCCCGAGCTCGCGCGCATCGTCGACCGCACGATCGCGCAGAACCTCGATCTCGCCGCGTCGCAGGAGCGCGTCGCGCAGGCGCGCGCCGCGGCCGCGCGCGCGA
>Ga0302314_10011794_pt1 | contig 15202 bp, 13 predicted proteins | sample III_Palsa_N2_3_FD_200533 | JGI IMG/M metagenome (GOLD analysis project Ga0302314, IMG submission 200533) | Peat permafrost microbial communities from Stordalen Mire near Abisko, Sweden - III_Palsa_N2_3 | ecosystem: Environmental > Terrestrial > Soil > Palsa > Peat permafrost | place: Sweden...
TACGGCGGCTTATGTGGGTGGGCCGGCCGAGATCGCTTACTTTGCGCAGAGTGCGGTTTTGTATGAGGCGATTCTTGGTCGGACTACGCCGGTGCTACCGCGGCTGAGCGCGACGCTGCTGGAGCCAACGATTGCTACTGTGATGGATAAGGACGAGGTTCAGCTTCCAGATGCGATGACTACAGCGGAGGTCTTGGCCCAGAGGCTGGGTGCGCGTGTAATGCCGATTGAAGGGAAACGCAAGCTAGCGGCAGTCGGGAATGCGATGGAGACGGAGTTGATGGCGTTGACGGAGTATCTGGCGGTGATGGATGAGTCGCTGGGGCGATCGGCCAGGGTGTCGGGGTCGAAGATGCAGTATCAGATGAATCGGCTACGAAGGATGGCGGCTACATTTGAGCTGCAGAAGGAAGCTAGTTTGCGGAAGCATGCCGAAGCGATTGTGCTGAATGTGTTTCCTGGTGGGCATCCGCAGGAGCGCGTGGTGGCCGGGGTTTGGTTTATGGCGCGGTATGGGGATGGGTTGGTGGAGAAGTTGGTGGGCGTGGCCGGCAATCAGTGTCCTGGACATGTGGTGGTGAGGCTTTAGCGCTTAGAAAGAATCTCTGGAACAGTTTTAGAATGGATGGGTGAGGTGTGTTCCATGGGATTGAGCGATCAGCCGTTTGAGGTGATGTGTCCGGATTGCGGGGGGATGCTGAAGGTGGATCCGGTGACGCGGTCGGTGATTGCGCATACGTCGGCTCCGAAGAAGAAGATGTTCGAGGACTTTGGCGAGGCGGCGAAGGCGCTGCGGGAAGCGGATGCGCGGAGGGATTCGATCTTTGCGCAGAGTGTGGATGCGCAGAAGAACAAAGATGATGTGATGGCTAAGAAGTTTGCCGAGGCGGTGAAGAAGGCGAAGGAGACTCCCTTGACGGATCGGCCGCTGCGAGACTTTGATTTGGATTAGTGGTTGCCCAAGTGCGATGTGGCTGGTGACCGTGTCGTATCAATGTACGGTTGGCTTTGTTTCCGTCGGGGGAGGGGTTGCGAGAGCAGCGGCTTCGGCGGCGCAGTCGCGAGTAGGGTTCAGTTCCTTAGCGCGCGCAATTTCATAGTCTGCTTTGGCCGCGTCGAGATCGGCGAGGAAGGCAGGGTCTGCGTGCAGTCTCGCGACTGTGCTTGCGCCCATGATTCTTCCCTCGTTGACGTCACTTTGCCAATGCACGTTGCAGACTAGCCGACTGTCTCCGAACGAGCGTCCGCGCGCCAGAATAGCATCGGTCTGGGCCGGAGCAATTTCAGTGAGAATGAGAGCCCAAGCCCATCCGATGGTGGTGTGTCCTGATGGATATGAGCCATCCTTCCTCAGGAACGCTTCGTCCTTTGGCGAGCAGGTGGGACGATTATTTTCCATAAATGGGCGAGTTCGGTTGTAGTGATTCTTGGCGGCCAAGGTGGAGAGAGCAGCGTCGGTAAAGGATCGCCGTAACAACATGTAGAGGTGCGGCGTGTCGGCCTCGGTAATCGGAATGCCCATGGAACAGGAAAAGGTTTCGGCTACGTGAGGGAACGATAGATCTGCATCGCTGGTTGCCTGCTGCCAACGCGGAGACCCTTGCAGGGCGAGGTTGGCTCGGCTGACGGCCTCGTCGAGCGCATACACAGCGGTGCCTGGCGTGGGCGCTGGAGGATCCAAAGCTAAACTATTTGGCAATCCCGCCTGCGGCAAGTATCCGGCCACGATGCCGGGCATAATCTCTGGGACCGAGATCAGTCCATAGGATTTTGTTTGCGAGGGAGTTGAAGGTGCCGTGGCGACTGAAGCAGGAACTCCCGTCGGAGCGGGGGCACTCTGCGCTATGGACTGAATCGCAGACGCTACGCAGCAGAATGGAATCATCAACGTCGCAAAAAGAGTGATCTTCAAGAGGGCAGCCTCCAACTCACGCAATCATCATAGGGTACTTCGACATGGTGTGGCCGCCTTTTCACCTGCGAATGGCTTCGGAGAGCGATCCTGGCTAATCCGACCAATCGTCGATTGCGCTCGTGCGATTAGGAATGACGCGGGGTAAAAGGTAAACTGGAGAAATGCCACCAATCGTAAATGCGCAGGGTTTGACTAAGGCCTTCGGCGCAACGCCTTTGTTTCGTGAGATCAGTTTTACTGTGAGTGATGGAGATCGTATTGGGCTGATTGGGCCTAATGGCGCGGGGAAGTCTACGCTGCTGAAGGTGCTGGCTGGGGATGAAGACGCTGATGCTGGGGATGTTGCGGTGCGGAAGCGGGCTCGCGTTGGGTATGTGGCGCAGGAGTCGGTGTTTGCGCCGGGGGTGACGGTGCGCGAGGTGCTGGAGGCTGCGCTGGTGCGGGCGAAGGTGGCCGAGGGGGAGCATGAAGGGCGACTGAGGGAGACGAGTGGGCGGACGGGGTTTCCGAGTTTGGATGCGGAGGCGGCGCGGCTTTCGGGTGGATGGAGGAAGCGGCTGGCGATTGCGGAGGCGGTGGTGACGCATCCGGATGTTCTGCTGCTGGATGAGCCTACGAACCATCTGGATTTAGCCGGAATCGCTTGGCTGGAGGAGCTGCTGAATGAGGGTAGTTTTGCTTGTGTGCTTATCAGCCATGATCGTTATTTTCTTGAGAATGTTGCGACAGAGATAGTGGAGCTGAACCGCGTGTATGCGGAGGGGTTGCTGCGGGTGAAGGGAACGTACTCGAAGTTTATTGAGGGGAAACAGGCGTATATGGAGGCGCAGAGCAAGCTGCAGGATGCGCTGAAGAATCGCGTGAAGATTGAGGTGGACTGGCTGCGGCGTGGGCCGAAGGCGAGGAGCACGAAGGCCAAAGCACGGATCGACAACGCGCAGGACCTGATTGGGCAGTTGAAGGAGGTCAATTCTCGGGTGCAGACGTCGAGCGCTGGGATCGATTTTTCGGCGACGGACAGGCAGACGAAGCGGCTGGTGGAGCTGGAGGATGTTTCGGTTGTGCTGGGCGACCGGAAGATTGTTGAGGGGTTGAATTTTCTGGTGACCTCTGGGATGCGCGTGGGATTAGTAGGGCCGAATGGAAGCGGAAAGACTACGCTGCTGAGGTTGTTAACTGGGGAGCTGGAGCCTTCGAAGGGGACGATCAAGAAGGCGGCTTCGTTGAAGATTGTTTACTTCAGTCAGATGCGTGAGCTGGAGGAGGGTGTGACGCTGCGGCGTGCGCTGGCTCCGGATTCTGACTCGGTGGTGTACCAGGGCAGGGTAGTGCATGTGGCTAGTTATGCTACGAAGTTTTTGTTTACGAGTGAGCAGCTGAATCAGCCGGTGGAGAGGTTGAGTGGAGGCGAACGGGCTCGCGTGTTGATTGCGAAGTTGATGTTGGAGCCTGCAGATCTGTTGCTGCTCGACGAGCCTACGAACGATCTGGATATTGCGACGCTGGAGATTCTTGAAGAGAGTTTGCTGGAGTATACGGGCGCGTTGGTATTAGTGACCCATGATCGTTACATGTTGGATCGGGTGTCGACGATTGTGCTGGGGCTGGATGGGCGCGGCGGGTCGGAGATGTTTGCGGATTACTCGCAGTGGGAGCAGTGGCGCGGCGTGAAGGTGGAGGAGGCGATTGCTCCTGGGGCTGCCGGGATTGCGGTTTCTCCTGCTGCGTCTGTGGCGGTTTCGAATGGAGCTTCGAGTGGGAAGAAGAAGCTATCGTATCTTGAGGCGCGGGAGTATGCAGGGATTGAGGCTGCGGTCGAGGCGGCGGAGGATCGTCTGCAAAAGGCTCGGGAGCTGATTGAAGATCCGGCTGTTGCGGTGGATGCGGCTCGGCTGACGGCTGCACTCGCGGAGATGGATGCGGCGCAAGAGGCCGCGGATGGGCTCTATGCACGGTGGGCAGAGTTGACGGAGAAGGTTGGGTAGACCTTCTTGATTGCGATCGTTTAGGCCGAACGTTAGTGCTGGGCTAAAACGCGGCGGTCGGATTCGGCCTGGACTTTGTCGAGGTCATGATGGAGGAGCTGGTTGTGTTCGACCATGAGCTCGCCGCCGACGTAGACGCTGTCGATGTCGCGTTCGGCTGCTGCAAGGACGAGGTTTGCGTAGGGGTCTTCGAGTGAGACGCCGAGACGCTTTGGGTTGATGAGGAGAAAATCGGCGAACTTGCCGGGTTCGAGCGAGCCTAATTTGTCTTTGACGTTGAGGACGTCGGCGGAGCCCATGGTGTGGAGCCAGAGGACCTGGTAGGGACTCATGACGGTGGCGTCTTCATACTTGTCGTGGATGGCGTAGAGACCTGTGCGCATGTTTTCGAAGGGGTCGGCGAGGTCGGCGCTGGCTTCGCCGTCGACACCCATGCCGACGCGGATGCCCATCTTGAGATACTTCGGGATGTCGGCGACACCGGAGGCGAGACGTCCGTTCGAGAGCGGGTTCCAGGACATGGAGGCGCCTGCTTTGGCGGTCTGCTGGAGGATGAAGTCGTCGGCGTGGATGAAGTGGCCGAAGATGAGCTGGTTGTTGAGCAGGCCGCTGTCCATCATCCAGCGAAACTTGGAGCGCTGCTCGCCTTGGTCGTCGGGCGCTTCAATGTAGTGGGTTTGGTTGCCGAGGTGGAACTCCTTCATCATGGCTGCTTCCATGACGGCCTGCTGGTAGGTGTTGTTGAAGGCGGTCATTCCGCCGATCATGACGCTGAGGAAGTGTGGGTTCGGTGGTTGGGCGGCGGTCCAGTCGAGGAAGGTCTTGAGGCGTGTGCGGGCCTGGTCGATAGTGATGGCGGGAGACATACGATCAGGAGAGTAGCTGTGCACGAAGCGGATGCCGGACTCGGCTGCGCCGCGGAACTGGGCCTCTTCGAACTGATTATTCAACTCGGCAGTTTTGGCTCGGCCGCCGTAGGTGAAGTTGTAGGCGGTGGTGACGCCGTGCTCGAGATGGTCGAGTGAGCCGAGGAGTGCGAACCAGTACATATCCTCAGGTGAGGCTTTGGAGGCGTGGCGGCCGTAGAGATCGTCTATCCAGCCGGGTAGAGTCTTGTCGGCGGCGAGGCCGCGGTAGGCAGCTTGCCAGAGATGACTGTGTGCGGAGATGAAGCCGGGAATCACGAGGTCGCCGTGGGCGTCGACGACTTTGTCGGCGTGGAGGGTGGCGGGAGGGTCTCCGGCGGCGACGGCTAGGATGGTGCCGTCGGGCGCGATGGAAAGGTAGCCGCTAATTGGCTCGCGCTGGTTGGCGGCCATGGTCATGATGCGGGCGTTGCGGATGATGAGCTTTGGGTTTGCCGCGAATGCAGGGTGACTCACGATCGCGAGCGCGAGGAGGGGGAGTATCCGGCGAGTGAGGAGTGCAAGATGACGGGGCATGGTTGTGTTTAGCGTGGATGGATTGCCAAGTCAATTGGAAAGTGTTGGAAGGCGCAAGGTATAGATTGTTTGAGCGCGTGCGATATGCTGCTGGGACTATGAAAAAACTTCTTTGTGGGTTGGTTGCAGGTTTTGCGGTGACGGCGATTTGTCTGGCGCAGGATGCGGGCTCGGCGAAGCATGTTGTGGTGTTGCGTGCGGCGCGGATGCTCGATGTGAGCGTGGGAAAGATGGTGGCACCGGGTGAGGTGTTAGTGGAGGGGGAGAAGATTGTCGCGGCTGGTACGCACGTGGAGCGGCCTGCTAGGGCGGAGGTGATCGACCTGGGGGATGCGACGTTGATGCCGGGATTGATCGATGCGCATGTGCATCTGTTTTTGCATCCGGGGGCGGAGGATCTGCAGACGGTGCAGGAGAGTGTGCCGGAGCGGACTTTGATCGCTGCTGGTGCGGCGAAGGCGGATCTGATGGCTGGTTTCACCGCTGAACGAGATATGGGTACCGAGGGAGCGGGATGCGCGGATGTAGCCGTGCGCAATGCGATTAATTCTGGTTTGATTCCGGGGCCGCGGATGAGGGTGAGTTGCAATGCGGTGGATTTGACGGGCGGCCATGAGGACGCGATTGGGTATAACCCGGCGCAGAAGGTGCTGTCGAACGCGGACTATGCGGATTCAAGCGACGAGATTGTGAAGGTGATGCGGGAGCAAAGGAAGGGCGGTGCGGATTTTACGAAGATCTATGAGACGGGAAGGGATTCGTTTCGTGATGGCGAGTTTCAGACGCCTTATCAGTACACCGAGGCGGAGCTTGCTGCGGCTGTGAAGGAGGCGGAACGGACGGGTGGTGGTGTGGGTTCGGGTCGTGGAGTTGCGGTGCATGCAACGGGAGAACCGGGGACGGGATTTGCAGTGGCGGCGGGTGTGGCTTCGGTCGATCATGCTTATCAACTAAGCGATGCGACGATGAAGGCGATGAAGGATAAGCAGATTTACGCGGTGCCTACGTTCGCGATTGCGGAGTACTTCGCGGAGCATGCTGCGACTCCGGCGCGGGCGGAGTGGGATCGCAAGGAGCAGGCATACCATGCGGCGGAGTTCAAGAAGCAGCTTGCAGCCGGAGTGCCGATGGCGGTGGGGAGTGACGTGGGGCCGTTTCCGCATGGGACGCAGGCGCGAGAGCTGGAGTTGATGGTCGAGTTTGGGATGAAGCCTGCGGCTGTGTTGCAGGCTGATCTGTTGAATGGAGCAATGCTGCTGGGTTGGACGGGGAAGATCGGGGAGTTGAAGGCTGGGTACTTTGCGGATGTGATTGCGGTGCCAGGCAATCCGCTGGAGGATATTTCGGTGACTACTAAGGTTGAGTTTGTGATGAAAGATGGAGTGGTTTACAAGCGGCCCTAATGGTCGCCAGTGCTGTCAGGCTGACCATTGCTCGTCGGCGGATGGGCCGTAGAGCGCGGGTACGGGGATGTCGTTGAGTCGGAGATAGACGCCTAGTTGCGCGGTGTGGTGGATGAGGTGGTCGAAGCACATCTGGCGGAAGGTGAGTGAGCGCGGGTTGTTGCAGATGACTTGATCGCCAAAGGAAAACTTCCAGGGAGCAGAGAGGTGTTCGTCGCTTGCAGCGGCTAACGAGGCGCGGCATTTGGCGGCACACTCGTCGAGTTGTTTCAGAGCATTCTCGCTGGTGGTGAACTCAAGCGACATGTGAGGGCGTTTCGAGGTGGCCATATCCATGCCATCGTCCTCGAGGATGTAGTAGCCGAACATGGGGAGCGTGGCGCAGTGCATGGCTAGTCTGCCAAAAGGCATTGATTTGTCGTGACACTTCCAGGTGGTATTGCCTGGGGGAACGCGCTCGAGGGTGCGGCGGGTGTTGGAGATCTCGGTGTCGAAGTCCTGGAGGAGAATTTCAGAGATTGTCATAGTGCTCCTTCGAAGTTGGACAGAAGGATATACGAGGAAAGCTGCGACTGGATAAGACAAAGCGAAAAATACGGGGGGTCTTTCCACTGCGCAGCTCACGATGAGGCTGTGAGCTGCTTCGGTCGAGATGACGGCGGTTCAGGTGGGAGAGGAAGACTGTTGATTTGTCTTTACAGACCAGTGATGTTGAAGCCGCAGTCTACGAAGGTTATTTCGCCGGTGATGCCGCTGGCGAGGTCGCTGGAGAGAAACAAGGCCGTATTACCGACTTCTAACGCGTCAACATTGCGATGGAGCGGGGCGCGCTGCTCGACCGCGGTGAGGATGCTGGTGAAGTCGCTGATGCCGCGTGCGGCTAGGGTCTTGATGGGGCCAGCGGAGATGGCGTTGACGCGAATCTTCTTTGTGCCGAGGTCTGAGGCGAGATAGCGCACGGCGGCTTCGAGGCCCGCCTTGGCGACGCCCATGATGTTGTAGTTGGGGAAGACTTTTTCAGCGCCGTAGTAGGTGAGAGTGAGGATTGAACTTCCTTCGGCCATGAGAGGTTCGGCGGCGCGAGCGAGGGCGATGAGGGAGTAGACGCTGATGTCGTGCGCCATGCGGAAGTCTTCGCGTGGAGTTCGCAGAACATTGTTGATTTTCATGTTGGGTGCGAATCCGATGGAGTGAATGAGAATGTCGAGCTTGCCGTAGGCAGTTTTGAACTGCTCGAAGACGGCGTCGATGTCGGCGTCGATGGAGACGTCGCAGCGGAAGGTCTTGGTTCCGGGCAGGTCGGCGGCTAGCTCTTCGGCTTCGCGCTGGAGGCGCTCGTTCTGGTAGCAGATGGCGAGGGTAGCGCCGGCTTCGGCGAGCTTCTGGGCTATGGCCCACGCGATGCTGCGTTTGTTGGCGAGGCCGAAGACGACGGCTACTTTGCCTTTGAGGTCAATCATGATGCGCGGTGATCCTTTCGAGACGGCTAGGGCGGTTGCGATAAGGCCCAACAGAAAGGATAGCAGGGTGTGGGTGGCGCGAGACGGGTTTGGATTCCTCTATAGTGGAGGCGTTGGTTTAGGAGGGTTCTTGATGTCGGAGTTTTCGCGGAGACGGTTTTTGCAGACGGGGAGTGGGTTGGCGATGGCGTCGGTGTTGCCGGGTACGGCGATGCTCGGTGAAGAGCAGGCGCAGCCGGTAGCGAGTGGGGACCGAGTAAGATTCGCGAGCATCGGCGTGGGGATTCAGGGGTCTTCGCTGCTGAGGGCCGCAGTGACGTTGCCGCAGGCGCAGTGTGTTGCAGCGTGCGATTTGTACGACGGGCGGCACACGCTTGCGAAGGAGATCGCAGGGGCGAATATCAAGACGACGCGACGGTATCAGGAGATTCTGGAGGATAAGGATATCGAAGCAGTGATCGTTGCGGTACCGGATCATTGGCATAAGCAGGTGACCATCGATGCGATTCGCGCGGGCAAGGACGTGCACTGCGAGAAGCCGATGTCGCATACGATCGCCGAAGGCGAGGAGATGGTCGCAGCGGTGAAAGCGAGCAAGAACTTTGTGCAGGTGGGTTCGCAGCGGGTGAGTTCGAAGCTGTTCGGGAAGGCGAAAGAGTTGTATGACTCCGGCGCGATCGGAGAGGTACACCAGGTGGAGCTGCAGCTTGGGAGAAACTCACCTGGTGGTGCGTGGGTTTATCCGCCGCCCCTGGATCTATCGCCGGAGACGCTGGATTGGGTGACATGGCAAGGGACTGCTCCGAAGAAGGCGTTTGACCCGATTGCTTTCGCGAGGTGGCGTGCTTTTCATGAGTACGGCACTGGAATGGCAGGCGACCTGATGGTGCATCTGCTGACCGGGATGCAATTTGTAACCGGGATCAATGCAATTCCGGATAAGGCTTTTTCGATTGGTGGAATCTACAGGTGGAAGGATGGGCGGAATATGCCTGACCTGATGGTGACTGAGTTTGAGTATGGCGATGTGCCAGTGACCGTGCGGCTGACTCTGGGGACGGAGACGCCGGAGGTGACGCGAATCATGGGGCCGAAGGGCGTGATCGAGGTTTCGAATACAAATACGGTTACGCTGATTCCTCAGCTTGGCGTGGATCGTTCGCCGGCGTATGGGATCAATGGGTTTCCGGCGGCGATGCATGCACAGTATGAGAAGCAGTGGCATGCGGAGCATGATGCGTTTTTGACGGAGCATCCGCTGGACGACACGATGATGTGGAAGGGGCCGTCGTGGGATGAGTTGCGGCCCCATCTGGCGACGTTCTTCGATGCGGTGCGGTCGCGGAAGCCGGTGGTGGAGGATGTGGTGTTCGGGCACCATGCGGCGGCGGCTTGCCACATGGCGAACGCTTCTTACTTCGAGAAGAAGGTGGTCTTGAAGAAGGCTTAGGTGGTGAGCCAGTCGTACTGCGCGTCGGTGAGAGGGACGACGGAGAGACGGAACTGGCGGAACATGATGGAGTCTTTGAAGACGCTGGATGAGCGGATCTCGTCCAGCGTCTTCTCTGCTTTGAGGCGCTTGACGGGCTTGATGCGGACTTGTGGATTTTTGGGGTCGGTCGCGTCGACGGAGACTACCTTTGCCGTGCCTATGGCTGCTTTGCCGATGTTGGAGTGGTAGATGACGAGCTTCTCGCCCTTCTTCATGCCGCGGAGGTAGAGGAGGGCCTGATTGTTGGAGATGCCGTCCCAGGTGGTTTCGCCGTCGCGCTCGAGATCGTCGAAGGAGTATTTGTTGGGTTCGGTCTTTAGCAGGAAGGGCATTGGGTTCTCTCCTTATTGGTCGGGCAGAGCTAGTCTACCCGCCGAGGTCGATGAGGTTGACTTCGGCTACTGGCTGGCCGAGGAAGTTGGAGCCGAGGCGTTGGAACTTTTCGATGGAGTCGGTGGCGTAGAAGGTGCAGGTGGGTTTGGCAGTGCTGGTTCGGTGTGGGAATTGATTGGCGATGAGGGCGGCGGTTGCGCGCGCGGTGGCATCGGCTGAGTCGATGATAGTGAGCGGGTGGCCGATGGTGTCGAGGGTGCGGTGGATGGCCTGCTCGATCAATGGGTAGTGAGTGCAGCCCAGGAGAAGAGTCTGAGTAGCAGGGGCTGCCTTTAGGGCTTCGGTCAGGTAGATCTTGATGACATCATCGGTGACCGGGTGGTTGGTCCAGCCCTCTTCGACGAGTGGGACGAGGAGGGGGCAGGCTTTTTCGTATGCTTCGAGGCCGAGGGCGTTGAGCGCGTGCGTGTAGGCGCGGGATTGAACTGTTGCGATGGTGGCGAGGACGAGGACGTGGTTTGGTTTAGCGGATGGAGTTGGTGGTGGAGAAGCGGGTTTCTCCACTTCGCTTCGCTGCGGTCGAAATGACACGTCTTTTGATTGGGTTGATTGGGAAGATGCGGATTTTGCGGCGTGGGCGCCGGGTTCGATTACGCCGATGACGGGGATCGGCAGAGCTTGCTGGATGTCTTCGAGGGCGAGGGCGGTGGCGGTGTTGCAGGCTATGACGAGTAAGTCGGCGCCTTGTTCATGGAGGAATTTCGCGCTGGAGACGGCGTAGCGCGCCACGGTTTCACGGGATTTGGAGCCGTAGGGGAGACGCGCTGTGTCTCCAAGAAAGATGTAGTGGGCGCCGGGGATGAGGGGAAGCAGGGCTCTGAGAACGGTGAGGCCGCCGAAGCCGGAGTCGAAGACACCGATGGTGAGGGGCTTTGTGGTGGTGCTGGTTGTGGGGCTCTCGGTCATGGCTCTTTCGTTACAGCGGTGAGTTTTCGTTCGGTGGGGATGGGTGGGAGGTGGTGTCGACGGCGGGGTAGGTGCGGAGGAGGTCGGCATGGCCGGCCAGGGTGTCGTGGGGCTGGCCGTCGACGAGGAAACGGACGCCTGTGACGTCGGGAAGGGCTGCGTGGAGGGTGCCGACGATCGATTGCACGGTGAGGGCTTCCACCTGGATGCCGGAGGGGTGGTTGTCCACGAAGGAGCCGCGGAGATTGACGATGGCCAGCTGTTTGGCTTCCGACGGATTGGCATGGGACGAGTTGGGAGTGTTGGCTGGTACGTCGAGTAGGAAGAGGTCGTCCACGGCAAGGCCGCTTTGGAGGGGATGTTTGGAGGCGGGGAGAGAGTAGGTTGCGAGGAGATGCTCGAGCAGGGTACGGGCGCGAAGGGTGGGAGCCTGGGGCAGAGCGAAGGATTCGGCGGTTGGAGTTATGGAGGCGTCGGCATCGTTGGCGAGATAGAGGGTGATGTCTTCGGTGGTGGTGGCTGTGGGGGCGGCGATGGGGGTTGCGTCGTTAAGGGCGGCTAGACGTTTGTGTGCCTGTTGGCAGCCGTGCAGGAGAAAGGCAGACATAAGGAAGATGCCAGCGAAGAGGCTCCAGAAGAGGATGCGCTGATAGCGGGGGATCATCGTGCTGCTCCAGTGGGGTTCTGGTTTCGGCGCCAGCTGGTGAGGCCGGTGACGATGGCTTGCGCGATCTGCTGCTGGTAGCTGGCGTCGCTGACTGAGGTAGTGTCACCGCCGGAAGGTGTGAGGGGAGCGATCTCTATGGCGACGGCAGGGCAGGTGAGGTTATCGAGTGGGCGGAGGGAGGCATGGGTGAGAAGGACGGGAAGCTGGGAGTGAAGGAGGGCGAGGCCGAGGGCGTTGGCTAGGGTCAGGCTCTGGGAAATGGAGGCGGATTGAGCAGTGTCCCAGGGAGTGGCGTGGCGAGTGTCCGTGTCGCTGGTGTCGTCGGGCGGAGTTAGATCAGAGGTGATGACGTGAATGCCGTTGCCGCTGGCGGTGGCGTGGAGGACTATGCAGGCGGTGGGGTGGGAGTGGTTGCCTATCTCGGCGCGCTGGTCGGTGGTGAAGGGAACGGTGGGGTCAGAGTCGCGAGTGGCGATAACGGAGAAGCCGCTGTTGGAGAGAAGAGCACGGAGGCGGGTGGCGAAGGCAAGGGTGATGGTTTTTTCGGGGAGATTGTCAGATAGCCTGGCGCCGGAGTCTGCGCCGCCGTGGGCGGGGTCGAGGAAGATGGTCGTGCGAGGGATGGATTGTTGGGCTTGAGTGGTGATGGGGGCAAGGCTCGTCACGAGGACGAGGAAGAGGCGCGCGGCGATGGGCTTGGCTTGGAGGATCAAAGTATGTGAGTGGTCGCGGGTTCGATTGTAAATGGGCTTCACGACCACCCGGGTTGGCGAATTTAGTCGAGGGCGTAGATGGCGAGGCCGCTGAGGAGTTTGGGGTAGAAGTCGGTGGATTTCTGGGGCATGACGTCGCCGGAGAGGGAGATGTCGCGTAGCTGGTCGAGGGTGATGGGCTTGATGAGGAAGGCGATGTCAGCTTCGCCGCTGGCGACCAGGGCGGTGGCTTCGGAGGCCTCGCGGATGTAGCGGACGTTGCCGAGGCGGGTGATGGTCTCCTGGTCGAGGCCGAGGAGCTTGTCGAGGATGATGCTGTGAAGCTGGACTACGTCGAGCTGGGCCTGGCGGGGCGAGATATCTTTGAGGGCTTCTGCGATGACGCTGGATTTTGGAGTCAGGAGGTAGTTGCCGTCGCCGGTGGCGCCGAGGAAGGCGGTGCCGGGGGTGGCATTGAGAGCGGCGAGATCCGGGGTGGCGAGCTCTTTGACGTTGAAGTAGGCGCTGGCCTTAGTGACGAAGTCGGGTGAGCTGAAGGTGGGCAGGCCGTGGACGACGCGGTGAGTGGGCAGGATGGTGATGCCGGGCGCGTCCATGTTGACGAAGGTCATCATCATGGCTGCTTCGGGGAAGGCAGGGACGGGCAGGGTGGAGCGGGTGTCGCCGTCGGCGATGACGGAGGGGGAGCTATCTTCGTCGCCGGGGATGGGCTGTTTGAAGGGGAGTTTGAGTTGGGCGGAGCGCTCTTTGGCGTAGGCGACGGAGGTCTCGTAGCGGTGATGGCCGTCGGCGATGATGAGCTTTTTGTCGGCCATGGCGGTGAGGAGAAGATTAATGATGTTAGGGTCAGTGATCTTCCAGACGCGATGGACGACGTTGTACTCGTCGGTGATGGCGAGGTCGGCGGGTGAGGTGTCTGGCCCATTGGGTCCGCTGGCGCCGAAGATGAGTCTTTCGGCCGTGAAGGCGGGGTCGGAGTAGAGCATGTAGATCTGCTCGCAGTAGGCGCGGGTGGCTTTGAAGAGAGCGAGGCGGTCGGATTTGTGTTTGGGGAAGGTTTGTTCGTGGCGATAGACGACCTTGTCGGCATAGTCGTAGAGGTGGCCGAGGGCGATGAAGCCGCGGCGTTCGCGAATCTCGTTGGTGCCGGGGACGGTGTAAGTCTGGGAGTAGCCGTAGACCGCAGGCTCGGCCTCTTCGGCGAGGATGTGGTCTTTTCGCCAGCTACGCAAGGTTTCGGCTGCGCGGGTGTAGACGTTGTGCGCCTGCTCGCCGACGGGAAGGAACTCCTGCGGGTCGGTGTCGCCGGGTTCGTGTTTGCCTAGGATCACGCGGATGAGGTTGTAGGAGCTGGCTTCGTAGTAGAGCTGCTGCATGGCTGGGGTGATCTTGTCGTAGGGCTGGGTGACGACGTCTTCCATGTTGACGCGGGCGGGATCATAACGGAGGGCGCGGAAGGGGTAAAGACGAGCCATGCTTTGAAGGTTCTCCAGAGTTGGATTATGAGGTGATTGTACGGGTTGGAGCGTGAAGAGAGCATAAGAAGGGGTGTGGCGAATCCGGAAACGCACGGAGAACGTTGAGGAGACAGTACTAGCAGTATCCGGTCCTGGATTGATGACAAAAGGTGTTGACAAGGGGTCTATTATCTTCAGAACACGGAATCAGATGGATCTGCGGGCCATGGATTTGAGTGATTGGTGGAGGCGTTGAGAAAGACTTCACGCAGGGCGCGACGGTTGAGTGTCGCGAGTATTCATAGGTGCCGAGATGCGGATCAACGTTCAAAACAGGGTGATTTTCGGGAACCACGAGCGAAGAGAATCGGCGACTGGTCGACGGGGAGGGCGTCGGGCTTTGTGGGGGCTCGTCGCAGCTTTGTGCGTTGGGTTATGGAGTGGGGTTTGCGTGGCGCAGGAGCAGGAGAATCCTCTGGATGTAGTGCATACGCCCACGCCTGCGCCTCCTCCGAAGACACCCGAGGAAAAGAAACCGATAATAGAAGGAGCGGCGAATGCGGCTGCGTTGGCAACCTCGAGGCGAGATGCCAGGATTCGTGTTGATGTGAATCTGGTGCTAGTTCCAGCGACAGTAACCGATCCGATGAATCGGCTGGTTACAGGGTTGGAGAAGGAAAACTTTGAGGTTTATGACAACAACATCGGACAGATAATCAAGAGTTTTTCAACACAAGATGCGCCGGTAACGATCGGGATTATTTTTGACCTGAGCGGAAGTATGTCGTCGAAGTTTGTGCGGGCTCGAAAGGCGTTGAGTGAGTTTTTGAGGACGTCAAATCCGCAGGACGAGTTTTTTGTCGTGGGTTTCAATGACCGGCCTGCGGTGATCGTCGACTATACGTCCGATGTGGATGATGTCGAGGCGCGGATGGTGATGTTGAAGCCTGAAAACCGAACGGCGCTGATCGATGCGATCTACCTGGGAGTGGATAAGTTGAAGCAGGCGAAGTATGAGCGGAAGGCGTTGCTGATTATCTCGGATGGAGGAGATAATCGGAGCCGGTATACGGAAGGCGAATTGCGACGGGTTGTTAGAGAAAGCGACGTGCAGATTTACTCGATTGGAATCTTCGACCAGTACGCGCCGACGACCGAGGAGCAGCTGGGGCCGATTTTACTGAACGATATCTGCGATATGACAGGGGGAAGAATGTTTCGGGTGTCGGAGCTGGGGGATTTGGGAGATATTGCTTCGCGAATCAGCGCGGAGCTGAGAAACGAATATGTGATCGGATACAGACCTTCGGAGGTGAAGCAGGATGGGAACTGGCGTAAATTGAAGATACGACTCGTACCACCGCCAGGG
>Ga0302314_10011795_pt1 | contig 15201 bp, 8 predicted proteins | sample III_Palsa_N2_3_FD_200533 | JGI IMG/M metagenome (GOLD analysis project Ga0302314, IMG submission 200533) | Peat permafrost microbial communities from Stordalen Mire near Abisko, Sweden - III_Palsa_N2_3 | ecosystem: Environmental > Terrestrial > Soil > Palsa > Peat permafrost | place: Sweden...
GCCGCCGGGAGGTCCGGCTTCAGCCGCACGGCTTCGCGCAAGCGCGCCTCGGCCGCGACGTGAGGGCCGAGGCCGTTAAGGACAAGGCCCAGATAGCAATGGTAACCGGGGTCGGCGACGTTTGCCGCGATGGCCCGGCTGATGAAAGTCACGGCGACTTCGGGCTGTCCGGCCTCGTGGGCCAGAACGCCCATGAGTTGCAGGGCGTCCGGATGGGAGGGATCTTCGGCGAGAATGCGGCGATAGACGACCTCGGCCTCGCGCCGTCGGCCCGCGCGGTGTTCGCGAAGACCGTGCTGGAGAAGCTCGGCAGCCTGTGGCCCGATGCTGCTCAAGCTGGGGCATCCCAGGACGCCCGCGGCCAGAGTTGCTTGCGATCGCCGGCCGCCAGGAGCCGCAGCGTCTCGCGAACCTCGGCGATCACGCTCGCCCAATCGCCGGGGCTGGGCTGGCGGAACTGGCGCAGGGTCGGATACCAGGGACTGTCGTCGCGATCGAGAAGCCAGCGCCAGCAGGTGTCGAAGCGGTTGAGCAGCCATACCGGCTTGCCCAACGCCCCGGCGAGGTGAGCGACGGAGGTGTCCACGCTGATCACCAGGTCGAGCGCCTCGACCAGCGCCGCGGTGTCGGCGAAATCGTTCAACTCGTCGGTGAAGTCATGCAATGTCAGGCCCCGCGGCCGATCGGCCGCCTGGGCGGCCGGCTCACCCTTCTGCAAGGAGACGAAGCTCACGCCGTCGATCCCGGCCAGCGGCGCCATCGCGTCCAGCGCGATCGACCGACGCGCATCCACCGCGGCGACGCCTGGCTGGTGCTTGCGGGGATCTCCCGCCCAGACGAGGCCGACCCTCACCCCAGGCGCCGCGCCCAGGCGTTGGCGCCAGCGTGCAGCCCGCTCAGTATCGGCCGCGAGATATGGGATGGCGGTGGGGATGGCCGGCGCCGTATGGGCGAGCGCGAACGGCAGACTGAGCATCGGACAGCGCCAGTCGACGACCGGAAGCTGCTCGCCCCGCGCCAGGATCTCGGCGTCGCCGGGCAGCGTGGCCAGGAGGCGTTTGAGCGCGGGCTGGACCTGCACGATTACGCGCCCGCCCTCGCTGATCAGCGGGACGTACCGGCAGAACTGCAGGGTGTCGCCCAGTCCCTGCTCGGCGACCACCAGCAGCGTCTCACCTGGCCCGATGCGTTCGCCACGCCATGACCGACCCGGGACGTCCGGCGCCAACGCGGCGGCCTCGACAGCTCTCCAGCGCCACTCATAGGCCTCCCAACCTTCGCTTAACCGACCCGCCATCAACAGGGTGACGGCGAGCGTCATGCGCGCATCAAACCGGTCCGGATGGGCCGCCAGCGCGGCGCGCGCGGCCTGTTCCGCCTCGTCCAGCCGGTGAAGGTTGTAGAGGGCCGTGGCGACATTGGCCCGGGCGTTGGGCATCTGCGGATCGAGGCGCAACGCGTCGCGAAAGCAAGCCTCGGCCTCCTCCAAACGATGCTGTTCCAGCAGGACCACGCCCAGGCTGTTGTGGGCTGTCGCCGTGTCGGGGCGCAGCCGCACCGCTTCCCTCAGCGGCGCCTCCCCTTCCACTGGGCGGCCGAGCAGCGAGCACGCGACGCCAAGACCGGTGAGCGCATCGACATGATCCGGCTGGCGCCGCAGCACCTCGCGGTAGCAGGCTTCGGCCTCGGCCGGTCGTCCTTGCGCCGAGAACGCGTGGCCCCGGTCGAAACGGGCCTTGATGTCGCGGATATCCGGGGCTCGTATCTCCAGCGGACGATGTTCGGTGAGTCGAGGGCGCGATCCAGACGCCGCCGAGCGCGCAACCAGTTGGCTACGGTCGCCGGCGGCCAGGCTTCGCAGCGCCTCCCGCACCGCCTCGATCACGCTGGCCCAGTCGCCTGGGCTGCGTTGCCGGAACTGGCGCAACGTCGGATACCAGGGGCTGTCGTCGCGACCCAGCAGCCAGCGCCAGTCGGTGTCGAACCGGTTGAGCAGCCACACGGGCTTCCCCAGCGCGCCCGTCAGATGGGCGACCGAGGTGTCGACGCTGATCACCAGGTCCAGCGCCTCGATCAGCGCCGCGGTGTCGGCGAAATCGTCCAACTCGCCCGTGAAGTCATGCAGCGTCAGGCGGGGCGGCGGTTCCGCGGCCTGGGCGGCTGGCCCGCCTTTCTGCAGCGAGACGAAGCTGACGCCGGCGACCCCCGCCAACGGCGCCAGCCCGGCGAGCGTGACGGAACGGCGACGGTCGACCGCGGCCAAGGCGGGCGCTTCCGTTCGCGGCTCGCCGGCCCAGACCAGTCCGACCTTGAGCCCGGACAGCGGCGCGAGCCGTTTGGCCCAGCGCGCGGCGTCCGAGGCGGCGGCCCTCAGATAGGGCGTGGCGTTGGGAATCGTCTCGAGCGTCGTGCCAAAGGCATGGGCAACGCTCATCAGCGGCGCGTGCAGATCGAACGCCGGCAGGGTCTCTCCGCGGGCCACGACCTGGCTCACGCCGTCCAAGGTCCCCATCAGCGGCGCAAGCGCCGGCTGCACCTCGAGGACCACGCGCGCGCCCGCGCCCAGCAGCGCCGCGTAGCGACAGAAGTGAAGGGTGTCGCCGTGCCCTTGTTCGGCGTGCAGCAACAGGGTCTTGCCCTCGATCGGCTCACCCCGCCAGCGCGGCGCGGAGAATCCCCGCTCGCCGGGCGCCATGTACTTCGTCCGCCAGCGCCACTCGAACGCCTCCCAGCCCTCCTCGAGCTGGCCCGACAGCAGCAGCGCTGTCGCAAGCGTGACCTGGGTCTCGGCGTAGGCGCGGCTGGTGGGCAACGCCGCTCTCAGCGCCTCTTCCGCCTCGGTCGCCCGGCATTGATTGAGCAGCGCCAGCCCGAGATTGCCCTGGGCCTCCGGGTCGCCCGGCGCCCTGCGCAGGGCCTCGCGGAAGCACGCCTCGCCCTCCGCCGGCCGGCCCTGGGCCGACAGTATGGTTCCAAGGCTGTTGTGGTCCGCGGCCGCGTCGGGGCGCAGCCGCAGGGCCTGGCGGGCGGCCGTCTCCGCTTCGTCCAGGCGCCCGAGTTCGAAGAGCGCACCGCCCAGATTACGATGGACGCTGGCGAGTTCCGGCGCGAGCCGCACGGCCTGCTTCAATACGGCTTCCGCCTCGCCGGGGCGGCCGAGGGCGCAGAGGCAGGTTCCCAGGTTGTTGAGCGCGCCCAGATGCTCAGGGTCGAGCCGCAGCGCTTCGCGGTATCGCGCCTCGGCTTCCTCGCGGCGATCGAGCGCGACCAGGGCCACTGCCAGATTGCAGTGGGCGCCCGGGTCGTCCGGCCTCAGGCGCGCAACTTCGCGCAGGTGGCCAGCGCCTTCCTCGGTGCGGCCCAGGTCGCAGAGGACGGCGCCAAGCCGGTTGTGGATGGCCGCGGACGCCGGTTGGAGCTGGAGAGCCAAGCGTAGCGCGGCTTCGGCTTCGGCGGGACGTCCAAGTCTAGCGCGGGTGAAACCGAGCGCGCTCAGGGCCTCGTCGTCGGTGGGTCGCAGGCGGATCGCCTCCCGATAACAGCCTTCCGCCTCCGCCGGTCGGCCCAGCGCCAGCAGGGCGCCGCCAAGGTTGCGATGCGCGTCGGCGATTTCCGGCGACAGGCGGAGCGCCGTGCGCAGGGCGGTCTCCGCCTCGGTCGCGCGCCCCAGGATGAGCAGCGTGGCCCCCAGGCGCGCGTGCGCGGCTGCGAAGTCGGGCTTGAGCCGCAGCGCCGTGAGAAGGCTGGCTTCCGCCTCATCGTGCCGCCCGAACTCGTTGAGCAGGATGCCCAGATAGCAGTGATAGCCGGCGTTGGCGCCATTGCAGGCGATCGCCCGGCGAACGAACGTCTCGGCTATGTCGGCGCGGCCACCCTCGCGGGCGAGGACGCCCATAAGCTGCAAGGCGTCGGCGTGCGCGGGATCCCGCGTCAACACCTGGCGGTAGGCTTCGGCCGCCGCCTGCCGACGACCCGCCTGGTGCTCGCGGCGCCCGTGCTCGAAGAGTTCGGAGACCGACAGCGTGGAGGTGTTCATGCGCATCTCCGAAGTGGCCGCATTGTACATTCTGGCGATCGCGACTCCCAAGGGCCGGCGCAGTTCGATCTGCGCTGATCCAGAGACCCGATCGCAATCTCAGCGGTCCTGTCCACCGACCGCGCCGCAAATCGCCCCAGCCGAGTCCGGACCTCCTCGGAGTGGGGGCTGATAGGGCTCTGAGTTCTTTTTGGGGAGGGGAGAATTGCTTCCCAGCGCCAGCGACGGCTGCAAAAATGCCGCTTGGTTGGTCCAGGCTCATGCCGGTTGCAAACCCGAGGGGATATTATGCGCAAGATCACGCCGATTTTCGTTGCCGTCGCGGCCATGGGATTGATGGCCGGCGGTTCGGCGCTCGCGGGCACACAAAATTTCGGAACCTTCACGGTAACGGCGACTACTTCACAGCTTACGACGACCTATCCGGGCGCCTCTACATTCGCCGACACCAACACCTTCGCCGGCTATGCTGGGAGTGTGACGACGCCGGTCGCCACGATCACCGGCGGAGCGCTCAACCCGGGAGGCAGCACGAACCCCGATTCTGGGATTGACAACTCGATCGCAAACTACCTTGCGGCAGAGCCCGCAAACGACGAAACGATCACGTTCAACAGCAATCAGAGATATTTCGGACTGCTCTGGGGCAGCGTCGACGAGTCAAATACAATTTCATTCTATGAAAATAGCACGTTGCTGGCCACCTTTACCGGCAGCGGGCTGGAAGGCAGCACCGTGGCCCTGCAAGGATATCCGGTTCCTGGCAGCTTCGTCGATTTCGTCGCCGACAATTCCTCGTTCGACTTCAACGAAGTGGTCGTGATCGACGGTGGCGGCGACCCGTTCGAGACTGATAACTATGCCGCGTTGGCCGTGCCCGAGCCCGCGGCCTGGGCGATGCTGCTCCTGGGAATGGGTGCGATGGGCGCGATTCTTCGCCGTCGTAACGGCGGTCTCGCCCCCGCCTGACACCTGATTGGGTTGACCTCACTGCCGAGGGCCGCTCCGGTTGGGGCGGCCCTTTTTCTTTTGGTCGATCCGCCACAACGCTCCAAGCTCGAGCGCCGCTCCGCGTTTTCCCTTGTAGCGCAACGGCGAGGTGATAGACGGCGCCGATGCCCAGCCTGAACGATCTTCGGCGCCAGTTCCTGAGCTACTTCGCGGCCCAGGATCACATGGTGATCCCCTCCTCGCCCCTGGTGCCCAGGAGCGATCCCTCGCTGCTGTTCGTCAACGCCGGCATGGTCCCGTTCAAGAACATCTTCACCGGCGCGGAGACCCCGCCGTCCCTGCGCGCCACCTCATCGCAGAAGTGCGTCCGCGCCGGGGGCAAACACAACGATCTGGACAATGTCGGCTACACCGCCCGGCACCTGACCTTCTTCGAGATGCTCGGCAATTTCTCCTTCGGCGATTACTTCAAGGAAGGCGCCATCGACTACGCCTGGACGTTCGTCACTCGCGACCTGGGGCTGGCCAAAGAACGGCTGACGGTCAGCATCCATCCCACCGACGAGGAGGCGGCCTTGCTGTGGAAGCGCATCGCGGGCCTGCCCGACGAGCGCATCGTGCGGCTGGAAGAGAATATGTGGTCGATGGGCGACACCGGCCCGTTCGGCCCCAACACCGAGATCTTCTACGACCACGGCCCCAGCGTCGCCGGGGGTCCGCCCGGCTCGCCCGAGGAGGACGGCGACCGCTTCGTCGAGATCTGGAACCTGGTGTTCATGCAGTTCGAGCAGTTCGCCGACGGCCGGCGCGAGACCCTGCCCAAGCCGTGCATCGACACCGGCATGGGTCTGGAGCGCACCACCTGCGTGCTCCAGGGCGTGCACAGCGTGTTCGAGACCGATCTCTTCCGCACCCTTATCGCTGCCAGCGAGGCGGCGACCGGGGTGGCCGCGCGCGGCGAACAGGCGGCGTCGCACCGGGTGATCACCGACCACCTGCGCTCGTCCAGCTTCCTGATCGCCGACGGGGTCACGCCGTCCAACGAGGGGCGCGGCTATGTGCTGCGGCGGATCATGCGCCGGGCCATGCGCCACGCCTATCAGTTGGGGGCCAAGGAGCCGGTGATGCATCGGCTGGTTCCGACCCTGGTGGCGGAGATGGGAGAAGCCTATCCGGACCTGCGGCGCGCCGAGCCGGCGATCGCCGAGACCCTGCGCCAGGAAGAGGAGCGGTTCCACCGCACCCTGGGCCGGGGGATGGCGCTGCTGGAGGAGGCCACCGCGCACCTTACCGAGGGCGCCGTTCTCTCCGGCGAGACCGCGTTCAAGCTCTACGACACCTATGGCTTTCCGCTCGACCTGACGCAGGACGCGGTGCGCCCGCGCGGCATCTCGGTGGATCTCGCAGGGTTCGACGAGGCGATGGCCGGCCAGCGGGCGCTCGCGCGCGAGAGCTGGGCGGGTTCGGGCCAGCAGGCGCAGGGCGCGGTCTGGCTCGCCCTGCGCGACCGCCTGGGTCCGACCCTGTTCGACGGCTACCAGGCAGACGCGGCCGACGGCCGGCTGCTGGCGCTGGTGAAGGACGGCGAGGAAGACGCCGCCGCCGGCGCGGGCGAGACCGTCTGGGCGGTGTTCGACCGCACGCCGCTCTACGCCGAGAGCGGCGGCCAGGCCGGCGATCGCGGGGAGGCGCGCTGGCCCGGCGGCGCGGCCGAGGTCACCGACGTCCAGAAGGAGGCGGGAGACCTCTTCGCCCACGTGCTGAAGATCACCGGGGGCGTCCTTGCGCCCGGCGCTGTGGTCAGTCTGCGCGTGGACGCCGACCGGCGCGCGCGCACCAGGCTCAACCATTCGGCCGCGCACCTCATGCATGCGGCGCTGCGCCATGTGCTGGGTCCGCACGTGGCCCAGAAGGGCCAGATGGTGGACGCCGACCGCATGCGCTTCGACTTCAGCCACGGCGGACCTCTGACCTCGGCCCAACTCGACGCCATCGAGACCGAGGTCAATGCGGTGATCCGCCAGAACATCGACGCCAACACCCGCGAGATGAGCCCGGCCGACGCGATTGACGCCGGCGCCATCGCCCTTTTCGGCGAGAAGTACGGCGACAAGGTGCGCGTGCTGGCGCTCGGCCGCGCCCTGGATGGCGAGGGCGCCTATTCGGTGGAGCTGTGCGGTGGCACCCACGTGGCCAGGACCGGCGACATAGCCCTCTTCAAGATCGTCTCCGAACAGGGGATCGCCGCGGGCGTGCGCCGCATCGAGGCGCTCACCGGCGAGGCGGCGCGCCGCTATCTTCTCGACCTGGCCGCCGTCGCCAAGGCGCTCGCCGATCAGTTCAAGGCCCCGGTCGGCGAGGTGGTGGCGCGGGTCGACGCGCTGGAGGCTCAGCGGCGCAGGCTGGAGCGCGACCTCGCCGAGGCCAAGCGCCAGCTGGCCATGAGCGGCGGTGGCGGCAGCGAGCAGGTGGCCGAGGACGTGGGCGGTGTCAAGTTCATCGGCCGCGTGCTGCAGGGCGTGGGCGGCAAGGACCTGCGCCCGATCGCCGAGACCTACCGCAAGCAGATCCCCGACGGCGTGGTGGCGCTGAACGGCGTGCTCGAGGGCAAGGTCGCTAACACCGTGGTGGTCAGTGGCGCCGCCCAGGCGCGCTTCAACGCCGTCGACCTCGCCCGCGCCGCCGTCACCGCCATGGGCGGCCAGGGGGCGGGGGGCAAGCCCGACTTCGCCCAGGGCGGCGCCCCCGACGGCTCGCGCGCCGACGAGGGCCTCAAGGCGGTGAGGGACCTGCTGGCGGCGTCTGTCTAGGCTGCGCTCTTCGCCCGCCAGCCCGGCGCGATGACCGATCGCGCGCCAGTCGCCGGCGGCGCGAGCGGCGCGATCCTCGCCATCGCGCTGCCCTCGATGGTAACCAATGTGGCCACCGCCCTGTTCGGCCTGGCCGACATGTGGGTGATCGGCCGGCTCGGTGTGCCAGCGGCCCAGGGCGCCGTCGAGGTCGGAGCCAAGCTGCTGATGACCGTGCTCATCGTGTTCAACTTCCTGCGCACGGGGACGGTGGCGCTCGCCGCTCAGGCGTCCGGGCGCGGCGACGAGACCGCCCAGGCAGCGACGCTCACCCGAGGCCTCGCGGTCGCCCTGGGCATCGGCGCCCTGATGCTGCTGGCGCGCCCGCTCGTCGTCGAACTGGGGCTGAGCATGCTGGGCGCGGGTGGCGCCGTCGTCGCCCAGGCGCGGACCTATGTGGATATTCGCTACTGGGGGTGCGTTCCGTGGCTGCTGAACGCCGTCCTGGTCGGCTGGCTGATCGGCCGGCGGCGGGTGCGGACGGTCCTGGCCGTGGAGGTCGGGGCCAATATCTTTCACATCGCCATGGACGCGACCCTGGTGCTGGGTTTCGGCCTGGGCGTCGTCGGCGTCGGCGTCGCCACCCTGGGCTCGGAGACGGCTAAGCTGCTGGCCCTCGTCGTGATGGTCGCGCGCCAGCCGCCGGCGCGCCGTGCCCTCGTGCTCGCCGGGCAGCGGGCCACCTGGCGTGTCGGTGAGCTCGCCGCCCTGTTCCGTCTGAACCGCGACCTCTTCGGCCGCACCGTCCTCCTGATGGCCGCCACCGTGATCCTGACCAGAGCCGGGGCGCGGCAGGGCGCGGTCATCCTCTCGGCCAACGCCATCCTCTATCAATTGTTCATGCTCGCCGCCCTGCTGATCGACGGCTTCGAGAGCGCCGCCCAGGTGCTGTGCGGCGAAGCCCTGGGCGCCGGCGATCGGCCCGCGTTCGAGCGGTGGGTGCGCGCGACCCTGGTCTGGGCGGCGGCTTGGGCGGTGGTCATCGCCGCCGTTTATGCGCTCTTCGGCGCACAGCTTGCCGCGAGCTTCAGCACCGACCGCGCGGTCATCGCCGCCACCGGCGTGTACGCCCCCTGGGCGATCGCTCTGCCGCTGGTCGGCGTCGTCTCCTTCGTCTTCGATGGCGTGTTCATCGGCGCGGGATGGACCAGATCGATGCTCGCGACCATGGCCGCCGCCCTCGGTGTCTTCGTCGCCGCGCTGCTCGCGGCCGGGCCGTTGGGCAACAACGGCCTGTGGCTCGCCTTCTCCCTCTTCTTCGTCGCCCGGACCCTCGGCCAGGCCGCCCTGCTCCCCGGCCAGACGCGCCGCGCCTTCGATTACGGTGACAGTGCACTCAACTGAGTCCGCAGCGCCGCCTGATTGCCATCGTGCATCGCTGTCTGGCCCGTCCGGTAGAGTGCACTGTCACCGTTACTGATGAACGACTTCACCAGGACGGGAAGCCTGGTGGACCGACCAGGCCATCGGGGGTGCGGTTCGTCGTCGTGAAAGGGTGGCGACTGGCGCAGGCGGCGGCGTAGCCCGGCGGCGCAGGGATCGAGGTGAGCCAGTAGGTCCCGTGCGCGGGCACGGTCACCGGCGACGGACGTCGGAAGTCATCGCTGGTCGCGTCGAAGCTCGCCAAAGACCCTGACAGGCCAAGCCCGAGCGCCTTCGCCAACGCCTCCTTCCGGGTCCACAGCGCATAGAACAACGGCAGGAAGTCACGCGCGGCGGCCCTGGCCAGGCAGGCCCGTTCGATGGCGCAGAAGCACAGCTCGGCGACCATGCCGAGGTCTGGGTGCGGGCGCACCGCCTCGCAGTCGACACCGACTTCGGCCCCGTCCGCCACGACATACACGCTGAAGGCCTCGCCGTGGCTGAGGCTGAAGCTCAGCGCCTGATCGGCGGCGCGCAGCTTGCCCCAGCCGTCGCGAACGAGGCGCACGGCGGGCTCACCATTGCGTCGATACGCTTCGAGGATGGCGTGCAGACATGGGTCGGTCGCCTTGTGGCGCCACCAGATGTCGAGTCGACCAGGGTGCGGCGCAGCCATGGACGCTGAGGACCTTTCGACTTTGAGTTTCGCTGGCAGGAGCCGGTCAATGTCCGGCGGTTGACCGGCGATGTCAAAGTCACGCTACATGCCGCTCGCGTCCGTGACGATTGGCGTCGCCAAAGGACGCAGTCATGCTTGTTGGGCTGGGGAGGGCCGATGGCGTTGACTCTCGCCTGTGATTGCCGCCGAACGCGGCTCGCCGCGGCGATCGTCGGACGACGCCGTCTGCGCGGCCGGATTGTCCCATGCTGAGAACCGACACGATCGTCGAGACAGCCTGGAGGAGCTTGCCCGACCTGTTCGCCGACCAGGCGATGAATTCGCCGGACGCCGTGGCTCTGATCTTCGAGGGCCAGAGCCTCACCTACGCAACACTCGCGGCCCACGCGAACCGGCTGGCCCGCCTGCTGATCGAGCGCGGTGTCGGCCCCGACTCGATTGTGCCGATCCTCCTGGACCGCTCCATCGCCATGGTCGTGGCCATTCTCGGCGTGCTCGCGGCCGGAGGGGGCTACATGCCGGTGGACCCCGAGGCGCCGGCGGCGCGGACCTCGAGCCTGCTGGAAGACAGCGGCGCGGCGATCATGCTGACCTCGACGACCCTGGCCGAGCGCTCTGCAATACCCGGGGCGATTGACGTTCTCTGCGTCGACGATCCTGTCGTCCTCGGCCATCTCGACAGCCTGCCCGCGGCGCCGATCAGCGATGACGACCGGCGCGAACCCCTGAGGCCGCACCACCTCTCCTTCGTCATCTACACCTCGGGCACCACCGGGGCGCCTAAGGGCTCGGGGAACACCCAGGCCGGGATCGTCAACTGTCTCCACTGGCTGCTGGCGGAGATGCGGTTGACCACTGCCGACCGCGTCCTGCAGCAGACCACGCTGATCTTCGACATGGCCGTGCTGGAGATCTTCCTGCCGCTGATCAGCGGCGGCGCCGTGGTGCTCGCCCGCCCCGGTGGCCACCGCAATCCGGCCTATATCGCCCGCCTGATCCAGGCGCAGGCCGTGACCCTGGTGTTCTTCGTCCCCACCATGCTGCTCGAGTTCCTTCAGGAAGAGAGTGCGCCGGGGTGCTCGAGCCTCACCAACATCGTGGCCGCCGGAGAGGTGCTGACCGGCTACGCGCAAGCCCTGTGCCACGCGATGTTCCCGGTCGCCAGCCTCTGGAACGGATATGGGCCCAGCGAAGCCGCCGTGCTTGTCACGCTCTGGCGGTGTCGCCGGGACGACAAGGACACCGCGCCGCCGATCGGCCGACCCTGCTGGCGCACGGCGCTGCATATCCTCGACGACAGCCTCGTTCCGGTCGCCGCGGGATCGCCGGGCGAGCTGTTCGTGGCCGGCGAGCCGCTCTCCCGCGGCTATCTTGGGCGACCGGAGCTCACCGCCGAGAAGTTCGTCCCCTGTCCGTTCGGTCCTGCGGGCGCGCTGATGTATCGCACCGGCGACATCGCCCGGCTGCGCGACGACGGCAGCCTGGAGTTCCATGGCCGGCGGGACTCGCAGGTCAAACTCAACGGCGTTCGCATCGAACTGGGTGAAGTCGAAGCCGCCATCGCTGGCTTGCCGGGCGTCTCCCGCGTCGCGGTGATCGCGCGCATACTCTCAGGCGAAACGCGGTTGATCGCCTACATCATCGCGGCGCCCGGCTCGAGGCCGCCCGGCCCCGCGGACCTCAGGCGCGCCCTTACGGACCTGCTGCCGCGATACATGGTCCCGAGCTTCTTCGTGCTTGTCGACCGCTTCCCGCTGACCGCCACCGGCAAGCTATCCGCCCGGGATCTGCCCGATCCCGAGGTCGGCGGCGGCCGCGCCCCGCACCGGACGGCGGCGAATGCCCTGGAGGCCGAGATCGCGCGGCTGTTCGGTGAGCTGACCGGCGCCGAACGGGTCGGCGTCGACCAGGACTTCTTCGAACTCGGCGGCACGTCGCTGACCGCCATGCGCCTGGTGGCGCGCCTGCGCAGCCAGTCCGGCCTCACTTTGCCCATCGGCGCGCTGATCGATTGCCCGACGCCCGCCGGCCTGGCGGCCGCGCTTCAACGAGATCCGGCGTCGGACCGAACGGATGCGGGTTCGCGCCCGCGGGTGTTCGTGTTCCCCGGCGCCGGCGGCCAGAACCTCGGCCTGGCCGCTCTCAGCGCCGCCTGCGCCGACGCATTCGACATGCGGGTGATCGACCATCCCGACTGGGCGACGATCTGCCGTGAGACGCTTGATTTCGAGCAGATCCTTGAGGTCATCGTGCGGAACGTGGCCGAGAGCGCGCCCACCGGCGATGTCAGGCTTGCGGGCTATTCCCTGGGCGGAGTCGTCGCCTACGGTGTCGCCCTGGCCATGGCGAGCATGGGGCGCACCGTCGCCTTCGTCGGCCTGATCGACAGCGAAGCGCCCGCGCCCTTGCCGGCCGGTCCCTTCGTCGACCGTGTGCGGGGCCTGGGCGGCAGGCTGATGCGGATCTGGCGAACGGAGCAGATCAGACGTTCGCTATTCGCCAATCTCCTGACCCGAACACCGCCGCGATTGCTTACATTCGCGCCGGCCCTGCTGGCGCTGCTGCCGCCGCGCCTTCGCGAGCAGGCCGAATTCAGCATGGGCAATCACCTGATGACGGTGCTGACCAGGCGCTGGCAACGTCACCCGGACCGACAGTCGGAGCATCTCGACGCGCCGATGGTCCTGTTCCGCGCTCATGATGGGCACGACGGCGACGCGCGCTACGAGGGTTGGGCGCGCCGAGCGGCCCGGCTCGATGCGACCCGCGTCGACGGCGACCACTTCTCGATGCTGTCGGGCGCGCACCTCGAGACTTTCGCCAGCGCCTTCAGGGCGAAGGTTCAGATGACAATTCCAGAATAGGGGGTGAACAGATCGTCTCTGCTCGATGTTGCTAGCAACGCACTCCGCTGGAGCCTCCTGCCCGCCCTTCGGGACTCCCCCCAAAGGCCCCCAAAGGGGGGGACTCCCCACCGTTTATCAAGGTGCATTTTTCGAGGCGATCGCCGCGTCGAAGGGTGTGCCGGATCTGAGCATGGCGCAGGCGACATTGAGCAGACGGTCGCCGACGGAGCGAAGAGCTCTGCCGTGGGTGTGCCCTCGGCTTCGAAGCTGGGCGTATTTTGCTCGGCTGCGCGGGTCGTGCTGCGCCGCGACGCGAGCCCAATGATAGACGGCGTTGGCAAGGCGATCCTGGCAGGCTTGCCGCCTGACGACGACACAGCTCTTGCCAGACCGCTTGGTGACGGGCGCGACGCCTGCCAGACTGCGTAAGGCGGCGTAATCACGCCGCTGCAGGGCATCCCAGGCTTCTGCGAGCAGCGTGGCGAGGACGGTCCTTCCCACTCCCGGCAAGGATGCAAGGATCGCCGCGTCATGCTGCTTATTTTGCCCCGGCTCGGTGTCCTCCGACGGCATGAGACGCGCGGTTAGGGTGTCGATCCGGCGTTGCGCATCCTTGATCTGCCGGTTGAGGAGCCGGATGCGGGGAATAAGCAAGGAGACATGAGCGCTCGCGGCTTCCACGGTCCCTTCGGCCACATGGACCGGAGGCTGGCGCACGGCACGCGTGACCGCGGCCGCGTCCAGGCGGCGGATGCGATGACGCTTGAGCAGCTTGGCGATCGTGGCTTCGCGCAGACGGCGCGCCTTTTGGGCCGTTGGCGCGGCTTGCCAAAGATCAAGCAGCCACTCGGCGCCCAGATCGTCTTCCAGTTCGAGCAGTGCAGGAAAGTAGCGCCAGAGCTGTTCACGCAAACGGTTGGCCAGACGATTGCGTTCAACGCCGAGCTCCTGGGCGATGCGCGACCAAGCGCGTAACTCAACGATGGTCGGGTCGGCGATGACCAGCGGGCGGAAGCACCTGGCATCGGTTCGCAAAGAGGAGGCCATGACCTCGGCGTCGCGGCTGTCATCCTTGGCGCCGGACATCGTGAACCGATCGCGGAAGCGGTCCATCTGTTTGGGGTTGATGGCGTGGACCTTGAAGCCGCGTTCCAGTAGCGTCTCGACCACAGGACCGTGCGGAACTTCGATCGCGATCAGAACTTGGCCGGGCTCGGCAGCGGCGCTGGCGGTCATGAGCCAGGCGGTCAGTTCGGCCAGTCCCTCGCCGCCATGCTTGAATACTCTCTGGCCGATTTTCCGGCCCTCGGCGTCAGTCAGGAAGGCGCAGTGGCTTTCGCTTCCCCAGTCAATGCCGGCATACCATTGTCTCTGGTCAGTCATCGGTCCTTTCCCCATTCAAGGTCGAGCCGCCGCGATCCTCGCCGATCCCTGTACTGGCGCTCGGCCGCAAAACGTGCGTCCGGCGCGGACTCCCCACGGGGCGTCAATCGCGGCCAATCCACCGGGGCACGTGTCCCCCCCAGGTGATCTGGTCACGGGGGGCAATCGGTTGCTCCCGGTGGACTGGCTCGGTCCAGAAAGGCTACACCAAATCGGGCCGTCGCCCGCCGATCACGCTACGTTCCGCTACGCGTCTCTTCGCGTGATCGGCGGCGTGCCTTCCGAGACCGTTGGGAAAAGGTACAGGAGAGAGGGTTCGTTGTCGCCGCTTGCGCTTGACCTCACTTCCCTACCGGTCCGCCATGGGCGCGGCGGCGGGGCGCTGGAACTCGGCGCCGGAGTGGGGACTATCACCGATCTGGGCGCCGCCGGCCGGGTGTCGGGAGCCGACGCGCTGTCGTTCAGCGGCTTTGGCGCCTACGTCGGTCAGCGGATCGCTCACCAACCTCGGCGTGGTCAGCTCAGCGACCGGCCCGGGACCGACCGTCGCCGCGGGTGGTTCGGTGACCAATGGCTCGGCGCGTCGGAACCGACGTCACCGTCGACGCGCCCGGACTCTGGCTGGCGGCGGCCGCCCCAGCCCCGCACAAGTCCACGCCCGCCGCAACCGCGAGCGCCGGGCACGGGATTGCGATCGCGACGTTGGCCGCTTTGGCTGGCAACGGTGCGACGCTCCACCGCGCACGGCCCCATCCAGGCCATGGCCGCATCCGCCGCGCCCGCGTCGAATGCCGCGAGCCACGGATCTCTGGCCCTGTCGCAGTCGGCCCCCTTCGAGCCCAAGGCGGCCTACGGCCTGGGGATCAGCCGCGACTGGCGCTGAGGGGTCGGCCCATCTCGGGTCCTGTCCGAGCACGTGCGCGCGTCGCTGGTCGAGGTTGCGAGCGCCGCATTCAGCGGGAACTCCCTACCCGCCCTTCTGGCGTACTCCCCCCCTGTACCTTTTCCCAACGGTCTCGGAAGGCACGCCGCCGATCACGCGAAGAGACGCGTAGCGGAACGTAGCGTGATCGGCGGGCGACGGCCCGATTTGGT
>Ga0302314_10011797_pt1 | contig 15199 bp, 6 predicted proteins | sample III_Palsa_N2_3_FD_200533 | JGI IMG/M metagenome (GOLD analysis project Ga0302314, IMG submission 200533) | Peat permafrost microbial communities from Stordalen Mire near Abisko, Sweden - III_Palsa_N2_3 | ecosystem: Environmental > Terrestrial > Soil > Palsa > Peat permafrost | place: Sweden...
ACATGCGCCGAGTGGAGATTGTGAATTCGGCGGAGAACGATGTGCTTTGGGCAACCGAGCAATGCCTGCGTTCGGGCAGTTGTTCGGCGGTGCTGGCGTGGCCGCATCGGGCGGACGATCGTGCGCTGCGCCGACTTCAAGTGGCGGCGGATACCGGCAAGGCCCTGGCCTTTGTATTTCGCGACCGTCGCCATCTGTCGAATGCGTCACCCGCCGCACTACGGCTGGAACTGGAAGCGATGCCGCGTGCTCAGATTTGGGTACGCAAATGTCGCGGCGCCAACGTGCCCAGCCAGCCCATTCTCCTCACGCGCTACGTGCATTGATGGCGGCCGGCGATGTGGGCGTGTCTCTTACTGCCGCATCTGGCGCTGGATGGGATTCTCCGACGCCGGCCCACCGATGGACCGTTGGTGTTGGTGGATGGTCCTGTCAATGCACGCACTATCGTTGCAGCGAATGAATCGGCGCGTTCGGCGGGCTTGCGGGTTGGTCAACGACTGACCGCCGCGCAGGCACTGTTGGCTCAATTTGATGCGGTGTCTTACGACAGGGACGGCGTCGACAAGTGGCATCGGTTTCTCGCGGCTGTCGCCTACCGTTACAGCTCCGAGGTTTGCCTGCTACCTCATGCCATCGCGCTGGAAGTGAGCAAGAGCATGGGGCTGTTTGGGCCATGGCCTAAACTTGAATCGCTCTTGCGTTCAGACCTCACCAGTTTGGGTTTTCGGCACCGCATCGCGGCCGCACCGACACCGCATGCAGCCTACGTGTTAGCCGGCGTGAGCGATGGGCAAGCGGTGCTGACCGCCGACACGCTCAGGGGTGCGCTTCGCCACGTGCCCATCCCCAAAAGTCGTCTTCCCGCTTCTGCCGCCAGCTTGCCAGGGATGGGTGTGCGAACCCTTGGTCAACTCATGGCACTTCCGCGCGAAGGCCTTCGTCGACGCTTCGGTGCCGAACTATTGGCGACGCTGGATCGTCTGACCGGTGATATCCCGTCGGGATTGGAAAGCTTTCGACCACCGGATGTGTTTGACCTGCGCATCGAGTTGCTTCATGAAGTGGAAAATCAAGCGATGCTGGTCTTTCCCGTCCGCCGCATGACGGGTGACCTGGCGGCGTATTTGGCCGGTCGTGATGGTGGTGTCCAACGGTTCCTGTTGCGGCTTGAACATCGCGATGGTGGCCATACGGATATTTCTGTGGGTCTGCTTGCCGCCGAGCGCGATGCCGGCATGCTGTTTGAGTTTGCCCGTGGCCGATTGGAACACGTGGCGCTACCGGGACCCGTGGTCGCACTGCGTCTGATCGCGCGTGATCTGCCGGCTTTCGTGCCAGTCGGTCGAGATCTTTTCGACGAGCGGCCCGCGCACGCGTTGCCTATTGAACAGCTACGAGAACGGTTGCGTGCACGCCTAGGGGATTCGGCCGTCTATCGCCTGGGAAGCACAACCGACCCGCGCCCGGAGCGATCGCAACAGGTGGCCGCCACGGCGGACGTGGCCGTTGAAGCCCATCCACGCCCTACGTGGTTGCTGGATCGTCCGATTCCTTTGCGTGGACACACTCCATTGATTTTGTCGGGACCCGAACGGCTCGAAACCGGTTGGTGGGATGACGGCGAGGTCTGTCGGGATTACTACGTGGTCGAGACCGCGCAGGGCCAACACGCCTGGGTGTTTTGCCCACCGGGCGAGCAAGTCGGCTGGATGATCCACGGCTGGTTTGCATGAGCGCGTATGCAGAGCTGCACTGCCTGTCCGACTTTTCGTTCGGACGTGGGGCGTCGAGTGCGCGTGAGTTGTTCGAGCGTGCCAAGGCGTGTGACTACCGCGCGCTGGCCATCACCGACGAGTGTTCACTGGCAGGCATCGTGCGCGCGCTCGAGGCATCACGCGACACCGGGATGCCGCTCATCGTCGGCAGCGAAATCCAGTTGGCCGATGGTCCCAAGATCGTCGTGTTGTGCGAGACCAAGCTGGGCTATACCTCGCTGTGTCAGCTCATCACCACGGGGCGGCGTGCCTCTGAAAAAGGTGCGTATCGATTGTGTTGCGCAGACCTCGACAACGGGCTGCCCGGCACATTGATCTTGTGGGTGCCCGATGCCGAGTTGGCGGTGGAGCAGGGCCGTTGGGTGCGCGATCGCTTTGGGGATCGCGCGTGGCTGGCGGTTGAACTTCATCATGGTCCGGATGATGCCAAGCAGCTGCGCGAACTCGAACGCCTCAGTCGTGTCGTGAACCTCCCCATGGTGGCGACGGGCGATGTTCACATGCACATCCGCAAGCGCCTGGCGCTACAGCACACCCTCACGGCGATTCGCCATCGCCTACCGATTGCCGAAGCCGGTGCAGTGCTGGCGCGCAACGGTGAGCGGCATCTGCGTGCGTTATCGAAGTTGGCGTCGATCTATCCCGAAGCGTTGTTGGCGGAGAGTGCAGCGATCGCCACACGCTGCACGTTTACGCTCGCCGAGCTGCAATACCGCTACCCCGCCGAACTGGTTCCTGAGGGACACACGGGCATCAGCTGGTTGCGTCAGCTAACCGAGGCGGGCACGCACTGGCGATGGCCTGAAGGTCCGACCGAGAAGGTGCGCCTCCAAATTGAACACGAGCTCGCGCTCATCGAAGACCTTCACTACGAATCGTATTTCCTGACCGTTCAAGACATCGTGCGGTTCGCACGAAGCGTCGGCATCCTGTGTCAGGGCAGGGGATCGGCCGCCAATTCCGTCATCTGCTTTGTGCTGGGTGTGACCGAAGTGGATCCGGCACGCATGAACCTGTTGGTCGAACGTTTCATCAGCAAGGAGCGCAACGAACCGCCGGACATCGATATCGACTTCGAGCACGAACGGCGCGAAGAAGTCATTCAATACATTTATGCCAAATACGGCCGGGAACGGGCGGCGCTGGCGGCCACCGTCATTTGTTATCGGGGCAAGAGTGCCGTGCGCGATGTGGCCAAAACATTGGGGCTACCGCTGGATCAAGTGGATCAGCTCAGCCGCGTATTTGCGTGGTGGGATGGCCACGCAGATATCGCGGACCTTCTTCGCGAGCGCGGCTTCGATCCCGAGGGTGCCGTGATCCGCCGAGTCCTTCGGCTTACCGGCGAACTGCTGAACAAGCCACGGCATCTGTCACAGCATGTGGGTGGTTTTGTGATCGCCGATGCGCCGTTGAGCGAATTGGTGCCGGTCGAAAACGCGGCGATGCCCGACCGCACGATTATTCAATGGGACAAAGATGATCTGGACACCATGAAGCTCCTCAAGGTCGATTGCCTGGCTTTGGGCATGCTCACTTGCGTGCGTAAATGCCTGGACCTGTTGCGCCAGCATCGAGGGCAGGACTACACCATGGCCACCCTGCCAGCGGAAGATCCCCAGACCTATGAAATGATCCAGCGTGCCGACACGCTCGGTGTTTTTCAGATCGAGAGTCGGGCGCAGATGGCCATGCTGCCGCGGCATCGACCCGAGAACTTCTACGATCTGGTGATCCAGGTAGCCATTGTGCGACCGGGTCCCATTCAAGGGGACATGGTGCATCCGTATCTACGGCGGCGGCGTGGTGAAGAGCCGGTGACGTATCCCTCCGATGATTTGAAAGAAGTCTTCGAGCGCACGTTGGGGGTGCCGCTGTTTCAGGAACAGGTGATGAAGCTGGCGATTGTGGCCGCCGGCTACACGCCCGGTGAAGCCGATCAGCTGCGCCGTGCCATGGCCGCGTGGAAGCGTCACGGCGGTATGGAAAAGCATCGCGAGCGCATCATGACCGGCATGGTCGAACGCGGCTATACCGCTGCCTTTGCCGAACAGCTATTCGAGCAGATCAAGGGCTTCGGTTCCTACGGTTTCCCGGAATCACACTCGGCCAGTTTTGCAGGCATCGTCTATGCGTCGTGCTGGCTCAAGTCACACGAGCCCGCCGCCTTTGCCTGCGCGCTGTTGAACAGCCAACCCATGGGCTTTTACTCGGCCAGTCAGATCGTCCAGGATGCGCAGCGGCATCGCACTCGTGTCCATCCCGTCGACGTACGTTACAGCCACTGGGATTGCACGCTGGAAAGCGATCCACGTCAGACCGATGGCTCGCCGCTGATTCGATTGGGCTTCCGGCAGGTGAGGGGGGTTCGCGAAGACGTCGCGCGGCGCATTGAAGCGGCCCGACATGTGCGAGCCTTTAATGACATCCCCGACCTGTGCGCGCGTGCTCAGTTGGACAAGCCTCATCAGGAACGGTTGGCTGATGCCTCCGCGCTACGCGGGTTGGCCGGTCATCGCCATCGTGCGCGATGGGCGACCGCTGGTGTGGAGGCACAGTTGCCGCTGTTCGGCAATGCCAGTCCCGAGGAGCGCGCGATCGTGTTGCCTGCGCCGAGCCAAGCGGAAAATACACAGGCGGACTATGCGCGCACCGGGCTGACCCTGGGGCCGCATCCGCTTCGGCAGATCCGCGCACGATTGAAGGCAGCGCGTTGCACCGATTCGAAGACACTGCGCACGCGTCCGGATAAAAGCCACGTGCGCATCGCTGGCATGGTGACCATGCGCCAACGGCCACAAACGGCGAGCGGAATCACCTTCGTCACTATCGAAGACGAGCACGGCATGGTCAACGTCGTCGTGTGGCGCACGATTGCCGAACGGCAGCGGCGCGTTCTGCTGGAATCCCAATTGCTGGTCATCGACGGGCAGTGGGAAGTTCAGGACGGTGTATGCCACTTGATCGCCCATCACTTGCGCGATCTGACCCATTGGCTCGGATCGCTCGACGCACGGTCGAGAGATTTTCACTAGCGATGATCTGTCTGTAACGTAGCGTAATGCCTCTTGCGTAACTACTACTCTTCTTGTCGATCGACTTGGAGGCTCTTCACTTTGGCAGCTCCTCCAACACTCACGAGGTCCGCTTGCTCGACAAGGAAGCGGCGACGCCGGACCCTAACGGCGAGCGGATGGGGCCGGCGATGGTTCGCCCCCTACTCGGAGGGTTGCTGGAACTCGCTGCTTGCGCTCGATCAGATGGCACCTGGGATGAGTTTGCGGGGATGGTGGCGCTACGGCGTCACGATGCTCTGGCGAAGCTGCCGAGCGAGCGCGCTGCGCGTGCCACGCGGCTTGCGGAACTCCACCAAGCGGTCAGCCGATTCGCGGAGCTGTGTCGCGCTGAGGGTGCATGTGTCAAGCAAGTTTTGGCTCCGATTCTGGAAGCCAACGTGCTTCCAGCCGACTCCCGCCTGGTTGAAGCCTATCGAGACGAGCGGCCGGCACCGCCCGAACCCAAGCGAGGGACTGGCGAGAGTAAGGAAGACCGTCAGCGTCGCGGGTGGCACGCCCTGATGAACGCGCCGTGGGCCGAACTCGCACGCTATCGGACGTACTTGGGCGGCGAGGCGCCTTTTGCTACACACCGAGTGGTGAAGGGCTCGGAATTCAAGCATGTCATGGTCGTCATGGATGACGCGGAAGCCGACGGATACTTGTTCTCCTACGACAAGCTGTTCGGTGCCGAAAAGCTGAGCGAGCGCGACGAAGAAAACATGGCTGCGGAGGAAGAAACTTCCATCGACCGCACGCTTCGTTTGCTCTATATCACATGCAGCCGTGCCGAAGAGAGCTTGGCATTGGTGCTCTGGGCGAAGGACGCGAGTTCGGCGCTGACAGCCATCAAGGTTTGCGGCTGGTTTGCCGCGGATGAAGTCGCGGCACTCTCGTAGTCAGCGTCGGCCTGCTTCTCAATGGCTCTGACGACGTTGGTTAGAGCGTCTCCAGAAAAGCGCGAAGCTCTTGCTTTTCCATGACCGAGAGATTGAGCGGATGCCCAGTCTGGAGGCTGCGGTAATAGACCTCGCGATCGATGGCTTCATCCAGTGTCGGCACGCTGCCGTCATGCATGTAGGGCGCCGTCAGCGCTACGCCGCGCAAGGAAGGGGTGCGGAACACGCCGATATCCGCCGGATCGAGCGTGACGTTGAAGCGACCGAGCTGGGCCTCATCGGCATGCGTTGCGACGCGGTTGCCGATGTCGGAGCCTTCTAGGGATCGTTCAATCACTGCTTGCGTCAACGCAGGAAGCTGTTGCTCGATGGCGCTCGGCGCGACGCTGGTGCGGTGATAAGCGTGGTCGGTCAGTGCCACCGGCGAACCTTGCAGCCGATGGCATTCGGCGCATTGGCCCTTGCCTGAGAAGATGACCAGGCCCTGTTGCGCCTGAGCGCTCAAGATGGCCGGATCATGTTTCGCCAGGTAGCGATCGAACGTGCTCGTGCGCTGATCCAGCGAGTGAATATAGGCCGACAACGCGACAGCCGCGTTGGAGAGTGTGATATTCGGGGCTTCGGGAAAGCTCTTTGCGAAGGCTCTTCGATAACGGGTATCCGCATCGAGCTTTTGCAGTAGTTCGGTTCCGTCATGAAGTCCCATCTCGACCGGATTGGTGAAGGGATCCATCACCGCCTGAGTGAGTAGCGTACGGCGACCATCCCAGAAGAACGATGCCGGGTTCGATGTGCCGAGGGTGGCGAGGCTCGGAGTATTTCGGGTACCTGTCCGTCCATCGACACCGATGGCTACCGGACGGCCATCGGTGTAAGCCTTATCGGGCTCATGGCAGGAAGCACAGCGATGTGCACCATCCGCACTGAGATGCGGGTCATTGAATAGTTGTTGTCCCAGGGTAACCCGGGCGTCCGTTGTCGGGGCGGCCGGTGTCTGAGCGGGCACATGCGCGGCGCCTGCGACAATGAGGAAGCCAAAGGCGAAGCAAAGACGCGGTCTACGGCGCTTGATCATGGACGTGGCCTATTCGCTCTAAGCACATTCGCAAAGCGCAGTAAGCGAATGCCCGACCTCACATCGCGACAAACCGGACCGTGGCACCCGTGGGCTTGAGTGCACTCTGGATGGCGCTTTCCTGAGAGGCATCACCGACAATCAATACCACCCGGTCTTTCAATGCGTCCGCTTTCAGTGGCTTGGCGAGATGCGCAACGAAGGCGCTGGTCTGCTGGCCGTTCGGTCCGCCGAGAACCAAGAGCGCGCCAGGTATCAGGATGGGGCCGATGGCCTGACGGATCGAGTCGGTTTCTTCCTGGCGCCGCGTGTTGGCCGCCGCGCTATCACCGCCCGGAATGACATAGATGTAAGGGCGCATGCCGATGTCTTTCGCATGTATCTTGCTTTGCGCGGCAAGATAATTTCCCCACGTCGTATCATCGGCCGAAGCGGTGGGTTTCGCCGGACCGGCTTCCGTGGCCGCTGGCGAGCTGCCGGTGGCCTGATGATTGCAACCGGTTAAAACCGTGCCAGCCAGGCACGCCCACATCCACCATCCTGATCGAGTCATACATTCCCTTTGTATACGTTTTAGTGTTCCGGCGCTTTGGTGCTCGAAAGCGTGGCAGCTTGTGTTCTGGACGCGTCAAAAAGATGCGCTTCCCATTAGGCGGATACTCGCAAGATTAGGGATGCTTGCCAACAAGCGCAAAGGTGTGGTCTCTTACGCATAGGAAGAAAGGGGATCTTCTTCAAGGGAACTTGACGCGTAAATAATTTCGGTCGCTACGACAAGGATCGGTCGCGAGGGACGTGCGTATGGAATCGCAGGGTAAGCGCTGGGCGGCTGAGAAAGTTGCTGTCTGGGAAGCATCGTATGCGGGAAGGGAGTCCTCGCGATCCGGGGTGACTTCCGTTCGTACCGTCTTGCGCTGGCTACTGGCGAGCTTACTGTTTTTGTCCCTGGGAGCCGTTCAAGCACAAGGAAGCTCCCCTGCTCCCGCCAATGCTTACGTCTACGATGCCCACGGGCGCCTCTTGGCGATTACCAAGAGCGACGGTACCAGTACCGCCTACACCTACGATGCGCTGGGCAACCTGCTACAGGTAGGCAGCCCCTTGGCGGCCGGGCAACTGGCGCTGTTCGCTTTCAGCCCCGCCCACGGCAACGTCGGCACGGCCGTCACAATCCAAGGACAAGGTTTCAGTAGCACGCTAGCCAACGATAGCGTGAGCTTTAACGGCAGCATCGCCACGGTGGTGTCGGCGACCACCACACAGCTGGTCACCAACGTGCCGAGCGGTGCCAGTACGGGTCCGATCATGGTCACCGTGGGCGGCCAGACCGTGAGCAGTGCAGCCTCTTTTGTGGTTGACGATACGGGTTTGCCGCCGATCATCACTCAAGTCACGCCGGCGATCGTGGCCGTGGGCGGAACCGTGACGGTGACGGGCACCCATCTGGACCCGGTGCCTGGAAATACAGCCGTGCAAATGGGCGGGCAGAGCACCGCACTGTCAGCGACCAGCGACAGCCAGCTGCAATTCGCTGTGTCGAATACATCGATCAGCGGTTACGTGGTGGCGCAGACGCCCTATGGCCAGGCAACGAGCGCCACCTCTGTCGTGGTGTTGCCTAGCGGGCTTAGCGCGGCAAGTGTTGTGAGCAGTGGCAATGCCACGATCAATGGTGCCCCTGTTGCGTTGAATATCGCTGCGGCCGGCCAGACAGGCGCCGTGACTTTTGACGCTGCCGCTGGCAGCTGGGTAAGCCTGCAGGCAAGCGCCATCAGCACGACAAACAGCATCAGCTACACGATCTATGCACCAGGCAACGTGGTGATCCAGCAGGGGGCCGTGTCAACGATTTCGCCAACGATCCATTTGCCCCAGTTATCGGGGGGAACGTATCTGGCCGTCTTTCAGCCGAGCGTCGCAGGGGTGCAGTTGAACGTGGGCGTGGAGGCCAATGTGGCGCTAGCGACGAACGTCCCGGCAACGATCGCCACCACGGTACAAGGTCAAAGCAAACGCCTAGTATTCCAGGCTATTGCCGGTCAGTCATTGACCTTCGAGGTGAACAACGCGACGACGGTGCCGGCTGGGCAAGCGGTGACCTATACCGCCTATGCCCCCAACGGTGCGAGTTACTCCACCACGATAAGCGCCACCACAGGCGTGATCAATCTAGGCAATTTGCCGACGATGACGACCGGAACCTACCAGGTCGTTATCGCCCCAGGCAGAGGCGTCACCGGAACCATACAGGTCGAGTTGTTGCCGGGTGTGGCGGGGACACTACCTGAAAGCGGGGCGCCGCAAAGCTACACCACCGCGATCGCCAATCAGAATGCGTATTTGTCGTTTACGGCTAACCAAGGCGATAGCCTGCAATTGACCTTGGCCGGACTTACACTTTCAGGATCCACCTCAGCCTCGGTTGCAGTCAACGTATACAGCTCCTCCGGTGCGAGTATTGCCTCGACGAGTTGTTTTCCGAGTAATCCCGGTGGCAGTTGCCGGCTACCGCTATGGAGTCTGGTTGCCGGGAGCTATTCGGTGGTGGTGTCCCCAGCCAGTAACAGCGGCACGATGAACTTCCAGGCGATTCTCGAGCCCGATGTCATCGGTCCAGCCTTGGTGGCTAACACCCCGCAAGTCCTCACCCTGGGAGCGGGGCAGACGGAGCGCCTGACGTTCAACGCCAGTGCGGGCAGCACCGTGGCCCTGAATTTGTCGGGTGTAAGCACGACGCCGACGGGACAGTCCATGAATGTGTACGTCTATCGTCCGGACATCGGCACGATCACGGCAAGCAATTCGTACACATCGACAAGCAGTACCGGTTCGAGCACTACGCTGAATCTGCAAAATCTGCCGGTGACCGGTACGTACATCGTGCGGGTCTATACCACGTATGGTGAGCCGGGATCGGCACAGCTGACCGTGGCAACGGGCGTGACCGGCACGCTATCCACGACCGGCACGACGCAAAGTTACGCCACCACCGTGAGCAATCAGAACGCCTATCTGTCGTTCACGGCCACGCCGAGCGCCAACCTGGAGTTGGCGTTGAGCGGGCTGACCATCACCGGATCCAGTTCCACCGGCGTTTCGGTGAACGTGCTCAACGCTTCCGGTACAAATATCGCTTCAACGAATTGTTATACGAGTAATCCGGGCAACGATTGCCGGCTTCCGTTATGGAATCTGGTCGCCGGGATTTACTCGGTGGTGATATCGCCTCCGAATGCGAGCAGTACGATCAGCTTCAATGCGGCCATTGGGCCTGATGTCGTTGGACCAATGCTGGCAGCCAACACGCCGGCGACGGTAAGCCTTGGGGCAGGACAGGTGGAGCGTCTGACGTTCAGCGCGAACGCAGGCGACACGGTGGCCCTGAACCTCTCGGGGGTAAGTACGACGCCGTCGGGCCAGACCGTGTATGCCTATGTCTACCGTCCTGACAACGGCGCGATCGTTTCCGGCAATTCCCCTTACGCGTATGTCACGAGTTCTGGTTCAGGCAGTACATTGAATCTGCCAAATCTGCCGGTGAGCGGTAACTACACCGTGATCGTGTACACCACCTACGGCAATCCGGCTTCAGCGCAGCTGACCCTGGTGTCCGGCGCCGTCGGGACGCTATCCAGCAATGGCACATCACAAAGTTATGCCAGCACAGCGGTTAACCAGAACGTCTATCTGTCCTTTACCGCCAATCAGGGCGACACCTTGCAGCTGACCTTGACCGGTCTGGCGATTTCGGGGTCCTCCGCGAATGCGGCGTACGTGAACGTGCTCAACGCTTCCGGAACAAATATTGCTTCAACGACCTGTTATACGAGCAATCCAGGTAACGATTGCAGGCTGGCACTGTGGAATCTGGCAGCCGGCACCTATTCGGTGGTGGTGTCGCCACCGAATGCAAGCAGCACGATCAGCTTCAACACGTTGCTCGAACCCGAGGTGGCTGGCCCGGCCTTGACGGTCGGGTCGCCGACGTCGGTTAGCTTGGGAACGGGACAGGTAGAGCGCCTGACATTCACCGCGAATGCCGGCGACACGGTCGCCATGAGTCTGTCAGGCGTCAGTACGACGCCGATAGGTCAGACTGTCTATGCCAATGTGTACCGTCCGGACACGGGTGTGATCACGTCGAGCAACACCTACGCGACCACAAGCAGCAGTGGCTCAAGCGCCACGTTGAACCTGCCGAACCTGCCGGCGAGCGGGACCTACATCGTGAGGGTCTACACCACCTACGGTGAGCCAGGCTCCGCGCAGTTGACGCTGGTGTCGGATGTGTCCGCCGCGCCCCCTGTGTACAGCACTCCAACGCTGCCCGATAACGGTGTTCAACAAAGCGAGGCCGGTGCGGCAGCGGGTCAAAATGTCATGATGAGCTTCAATGCCAATCAGGGCGATACGCTGCAATTGACCTTGAGCGGTCTGACGATTACCGGATCCAGCGCGAGTTCGGCCGCCGTGAATGTCGTGGGCCCCTCGGGCACGAGCGTCGCTTCAACAACGTGTTATACGAGTAACCCCGGGAATAGCTGTCGGCTTCCGTTATGGAATCTGACGGCGGGCACTTATTCGGTAACGGTATCGCCGCCGAATGCAAGCAGTACCATCAGTTTCAATGCGGTGCTTGGACCCGATGTGGTCGGCCCCGTTCTGGCGACCAATACCCCGACGACGGTCACCCTGGGGACAGGGCAGGCAGAGCGCCTGACATTCAATGCAACCGCCGGCAGTACGGTGGCGCTGAACCTGTCGAGCGTGAGTACCACCCCGACGGGGCAGTCCGTTTACGCCTATGTGTATCGCCCGGATACGGGCACCATTACTTCGACCAACTCCTATACCTATACAAGCAGTGCAGGGTCGAACACGACGCTGAATTTGCCGAATCTGCCGGCGAGCGGTACCTATACCGTAAGGCTCTACACCACGTATGGCGAGCCGGGAACGGCGCAAGTCACCTTGGTATCGGGCGTGACAGGAACACTCACCGCCAACCAAGCGTCGCAGAGTTACACCACCACGGTCGCCAACCAGACAGTCAATCTGTCGTTCGCGGCGAACCAAGGCGACAATTTGGAATTGGTATTGACGGGGCTTGCGGTCAGTGGGTCCAGTTCGAATAGCGCGGGGGTGAGCGTCTATAGCGCGACCGGAACCAATGTCGGCTCAACCTCATGCTATACAAGCAACCCCGGCAATGTCTGCCGGGTTACGCTTTGGGATCTGGCAGCGGGGACCTACTCGGTCGTGGTATCGCCGCCGAACGCCAGCAGCACGATCAGCGTCAACGCGATGCTTTTGGCGGATGACGTGGGTTCGACGCTCACCGTCAACACACCGACGTCCATCACGCTGGGAACGGGTCTCATCAAGCGTCTGACCTTCACTGCCAACGCGGGTGATACGTTGGCTTTGAACCTGTCCGGAGGGAACACCACGCCATCCGGCTATCCGGTCCGTGCGAGCGTGTATCGCCCCGATGTGGGGGCGATTACCAGCAGCACGCCGGTTTACACCTACGTCTCCAGCACCGCCGGTTCGAGTACGACCGTGAATCTGCAGAATCTGCCGGTAAGTGGTACCTACACGGTCGTGGTCTATACGGTGAGCTATGGCGAGCCCGGCTCCGCCCAACTGACGCTGACGTCGGGGGTCACGGGTACGCTAACGACCAACGGCTCACCGCAAAGTTATGCCAACACCATCACCAACCAGAACATCTATCTATCGTTTGCGGCCAATCCCGGCGACAACCTGGAATTGACGTTCAACCAACTCAGTGCCGGCACCTTCACTGAGAGTGTGTACAACGCGGCAGGGACTCAGATAGCTGGTTTTTCGTGTACGTCATCAAATCCAGGTGCAAGTTGCATACAACCGCTGTGGTCCCTCGAGGGGGGCATCTATTCGGTCGTGGTGACGCCTAACAGCAGCAGCGGTATGACCAGCTTCAATGCCCTGCTTCAGCGCGATACGGTAGGGCCCGCCTTGGCGCTCAATACGCCAACCACCGTCACTTTGGGCGCGGGGCAGACAGAGCGACTGACTTTCAGCGCGAACGCAGGCGATACGGTAGGTCTCAATCTGTCGGCGGTAAGCACCACGCCGGCAGGGCAGACTGTCTATGCCAACGTTTATCGTCCGGACACGGGGGCGATCACCTCCAGCAGCAGCTATTACGCATCGGCCAACAGCAACGGTTCGAGCACTACGTTGAACCTGCCGAATCTGCCGGTGAGCGGCAGCTATACCGTTGTGGTACCGACCCCCTACGGCGACCCGGCCACGGCTCAGCTGCTGCTGTTGCCGGGCGCGACCGGCACGCTGATAAGTGCCGGCACGTCGCATAGCTATACCACTACGGCCGCCAATCAAACCGTCAACCTCTCATTCGCGGCCAATCAGGGCGACAACCTCGAGATGACGCTGAATGGGATCACGGTCACCGGATCCAATGCGACTTTGGTGGGGGTCGGCATATACAACAGCTCCGACGCCTATGTGACGGGAACCACGTGTCGTACGAGCGATCCGGGCAGCGGCTGTCGGCTGCCGTTATGGAACATGCCATCCGGAACCTACTCGGTCTTGGTATGGCCGCCCGATACGGTCAGTACGATCAGCTTCAATGCCATGCTTGAGTCCGATCTTGTCGGCGCGGTGTTGGCGGCCAACACGCCGATGACGGTCAATCTGGGGACGGGGCAAGTGCAGCGGGTAACCTTCAATGCGAACGTGGGCAATACGGTCGTGCTGAATCTGTCGGGCGTTAGCACGACACCTTCAGGCCAGACCGTGTACGTCGACGTATATCAACCGAACACGGGTGCGATCACCACGGCGAATTACTACGCCTATTTCGACAGCAGCGGTTCGAGCGCCACGTTGAATCTGCCGAATCTACCGGCCAGCGGGGCCTATACCGCGCTGATCTACACCAGCTATGGGCAGCCGGGCAGTGCGCAACTCACGTTGGTACCGCAGTAGCAAAAGCAGCCATATCCGCAAGACCCATGGGTAAGCGTGGAATCGTTCGAAGGAGTCGGTGATGACGGTGCAAGGGACAGGGTGGCGTAAGACCGGGATGATCGCTTGGTTCGGTGTGGCAGCGCTCAGCGCTGGCGCGCTGGCACTGTGCCATCCCTCCTCGAGGGAACCGATCAGCAGCGCCGGGCATCGCTTTGTACTGCCTTCAGCCGCCGCCATCAGCGAGACGCTGCTGCCGGATGGTCGCACCTTGGAAGTCGACGGCGCCCGCGGCAACGCGTATCTCATCGATGGGGCCGTGCGTCGTCGCGTGCCGTTACCGGAGAGCCGCCGCTATGCCTCGGTCACCGTAATGGCCAGCGGCCAGGTGTTGTTATGGGGTGGCATCGATGGGCAAGGTCACGTGCTCGATACGGGCGAATGGTTTGAACCGTCCACTGGGCGTTTCGTCACAACCGGTGCGTTGGGACTGCCGGCCCGTGCCGGCCATACGATGACGATACTTACCGATGGTGCGGTATTGATGACGGGTGGCTGGTCGGCGCAGGGGCTGCCAGCCACCGAAGCGATACTGTGGCAGCCACCATCCCACCAGAGCACGGTGCTCGCTATCGTGCACGATGGCCCGCGCCTGGAAGGCAGCGCCCAGTTGCAGGCCGATGGTTCCGTGCATATTGAGGGCGGCGTGGATGTGCACGGTCATGCCGTATCTTCCAGCGTACGCTACGATCCGGCCGATGCGACACCTAACTCCCCCATCGCCGCAACACCGGCTGCCGTGGTGGCGAGTCTGCCTGTCGCCGAGGCGACTGCCGCTCCGATCCAGGGCCCCCTGGCGCTACGCTTCGCCACGCCGGTGGACGTGCGTCAGCTGAGTACCAAGACCGTCACCCTGCTGGGGCCCGAGGGCAACGTACCGGTGCGTGCAACGGGTGCCGAAGGTGGTCGTCTGGCCTTCGTGCAATTGCCGGATGACCTGTATCCGGGCTCGCGCTATACCTTGTTCTTAAAGGGACTGCATACCGCGGCGGGTGTTCTCGTGCCGTACAAAGCGATCGGCTTTACCACCGCGCGGACCACGGCGACAGGCGTGGTGGTGGCTGGGCAGGGTGGGCGGCCACAACCCTCTTCTGCCGTCGCTAATGAAGTGTCGTTGCCGCCGCTGGTCCTGATGGCTGGCAATGGCCGCTCAGCCTGTGTCGATCGCGAGGTCGATAGCTTGTGCCGCGAACACAGTTTTGTCCGCGATGGCGCCTGGTACCCCGGTCGGGATAATGCCCCGGATGCCACCGGCGGGCACTGGCGCTTGTATCGACCGCACCAGAGTCTGCCCGATACCCGCGCGCGCGAAGCCGAGCTTGCCAAGGGGGCCACGGCGCTGATCGGTCAGGT
>Ga0302314_10011798_pt1 | contig 15198 bp, 13 predicted proteins | sample III_Palsa_N2_3_FD_200533 | JGI IMG/M metagenome (GOLD analysis project Ga0302314, IMG submission 200533) | Peat permafrost microbial communities from Stordalen Mire near Abisko, Sweden - III_Palsa_N2_3 | ecosystem: Environmental > Terrestrial > Soil > Palsa > Peat permafrost | place: Sweden...
CTCGCGGCCGTAGGTGATCGCGGCGACCTTGCCGTCCACGCCCCGGTCGCCGAAGCCGCCGGGGATGCAGATCGCGTCCACGTCGCCGAGCTGCTCCTCCGCGCCCTCGGGGGTCTTGCAGTCGTCCGAGGCGACCCACTTGATCTCGACCTTGGCGCGGTTGGCGAACCCGCCGGCCCGCAGGGCCTCGGTCACCGACAGGTAGGCGTCGGGCAGGTCGATGTACTTGCCCACCAGCGCGACCTTGACGGTGTGCTCGGGCTCGTGGACGCGGCGCAGCAGGTCGTCCCAGACGGTCCAGTCCACGTCGCGGAAGGCCAGGCCCAGGCGGCGGACGACATAGGCGTCCAGGCCCTCGGCGTGGAGCACCTTGGGGATGTCGTAGATCGACTTGGCGTCGATCGCGGCAACCACGGCCTCCTCGTCGACGTCGCACATCAGGCTGATCTTGCGCTTGATGGCCGACGGGACCTCGCGGTCGGCGCGCAGCACGATGGCGTCCGGCTGGATGCCGATGCTGCGCAGCGCGGACACCGAGTGCTGGGTCGGCTTGGTCTTCAGCTCGCCCGAGGGGCCGATGTAGGGCAGCAGCGAGACATGGACGAAGAACACGTTGTCGCGGCCGACCTCGTGCCGGACCTGACGGACGGCCTCCAGGAACGGCAGCGACTCGATGTCGCCGACGGTGCCGCCGACCTCGGTGATCACGACGTCGACGTCGTCGGTCGCCATCCGCCGGATCCGGGACTTGATCTCGTTGGTGATGTGCGGGATGACCTGGACGGTGTCGCCCAGGTACTCGCCGCGGCGCTCCTTGGCGATCACCGTCGAGTACACCTGGCCGGTGGTGACGTTCGCCGAGCCGTGCAGGTTGGTGTCGAGGAAGCGCTCGTAGTGGCCGATGTCCAGGTCCGTCTCGGCACCGTCGTCGGTGACGAAGACCTCGCCGTGCTGGAACGGGTTCATCGTGCCGGGGTCGACGTTGAGGTACGGGTCGAGCTTCTGCATGGTGACCCGGAGGCCGCGCGCCTTGAGCAGTGCCCCCAGGCTGGACGCGGTCAGCCCCTTGCCGAGCGAGGAGGCCACGCCCCCGGTGACGAAGAGGTGCTTGGTCGTCGTGCTGTTCCGGTTGCTGGTACCGGAATGGGGCTGTGCCAAGAGAGGGCTCCCGTGGTCGCGTCTTGAGTACCCGGCGGTCCCTGAGGGGGCGGGTCAGCGGCGGTGCAGCGCACCAGTCCACGGGGTACCAGGGTATCAGCGAGCCGCGCTGATCGCGTTCGCGCACCGTCGCGGGAGCCGCTCGGCCGGTCCTGGCACGGGTGTCCCGGCGCGCCGCGATCACCATCGTCTCCGCCATTCCCACCTGCGACGTATCCTGCACGGACGTATCGCTGCAGCGCTGTCCGCACCGTCCCCCTGATCCGCGGGCCCGAATCCTTCCCCTGCTTGCGAAGTGGAGATCCACGTGGCTGCCCGTATCGAGGACTACGCACTCATCGGCGACATGCAGACCGCCGCCCTGGTCAGCCGGGACGGCGCGGTCGACTGGCTGTGCCTGCCCCGCTTCGATTCCCCGGCGGTCTTCGCCGGGCTCCTCGGCACCGACGAGCACGGCTTCTGGCGGATCGGACCGGCGGACCCGGCCCCGGAGGCACCGGCGGCACCGGCGGCAGGCGAGGCCGAGCACGCCCAGGACGCCCAGGACGCCCGGCACCCGCGGCCCGGCAGCGCCGCCCGCCGAAGCCTCGACGACACCGGCGACCTTCGGATCCTCCCTCCCACCGCGGCCGCCCCCGCCCAGCCCTCGACCCGCCGCCGCTACCGCGGGGACTCGCTGATCCTCGAGCAGGAGTGGGACACCGAGCACGGCAGCGTCCGTGTGATCGATTTCATGCCGCCCCGCCACCTCGGCGACGGACCCCCGGTCCCGCAGATCATCCGCATCGTCGAGGGGGTCAGCGGCCAGGTCAGGATGCGCTCCGCGCTGCGCATGCGCTTCTCCTACGGCCGCATCGTCCCGTGGGTGCACAAGGTCGACAACCCCGACGGCAGCTGCCGCACCGTCGCCGTGGCCGGCCCCGACTCGGTCTGGCTGGACGGCGAGGCCGAGACCTACGGCCGCAACCTCACCACCTACGCCGACTTCACCGTCGAGGCGGGCCAGCGCATCGCCTTCGCGCTCACCTGGCGCCCCTCGCACCTGGGCGCCCCCGAGCAGCCCGACCCGGAGGAGGCCCTGGCCACCACCGAGCACTTCTGGCGCGAGTGGGTCGACCAGTGCACCTACCAGGGCCCCTACCGGGAGCCCGTGGTGCGCTCCCTGATCACCCTCAAGGCCCTCACCTACGCCCCCACCGGCGGCATCGTCGCCGCCCCCACCACCTCCCTGCCCGAGGACATCGGCGGCGTCCGCAACTGGGACTACCGCTACACCTGGCTGCGCGACGCCGCCATCACCCTGTCCTCGCTGCTGCGCACCGGCTACCGGGAGGAGGCCCGCGCCTGGCGCGAGTGGCTGCTGCGCGCGGTCGCCGGAGACCCGGAGAACCTGCAGATCATGTACGGGATCGCGGGCGAGCGGGAGCTCAGCGAGGCCACCCTGGACTGGCTGCCAGGATACGAGGGCTCCTCCCCCGTCCGGATCGGCAACGGCGCCGCCGCGCAGCTGCAGCTGGACGTCTACGGCGAGGTCGTCGAGGCCATGCACCTCGCCCACCTGACCGGCCTGGACCGCAACGACCACGCCCATCTGCTGCAGCTGCGGCTGATCGGCTACCTGGAGAAGCACTGGCGCGACCCGGACGAGGGCATCTGGGAGGTCCGCGGCCCGCGCCGTCACTTCGTCCACTCCAAGGTGATGGCCTGGGTCGCCGTCGACCGCACCATCCGCATGCTGGAGGAGAACCCCCACGAGGAGGGCCCCCTGGAGCGCTGGTACGAGCTGCGCGACGCCATCCACGAGGACGTCTGCGAGAACGGCTACGACCCCGCGCGCAACACCTTCACCCAGTCCTACGGCTCGCAGGAGCTGGACGCCGCGCTGCTGCTGATCCCGCAGATGGGCTTCCTTCCCCCGGACGACAAGCGGGTCATCGGCACGATCGAGGCCATCCAGCGCGAGCTGCTGACCGATGACGGCTTCGTGCTCCGCTACCCGACCAGCGGCGGCGACGAGGGGGTGGACGGGCTGCCCGGCGACGAGGGGGCGTTCCTGGCCTGCTCGTTCTGGCTGGCCGACGACCTGGCGATGATCGGCCGGCTGAAGGAGGCCCGCGACCTGTTCGACCGGCTGCTGGCGATCCGCAACGACCTGGGGCTGCTGGCCGAGGAGTGGGACCCCCGGCGGCAGCGGCAGGTCGGCAACTTCCCGCAGGCCTTCAGTCACGTCCCCCTGATCGACACCGCCCTGCGGCTCACCGCCTGCGGCAGCCTGCCCCCGCAGGTGTGACCCTGCCGCAGGGGGGTGGACCGGCTTTGTATACTTGCGAAACAAAACAAGGCCGTCCCCGCCCCGAGGAGCAGCATGCCCGCCACCGCCACCCTGACCGCGCGTGCCCTGCTCCTCGACATGGACGGCACCCTGGTCGACTCCGGTGCGGCGGTGGAGCGGGTCTGGCGGGGCTGGGCGGCCGAGCACGGCCTCGACGGCGACCGGGTGCTCGGCGTGGTCCACGGACGGCAGGGCTTCGCCAGCATGGCGATCCTGCTGCCGGACCGGCCCGTGGAGCAGAACCACGAGGACAACCGGCGGATGCTGGCCGCCGAGACCGCCGACACCCACGGAGTCGTCCCGATCGCGGGAGCACCCGCCTTCCTGGCGTCACTGACCGGCATCCCGCACGCCCTGGTCACCTCCGCCGACGACGCCCTCGCCCGCGCCCGCATGGCCGCCGCCGGGCTGGCCCTGCCCCCGGTCGCCGTGACCGCCGAGCACGTCACGGCCAGCAAGCCCGACCCCGAGGGATTCCTCAAGGCCGCCGCCGAGCTGGGCTTCGCCCCCGAGGACTGCCTCGTCTTCGAGGACTCCGAAGCCGGAGTGGCCGCCGGCCTCGCCGCAGGCATGCGGGTCATCGGCATAGGCCCGGCTTCCGCCGCCTACGGCGCGACGACAAGCATCGACGATCTGACCCAGGTCCGCATCACTGGCACCAACCCACTGACCCTGACCATCAGTGTCTGAGGGCCGCACCCGCCTACCGCTGCTGCTCCCCCACCAGCTCGTCGTACACGCTCAGCACCTGCGCGACGGTCTCCGCCTCGTCCGGCCACGTCCGCGCCTGCACGATCCCCGCCGCCGCCAGCTCCCCCCGCCGCACCTCGTCGGCGAGCAGCCCTCCGACCGCGTCCGCCAGTGCCGTCGCCTGCCCGGAGGGCACCAGCACGGCCGCGTCCCCGACCAGCTCGGGAAGCCCGCCCACCGCGGTGGCGACCAGCGGCACCCCCGCCCGCAGCGCCTCCTGGGCCACCAGCGAACGGGCCTCCCACCGCGAGGAGATCACCACCACGTCGGCGGCGGCCAGCAGATCCGGGATGTCGGAGCGGTGGCCGAGCAGCCTCGCGGGCAGCCGCTCCGCCCTGATCCGCGCCTGCAGCACCTCCTGCTCGGGCCCGTCCCCCGCGATCAGCACCAGCGGTTCCTGCTTGCCGCGCCAGCCGCACGCGGCGTCCAGCAGCAGATGGAAGTTCTTCTGCGCGATCAGGCGGCCCACCGCCAGCACGATCGGCCGCTCCGGCGCGTCCTCGGGACCCAGCAGTGACCGCCGCACCTCCTCCCGCCGACCCTCCGGCACGGGCAGCGGCAGCGGCGGCGCGGCGACCGGGCTCAGCCTGGCGTCCGCGGCGCCCAGGTCGCGGGCGCGGGTGACCAGGTCGGAGGAGGCTCCCAGCACCAGGTCCGCGCCCCGCGCCACCCTGCGCTCCATCAGCCGCAGCAGCCGCCGCTCCATGCCGGTGGCCAGGTTGGCGTGGTGCGAGGTGACGACCAGGGGCGTCCCCGCCCGGGCCGTCCGCAGCGCCAGATCGGAGAGCAGGGCCGCGCGCAGCCCGTGCGCGTGGACCAGCGTCGCCCGCGCGAAGGCCCGCCGCAGCTCGCCCACAGCCGCCGCGTCGGTGCGCGGCCCCGGCGTCGGGGTGATCTCCACCGGATGGAAGCGGGCCCCACCGGCCGAGAAGCCGTAGAGCTCGTCGGTCTCGGCGGGTCCGCAGACCGTGACCTCCAGGCCGTGCGCGTTCAAGCCCTGGGCCAGCGAGCGGACATGCGCGCCGATTCCGCCCGAACTGCCGGCGAGGACGAGTACGGCGTGCAGCTGGCCGGTCGCAGCTGCGCTGGTGTGCTCCACGGTCGGCGTCTCTCCCTTTCGGTCCGGCTCAGATCGGAACTGCTCCACGATGGCAGCTCACCGGGGATCTTGGACAGTCGGCCTCGGCCCCGGGACGGACCGTGGCGCCGCCCTCACCCGTTCGGAGGCGTGTCCGCTCCCCGCGCCGCGGCCAGCAGCTCCTCGGCATGGGCGCGGCCCAGCTCGGAATCCTCCAGACCCGCCAGCATCCGCGACAGCTCCCTGACGCGCTGGGCGTCGGAGAGCGTGGTCACACCACTGCGGGTGACCGTGCCGTCGACGGTCTTCTCCACCACCAGGTGCCGGTCGGCGAACGCGGCGACCTGCGGGAGATGCGTGACCACGATCACCTGCGAGGTCCGGGCGAGCCGGGCGAGCCTGCGGCCGACCTCGACGGCGGCCTTGCCGCCGACGCCCGCGTCGACCTCGTCGAACAGATAGGTCGGAACGGGATCGGCCCCGGCGAAGACCACCTCCACCGCGAGCATCACCCGGGAGAGCTCACCGCCGGACGCACCCTTGGCGATGGGCCGCGGCGGGGTGCCCGGGTGCGGGGCGAGCAGGATCTCGACCTCGTCCACGCCGAAGGGCCCGAAGTCGGCGGCCGGGGTGATCCCGAAGCTGACCCGGGCATGCGGCATGGCCAGCTCGGCGAGCTCACGGGTGACCGCCTCGGCGAACTTGTCCGCCGCGCCGTGGCGTGCCGCGCTGAGCTGGGCGGCGAGATCGGCCACCTGCTCCTGCAGCGCCTGCTGCTCCTCCTCGAGCGCACCGATCCGGTCGTCGTCGCCGTCCAGCTCGGTGAGCCGCACCGCGGCGTTCTCGGCCCACTCGATGACCTCGTCGAGCCCGCCCTCCTGGCTTCCGTACTTGCGCACGAGGTGCGCCAGCACGGCCCGGCGCTCCTCGACCGCGGCCAGCCGCGCGGGGTCCGCGTCCAGGTCGTCGGCGTAGCCGGCCAGGTCGCCGGCGATGTCGCCGAGCAGGTAGCCGACCTCGCCGAGCCGGTCCGCGAGGGCCGCCAGCCTCGGGTCATGGCCGCGCACGGCCTCCATCGCCCGCCGGGCCTGCGCCAGCAGCGTCCCGGCGTCCACGGCGTCGGGGTCGGCGGGCTCCCCCGCCAGCGCCCCATGGGCCAGGTTCGCGGCCGAGGACAGCGCGTCGGCGTGCCCGAGCCGCTCGGACTCGGCGGCGAGCTCCGCGTCCTCCCCGGGCAGGGGCTCGGCGGCGGCGACCTCGTCCAGGCCGTAGCGCAGCAGGTCAGCCTCCTGGGCCCGCTCACGGGCCCGGGTGGTGAGCTCCTCCAGCAGCGTGCCGACCTCGCGCAGCCGCCGGTAGCAGACCTGGTACCCGGTCAGCGGCAGCGCGACGGTGTCCCCGGCGTAGCGGTCCAGCGCACCGCGCTGCCGCGCCGGCTGGAGCAGCCTCTGCTGATCGGTCTGGCCGTGGACGGCGATGAGCTCCTCGCCGAGCGAGGCCAGCAGGCTCATCGGCACCGACTGGCCGCCGACGTGCGCCCGCGAGCGCCCCTCCGCCGAGACGGTACGGCTGAGCAGCAGCGCGCCGTCGTCCAGCTCGGCCCCCGCCTCCAGCGCCCGCTCGGCCACCGGCGATCCGGCGGGCAGCAGGACCCGGCCCTCGACCACGGCCCGCTCCGCGCCGTTGCGCACCAGACCGGCATCGGCCCGGCCACCGAGCAGCAGGCCCAGGCTGGTCACGACCATGGTCTTGCCGGCCCCGGTCTCGCCGGTCACCACGGTGAATCCCGGAGAGAGCTCGACCACCGCGTCGTCGATCACGCCCAGGGCGCGTATCCGCATCTCCTCCAAGCGAGGGCGCTCATCCGCGTTGACCTGCACCTGTTCCTCTCGGTGAGCGCTCACTGGCCCCTCTGGGGTGAATGCTGGGGAGCTTTCGCTCCCGCGCGTCTGCGTCCGTCTGCCGTACAGCCGGTCTGTCCACCGAGCAGACTATCGAGGGTTTGCCGTCCCTCCGTGCCAGGCTCCGGCTTGGAGTGAGCGTAGTGCTCCGCGACACGTGACGCGTCGGCGATCAGGGCTGTTCGGGAGCACCGCGCCAACCGGTGACCGGGAGCGCGAACTTGGCGACCAGCCGGTCGGTGAACGGTGCCCGGTGCAGCCGCGCCAGCCGGACCGGGACCCGGCCTCGCCGCACCTCCACCCGCGCCCCGGCCGGGAGTTCGACGGTGCGCCGCCCGTCGCACCACAGCACGCCATTGGGCGTCTGCGGCTGGACCTCGACCGCCAGGACCGAGTTCGGCGAGGTCACCAGGGGCTTGGCGAACAGCGCGTGGGCGCTGATCGGAACCATCAGCAGCGCCTCGACCTCCGGCCAGACCACCGGGCCGCCCGCCGAGAACGCATAGGCCGTGGACCCCGTCGGCGTCGCCAGGACCACCCCGTCGCAACCGAAATTCGACAGCGGCCGACCGTCGACCTCCATCACCACCTCGATCATGCGTTCGCGGGATGCCTTCTCGACGGAGGCTTCGTTCAACGCCCAGTCGGTGTGGATCACCCGGCCGTCCGTTCGAACCACCACGTCGATGGTCATGCGCTCCTCGACCTCGTAGTCGCGGTCCACGACCCGCTCCACGACCTTCGCCAGGTCGTCGCGCTCCGCCTCGGCCAGGAAGCCGACCCGGCCCAGGTTCACCCCGAGCATCGGCACACCCGACTCCCGCGACAGCTCGGCCCCGCGCAGCAGCGTCCCGTCCCCGCCCAGCACCAGGACCAGCTCGCAGCCCTCGGCCGCCCCCGGCCCCGCGGGCACCGCCTCGACTCCGGCGGGATAGCCCATGTCGGGGGCCTCGGCGGCGAGCACCCGCAGCCTTATCCCGGCCTTGAGAAGCCCTTCGACCAGGCATTCCACGCTGAGCAGGGCTTCCGCCCGACCGGTGTGGGCGAGCAGGAAGACAGTGCGGTCGGTCATGAATACCTCCAGCGCGGCGGGGGCTTCCTCGGCCCGGCCGCGCTCCCCCTCGTGTAGGACTCGGCGTTGGTGGTGACTGCACCCTACCCGGTGGTCATTGCGGGCCCTCGGCAATCGCTCGAGCCGCCTCCGCCGGGTCGAGCGGCCCCGCGTCGCGCCGGAACCAGAGGAAGTACTCGACGTTCCCCGACGGCCCCGGCAGGGGACTCGCCGTCACCCCGCGCACCCCGAGCCCCAGCGCCGCGCCCTGCCCCGCAACCTTCTCGATCATCTCCTGGCGCAGCTGCGCGCTGCGCACCACACCGCCGCTGCCGAGCCGCTCCTTGCCGACCTCGAACTGCGGCTTGACCATCAGCACCAGATCGCCCTCGGGAGCGGTGCACCCGGCCAGGGCCGGCAGCACCAGCCCCAGCGGAATGAACGACAGGTCGCTCACCACCAGGTCGACCGGCACCCCGCCGATCTGCTCCAGCGTCAGTTCCCGGACGTTGGTGCGGTCCATCACCGTCACCCGGTCGTCGCTCTGCAGCGACCAGGCGAGCTGGCCGTACCCGACGTCCACGGCCAGCACCTCGGTCACACCCGCGCGCAGCAGCACATCGGTGAAGCCGCCCGTGGACGCGCCCGCGTCCAGGCAGCGCCGCCCCTCGACGGCCAACCCCTGCGGAACGAAGACCGACAGCGCACCGGCGAGCTTGTGGCCGCCGCGGGACGCGTAGTCGGGGTCGTTCTCGTCCTTGGCGACCACGACCGCAGCCGAGGTCTCCACCTGCGTCGCGGACTTGGTGGCCGTCGTGCCGCCGACGGTGACCCGCCCTGCGGCGATCAGCTCACTGGCGTGCTCCCGGGAGCGGGCCAGGTTACGGCGGACCAGTTCAGCGTCCAGACGACGTCGTGCAACTGCCACGTGCGGTTCAGCTCCTGCTGGGTGAGGGGTGGGGTGCGTCCAGCGCGGACAGGGTGCCGCGCAGCCGCTGGTGAACGTCTTCGAACACCTGGGCGTGGGCCTCGGTCGGAACACCGTCCAGCTCGTCCAGGCGGGCGAGCGCGGCGTCCACACCGGGATGCCCGGTCTCGGCGACGGAACGGGGGCGGACCGCAGACTGGACGGATTCGGACTCCGACACGGACTCACTCATCGCCCGCACGCTTCCGCGGAGCGGCCTTCTTCGCTGCGGTCTTCTTCGCTGCGGCCTTGGCCGGCGTCGTCCTGGCAGCCGTCGCCTTCACAGTGGCCTCGTTCTCCGCAGGCCTCTCGGCCGCGGCCTTCTTCACTGCTGCCTTCTTGGCAGTGGCCTTCCTCGCGGAAGCCGGCTGCGGCCCGGCCTCGCCCGCCACCGCAGGCTTCTCGGCCGCGGCCTTCTTGACTGCGGTCTTCCTCGCCACCGCCGTCTTGTCTGCGGTCTCCAGCACTGCGGGCGTCTTCGCAACGGCCTTCTTCGCGGCCACTTTCTTCGCGGCCACCTTCTTCGCGGGAGCCGGCCTCTCGGCGACCGGCTGCTCAGCCGCCGGAGCCGTCTTCTTCGCCGCGACCTTCCGCATGCCGGGAACCGATGCCCGGCGCCGCTCCGCCGCATCCGCGGCCTCTGCCGCGCCCGCGCCCGCGTCCTGGTCGTCGTCCACGACCACCCTCACGGGTCGCGGAACCGCGTGCGAGGCAGCCCGCTGCGACGGCGTCGGGAACGCCTGCTCGGCGCGGGAGAGCCCCGCGCCCGGCCGGGGCTCGCGATCCGCTTCCGCCTCGGCTTCGGCCGCCTCGTCGGCGGCCATGTCGTCGTTCCCCTGCATCTGCCTCACCTGGCGCTCCAGCAGCTCCAGGATCACGCCGACCTGGACCACGCCGTCACCCAGGCGGCTCCACGCCTTCTCCGCCTCCGAGCGCAGCAGGCCGATCAACAGCTCGGAGTTGGTGCGGCCCGCGGCCACGACCTCCTCCGCCCGCGACTGCACGCCCTCCGGAACCTTCGCCCGCAGCTCGTCGATGTCCAGACCGGACAGGTCCAGCAGCTCCCTGGCGCCCAGCTCGGCGCGCCGCCGCAACTCCCCTGCAGCCCCGGCTGCGGCATCCGCCGCCAGCTTGAGGCAGTCGCGCAGCATGTCGCGCATCCGGCCCTCCCTCTCCCGCTTCCGTGTCCCCTTGAGGTTGTCCCACAATGACGCTACCGCCTCCGCCGCCTCGTGCCAGGCAGCGGCCGGACGCACGGGCGGTGCTGCGGTAGCGTCACTGGGAGCCGATGACCCCTCCAGCAACAGGAGCAGCACGCACCATGGCCAATCCCGCCGAGTGCCGGGCGGCACTGACCCAGCTCAGCGAGAACCTCGGCAAGGCGCAGGGTGACGTCCGCACCGCTGCTGCCATGGACCGCTCGCTGACCTGCTGGATCACCGACCTCGACCTGACCTTCTCCGGACGGCTGCGCGACGGCCGCATCGAGGATGTCGCCGAAGCCCCGGGCAAGCCGGAGCAGAAGGCCCAGATCCGGCTCGCCATGAAGGGCGACGACCTCGTCGACCTGGTCGCGGGCCGGCTCAACTTCGCCTCGGCCTGGGCCTCCGGACGGGTCAAGCTCGAAGCCGGCATCCGCGACCTGCTGCAGCTGCGCAAACTGCTCTGACGCGGTCAGAGCCCCAGCTCGGCGAACGCCTTGCGCCAGGAGGGCGGGGTGCCGTCCGCGTGGTCCGCTGCCGCCCAGGCCGCCGCGCACAGCGCCCGCAGGCCGTCGCAGGGCTCCTCCCCGCGCTCGTCGCCCAGGGTCAGCTCGCCGTCGGCCACCGTCACCGTCCAGCCGCCGCAGGCGAACCCGCCGGCGTCCAGGGCGACGAGCTGGGGCTGCACCCGCAGCAGGCCGCGCAGGTCGGCCGCCAGGTAGGTGGGGCGGTGCTGCGGCGGGGCGGTCGGCAACTGCTCGGGCGTGGACACCCCGGTGAAGACCAGCAGGCTGTCCACGCCCCCGTTGAACGCGCCCTCGATATCGGTGTCCAGCCGGTCCCCGACGACCAGCGGGTGCTTGGCCCCGGTCCGGATCACGGTCTCCCGGTGCATCGGCGGCAGCGGCTTGCCCGCGACCACCGGCTCCACGCCCGTGGCCGTGCGCACCGCCGCCACCAGCGTCCCGTTGCCGGGCGCGGTCCCCAGCGCCGTCGGGATCGTCATGTCCGTGTTGGAGGCCACCCACGGCAGGCCCTTCGCCACGGCGTAGGAGGCCTCGGCCAACTGCTGCCAGCCGACGCTCGGGTCGTAGCCCTGCACGACCGCCGCCGGTCCGTCGTCCAGGGAGCGCACCGGCTTCAGCCCGCGCTCCTGGAGGGCCTCCACCAGCCCCTCCCCGCCGACCACCAGCACCGCGGATCCGGCCGGGACCCGGTCCGCCACCAACCGGGCCGCAGCCTGGGCCGACGTGATCACGTCCTCGGCCTCGGCCGGAACACCGAGCTCGGTCAGGTGCCCGGCAACCGCCTGCGGCGTGCGGGAGGCATTGTTGGTCACATACGCCAGACGCATCCCCGACGCCCGCGCCGCACCGAGGGCGTCCACCGCGTGGTCGATCGCCTTGTGCCCCGCGTACACCACCCCGTCCAGGTCGAGCAGCGCCGTGTCGTACAACCGGTTCAACGGAAGGTCAGGCATCGGTCAGATCCTTCTACTCGTCCTGGTCACGCCGGTCCTGCGTGGACCCGACGGTACCGAACCCACCGGCCCTCGCCTTCAGGGTGGCCCGCGTCTGCCGCAGGGCCGCCCGGTAGTGCTTGGAATCGGGGCGCATCGCCACGGCCAGCGCCAGATGCTCCGCCGACGCCTCGAAGTCACCGGTCCGCGCCGCCGCCAGCCCCCAACCGAACTGCGCGTAGTCGTCCGAAGGATCGGCCAGCGCCACCGCCCGGAAGTTCTCCAGCGCCGCCGCGTACGACCCGGCGTCGAACAGCGCCCGCGCCAGCGTCTCCCGGATCGCCGCCGACCCCGGCTCCGCCTCCACCGCCCGCATCAGCAACTGCACCGCTGCCCCCGGATGGCCCCGGATGGCCCCCTGCCAGCAACTCGCTCCCCCGCCGGAACCACTCGTACACATCCCCGCTCGGAGCGCCCTCGTCATGGCGCGCTCTCTCCCTCATCTGCGGCCTCGCTTTCTCATGTCTCGATCAAATGATCGGCCTCCGGTGATCAGCCAACCAGGCATCCCGATTAACATGCCCAGAGTGAGCGCAGTCAGTGCAGACGACGCAGAAGAATCCCGATACGGCGACGCAGGGCGCGTAGCCGCCGCCGGGTTGTCACTCGCGCCCTTCCGAGGGCTGCGCTACAACCCGGAACGCGTCAGCTCGCTGGCGGCGGTGACCTCGCCCCCCTACGACGTGGTCGACGCCGACGGACGGCTCAAACTCGAGACCGGCGACCCGCACAACGTCGTGCGGCTGATCCTGCCCCGCCCCCAGCCCACCGCGGAGAGCGGCTACCGCCACGCCGCCAAACTGCTCGCGGCCTGGCAGCGCAGCGGCGTCCTCGCCCCCGACCCGGCGCCCGCGCTCTACGTCTACGAGCAGCAGTCCCCGCCCGAGGACGGCGGCACCCTCCAACGCGGACTCATCGGCGCCCTCGCCGTCAGCGGCTCCCAGGCCGGCGTGGTGCTGCCGCACGAGGACGTCATGCCCCGCCCCGTCGCGGACCGCGTCGGCCTGATGCGCACCACCAAGGCCAACCTGGAACCCATCCTGCTCACCTACCGGGGAGACGGGACAGCCGCCGACGTCATCGAACGCGCGGCCGAAACCACACCCCTGCTCACGACCACCACCAGCGACGGCACCACCCACCGCCTCTGGGGCGTCACTGCCCCGGCCGACATATCCGCGGTCTCCAAGGACCTGGCCACCTGCCGCGCCCTGATCGCCGACGGACACCACCGCTGGGCCATGTACCTGCGCCTGCAGCGGGAGCACCGCTACGTCGCCAACAGCCCCTGGGACCGGGGTCTGGTCCTGCTCGTGGACACCGCCCGCTACCCCCTGCGCGTCCGCGCCATCCACCGCGTGCTGCTCCAACTGCCGGTCCAGAAGGCCCTGGACGCCCTGGGAACCGCCTGGGACGTCACCGACCTCGGCACCGTGCAGAGCAGTGCCCTCACCGCCCTGGCCACCGCCAAGACAGCCGGGCTGAACGCCCTCCTCCTCGCCGGCGACGGCCGCTTCCGGCTCGTCACCGGACCGGACGCAGCGACACTGGACGCCGCCGTCCCCCGCGACCGCCCCGAGGAGTACCGCCGCCTGGACGCCACCGTCCTGCACTCGGTCCTGCTGGACCGCGTCTGGAACGTCCCCGACGCCCCCGAACACATCGACTACCTCCACGACACCACCGCCGCCGTCCGCGAGGCCGAAGGCCACGGTGGCACAGCCGTCCTGCTGCACCCTGTGGCCGAGGGAGTCGTCCGCCGACTCGCGGAACAGGGCGTGACCATGCCCCGCAAGTCCACCTCGTTCGGCCCGAAGCCCGCCACCGGCCTGGTCCTGCGCAGCCTGCTGCTCGGCTGAAAAACACCTGTGGCCCGCACCGAAGGACTTCGGTGCGGGCCACAGGTTTCAGTCAGGAACGCTGCTCCGACTCGGGCTCAAGGAACGGGGACTCCGCAGAAGGCGTGAAACCCTCCTCCTCCTCGTCCTCCTCGTCGTCGTCGTCGTAGTAGTCCTCGCCCTCACCGGACGCGAACTCCTCGCCCTTGACGTCGTCGTCCGACTCGTCGTCCGCGAGGTCGTCCGAAGCCTCGTCCTCAACCTCCGGGTCAAGGGTGTCGACGAACTCGATCCCGTCGATCTCCGCGAGACGCTCGGAGGCGTTGGTGGTACCGCTCTGGTCGGCCTCGGCCGCCTTGGCGAACCAGTCGCGCGCCTCACCCTCACGGCCGGCACCGATCAGCGCATCCGCGTAGGCGTAGCGCAGACGCGCCGTCCACGGCTGGACGGTGTTGGAGCCCAGCTCGGCGCACTCCAGCGTGACGACGGCCGCGTCGAACTGCTCCATGTCACTCCGGGCACCGGCGGCGACTAGACGCATCTCGATCTGGCCGGCCTTGTCCAGCTGCTTCACCTCGGGGGCGCCCGCCATCTCGAGCGCCCGTTCCGGACGCCCGAGGCCGCGCTCGCAGTCGGCCATAACCGGCCAGAGGTCGGCCGAGCCGGTCATCCGCCGCGAGGCGCGGAACTCGGTCAGCGCCTCCGAGTAGCGCTCGGTGACATACGAAGCGAAACCGGCCGCCTCACGAACAGCAGCCACACGAGAAGCCAGACGCAGCGCGACACGCGAGTACGCGTACGCCTCCTCGGGCTCGCTGTCGAGCAGACGAGCGACCATGACGAGGTTCTTGGCCACGTCCTCTGCAAGCGTCTTGGGCAGGCTCATCAGCTCCTGGCGGACATCACCGTCGATCTCCTGCCCCGTGACGTCCTCGTCGATCGGCAGCCGACGAACCGGCTCACTCCGCCGCTCCTCGCCGTGCCCACGGTCGTCACGGTTGAAGCCGCCACCGGAAGGGCGGTCATCGCGACGGGGGCCGCGGTCGTCGCGGTTGAAGCCGCCACCCGAGGGGCGGCTGTAGCCACCACTGGACGGGCGGTCGTCACGGCGCGGGCCGCGGTCGTCACGGTTGAAGCCACCACCCGAGGGGCGGTCATCGCGACGCGGGCCACGGTCGTCACGGTTGAAGCCACCACCCGAGGGACGGCTGTAGCCACCACCGGAGGGGCGGTCGTCACGACGCGGGCCACGGTCATCGCGGTTGAAGCCACCACCCGACGGGCGGCTGTAGCCACCACCGGAGGGGCGGTCGTCACGACGCGGGCCACGGTCATCGCGGTTGAAGCCACCACCCGAGGGGCGGTCATCGCGACGCGGGCCACGGTCATCGCGGTTGAAGCC
>Ga0302314_10011800_pt1 | contig 15198 bp, 13 predicted proteins | sample III_Palsa_N2_3_FD_200533 | JGI IMG/M metagenome (GOLD analysis project Ga0302314, IMG submission 200533) | Peat permafrost microbial communities from Stordalen Mire near Abisko, Sweden - III_Palsa_N2_3 | ecosystem: Environmental > Terrestrial > Soil > Palsa > Peat permafrost | place: Sweden...
TGACGTTCTGCCCGAGCAGCGTGATCTCCTTCACGCCGCCCGCGGCCATCGCCCTGACCTCGGCCACCAGCTCGCCCGGCGGGCGGCTGACCTCGCGCCCGCGCGTGGACGGGACGATGCAGTAGGAGCAGGCGCAGTTGCAGCCCACGCTGATCTGCAGCCACCCCTGGAAGGGTCGAGCTCGGCGCGCCGGCAGATGGCCGGTGAAGCCCTCGAACTCGAAGTAGCCCTGAGCAGTGAGCGAGTCGCTGGTCAGGAACTCCGCGAGCTTGTGCACCTGTCCGGGACCGAACGCCACATCGACGAACGGAAAGCGCTCGAACACCTCCTCCTTCACCGACTGAGCCCAGCAGCCGCCGACCCCCACCACCCGCTCGGGGCGCTCGCGCTTCAGCCGCTTGGCCTCCCCGAGGTGCGCGATGAAGCGGCTGTCCGCCGACTCCCGGATCGAGCACGTGTTGAACAGGATCAGGTCGGCCTCCGCTCGCGCCGGCGCCTCCGCGTAGCCGAGCGACTCGAGCATGCCCTTCATCCGCTCGGAGTCGTGCTCGTTCATCTGGCAGCCGAAGGTCGTGAGGTGGTAGCGCTTTTGCATATACGTTGGCTCCGGCAGTGCTTCTCTCCCGCGAAAGGGTAGGCCCTTCGGACCCAGGAGACCATGACCACGCCGCCGGCACCTCGATGAGGACCCCGCGACCCCACCGGGCCCGGTCGATCACGCCGCCGGGTCCAATGTGTTCGCGGGGGCAAGCCCGAACGAGGCGACGGTGTGCATAATCGTTGGCGTGGACGACGCGGTTACGCGCTACTGCGCGGCGACGGAGGCGGGTGATATGACGGCAATGGCCGCCACTTTCGCCAGCGGCGTCGAGCTCCCGTCCCCGCTCTTTGGCCGCATGACCTTCAAGGGAGACGACGTGAGAGACATACTCACAGTCGTCTACTCGATTCTGCGCGGCGTCGACTGGGACGCGCCGGTCGGCGACGGAGCCACGCGCCTCGCTGTCACCCACGCAAAGATCCTCGGCATGCGCATCGATGATGCAATGGTCTTCGAGCTGGACGAGCAGGGCAGGATACGCCGTATACGGCCCCACCTGAGGCCGTTGGCGGCGACCGTCCTGTTTGCTCTCGCAGTCGGCCCACGCGTCGCCGCCAAGCCCCTGATGATCCTGCGCGCGCTGCGCCGAGCCTGAATGCTCGGGAAACTCCTCAAGCGGTGGTCCTGGTCCGCCCGGGCGTCGGTCGAGCCGCGCTCTGGTTGCAATTGCGCCCCGCACCCGCTGCCTGCGCTAACCGCTCGTGAGGTGGTAGCGCTTCATGGCAGAAGCTGAAGCCTATCCCCGCAGCACGAGCACCTCTTCGACGCGGCCGGGATGCACGCGGATGATGTCCTGGCGAAGCAGCGTGGCTGAGTCGGTCGTCGAGATCAGCATGCCTTCGCCCGACCGCGCCTCGGCCGTGCAGTCCACCTGCAGATCGCTGTGGCGCACGCAGTTGACCACCCGCATGCTCACGCTGTGACCTTCCCAGTAAGCGCGTTCGTAGGTCGTGATCGCGCGCCTGGCCGAGGCCTGGGACAGGTACAGGGACCGGTGCGCGGAAGACCCCGCCGGCACGACCAGGGTGGCCAGCGACGCAGCCAAAACGCACGACCGGCGCGAGAGCCGGCGCACGGACCGTTCCCCTACGCGGCTGCCACCGCCGGTTCGCTGGCGATCGGCGGTGGCGTGTCCTTGTCGCGGTCGATCGGGGTGACGAGGTCCGGGCCCAGGCCCATCGCCGCGTAGATCTTGTCGTTGATCTCCTTCGCGAGCTCGGGGTTCTGATCGAGATGGGCCTTGGCGTTGCCGCGTCCCTGGCCGAGGCGGTCGTTGCCGTAGGAGAAGAACGAGCCCGACTTGGAGACGATGTTGTGCTCGAGCCCCAGATCGATCAGGCAGCCCGAGGTGGAGATGCCCTTCCCGAACTCGATGTCGAACTCGGCCTGGCGGAAGGGGGCGGCCACCTTGTTCTTGACGACCTTCACCCGCACCCTGTTGCCCACCGCCTCGGTGCCGTCCTTGAGCGTCTCGATGCGCCTGATGTCCAGGCGCTGGGAGGCGTAGAACTTCAGAGCGCGACCGCCCGGCTGGGTCTCCGGCGACCCGAACATGACACCGACCTTTTCACGGATCTGGTTGGTCAGGATGCAGAGCGTCTGGGTGCGGTTGAGGTTGCCGGCGAGCTTGCGCATCGCCTGGGACATCATGCGCGCCTGCGCTCCGACCGTCTGGTCGCCCATCTGCCCCTCGACCTCCACCCGCGGGGTCAGCGCGGCGACGGAGTCGAGTGCGACCACGTCGACGGCGCCGGAGCGCACAAGCATGTCGGCGACCTCCAGCGCCTGCTCGCCGTAGTCGGGCTGGGAGACGAGCAGCTCGTCGATGTCGACGCCGATCTCCTTTGCGTAGAGCGGGTCCATCGCGTGCTCGGCGTCGATGAACGCGCATACTCCGCCCAGCTTCTGCGCCTCGGCGAGCACGTGATAGATCAGCGTGGTCTTGCCCGAGGACTCCGGACCGAACACCTCGACGATGCGCCCCCGGGGAACGCCTCCGATCCCGAGCGCCAGATCGAGCGAGAGCGCACCCGTCGGGATCGCGTCGCAGCGCACCTGGGCGCCCTCGTCGCCCATGCGCATGACCGTGCCCTTGCCGAACTCGCGCTCGATCTGCGTGAGCGCGCCCTGAAGCGCGGCGTCACGCGCCCTGGCGGCCTTCTCCTGGTCGGTCACCGACATGATCAGACTCCTCGGTTCGAGATGAGCTGCGCAACATAAGGGGCACTCCGGACGGAACAGTTGTTCGCATGCCGTGCCCCACACCGCCCCGCGACCGCGGCGAAACGCCGGGCGGGGCGGGCTGGATCGGGCGCGGGCCGCACGGAGCGGGCAGGCGGGGCGGGCGGGGGCTCGATCAGGGTTCTTCGTCCAGACGGCGCCCCCGCGCTCACGCTCACGCGCGCACGGACGATGACATGAGTCCTGCACTCGTTCGACGCCTGGAGATCCTCTTGACCGCAAGCGTTTCCCGCCGGAGCCTCACCGCGCTGCTCGCAGCGGCACTGTCGATGGTGACGTTCGTCGTGCTGCTCGCGCTGTCACCGCAGGCCATCGCCCAGGCACGTGGTGCGAGCTGTCCATCCTCCTCCAGCGCCCGGTCTGAGCCCGCCCACGCGTGCGCTCACGCCAAGCGCGCATCGAAGGCGGCTCACAAGGGCAAGGCGCACGGGCGCTCCAAGACCAAGCGCCACCACAAGCATGCCAAGAAGGGCAAGGGCAAGACCAAGGCGGCGAGGAAGAGGGCGGCGTCCGCGGCGGGCGCCATGTCCCCGGCCGTCTGCGAAGACGGCAGCGCCCCCGTCGACGGCGGTGGCGGCTCGTTCACGTGCGCCGATGAATCCGAACCGGCCTGCAGCAACGGGGCGGTCCCCGAGCTCTCGAAGAGCGGCACCACCCTCGTCTGCCCGGCCGAGGCGGGCGACTCGGGCTCTCCCGAAGCGGTCTGCGAAGACGGCAGCGCCCCCGTGCGTGCGGGCGACGGCTCCTTCTCCTGTGACGACGAATCCCTGCCGGTCTGCGAAGACGGCTCGGTCCCCGTGCCCTCGAGCTCCGGCTCGACGCTCGTCTGCGGCGGCGAATCGAGCGTCGCCGACGAAGTCGGCTGCGAAGACGGCACGGTCCCCGTCCAGGCGGCGGACGGCTCCTACTCGTGTGCCGGCGCCTCCGAATTCGGCTGCGAAAGCGACTCGGCTCCGCTGCTCTCGAGCGCCCACTGGACGTCGGTCTGCGCTGCCCCCGAAGGCGAACCCTGAGCGACCCGCCGGGTCATATCGCGGCAGGCGACAGGGCGCAGGTCGCGAGCGCCTCGTAGGTTGCGCCGGCCGGTGACAGCCAGGAGCGGTAGAGGGTCAGCGACTCGGCGGTGAAGCGAAGCGGCGGCGTGGGCGGAAGGCCGGGGCCCGCACCGGCCGGGCTTGCGCTTATGCGATCCCCGCCCGCCCTCTCGCCCCTTTTCCCGCCCCTGCGGCTGCCCGCCGGCCCGCCCGCCCTCGCACCCGCCCGTCCGCGCGTGCGCGCCAGCGTGATGTGCGCCCGAAAGCGCCTTCGCTCGGGTTCCCAGCCGGTCGTCTGGCAGATGGCGGCGGTGACCGCGGCATGCAGGTCCGCGAGCCCTCCCCCCTGCTCGTGGATCGCGACCGCCAGCGAGCGCGGGCGCGCCCTGGGCAGCCACAGCGGGGCGCCCACCGACAACTCGCCCACAACTGTGGCGCATGCGCCCAGCGTGGAGCCGATCGCCGCGATCTCCTCGACCGGGCGGCTGCCCAGGAAGCACAGGGTCAGGTGCAGGCTTTCCGGATCCAGCAGGCGCAGCGGCCGGGGAGCGCCCCCCGGCTGAGCCGCCGCCGCCGCGACGCGCGCCCAGCCGGCCAGCCGCTCGCGCACGGACGCCGGCACCTCGGCGGCGACGAACAGCCGGGCTGAAGCTCTGCGGGACATCGCCGAAGCGATGCTAGAGGGTGTCCGCTCGGCTGATCAAGAGCGCGCGCCGGATCAGGTGCATCGCCACGGTGGTCGCGCGGTCGCGCACGTCCGGGCGCCCGCCGGGGAGATTCACCGAGCGCGTCAGCTCGCCCTCGGGCCCGTCCATCGCGGTGACGACGCTCAGCCACACGAGGCCCACGGGCTTCTCGTCACTGCCGCCGCCGGGGCCGGCCACGCCCGTCACCCCCACGCCGACGTCCGCACCCAGATGCGAACGCGCACCCTCGGCGAGCGCCCGCGCCACCTCCTCCGAGACGGCCCCGTGCGCCTCAAGGAGCTCCGCGGGCACGCCCGCGTGGGCGATCTTGACCTCGTCGGAGTACGCCACGATCCCGCCCTTCACGTACTCCGAGGCGCCCGGCGGATCCGTCAGCCGCGCCGCCAGCAGGCCGCCGGTGCAGGACTCGGCCGTTGCGATCGTGTGCGGGCCGCGCGGGCCGCCGGCGTGGGCGCCTTCCCCCGCTCCACCCGCGCCGGCGGTCGGCGGCGCCCCGCGCAGAAGCGCCGCGACCTGGTCGTCCACCGAGCTGCCGTCCGTCGAGAACAGCGTGTCCGGATGGCGCCTCTCGACCACCTGCTCGAACGCCGCATAGGCATCCTCAGAGCCGGGCTCATACCGGGTCACGACCTCGATCTCGCCCCGTTTCAGGCACGTCGTGATCTCCAGGCGATCGAGCTCGACCCCCTCGCGTGCGGCCACGCGCAGCGTCTCTGCGATCTCCGACTCGGGTATCCCGAACAGCCGCAACATACGCTGGCGGTAGGAGATAGCGCCGGCGAGGGCGGCACGCAGCGTGCCTGCCGCGACGGCCTGCTCCCACATCGGCTGCAGCTCGCGCGGCGGCCCCGGCAGGACGACGATCGTGGGCCCGCAGACGGGCGCGCCGGAGGCTGGCGAGCCGGAGGCGGACGGGGCCGAGGGCGCCGCCGGGGTGGGCTGAGCGGGTGGAGTTCCGTTTCCCTCGGGCGCAACCACGAGCCCCGGCGCGGTCCCCACCGGCTCGAGCACGGTGGCGCCGGCAGGGATCGTCGCCTGCTTTCGGTTGGCGGCCCGGATCGCCTCCTCGTCGAGGTTCGGCCAGCGTTTCATGAGTGGTTTGACGATCTGCGCTATCCGCTCCGACAGCGCCTCGTCGAGCACCATCTCGCGCCCCTGAAACCCCCCCACCACCTCGGCCGTGAGGTCATCGGCGGTCGGGCCCAGGCCGCCGCTCGTCAGCACCAGGTCGATGCCCTGCTCGGCCATGAACTGCAACGCCGCCCGCATGTCCTCGGGGCGGTCGCCCACGATCGTGATGTAGGCGAGGTCCACCCCCAGCTCGCCGAGCCGCTCCGACAGCCATGGGCCGTTGCGGTCGCTCACGCGGCCACTGAGCACCTCGGTGCCTGTGACCACTATCCCCGCGCGCACGCTCACGTGCAGGTGGGCAGCCGGCCCGCCGTCAACGGCCGGCGCCCGTTCGCCTTCGTGATGGAGTACCCGATCGCCTGGCTGGATGGCGGCACGGTCCTCGACCTGCCGTCGATGACCATCGTCAGCGAGCTGTTCCCGAGCGTGATTTCAAAGCGCTTGGCGTGAAATGTCGGGGTGCTCGAGCCGGGCTGCAGTTCTGATCCGGGGATCAGCTTGCGGCCGTTGTCGCCGATCAGGCACACGTACACGGCTGCGGTCGGCCTCAGCGAGAGCGTGACCGTGTCCGATCGCGCAACCGTGGGTGATCGGCCGGAGACATGATGGGCATGGGTCTTCTGACCGGACCGGGCCGAGGCGGTGCTTTGGGTGTGTTTGGAGGAGCCGCCGCCACCGGTGAGCAGGCCCACGACCAGAAGGACGATCAGAAGGCCGACCACGCCGACCACCACCATGTAGCCTCGTGATGGCCCCCTCGGGGCCCTGCCCGAACCCGGCGAGCGCGAGCGCTGCGGGCTTGACACGATCGGCTCGAGCGCCGCCTCGGTCAGGCCCTCGTGGCTCAGCCGGTATTCCTCCACCAGCGCCTTGCCGTCCAGCTCGAGCGCCTGCGCGTAGGTTCGCAGGAAGCTCTTGACGAACGTCGGCCCCGGCAGAAGGCCCCACTCTTCGTTCTCCAGCGCACGCAGGTACTTGGCCCTGATCTTCGTCTTGGCCTCGATCTCCGAGACGTCGATACGGGCCCGCATACGCGCGTCCCTGAGCGTTTCGCCTATGTCGGGCATGTCCCGTGGAAGGCTAGTCGCTCGCGGTTGCCGCAGGGTCGCCGAGCGCCGCCAGCACGCGGGGTAGATCGGCCTCGGTGACCAGCACCTGCCTGGGCTTGGATCCCTCATAGCCCGAGATCACTCCGCGCCGCTCGAGCATGTCGATCAGGCGGCCCGCCCGCGTGTATCCGAGCCGCAGGCGCCTCTGCAGCATCGAGGTCGACGCCGTCTGCATCTCAGCCACCAGCGCGATCGCCTCTCCCAGCAGCGGGTCCTCGTCGGGATCGAACTCCCCGGCCCCCTCCTCGGGCGCGTCCGGCTCGACCTTCTCGAGCAGCTCCTCGCGCAGCTCCGGCTCACCCTGGCGACGCCATCCGTCGGTCAGCTTCGCGATCTGAGCCTCGTCGATGTAGGCCCCCTGGATGCGCTGAAGCCGCGAGCTGCCCACCGGGCTGAACAGCATGTCGCCCTGACCCAGCAGCGACTCGGCTCCGTTGTGATCGAGGATCACGCGCGAATCGGTCTGCGAGGAGACCGAGAACGCGATCCGCGAGGGCACGTTCGCCTTGATCATCCCGGTGATCACGTCGACTCGCGGGCTCTGTGTCGCGAGCACCAGGTGGATGCCCACCGCCCGCGCCTTCTGTGCCAGGCGGATGATCGAGTCCTCCACATCGGCCGGGGCGACCATCATCAGGTCGGCGAGCTCGTCGATCACGCACAGGATGTACGGCAGCGGCGCTTCGTCGCGCTTTGCCCGCGCCCGATTCAGCTCGATCAGGCTGCGGGTGCGCGCCAGCGACATGATCCCGTAGCGCTGCTCCATCTCCTTGACGAGGTTTCCGAGCGCGTTGGCCGCCATGCGCGGGCTCGTGATCACCGGCGTAAGCAGGTGCGGGATCGACTCGTAGTGGTTCAGCTCGACCTGCTTGGGATCCACAAGCACCAGCCTCACCTCGTGCGGCGTGGCCCGCAGGAGCACGCTCGAGAGCATCGCGTTGATCGCCCCCGACTTGCCGGCGCCGGTGGTGCCGGCGACGAGCAGGTGCGGCATCTTCGCCAGATCGGCGCCGATCGCCTTGCCGGCCACGTCCTTGCCCAGCCACACGGTCAGCGGCGACCAGTCCTTGGGCGGCTCCTGGAAGACGTCTCCGAGCCTCACGATCCGCCGGTGGGCGTTCGGCACCTCGACGCCCACGGCCTGCTTGCCCGGGATCGGGGCGAGGATGCGGATGTCGGTGGCCGCCAGCGCATACGCGAGGTCGTCCTTCAGCTGCGCGACCTTCGCGACCTTCGTGCCCGGCGCCAACCTCAGTTCATAGCGGGTGATGTGCGGCCCGGCGACGGTCCCGATCACCTTCGCCTCGACGCCGAAATGGCCCAGCGCCTCCACCAGGCTGGTGGCGATGCGCTCCTGTCCGGCGGTGTCCGGCCGGGCCTGCTCGCCAGTCGAGCGCGTCAACAGCTTCGCCGCGTTCGGCAGCTGCCACGCGAAGTCGGGGTCCTCGGTGACGGCGTCGCGCAATCTGCCCCGCGGGGTGAGCGACGCCGGATCGGCGTGGGCGACCCCGGAGATCTCCTCTTCCTCCGGCTCGTGGCCGGGGTCCTCGAGGCCGGCCGCCGCTCCCGCGCCGGCCTCCTCGGCGGAGGGGTCGGGCGGGCGGCCGTCCTCCTGTGATGGTCCCTCCACGTGGGTTGAGCGCACGATCAGCTCCCCGGGGGCGGGCTCGGGCGCCGGCGCCGCGGCCCGCTCGGCGAGGTCCTCCGCCGGCTCGATGCCTGCGCGTGCAGACCGGCGCTCGGCCGCCTTGACCGAGCGCAGGTCGGCAAGCGCGCGCATCCGCTGCGTGGTGTCGATCAGGCCGTTTCCGGTCGCGCGGATCGCGCCCGCCAGCGAGGCCCCCGTCAGGAGGACCGCGCCGGCCAGCAGCAGGAACAGCACGAGTATGTCGACGCCCAGGCTCCCGAGGAGCCGGTGAGTCGCCGCGAACAGCGCCTCGCCGACCACCCCCCCGTGGCGCTCGAGCGAGGAGGACGTCCAGGCGCCGGCGCCGGCGTGAGCGGCGGAGCTCACGCCGAGCGTACCCGCGGCCAGTGCGAGCGTGACCGATGCGAACAGGCAGATCACGCCCGCGCGCAGGGGCCGCAGCGCCGGCAGCACCGGGCGCAGCAAAAGCAGAGCGCCTCCCGCGAGGAGGGTCACGGGGGCGAGCACCTTGGCTCGGCCGAGCACCCAGGCCAGTGCCACGGCAAGGACGTGCCCGGCACGCCCCCCGTCCCAGCCGCCGTAGGAGACGAACGCCATGAACACGCCAACCGCCATCAGCGCGAGGCCGAGGACATCGCGCTCGCGCTGGTCCAGCGCCGGCAGGGCCTTCAGGCGCCTGAAGGCCCGCGATCCGATTCCCGCGGCTCCGCGGACGCCCGTGCGGCGGCGCGGCCGCGCCCGCGTTCGCCCGCCGCGTCTGGCGGCGGGCGTGCGGGTGCTACCGCGCTTGCGTGTTGCGGCCATCCAGCGCAACTTCGACGCCAGCCCCGCGTAACCTGCCCGTGAGCCTTACCATCGCTTTAGCGCTCACAGCTACATAAAGACAATGAACGACTTCTCCCGCGCACCACGCGTCCTCGTCGTGGAGGACGACGAGGACATCGCCCAGGCGCTCCAGCGCTCCCTGCGGATGGAGGGTTATGAGGTGCGCGCCGTGGCCGACGGCAAGCTCGCTCTGGAGCACGGGCGCTCCTTCATGCCCGATCTCGTGATCCTCGACCTCGGCCTACCCGAGCTCGACGGAGTGGAGGTGGCGCGCGCGCTGCGCGCGGACGATGACGTGCCGATCCTGATCCTGACCGCGCGCGACGCCCTGGAGTCGCGCGTGGAGGGGCTGGACGCGGGCGCCGATGACTACCTGGTCAAGCCGTTCGAGCGCCAGGAGCTGCTCGCGCGCATGCGCGCGCTGCTGCGCCGGCGCCCACCGCGCGGGTCGGCGCCGCTGCGGGTCGGCGACCTGTCCCTGAACGCAGACACCCACGAGGTGACCCGGGCGGAGCGCTCGATCGAGCTCACCCAGCGCGAGTTCGAGCTGCTCGAGTACCTGATGCGCAACGAGCGCATCGTCATCTCCCGCCAGCGGCTGCTCGACGAGGTGTGGGGCTATGACCCCTTCTCGACCACGAACACCATCGAGGTATTCGTCTCCAATCTGCGCCGCAAGCTGGAGGCGGAGGACGAGCCGCGGCTGCTGCACACGATCCGGGGAGCCGGCTACGTCCTTCGCGCCTAAGCTGCTGCTGCTCCCCCGGCGCGCGAGCCGGCGCCTGTCCGCCAGCTTCGACCGGCTGCCGATCCGCATGCGCCTTGCCGGCGTCTCGGCCCTGCTCACGTTCGTGATCCTGTGCGTCTTCGCGATCGCGATCGGCTCGCTGACGGTGCATCGCGTTCGCTCTGACTTCAACCGCCAGGTGGCCGACACGGCCAACCAGCTGCCGTCGGTGCTGAGCATCAAAGTGGACCCCTCCAACTACCAGATCGTGACGATCCAGCCGCCGCTCGCGGACTTCGCCACGGCGTCCGACCACGCCGTCATCAAGATCTTCACCCTCGGCGGAACGCTCGTCGCCGAGGAACCGAGGAAGAACGCGCCGAACCTGGGCGCGGCGCGCGCCCAGCCGGTGACGGTGAACGGCTACCGCGTGGTAAGCCGCACGGCGGTGGTCCGCATCTTCGGGACCGACGAGCTCATCGGAAGCATGGTCATCCAGTACGGCCAGCGGGTCTCCGACACCGAGGCGACGGTCGCTCGCGTCGAGCTGTTCCTGCTGCTCGGAGTGCTCGCCGGCGCGGGCCTCGCGCTGCTGGCGGGGATGATGATCGCGCGCCGCGCGATGGCGCCGATCGCCGAGCTCACATCCACCGCCGAGGAGATCACCCGCACGCGCGATCCCTCCCGCGGCGTGCCCCAGCCCGCGGCCGACGACGAGGTGGCCGAGCTCGCGCGCACGCTCGAGGGCATGCTCCGGGAGCTCGATTCCGCGCGCACGGAAACGGAGTCGGCGCTCGCGCGCCAGCGCCAGTTCGTCGCCGACGCCTCGCACGAGCTGCGCACGCCGCTCACGAGCGTGCTCGCCAACCTCGAGCTGCTGGCCGAATCGCTGCACGGCGATCAGGGCGATGCGGCGCGCTCGGCCCTGCGCTCCTCGCAGCGGATGCGCCGGCTGGTCGCCGACCTGCTGCTGCTGGCGCGCACCGACGTCGGGCGCGTCGTGCGGCGCGAGCGCTGCGACCTCGCGGACATCGTCGTGGAAGCGGCCAGCGAGCTCGGGCCGGTGAGCGCCGATCACGAGATCCTGCTCGACGTACATCCGGTGATCGTGCAGGCTGCCCGCGACGAGCTCCACCGGCTCGTCATCAACCTTCTGGAAAACGCCCTGCGCCACACCCCGCCCGGTACGAGGATCAGCGTGTGGACCTCCACCGTCGACGGCCAGGCCATGCTGATCGTCCAGGACAACGGCCCCGGCGTGCCCGTCGAGCTGCAGGCGAACCTGTTCGAGCGCTTCGTCCGCGGCGCCGGGGATCGCGGCGGCTCGTTCGGCCTGGGCCTCGCGATCGTGCGGGCGGTCGCCGAGTCACATGGCGGGAGCGTAACCCTGGAGACGGCCGGGGAGGGCAAGGGCGCCCGCTTCGTCGTGCGCCTGCCGGCTGTCTCAGACCTCGACGACGACGGGCAGCACCATCGGCCGCCGCTTCAGACGGTCGTAGACTAGCTTCGCCAGATCGTCATGCAGCAGCTGCTGCAGGAGGTCCACCTCGTGGATCTCCTCCTTGGCGGCGCGGCGCAGGGTGGCGTCGATCGTCGCCCTGATCTCCTCGAGCAGCTCCCCCGCCTGATCGAGGAAGGGGACGCCCCGGAAGATCACCTCGGGATCGGCGACCGAGCGTCCGTCCTGCTCGGCGATCGTGACCACAACGATGAAGATCCCGTCGGCCGACAGCATGCGCCTGTCGCGCAGGGCGACGTCGGCCATGTCCCCGATCTCCACGCCGTCGACGAAGATCATGCCCGAGGGCTCGGGCTTGCCGAAGCGCGCGCGGCGCTCGTCGATGTCGAGCGGCAGCCCGTTCTCGCCCTGGAAGATGTCCTCGGGCGGCACGCCGACGGCCTCAGCCAGCTGGGCGTGCAGCCGCAGCCGCTTGAAGTCGCCGTGGAACGGCATCACGTAGCGCGGCTTGACGAGGTTCAGCATCAGCTTGACCTCCTCCGCGTAGCCGTGTCCGGAGGCGTGCACGGGGGCATCGGCGGTCGTCACGACCTCGCAGCCGATGTGGTAGAGACGATCGATCGTCTCGTTGACGGCACGCTCGTTGCCGGGAATCGGCGTCGCCGAGAACACGACGGTGTCGCCCCGGTGCAGCTGCACCTGGCGATGGTCGCGGTAGGCCATCCGCCGCAGCGCCGACAGCGGCTCACCCTGGGAGCCGGTCGAGATGATCACGACACGCTCGTCCGGGAAGTCCTCGATCTCGCGCGGGCCGACGAGCAGGCCGTCGGGGATCTCGATGTGGCCGAGCGTCCGGCCGATGCCGACGTTCTTGCGCATCGAGCGCCCGACCAGCGCCACCTTGCGATCGAGCGCCGCCGCCGCATCCACGACCTGCTGCACCCGGTGGATGTTCGAGGCGAAGCTCGTCACCACGATCCGGCCCTCGCAGTGGGCGAAGACGTCCTCGAGGTGGGGTCCCACGACCGACTCCGAGGTCGAGAACCCCGCGCGGTCGACGTTCGTCGAGTCGCCACACAGCAGCAGCACGCCCTCGCGGCCCAGCTCGGCCAGGCGCGAGACATCCGCGGGCGGGCCGTCGACCGGGGTCTGGTCGAACTTGTAGTCGCCGGTGATCAGCACCGTGCCCAGCGAGGTCCCGAGCGCCACCGCGCTCGAGTCCGGGATCGAGTGCGTCATGTGCACCAGCTCCATCGAGAACGGCCCCAGCTCGAGCGTGTCGGCGGCGTCCACCTCGTTCAGCTCGACGTCGCGCAGCTTGTGCTCATCGAGCTTCGATCGCGCCATCGCGATCGTCAGCGCGCCCCCGTACACCGGCGGCATGTGGCTGTCGGCGAGCTCGCGCAGGACGAACGGCAGCGCGCCGAGATGGTCCTCGTGGCCGTGTGTGACGACGATCGCCTCGATGTCCCTTGCGCGCTCGCGCAGATAGGAGAAGTCGGGCAGCACGAGGTCGATGCCGACCATCTCCGGAGTCGGAAAGCGCAGGCCCACGTCCACCACCATGATGCGTCCGTCGTGTTCGACGACCGTCATGTTCTTGCCGATCTCCCCCAGCCCCCCGAGGGGCAGGACGCGCAGTGAGCTCACGCGCGGGGCGCCTGCAGCGGCGGCGCAGCGGCGCGGCCGGCCGATTGGCGCCGAGCCTCATCACCCGGCGCTGAGTGAGACCCATCCTCTGACAGCAGGCCGTGGCGCTCGAGCATCGCGCGCACCGCGGCGAGCTCCTCCTCGGTGGCCTCGACGAGCGGCAGGCGCAGGCCGCCGGCGTCGTGGCCGAGCAGGTTCAGCGCAGCCTTGGTGCAGGTCGGGTTGGAGGTCATGAACAGCGTCTCGTACACGTCTCTGAGCGAAGCGTCGATCTCGGCGCGGCGGTCGGGCTCGTCGACCATGCGGCGCATGTCGTTGCCCACGATGTGGCTGGCCACGAGGATGCCGCCCGCGCCGCCCATGTCCAGGGTGCGCGCGAATGTGCCATCGTCGCCCGCGTACAGCGCCAGCCCGTCGATGGGGCGCAGTTCCTCGGCATTGGCCTGCTTGACGCCCTCGATCCCGTCGATCTGCGCGAGCTCCGCCAGCAGGTCGGCGGGCATGTTCGTGGCCGTGCGCCCGGGGATGTTGTAGAGCAGGGTCGGCTTGTCGCTGGCGCCCGCCACCGCTTCATAGTGGCGTCTCAGGCCGAGCCGGCTCGGCTTGTTGTAGTAGGGCGTCACCGACAGGGTCGCGTCCACCCCCAGGGCCGTGGCCCGTTCTGTGAGGAACACCGCCTGGCGCGTGTCGTTGGTGCCCGTGCCGGCGATGATCGTCTTGCCCGCCGGGCGCTCTGAGACGGCCAGCTCGATCAGCCCCAGCTGCTCATCGGCGGTCATCGTCGAGGCCTCGCCCGTCGTGCCGGCGACGACGAACCCGTCCGAGCCGTTCTCGGCCAGATGATTCATGAGCGCCACGAACGACTCCTCGTTGACCCTCCCGGCGGAGTCGAAGGGCGTGACGATGGCCGTCAGGATGGTGCCGAGCTCGATCATGCGTTGCAGTATTCCATGCGAGCGCCGCCGCCCGGTCCTACCCGGTCAGGAGCTTCTTGATGGCGGCCAGGTACGGCGCCGGCCGCGTCTCGGCGAAGCGGAAGGACGGGGTGGTCCTGAGATCGGCAGCGCTCGCGGCCCGCGCGTCGGCGACGATCGTGTTGAGAAGCGCCGTGTCGTTGCGCTCGGCGGTCCAGGCGATCAGGTTCAGCCCGCCGACCTGCTGGGCCAGCCCCTGCAGGAAGCCTTCGGTGACGTAGCCGCTGTCCTCCTCGCGCTGCTCGCGATAGAACAGCTCGATGTAGTTCCACATCCTGTTCTGGCGCCCGGCGGCGAGCGCGGCGACCTGCTGGGCCTCGAACGTCTGCGGGTCGTGTGTGGCGGTCTCCAGGGAGCGATATTCGAGCTTCAGCCTGCCGCTGCGCACATAGGCGCTGATCAGCGTATCGAGCGGGCCGAGCGCGAATTTCCTGCAGTACGGGCACTCGAGGTCGCCGAAGAACTGCACCACCACCGGCGCCGCGGGGTCCCCCAGCGCGCGACCATGCTGCGGGATTCCGCCCAGCAGCGCGGCAACCGCGGCGGGCGCTCCGACGGCTGCTTCGGCGCTCTTCTGCCCGGACGGCTTGGGCCTGGCCTCCTTCGAGCCGCATCCCGCGGCGATCAGCCCCGCGGCGAGAGCCGTCACGGCGATGACCGCCGCGCTCGGAGGCCTCTTCACTGCGCCGCGCCCACGATCTCCACGCCCTCAGAACAGCAGGTTCTCCAAGCCGACGACCACCGGCTGCTCCAGATCGCCGACCCTGCGCACGGCGAGCAGCACGCCCGGCATGAACGACTCGCGGCTGATCGTGTCGTGGCGGATGGTGAGGGTCTGGCCGACGTCGCCGAGGATCACCTCCTGATTGGCGACCAGCCCGGGCAGGCGCACGGAATGGATCGGCGGTGGGTCCTGGCCGCTCGCGCCCGCCATCAGCTCGGCGGTGCGCGCCGCCGTGCCGCTGGGCGCGTCGAGCTTGCCGTCGTGATGGAGCTCGATGATCTCGGCCTTCGCCATGTGCCTCGCCGCCTCGGCGGCGAAGCGCATCATCAGCGCCGCGCCGATCGCGAAGTTGGGAGCGATGATGACAT
>Ga0302314_10011804_pt1 | contig 15196 bp, 15 predicted proteins | sample III_Palsa_N2_3_FD_200533 | JGI IMG/M metagenome (GOLD analysis project Ga0302314, IMG submission 200533) | Peat permafrost microbial communities from Stordalen Mire near Abisko, Sweden - III_Palsa_N2_3 | ecosystem: Environmental > Terrestrial > Soil > Palsa > Peat permafrost | place: Sweden...
ATCTCCCTGGGACCGTAACCTGTGCGGGCGAGATGCCGAGCACTCGACGAGCTGCCCGACGCGGTTTTCGTCCTGCTCGACGGCGCGCCCCGGCTCGTGCTCGGTGCGGATCTGCTGAGCTGGTCGCTGGCCGGCTACCTCGCGCGCATCCCGCGACCATCGGGGCGGGACGTGATCCTGCTCACGCCGCCCTCAATGGTGGCCGTCCTGCGAGCGGGCTGGGATTCGGTCCTGCCGCTGCTGCACCCCTCGGCGCTCACCCGCTGAGGAGCGCCAGGCGCTCGACCGCATCGGCGATCACCTCCACTCGCTTGCAGAACGCGAACCGTGCGAGCGTCGGGGCGGCGTCGCCGTCGTCGTAGAAGACGCTGGTCGGGATTGCGACGATCCCGGCCCGGTCCGGCAGCTCGGCGCAGAACGCGGTCGCGTCGGTACCTACGTCGGCATTGACGAAGTACGTGCCGGCGGGAACGAGGGGACGCAGGCCCGCGGCCGTAAGCCCCGCGCAGAGCCGATCGCGCTTGCTGCGCAACTCTTCGCGCTGGGCTTCGAGGTAGGTCGGCGGCAAGCGCAACGCGGCCGCGGCCGCATGCTGAAGCGGCGTGCCGCCCGCGAAGGTCAGGTACTGCTTCACCATGCGTGTCGCGGCGACGAGGTCCGCCGGGCCCGAGCACCAGCCGACCTTCCAGCCCGTGAACGAGAACGACTTGCCCACGCTCGAGATCGTCAACGTCCGCTCCCCCATCCCGGGGAGCGTCGCGGGCGGGATGTGCTGCCCATCGTAGACCAGGTGCTCGTAGACCTCGTCGCTGAGGCAGATCAGGTCGTGCTCGACGCACGCCGCGGCGATCTGATCGAGCTCGGACCGGTCGAGAACGCGGCCCGTGGGGTTGTGGGGGGTGTTCAACAGCATCACACGCGCGCGCGGGCCGATCGCGGCGCGGAGCGCGTCGCCGTCCAGTGCGAACTCCGGCGGTCGGAGCGTCACCGGCCGCCTCTTCGCGCCGGCGAAGGCGATGCAGGCCACATACGAGTCGTAGTAGGGCTCGAGCACCACGACCTCGTCACCGGGGTCGCACAGGGCCAGCAGTGCAGCCGCGATCGCCTCGGTGGCGCCGAACGTGACCAACACGTCCTCTGGCTCGAGGCCGTAGTGAAGCCGCTGGTGCTCGAGCACCGCCTCGCGCAGCGCCGGAACGCCCGGCAGCGGCGCGTACTGGTTCTCGCCGGAGCGCAGCGCGTGGATCGCCGCCTCGATCACTGACGCAGGACCGTCGGTGTCGGGAAAGCCCTGTCCCAGATTGATCGCCCCCGTCCGCGCTGCGAGCGCCGTCATCTCGGTGAAGACCGTCGTTCCGAGGCCGTCCAGGCGAACGGCGCGCACCGGCCGTCCGCGCGAGCCCCTCATGCCGGCTCGGCGGCGCCCCAGATCCCGGGACCGCGGCTGTGCTCGTAGATCAGCGACGTCTCGGCGTGAGCGACCGCGGGGTGCGTGGCGAGGTGATCGACGACGAACTCCCTCAGCTCGTGGGCATCAGCGGCGGCGACCCAGACGAGGTAGTCGGTCGCGCCCGCGAGGTGGAAGACCATGACGACACCGCTGAGCTGCCGCACCGTACCCGTGAACGCATCGATCTGCTCGCGCGCGTGGACGGCGAGCCGGACCGCGATCAGCGCCTGCAACGGCCGGCCGAGCGCCGCCAGGTCCACCTTCGCGTGGAACCCGCGAATCACACCGCGCTCACGCAGCGAGCGAAGCCGGGCGAGAGCGGTAGACGGCGCGATGCCGACGGTGTCGGCGAGACGCTGGTTGGTGATCCGGGCATCCTCGGCGAGGAGCTCGAGCATCGCGCGGTCGACGGCGTCGACGACTGGCTGTGGATGATTCGGCATGGCGCTGAGTTTAGGGCGACTGTCTGCAGAATACACGTCTAATCGCTGATTTTGTCGAATAATCATCGAGAGGTTGCGCTCCAGTCGCATAAACATCAGAATTACAGTCAATGTCCAGAGCCATCGTCGTCCCCGACGTGAAGGACTCGATCCTCGACACGATCGGCGATACCCCGCTCGTGAGGCTGTCGCGCATCGGCGCCGGCCTGCGCCCCCAGCTGGTGGCGAAACTCGAGTCGTTCAATCCGGGCGGATCGATCAAGGACCGCGTGGCGGTCGCGTTGATCGATGCCGCCGAGCGTGACGGCCGCCTGCGGCCCGGCGGGACAATCGTCGAGCCCACCTCGGGCAATACCGGCACGGGACTCGCGATCGCCGCACGACTGAAGGGCTACCGCGTGATCGCGGTGATGCCGGACAAGATGTCCAGGGAGAAGATCGACCTGCTGCGCGCTTACGGGGCCGAAGTCGTCGTGGCGCCGACAGACGTCGCGCCCGACTCGCCGCAGTCCTATTACCGGGTAGCCGACCGGCTGACCGCGGAGATCCCTGGGGCGTTCCAGCCCAACCAGTACGCCAATCCCGCGAATCCGCAGGCCCACTACGAGTCGACGGGGCCTGAGCTGTGGGAGCAGCTCGGAGACCGGATCACGCACCTCGTCGCCGGCGTCGGGACGGGTGGCACCGTCACCGGGACGGTGCGGTACCTGCGCGAGCGCAAGCCTGAGCTCATTGTCGTCGGAGCGGACCCTGAAGGCTCGATCTATGCGGGCGGCGCGGACAACGTCCGGCCCTACCTCGTCGAGGGGGTGGGCGAGGATTTCTGGCCCGAGACGTTCGACCCGACGGTTGTCGACCGCTGGGTGACGGTGTCCGACCGCGATGCGTTCCTGACCACACGACGGCTCGCCCACACCGAGGGGATCCTCGCGGGCGGCTCCGGCGGTCTCGCGCTCCACGCAGCGCTCGAGGTCGCATCGGATTGCGATGATCCCAACGCGCTGATCGTCGTGATCATCCCGGACGGGGGTCGCTCCTACCTGTCGAAGATCTACTCCGACAGCTGGATGCGTCAGTACGGCTTCCTCGAGCGCAGCGCCGAGCTGACGGTGGGCGACGTGCTCACTCGCAAGCGCGACGCCGGCGAGATCCCGTCCCTCGTCACCGTCGAGACGCACTACCGCGTCCGTGACGCGATCGCGCTCCTGCATGAGCATCGCGTCTCGCAGCTTCCCGTGGTCAGCGCGCACGACCCGACGACGATCGTCGGCGCGATCGGCGAGCGGGGCCTGCTCAAGCACGCGGCGGAGGATCCGGCGCGCCTCGACGGTGAGATCGTCGCGGTGATGGAGCCACCCTTCGCCGCCGTCTCGAGCGAGGATTCGGTGCGCGAGGCGATCGAGCTGCTGGTCGGCGACCGGCAGGCCCTCCTCGTAACGCAGGAGGGCAGGGCGGCCGGGCTCGTGACCCGCGCGGATCTGCTAGAAGCCCTGGCTTCGTGACCGATGAACAGCCGCCGCGCGACGCTTTCGCGACCCGGGCCGTCCATGGCGGCCTGACGCCCGACCCGACGTTCGGATCCGTCATCCCGGCGATCCACCAGACGTCCACTTACGCTCAGCGCCGCCCGGGTGAGTTCGTCGAGGACTACGACTACGCCCGCACCGCGAACCCCACGCGAACCGCGCTCGAGCAGGCGATCGGCGAGCTGGAGGGCGGCCACGCGGTCACCTTCGCCTCGGGGCTAGCCGCCGAGCATGCATTGATCACGGCGGTGTGCGGAGCGGGGTCGCACATCGTGCTGCCGGCGGACCTCTACGGCGGCACCTTCAGGCTTGTAGACAAGGTGATGAGCGGGTGGGGCCTCGCCTACGACCTTGTCGATCAGACCGACCTCGAGGCGCTCGAGCGGACGATCCGGTCGACCACCAAGCTGATCTGGGTCGAGAGCCCGACCAACCCATCGCTCGACATCGTCGACATCGCTGCCGTCGTCGCCCTGCGGCGCGAGGCGCTGGTCGCGGTCGACAACACGTTTGCAACGCCCTTCAACCAGCGCCCGCTGGAGCACGGAGCGGATGCCGTCGTGCACTCCACGACCAAGTATCTGGGCGGTCACTCGGACGTCGTCGGGGGAGCCGTTGTCACCCGACACGAGGACCTCTACGAACGCCTGCGGTTCGTCCAGAACGCAGTCGGCGCCATCCCCGCCCCGTTCGACTGCTTCCTCGTCCACCGCGGGCTGCGCACGCTCCACCTGCGGATGGAGGCCCACGCCCGCAGCGCCGCCGCCGTCGTGGAGCTGCTACGGGCCACCTCCGAGGTGCAAGATGTCCGCTGGCCGGGATTCAGCGGCATGGTCAGCTTCCGCCACCCCCGCGCCACGTCGGTGGCAACTCGCACACGCCTGTTCACACTCGCCGAATCGCTCGGCGGCGTCGAGTCACTGATCGAGGTGCCGCAGCTGATGACCCATCAGTCCGTCGAAGGCTCCGACGCCGCCGTCCCCGCCGACCTCATCCGGCTGAGCTGCGGCGTCGAAGAGCCAACCGACCTGGTGGCGGATCTGCGGCAGGCGCTGGCCTGAGCGACGCTCAGGGTCGCTGAGCTCGCATCCCCGCGACCGCCTCCGCCAGTCCGGGCGCGTCGAGGACGTCGGCCATCACGCCGATCTGCTCCTCGAACACCTCGGCGGGAATCTGCATTCGGATTTCATCTTCCAACACGTGGTAGACCTCGAGACCCAACTGGATCTCCGTCAATGCACCTGCGTAGGTGGGATCGCCGAGCACGACAGTCTCGGCAGCGATCTCGGCCGCCTCCGGATCGGGGGCACCGAGCAGGACGAGCAGCCGGTCAGTTCCGTGCTCCTCGGCCAGGCGCTTGATCACCTCCTGGCTCTGCAGGTCCATTGCACCCGAGGCCGTTCAGACGAAGCACTCGGTCGACGCGAACGCGACCTCGCCTTGCGCCGCCTTGACGCACGCGGCGATCGCGGGTCCTGCGATGCCATCGCGCTCGCCGAGGACGATCGTCAGCTTGTCAGCCAGCAATGGGTGCTCACCTCCTCTCCGTTTCGTTCGAGCTTGCATGAGCACAGTGTCTCATCCGGCTTGCGAGAGGTCCAATTGGGCGTCCAGCCACTCTCGCAGCTGAGTCGGTGAAAGTTGCGATGCCGACAGGCGGGCGACCTCCTCGCCGTCGCGCATCAGCAGGAACGTCGGCAGCCCGTGGACGCGGAGCTCGATGCATAGGCGCCGGGCCTTTGGCGCCTCGAGCTTGATCACCCGCATCTCGGGACGTTCCCCGGCGATCTTCGCGACGTGCGGCATCAGCGCCAGGCACGGCTTGCACTCCGGTCCCCAGATATCGACCATAACAAGCCCATCCGCGACCAGGTCGCGGAAGCTCTCGCGCGTCGCCTCGGCGATTTCTGTGCTCATCCAATGCTCCTTTTCGTGATGGTCATCGGTCACTCGTTCGGGTTTCGCTCGAGCACGAGGCTCATCCCGTCCGACAGCTCGGACATGCGCCCGAGGAACAGGCTCCCCTTGGCGAGCATCTGCACCCGGTTCGCGCTCCCATCGACGAGGCGGTCGAGCGCGTGAGGCAGGTAGGCGAGAGCGGAGGCGATGTGCCCCTGAGTGGGAGCGAAGCCTGGCATTCCCCGCTGCGCGACGAACTCGGGGAGATCGTCGCGGCCGATCTCCTTGGCGCGAAGTGCCAGCGCGGCGATCAGACGGTAGTTCCGTTCCGGGACGTTGCCTGAGCCCTGTGGCTCGGTCAGCTCCGGGTTGTGCAGCTCGGTGGCGTAGTCATCCACGTCGAGCATCCGCAGCCCCACCCCGCGGAGCGGCTCGATCGTCAGCGCCTCCATGATCTGCGGCGCCGAGCCGCCCGCCGAGACCCGGTGGCGGCCGACCGCATCAAGGCGCACGACCGGCGACGCGCCGTCGTCGGCCTCGATCAGTGCGGCGATCCCGCCGAGCACGTCCTCCAGCACCGGCATGTCGTGCTTCAGGTGGCCCTGGAACTTCATCCCGAGCTTGGGCAACGACGCGCCCGCCACCACCGCCACGCGCTCGCACACTCCCGAGTGCACGAGGCTCGCCCCGATCACGAGCGCCGGTATCGGCGCGGCGCAGAAGTTCTTCACATCGACGCCCGAGGCATTCGCGAGCCCTGCCGCGGCGGCGACCGCCTTGGCGAGATTGCCGCCGCCGCGCTGATAGCGGTCTCCGATCGCCTCCTCACCGCAGCCGATGACGTAGTCGATCGACCCCGGATCGCGGCCCGAGCGCTCAAGCAGATGCAGGAGCGCCAGCATCGCGGTCGCCTTCGAGGCGAGGTTCTCGAGCAACACCGAGGCCGCCAGGGCTTCATCGGTGTTGTGCGCGCGACGGATCACACCTCCGACGCTGCTGCCGGCCACGTGTAGAGGGAGCGCGCCGTCCTCGGCCAGCGCGGCCTGCACATCGCCGGCGGCCGAGGCTACGCGCTCGAGCGCGAGCTGACCGGCGAACGGGTGGCGTGCCAGTGCCGACACCGTTCGCTCCGCGAGTGAGGGCTCGAGCGTGACGAGCCCGAACTCGTCCACGCTAGCGAGCAGCGCGAGGAACTCCTCCTCGGGCATGATCTCGCCGGCTTTGGTGAACCGCGTTTCGCCGTTCGGGTGCGCGGCCGTCCAGGGCCGTGGCGGAAGCTCCCGCGGATGCAGCTCGCCGACAAACGCGCGGTGCGGGGGATATGAGAGCGCCTGCTCGTAGGTCCTGAGCGAGCCGAGGAAGGCCGCTTCGAGCCCCGGATCGCGAGCAAGCTCGCGCGACGGCTTCGAGCCATGGCGCGCGAGGCTCGGCGTATGCGCGAGGATCGCGCTGGCGGCGGAGACGACCGGGCGTGTCACGGAGCCGGGACCTCGCTCGTGGCAGGCCCGCTAGACCCGGATCCGGCCCCGCCGGCGTCAGAACCATCCTTGGTCGCAGACAGCTCGAACACGGTTGGGCCATCGACGGCCGTTCCCAGTGCCTCGAGCGCGCGTTCAACGAGTCGCCGGCGCAACAGACGCTCCTCCTCGGGTGCAAGCTCGGGATCTCCCGTGGGAAACGGGATCCCGCGGGTCGGCACGATCCGCGGCGCGCCCACCCGAACCGCGATCGAGACGAGGTTGCACAGCAGCGCGGTGGGAATCCCAGCTCGCTCTAGCTCTTTGCTCAGCGTTGACCCGCAACGCGTGCCCGTTCCTCAAGTCGCCGTCAGGATCGCCGCTTGTACGCCGGCCTGGCGCAACTCTGCCGCCCACTCAACCCCGAAGCTGCGGGCAGTCGCCACCTGGGTCCCGTTACCAGCCGTCGTGAGGTACTCGTGGTGTAGCGCGCCGATCCGCCCTTCGTCCGCGAGCTCCCGAGCGACATCGAGCGGAAGTAACCGGTGCGGGTCCGCGTTCGCCGCAACGGTCGAGAAGCCGCCATGGACGGACTGGAAGGCCCCCTCCTCGAGCTGGTCCAGTCCGTCGAGCCCGTATCGAAGCCAGAGCGTCGCGCGCGCCGACTCGAGCCGGTCGGGGTTGCCCATCGGGACGAGCGCGCCCTCGGTCAGCAGCGCGATCCTGGCGCTCGCGGGGTCCGCGAGCGGCGCGCTGGGAGTGACCGAACCGAAGCTCGGCAGCGGAACCTCCGTGCGCTCCCGATCGCCGCCAATGCGCGCGAGCAGCAGCTCGACGGCCCGTCCGGCCGCCGCTTGCTCGGCCAACCGGTTTCGCCGCGGGGCCCGGCCGATTCGCCCGTCCTGCTGGCGTAGTTCCTGACCGCCGGAGAGCGTCTCGATCGCGCGCGCGAGCCGCTCGATCGACGGGCGCATCTCGCGCGCGGTCTTGCCGCTCTCGATCACGGGCGCCGGCTCGGCTTCCTCCAGTCCCGGGTTCTCGGGGTGCATCGCGGCCACCGCGCGAATGCCCTCACGGGCTGCCGCCGCCGCGATGCGGGCGCAGGCCAGCCCGTAGCGGCCACTGGTGAAGGCCGGCCCGGCCACCAGCAGGTCAGGCGACGCCTCGCGCACGAGCGCCAGCAGCTCCTCGGTCGCGGACGGATTCGAGGCCGCGTAGTCATCGCCGCAGAACACCGTCGCGACGATCTCGTAATCCGATCCAAGCTTCGCCGCCAGCGCCCGGCCGGGCCCGACCGCGCCGTCACGCACCTCGGGCGGGTTGCCCGCCGCCTCCTCGCCACCGACTCCGGCGAAGAACTGGTTGAGATAGTGAACGATCCGCATCACGGCCCCGCCGCGCAGGTGAGGTGGCCCCATCCAAGCGGGTTGAGCGAGCCGTATATCGCCGCGACGGGGATCTCCAGCTCGTCGGTGGCGGCCGCGTCGACGATTCCCAGCCTCTCCCCTCCGACCGCGCGGTCGGTCGCTTCCATCCGGACCAGCTCGTCGTAATTCCCAGTCGAGATCAGGCCGTTGGCGCGTGTTGGTGCAACCACAAGTCCAGGCGCGGAGCCGTCGCGGCCTGCCATCTCCGCAAACAACCCGACCGCGGAGATCCCGAGATCCTCGAGCGCATCGAGCTTGAGCGCGACGTCTCCGTCCGCGTTGCCACCGCCCTCCTTGGTCACGATAGCGCCGTCGGCGCCGACCGCCGCGCACAGCCGCGCCGCGTGCTCGGAAACCATCCGTTTCTCGTGCTCGGAGACAGGTTCGGGACAGAGCACGACGCCCGCCAGCTCCACGTCCTGGCTCGCCCGCAGGGCGGCGACAACCGGATTGTTCTGGTGGACGAATGTGGGGTTCTTGAGCGCGGGGTGGCCATATTGGGCGCTGACCACCGCGCCGTCCGCAAGCTCGCAGGGATCGATCCAGGTGGGCAGTGAGCCCGACATGCTCCTGCCGTAAACGAGCACGTCCTTGAATGCCCCCTGGGTCTGGATGTTGGTCACTGCCACGACGCGCGGCAGCCCGGTGGATCCGGCTGGTACCTGCTCGAGCTCGTCGACCGAGTCCGGGGTGACCGCGAGTGCGGACTGCGCGAGGTGCGCGGCGAGGCGCAGCACGCCGAGTCGTAGCGCTGCCGCGACTTCCTCCCACGGTGCGCCGGGCGCCGGCTCGAACTCGACGACGACGCTGTGTGTGGCCGACAGGGGCGAGAGCTCGGAACCCGCTCCCGCCATCTGCAGGACCGCCTCCTGCGCCCGCGGCAGAAATCCCGCGCTCACGACCGCCGCGCCCCGCAGTACATGGGTCTCCCCGCGGCCGCGCAGCCGGGCAGGGCCGAGGAGCCCGGGAAACACTCCCGCGGCGGATGGGTCGAGCCTTCCGTTCGCACCGGCCGGCGGTCCGTCAGCACCCTTGCAGCGGGGCTCGACCGCGTCGAGGACTTTGACGATCCGGGTCCTATCGCCAGGCGAACAGCAGACCAGCCGCACCGTGGCGAGCGCTGGATGCTCGAGCACCGCGGTTGCCTCCCGTCTGCCGACGCTCAGCCTCCCGTCGACGTAGCTGGTTTCGTCGCCCAGACCGATCTCCACGACGTCATGCGCCAGCAGCCGCAAGCCGGTTCCCAACCGGTCACCGTCATGGACACTGGCTACGCTCACGGACATCCTCGCGATCAACCGGCGGACAGAACCCCGAAGATACGGGTTTTGCCGGATAGAAAACAAGCGGAACAAGATCCACTCGTATAGATTGAGCACTATACCAGCAACGCGGCGGTCAGTGCGGGCAAGCGAGCTAGGCGCGCGGGACTCCGCTTAACTGTGGTACGTGCGACTGCTGTTTGTCTGCATGGGCAACATCTGCCGCTCTCCGACGGCCGAGGGCATGATGCGGTATGTCTTGCTCGAGGGTGGGGTTGACTCCGGCGTAGACGTCGACAGCGCCGGGACGGGTGCCTGGCATGTCGGCGAGCCCGCCGACCGGCGCGCGCGAGCCGCCGCTCGCCGCCGCGGGATCGATCTGACCAGCATCGCGCGGCAGGTCACGCGCGCTGACCTCGACGAGTTCGATCTCGTCCTGGCGGCCGATGCCGCGAACCAACGCGACCTGCTCCGGCTCGCCGGCGAGGATCCTGAGCGGCGGGCGAAGATACGACTGCTGCGTGAGTTCGACTCCGCGTCGGTACAGGAAGGCGACCTCGACATCCCCGACCCGTATTACGGTGGCGGTGACGGCTTCGAGCATGTGCTCGACATTGTGGAGGCGGCCTGCCGCGGGCTGCTCGGCGAGCTCCGAGCCGGCAGAGGGCTGTGAAGGACCCCACGACGGTGCGGTCGGTGGCGGCCGGGGTGCTCGGGAGTGCCGTGGCAGATCTGCGCCGGGTGGCCGGCGGTGATCTCAACGACGCCTACGCCGCGCGTCTTGCGGACGGGCGCCTCGTCTTCATCAAGACCTCGGCCGACGCTGCGCCGGGCAGCTACGCGGCCGAAGCCGCCGGACTCCGCTGGATCGCTGCCGCCGATGGTGCCCCGGCCGTTCCGGAGGTTCTCGCCGTCGTCGATCCGCCGGGGCGGGAGCGCGAGCCGAGGATGCTCGCGCTCTCCTGGGTGCATCCCGGACAGCTCTCCGGCTCCGGGGCCGAGGTGCTCGGTCGTGGACTGGCCGCGCTTCACCGCGCCGGCGCGGCGGCATACGGCGCGGCGCCTCCAGGCGCGCCGGACGGGCTGCGCATCGGACCGCTCGAGCTGCCCGCCGGAGTGGCAGCCACCTGGGCCGAGGCGTACGGCGCGTTTCGCCTGCGACCGCTTGCTCGCCGCGCAGCCGCCCACGGTGCGCTCGCGCCACAGGGGCTCACTGCGATCGAGCGTCTCTGCGAGCGACTGCCGGAGCTCGCCGGGCCGACCGAGCCGCCTGCGCGGTTGCACGGTGACCTGTGGGGCGGCAACGTGCTCGCGGACGCCAACGGCGTGCCGTATCTGATCGACCCGGCGGCGTACGGCGGTCACCGCGAGATCGACCTCGCCATGCTACGGCTGTTCGGAGGTCCCGGAGAGCGTTGCTTCTCCGCCTACGCCGAGGCATTCCCGCTGGCCGACGGACACCAGGAACGCCTGGAACTGTGGCAGCTGTTCCCGCTGCTCGTCCATGCAGTCCTCTTCGGTGGCGGCTACGGCGAGCGTGCGGCAACGGTCGCGCGCCGGTACGCCGGCTGAAGGGAATGCGGCCCCACTTCCACTTCCCTCTCACGCGCGGCTGACCGCGAGGCTGCACCCTTGTCTAGGTCGGTCTAGCGGATCGTCGGACCGAGAATGCCGTTCGATGCTCGATGGATGTCTATGCGTTCGTTCGGACGGTCTACGGTGGCGGCTGGACGCGGCTACCGGCGCGAGCCGTTGCACAGCCGGCGGCTGGCCGCGGTTGCGTGGCGAGTCGCGGTTGCTACCGCTGTCGTGGCATCAGCGGTCGTGCTGTCGATCAAGATGGTGGCGAGCGGCGCGTTCCTGTTTGACTTCAACGGGGATCTCTACCGCGCAGGTCATGCGATTCTTCATGACCACGATCCTTATCAGCCGAGGTTCCTCGCGGCGCTGGCGGCCGCGAAGGATGCTGGCCGCGCGGTGTCGCCGACCTTTGCGGTGCCGGTCTATCCCGCTCCGGCGCTGCTTGCCGCCGTTCCCTTCAGCCTGCTCCCTGACGTGCTTGCCGGCTCGCTGTTCATGGCCCTGAATGTGGCGGCGATGGTCCAGGGGCTAAGGATGCTCGGAGTTCGCGACTGGCGCTGCTTCGTGGTCGCGCTCGCGTCGTGGCCGTTCCTATTCGGACTGGTCGTCGGGGCCCTAGGCCCACTGATCGTCCTCGGGATGGGGCTGGCTTGGCGCTTTCGGGCGCGGCTGTGGACGCCGGCGATCGCGCTCGCCTCGGTCGTGGTCGCGAAGCTCTTCCCGTGGACGGTATTGGTCTGGCTGCTCGTGACCCGTCGCTTTCGCACCCTCGCACTGGCCCTTCTAATCGGGGCTGTCGGCGTGCTCGCCGCCTGGGCGGTGATCGGCTTCGCGGGGATGGGTGAGTACCCGCGAATGCTCGCCAACCTGTCCTATGTCGAGCGGGGATCGGGCGTGTCGCTGGTCGCCGCCCTGCTCGGAGCGGGCGTCCCCGCTTCGGTGGCCGAAGTCGTGGCACTGGCCGCGACCGGGCTGCTGCTCGCCATCGCGTATTGCTTCGCCCGCAGGCCCGGTGGGGATAGACAAGCGCTCGGGCTCACCGCGATCGCAGCCTTGACCGCCTCGCCGGTCGTGTGGGCGCACTACCTGGTGCTGCTGTTTGTTCCGATCGCACTCGCGTCGCCGACACTGTCGGCGATCTGGTTCGTTCCCCTGGTCACGGGCGTACTGGCGGATCCGAGGACCAACAACCTCACCGAGATGCTGTTCTGGATCGCGCTCGAGGCAGCCGTGGCGATCCATCTGTGCCTATCGGCGGCGCCCGGCAGCTCAGTTCGCTTGATGAACGATCATCACAGGTGTCTTTGCATGGGTGAACACGGCTGCGGCGACGCTGTCGGTGAGATGCCCCGTGAAACCGTTGTGACGGTGGGAGCCGATCACGATCAGGCTCGCATCGTTCTGCTCGGCAGCCTCGACGATCCCCTTCCATATGGGCGAGGCTTCGACGGTTAGCCGGCCGGCGCTGAAGCCCGCGTTCGCGGCGAGTGATGCCCCGTGTGCGGCTGTCTCCTCCGCGGCCTTGTGGACCTCCGTTGCCTGGTCAGCATCAAAATGGTTTCCGTTGACGGGGATGAATCCAACGTCGACCGGTTGCCAGACGCAGAGGACCAGAGCCTCTCGTCCGGCCTGGAGCTGGTCACCTGCCTGCTCTATCGCCGAGGCCGCAAGCTCGGAGCCGTCGTAGGCGATGAGCACCGGGCCGGGCCCGGCAGCACCTTCACGACCCACGGCCGGCTCGGGCTGGACGGCGCGATTAGGCAGGTGGGACGTCGCCGCCGCGATGGCGGGCGGAGTCGTCTGGGCAGCACCGGTCGTGCGGAGGCGGGCGAGCAGGGGCGGCGAGTGCCAGGCAGGAGACAATCCCTGCAGGAAGGCGTCGAGATCTGGCTTCTGCGGGCGGGCGCCGCTCAGTGCGTAAATCGTGACGCCGAGGATCGCGCCACCGAGGGCGATTCCGAGACCGATCCACAGAGCGATGCCGGTGCCGGCATCGAGATTGCCCGGGATGACCGTCACCGCGAAGTGGGCGAAGATCGGCGCGATCATGAATGCGGCCACCGCCCGCATGAGCTCGACGATTGCGAAGACGCGCTGCAGGTTCGCAGAGGGGAGCGAGAAGCCGGCCACGAACAGCGCCGGTGCCACGGTTGCGCCAAGGCCGAGGCCCGTCAGACCGGAGCCGACCAAGGTCAGCGCCTGACTGGACGGCACGCTGATGCGGAACACGGCAATCCCGGCGGCGAGCGTAAGCATGCCGAACAACGGCAGGTAATGCATCGCTCGCCTCTTGATGACTATCCCCAGGGCCACGGCGCTGATGATCGCGCCACCGACCTCCGGGAGATAGAGCAGGCCGATGTGCGCTGCGCTGTAATGCGGCGCCAGCACAGTCACGGTCAGCGCGGTGGCCGATACCGATGCGGCCGCCGCGAACAGCGCAACCACGATCCCTGCCACCGGAATTGAACTTGTCAACATTGACTTGATCGTTAGCAATGGCGTCTTTGCGGTGCACTGGTAGACGAGCAGAATCACGATCACCAGCAGTCCACCGATCAGCGGCACGATCGTCTCCGCGGAGAGGAAGGGATGGCTGGTGAGCTCCGACGCTCCGAAGAACGCGGCGACGCATCCGGTTGCCGCGAGGCCGATTGCCGGGAGGTCACGCGGCGAGTCCGGGTTGGCCGCCGGAGAGTCTTCGAAGGTCAGCACCGCGAGGATGAGAGCCATGACGGAGATCCCGGCAACGACCCAGAAGAGCGGCCGCCAGGCGTGCGCCTGAGCTTGGATTCCGCCCACCAGCGGCCCGAGCGCTACTGCGCCGAAGATGCAGATGTTCATGATCACGGCTGTGTCGCGCAGCTTGTCCTGCGGGAAGCCGAGGGCGAGAGGCGGTACCGCGCCGATCAGCAGCAGGCTCGTGCAGAGCCCCTGGATCACGTGACCGGCCAGGAACATGCCGGCATTCTGGGCTGAGGCCTCCAGCAGTGACCCGATCACCAGCAGGACCGCGTAGCCCAGCAGCATCCGGCGCTGGGGCAGGTGCTGCGCGAACTGCACCGCGAGCACGGTGCCGGTCGCGTAAGCGGCATTGCCCAGACCAGAACCCAGGCTCAGCGTCTGCAGGCTGACGTGAAGCTGGTGGGAGAGGATCGGCACCAGCGGGCCGAGCGCCGCTGACAGCGCGAGGTACGGGATCAGCGCGAACATGACCATCGCCGCCACCGCTGGGTACCGGCCTGCCAGTGGGCCCTGTCGCATCAGCCGTGCCTCGGTGTGATCTGGATCGCTATCGCGTCTGCCCGTGAGATCTTCGACGACATCGCTGACAGTTCCCTTTCACGCACCGGCCTACGCGAGCGCGTGTAGGTCGGCGCGGGCCACGGCTTGGCTGGCTAGCTGAGAGATCGTGGTCGTCGCGAGCTCGTCCTCAAGCGCGCGCCGGGCGCGGCGGTCGAGGTCGATCAGCAGCGGCTGGATGTTCCGGCCGACCGCACAGTCCGGATGCCCCTCGTAGGAGCCGAGGACGTGGTTTCCGCCGTGCACGATGCGCCAAACGTCGGCAAGGGTGATCGTGGCCGGGTCCCGTAGGAGGTGGGATCCACCACCTACGCCGCACTTGGAGGCGACAAGGCCGGCGGCACGGAAGCGGCCCAGGAGACGACGAACGTGGACGGGGTTGGCATTCGCCGAGGCGGCCATCGCATCGGAGCACATAGGCTCCGGCGCTGAAAAGGCCATCAAGGTGAGCACGTGGACGCCGAGAGCGAACTGCGTGTTGGTCGACAAACCGCTCGACAGTCTAGCGCGATTCGTATCAGTGTCTGATACGGATTGAGCTTGCTTTTGGCGGCGCAATCGCCTGGAAGCCCGAACGCCGTGATCTGAAGGCTGAAGTTCCCGAACTGGTGGCCGCTGAGTGTCCACACGCTTGGGGTTTCGGCGAGTACATCGAGAAATGCCCGTTGACTCGGGCTCAGATTGGCGGCGTCCTCCGGCGGCGCACCCGCCCCAGGTGGGAAGAGCTTTGTGAGTCAACGAGTCGCGATTCGAAGGCATCACTCGCGTATTGAGAGGCGAGGAGTCCGTAGGCGAGCAGGGCGTTCGCGAGCTCCCGTACGTCCGAGGCTTCTGAGATCACCCGGTAA
>Ga0302314_10011808_pt1 | contig 15192 bp, 14 predicted proteins | sample III_Palsa_N2_3_FD_200533 | JGI IMG/M metagenome (GOLD analysis project Ga0302314, IMG submission 200533) | Peat permafrost microbial communities from Stordalen Mire near Abisko, Sweden - III_Palsa_N2_3 | ecosystem: Environmental > Terrestrial > Soil > Palsa > Peat permafrost | place: Sweden...
TACCTGGTGTGGCTGGGCGAAGCGTAGGCGCCGGGGCGTTGGGGCGCTCGCGAGCATCCACCCTGTAAACTGACACTTGGCAATGTCAGATAAAACCTTCTACGTCACCACACCGATTTACTACGTCAACGCGCGCCCGCATATTGGCCACGCGTACACCACGATTGTCGCGGACGTGCTCGCGCGGCGGCATCGTCTGCTGGGCGACGATACTTTTTTCCTTACCGGCACCGACGAGCATGGTCAGAAGATTGAGCGGTCAGCGGCCGCGGCAGGGATTCCGCCACAACAGTTTGCGGACCAGGTTTCGAAGTCGTTCGAGGATCTCTGGAAGCGCATGGGGATCACCAACAACGATTACATTCGGACGACCAGCGAGAAGCATAAGCGCGGCGTGCAGAAGCTTTTTTCGACGCTTTATGAGCGCGGGTTTATTTATCTCGCGAGTTATACGGGCAGCTACTGCGTTTCGGATGAAGCCTTCGTCGACGCGCCGGTGGGGACGCCGTGTCCTGACTGTGGGCGGCTACTGGAAGAAGTCACCGAAGAAAACTTCTTCTTCAAGCTCTCAGAATTCCAGCAGCCCATCATCGACCTCATCGAATCCAACACCCTCGCCATCACCCCCGAGTCCCGCAAGAACGAAGTCCTCAGCTTTCTGCGCGGGCACTACATCACGAGCTTTGCGATCACCCAAACCGACAGCACTCAACCTCCCCCAGCCACCCCCGAGATTCGGCAGTCCGCGCTCGGCAATCCCTACGTTGTGGGTGCGCTAAAAGACCTCAGCATCTCGCGGTCGAGCTTCACCTGGGGCATTCCCGTTCCCGAGCCCGCGGCCAACCTCGCCGCGCAAAAGCACGTCATCTACGTCTGGCTCGACGCCCTCGCCAACTACATGACCGCGCTAGGTTACGGCAGCGACGACGAGACCCTCTTCAAGAAATTCTGGCCAGCCGATCTCCATCTCGTCGGCAAAGAAATCATTCGCTTCCATTGCGTCTACTGGCCCGCGTTCCTGCTCGCCGCTAACTTGCAGTTGCCGAAGGCCGTCACGGCGCATGGCTGGCTACTCTTCGACGATTCGAAGATGTCCAAATCCAAGGGCAACATCGTCCGCACCGAAACCATCCTCGATGCGTTCGGCGATGAGGTGTACGGCAAACAGTTTCCAGACAGCCTTGAGCACGAACGCGACTTGTTTGCCTCCGACGTGCTGCGCTACTTCCTACTGCGCGAGATCCCGTTCGGGCAAGATGGCAGCTTCAGCTTCGACGCGCTCATCACGCGGTACAACGCGGATCTTGCCAATGGCTACGGCAACCTCGTCAGCAGAACTCTCTCCATGATTGGCAAGTATCGAGCAGGCTCGATTCCAGCGATTGCCGAACCAGCATTCATCCGACAACTTCTTGCTGATATTCAGAAACAAGTCAGCGAAGCCTTTCGAGAGCTTCATTTCGAAAATGCTCTTCAATCCATCTGGAAATTCATTACCAGTGTTGATCAGTACATAAGCGAAGCAGCGCCTTGGAAGCTCGCGGCAAATGAATCCAACGCCGCCGAACTTGAAGCCGTCTTGTATGTATCAGCGGAAGCCATCCGCATCATCACGGCATGGCTGTACCCGTTTATTCCGTATGCCGCCGCCAAGGTCTGGCAACAACTTGGCCTTGAGCTAGCCCAACTAACAACTGAGAACGGACAACTGAAAACTCTCACCTGGGGCCGGCTAAAGCCTGGCACCAAACTTGGGCCGCTTGGGCCTATCTTCCCTCGCGCCGACAAAGGACTCGCACAGATTATGAGTGACATGGAAAACCCTACCCCCGTAGACACTAATCCCACCGACCCCGCCGCCGCTCCGCCAACCACCGACCCGGCCGCAGCCCCGCGCACCACCACGCTGCCCGCTCTCGACGCTTTGCTCCCTGTCGGCGGCAGTTCCGCGCTTACCACTGGCCCCAGCGACATCGTCTCTCACACGCAGGCCCATGCCAGCGGCATCTTCGCGCAGCAACCGCCTGCGCCTCTCGCAAACGACAACGGAGAACCGGTGGCCCCGCAAATCACCATCGACGACTTCGCCAAGGTCGAGCTGCGGGTGGCGCAGATCGTCGTTGCCGAGCGGATTCCCAAAGCTGACAAGTTGCTGCGGCTCGAAGTCGATCTTGGGCCGGACTTCCCGAAACGGCAGATTCTTTCGGGCATCGCGGAGTGGTACGCGCCGGAAGATCTCATCGGCCGCCGCATCGTCGTCATCACGAATCTCGCGCCACGCAAGATGCGCGGGCTCGAGTCTCATGGGATGCTGCTGGCTGCCTCGCACGGGGAGCATAGCAAGCCCGTCCTCGCGACGTTCGGTGAGGACATTGCGCTCGGCTCGCGGCTCAAGTAACCATGCTGATCGACTCGCACTGCCATCTCGACGACTACGAGGATCTTGCAGCGATCCTCGCGCATGCACGCGAAGTCGGCGTTGGAAAGCTGCTCGCGATCGGCATCGGCGACGGACCGGACACGATGCACCGCGCACTTGATCTCGCGCACGCGCATCCCGAAATTTTCGCCACCGCTGGCATCCATCCGCAGGAAGCGCACCAGGCTACAGCAGAAAATCTTGCCAAGCTTGAGGCGCTGGTTGCTGACCCGCGCTGCCTTGCCGTCGGTGAAATCGGGCTCGACTACTACCACCTCGACAATCCGGACATCCCCACGCAGCAGGCAGCGTTCGTCGCGCAGATGAAGATCGCCGCCGCGGCGGGCAAGCCGATCACGATCCACTGCCGGACGTCGGAGCTGGCCATCCCCGCCGCCAAAGCCAAGTACGGGACAGCCGACGCGTGGGAGGATTTGCTTCGCCTGATCGCCGAGCATTGGACGCCGACTGGGCTGCCGGGCATCATGCATTGCTTCTCCGGGAATGAGGAGCAGGCCGGCCGCTCGCTGGCTGCCGGGTTTTATCTCTCGTTCGCGGGAAACGTGACCTACCCGAAGTCGACTACCATTCAGGCCGTTGCCGCGAGCGCGCCGGCCGATCGCATCCTGGTCGAGACCGACGCGCCGTTTCTTGCGCCCATTCCGCTGCGCGGCCAGACCAATGAGCCCGCTTACGTCGCCCACACGGCCCGCTTCGTCGCCGAACTCCGAGGCATCTCCCCGGCCCAACTCGCAGAGCTAACCACATCGAATTTCGGCGTGCTGTTCCCGGCGTCACTGTCGGTTTCGTCGCACATCTGACACAATGAGATTCAATCACCCGCTACACGGCATCTAAATCTGTAAGAGGACGACAAACATGGCTGCGGATAACAGTTTCGATATCGTGAGCAAGGTAGATATCCAGGAAGTAAAGAACGCGATCGACCAGGCGAGTAAGGAGGTTCATGCGCGCTTCGACCTCAAGAACTCCAAGTCCAGCATCGTGCTTGAGGGCGACGACACTGTCCAGCTGGCCTCGCAGGACGAGTACACCCTCAAGGCCGTCATCGAAATCCTGGCGCAGAAGTTCGTCAAGCGCAGCGTCTCGCTGAAGAATCTCGAGTACGAGAAGATTGAGCCGGCGTCCAACTCCTCCGTTCGGCAAAAGATCAAGCTGAAGCAGGGCATCTCGTCGGAGCCTGCCAAGAAGATCGTCGCGCTCATCAAAGATTCGAAGTTGAAGGCGCAGGCCAGCATCCAGGGCGACACCGTGCGCGTCACCAGTAAAGACCGCGATACCCTACAGCAGATTATTGCGCTGCTGCGCGGCAAGGATATCGGCGTCGACCTCCAGTTCACAAACTTCCGCTCGAACTAGCTTTGATTCTGCGCAATCCGAGCGGCAACCGCTTTCAAATCACAACCGGTAGATTCGTTCACCTGCTACTCTTAACCCAATATGAGCACAATTTCCATCGCGACGGCTGCCGAAGTATTCGACCTCCTGAAGGATGATCTTGCTGCGATTGAGGTTGAATTTTCCCGGCAGGCCGACTCGCCGGTTGCCGTTGTCACGGACATCGCCAACTATCTGATTGCAGGCGGCGGAAAGCGTATTCGCCCGCTGCTGCTGCTACTTTCGGCAAAATCGCTGCATTGTGAGAGCGACGCACGCATTCGGCTTGGCGCGGTCGTCGAGATGCTGCACACGGCGACGCTGGTGCACGACGACATTATCGACGAGGCCAACACCCGCCGTGGCCGGCCCTCCTCGAACACGACCTGGGGCAATGCCAAATGCGTCCTTGCCGGCGACTGGCTGTACATGCAGGCCTTCCAAACGGCGCTGGCCGAACGTAACTTCCGCATTCTTGATCTGCTGATTTCGCTCACCCAGGAGATGGTCGAGGGCGAGCTGCTGCAGATGGAAAAGCTCGGCCACCTGATCAATGAGGAAGAATATTTCGACCTGATCTATCGCAAGACCGCGTGCCTGTTCAAGGTCTCCATGCAGCTGGGCGCCGTGGTGGCGAACCCTACGCTCGGCGACGGCGAGCGTCCGTTTGAGGACACGCTGGGTGAGTATGGCCGCAATCTCGGCCTCGCCTTTCAAATTGTGGATGACGTTCTCGACCTCACCGCGAATGACGAGATCCTGGGCAAGCCCGCTGCCTCCGACCTGCGCGAGGGCAAAGCCACCCTGGCTGTGATTCACGCTCTGGAGCGCGGGACGGGCGCCGACCGCGAGGCCATCCGCACGGTGCTGGCCGACCGCAGCTTTGCCCGCGTGGCGCACGCGGATATTCTTGAGATCCTGCACCGCCACGGCTCACTGTCGTACGCCATGGATACGGCCTGTGCGTATGCCGAAGCCGCACGGCAATCCATCGCCGACCTGCCCGTAAGCGACTACAAACGCGCCCTGCTGTGGGTTCCCGGCTTCGTTACCAGCCGGGATCGCTAAGAGCTACAGATCAGCCAGCTACAGGCGGCCGTCGTCGTACTCTTCTTCGTCTGCGTTGCCCTCTTCATCCTCAGCCCCGACCGCCAGATCCTCCACGCGTGATGAGCCGTCTGCCTGAGGGTCCAGGAGCACCTGGATGCGGCTTTCGGCGCTCGCCAGCTGCGCCTTGCACGCATCAGACAGCTTCACCCCGCGCTCAAAAAGGGTGACATTTTCTTCCAGGGTCAGATCACCCTTCTCCAACTGATCGACGACCTTCTCCAACTCAGACATCTGATCCTCAAAGCTCGCCATTACTTGACCTCCGCATACAAGCCCAGGACCTCTGTGGTCAAGGCATACTTCCCGAACGGCGCGCTCACCTGCACGCCCTGCACAGACCCCCGAACGTTTTCCAGCATCTCTCGGGCAATCGCCACACCCTCGGCCAAGGCCGCATCCTTGTCGGGTGCCGCAGCCATGCGCGCCAGGATCTCGTCGGGCATGGACACCCGCAGATCATTCTTCATGAACTCTGCGTTGCGCACGCTGGTCAGCGGCCAGATACCGGCAATCACCGGAATCCGAAAGCCCTCGATACGCTTCAGAAAATCTTCCAACAGCTTCAGATCGAAGACGGGCTGCGTGATGCAGAACTCTGCGCCGGCCTCTACCTTGTAGGCGAACCGACGCACCTCGTGATCGATGTCCATTACGCCTGGATTTGCTGCCGCGGAGATCGTAAAACCCGTGGAGCCGCCGATTGGATTGCGGCCGATATCGAGGCCCTGGTTCAGACCGTGCACAATGTTCACGAGGCCAATCGCGTCTACGTCGAAGACTGCGGTCGCATCGGGATAGTTCCCCATCTTGGGCGGATCGCCGGTGAGGCAAAGAATATTCTTAAGGCCGATCGAAGCCGCGCCCAGCAGGTCGCTTTGGATGCTCAGCACATTCCGGTCGCGGCAGGTGTAATGCAGGATGGTCTCGATGCCGACCTTCTGCTGAATCTGCACGCAGAGGCTTTGCGCGCTCATTCGCGCACTGGCGCGGGGGGAGTCGGGCACGTTGATCGCGTCCACGCCGTACCGGGCCAGCAAGGCTGCACCGGCGAGCTCCTTCTCGCAGTCGAAGCCCTTGGGCGGAACAATCTCCACCATGGTTACGAACTTATCGTCGGCAATGCATTGGCCGATGTGCGAGCGATCACGCAAAGGAGGCGGCTCAACTGCCGCACTGGACGTCACGGCTGCGATCGGGGGGCTCACGTTGGCGACCGCCGTCTCACCCGCATCCTGCGCCTCCATCGCACGCAAGGCGCTGCGCATCGCGCGAATGTGAGCGGGTGTGGTGCCGCAACAGCCACCCACCCAGTTCGCTCCCGCACGGACAAACTTGCGCGCAAAGCTGCCCATGTACTCGGGTGAAGTGAGATAGATATTGCGACCCTCCACATTGCGTGGCATGCCTGCATTGGGCATGGCGACGATGGGCAACGTGGTGACGGCGCGCATACGCTCGACCGCGCTGAGGACAGCGGCCGGCCCGGTACTGCAGTTGCATCCAACCGCGTCGGCGCCGACGGCGACCATGCGCTGCGCTGCAACCTCGGGGCTGGTGCCATCGAGGCAATTCGATTCCTCGTCCACCGTAAACAGGACCACCACCTTCAACTGTGCGGCGACCGCGCGCGCGGCCAGCACGGCTTGTTCTGCCTCGTCCACAGACATCATGGTCTCGAGCATCAGGAGGTCAACGCCGCCTTCCGCAAGCGCTGCGATCTGCTCGGCGAAGGCTGCGCGGGCCTCCTCCAGGCTGGTCTTGCCCAGCGGTTCGAGCCGCAAGCCGAGCGGCCCCATCGCTCCTGCCACGAACGCCTGGGTTCCCTGCTTCTCGCGAATGGCGTCCACGCACTGCCGGGCAATGGCCGCGCCGGCGAGGTTGAACTCACCCACCTTGTCGCGCAGACCAAACCGTTCCAGCCGGAAGCTATTGGCTCCAAAGGTGTTGGTTTCGATGATCTGCGCGCCTGCCTGCAGATACTGTTGGTGCACGGAGCGCACCGTCTCCGCCTGGGTAACGTTCAGTTCGTCGTAACAGCGGTTGATGAACACTCCACAGCTGTAAAGCATCGTGCCCATGGCGCCGTCGCAAAGGACGGTTTCCCCCTCGAAAAGTCTGTCCACCGCAGATGCCATTGCTCTCCTGTACCGTCCGGCGAATTGGATCGTCTAATCCTCCATCGTATAACGCTGGGGGATTCTCCGCCGCATCGGGGAACAGGCCCAATCCGGACAGATTCGGGAGTTTGCCCTGTTATACTTGGCTTAGAAATTGCAGACCCCGCGTACATGGCGGCTGAAGTTTGGAGCGGTTCACGTTGAAGACAAGAAGTTTCTCTGCCTTGATTGCGTCGGGCATCCTGCTGGCCACGGCCACGCTTGCACTGTCTGGCTGCGGTGTCGTGGTGCTCTACAAGACTCCCGAGTACCCTTATTCCGGTCGCCCTGTCCCGCCCAGCAAGATGCTTGAACGTGTCCTTGTGGCTTATTCGGCCACGGGAACTTCCGGAGGGCTAGAGATTCTCGATGGCCTTCGCAACTTGCGTGGAAATGTCCAGAACACCACCAAGACCTTCTTTATCTCGGGCTATTCTGAGGCTCAGCCCATCAGCATCCTCAACTTCCCCGAACAGACTACCGGCTACGTGCTCTCCTACAACGACGGCGCCCTGACCGACATCAACTACAGCAAGGAAGCAGCAGGGGGAACGGTGACCAACTTCGGGCCCCAGGCTTCGTCGGCCGCTGCGTCGCCCCTCGGTCTTGCCTTTGCGGGAACCGCGCAACAGGCCGGCCAACTGGTGTTTTTTACCGGCGGAGTTACGTATTACCTGAATCTTCCCGGCGTCAACAAGGTCGTCATCAATCCGGGCTACAGTGTCGTGCTGGCGATGGTGCAGAATTCGAACACGCTGTACCGGATCGTGAAACTGCCGGCGACGCCCAATCCCGTGCTTCCTCCCGGCTACGTGGACTGTGAACCGCTGCTTCTGCCCGCCTATTGTGTCGTTCCCGTTGCCGGCAAGTACGATCGCCCGGTCAACGTAAATTTCTCAGTCGATGGCAGCACCGCGTACGTCCTCAACTCGGGCCCGGAAAACGGCGGCACTACCGCGAGCGTCGCGTTCTTAGATACGTCGGCGCTCAATATCGACTCGGTGCCAACGGTTGATCCGCTGAACCCAAGCGCACCTTCGCCCATGTCCACCCTGACCGGCCCTACCGGCCCCGTCGCCAACCCGATTCTGATCCCTGGCGGTGTGACGGCTTCAAACTCTGACGGAACCTACCTCTACCTGGCTGGTCAGCAGCTGCAGACCAGCGGACCGTATAAGGGTCTCTTCGCCGGCAACCTGACGACCGTCAACCTCACCACCTACGCCGCCAGCGCACCCGTTTCCATATCTGACGGCACGCATACCAAGCTGCTGTTTGCCGACAACAACTCCCTCTGGATTGCGGCCTCGAACTGCGCCAATGGTGTCCGGGCGGCAACGGCAGCCGCGGAACTGGCGTCCCAGGGTTTTACCGATCAGGCGGGCAACTACAACTGCCTGACCATGACCACCACCGGCACCTCCACACCGCCGGCTACGATCATTCCCGCAGTGGTCCAGTCCAACGTCTCGAGCGTAACCCCGGTTGTCGTCCCGAACGCGAATACCAACCAGAACCAGTACTACTACGGCAGCGCGACCGGTCTGTGCTGGGTGCAGAACTACTACAAGGTCTTCACCGGGTACGGCGGCCAGGTCCACGCGTTCTACACCGGCCCGAATCCCAATCCGATTGTTGAAACCCAGCAGGAAGACGCGAATGGCGGCACTCCTGGTTCGGAGATCGACAACATCAACTTCACTGTTCAAGGTACCGTCTTCGACGTAGCCTACATGGACGCCGAGACCAACGCCGCAGACTAACCGTCATGGCCACGCCGCAGGCCTCACCCTCCACAGCCGCAGGTTTGATCGACATCCTTGCCATCGCGGCGCATCGCGATGACGTCGAGCAGACCTGCGGCGGGACGCTTCTGGTCCAGCAATCCCTGGGCTGGCGCACGGGCATCCTCGATTTCACGCGCGGCGAGGCTGGCACCCGGGGCACGGCCGAAGAAAGAGCTGCCGAGGCCGAAGCCGCCGCGAAGATCCTGCGCGTCTCGCACCGCGAAGCCCTCGATCTGCCCGACGGCAATGTGCAGAACACCCTGGAAAACCGCCTCAAGATCGCCGCCGTGCTGCGCAGGCTTCATCCCCGCGTCGTGATCCTTCCATACTGGGAGGGTCGCCACCCCGACCACTACACCGCCTCCAAGCTTGGTTATGAGGCCTGCTTCCTGGCCGGCCTCTCCCGCCTCGAGCTACCCGCCGAACACGGCGCTCCGCACCGCCCCTACAAGATTCTCTACGCGTCCCTGTACGCCGACGTCCGGCCGACCTTCGTCGTCGACATCACACCGCACATCGAGACGCGCCTGCAATCTCTGCTCGCCTATCGCTCGCAGTACGGAACGCAGCCGACGGGCGCCGGACTTTTCGTGCCCGAAGACGACATCCGTGAGCGCACCTTCGCCACAGCCCGCCACTACGGCCTGCTGGCCGGCGTTCGCTACGCCGAACCCTTCGTCCAGCGCGAAGTTGCCAGCGTCCACGACCTGATGATGCTACCTGTCCAAAGCATCTAGCCGCGCGCCTAGCCCCTGCCCACCAGCGCTCCCAGCCGCTCCTCCACGAACCCCACCAGCTCCGCCGTGCAATAGTCCGGCGCAACGAACGCGAACCGCCGCTTGCGCTCAATGGTCCGCAGCGACACGCCGCCCCAGCCCTCAACGAACACTGCGCCCGCCGGCACAACCAGCGCATCCACGCGGTCAAGATACCGCAGCGCCGACGCCTTGAAGTCCTCCACGCCCGGGTCCAGCACGCTCAGCGACACATCCGGCTGCAGAAACCGCAGCACGCTGTTCGACTCCACAATCGCGTTCTCCGACTCGGCCAGCAGCGCCCGCACCCGCGGCATCGCCTCGCTCAACTGCCCCTGCCGCGTCCTTACCCAGAACGACCGCTCCGCCCCCGCGGCGAGATATCGCGACGAGTCTGTTCCGCTAGACAGCTCGCGCTCCTGGCTGATTGCAATCGTATGGTCGGCCGTCTCGCAGTCGCAGGGCTCGCCGTTCGCCGAGCAGATCCCGTGCCCGAACTGTGTAATTTTGATCGCCGTCCACCGCCTCTGTGGCAGCGCAGCAATCAGCGCAGCCACCACGCTGGTCTTGCCAATGTTCCGCGTATGCCCGCCCACGACCACAATCGCCATCGCATCGTCCTTACTACTCACTACTCACTACTCACTACTCACTACTTGAGACGCCGCACGCGCGCGATCGTCTTCAGATAATCCTTCAGCGGCTCGGCCGGAACGCCCATGAACATCTGTCCTGGACCTTCGAGGTGCTTGCCTGGAAATACGCCGGCAGCCCCACCGAGTATTACGCCAGGCCCGATGTGCACGTGATCGCCCAACCCCACCTGCCCTGCCAGCACCGCGCCATCCTCGATCACGCACGACCCGGAGATTCCCACCTGCGAAGCCATCAGGACATTTTTGCCGATCCTGCAGTTATGGCCGATGTGCACCTGGTCGTCGATCTTGGTTCCGCGGCCGATGCGCGTCTCGCCCAACGCGCCGCGATCGATTGTAGTGTTCGCACCAATCTCCACGTCGTCCTCAATCACCAGCCGCCCCTGCTGCGGAAACAGCAGATGCTCGCCTGTCGTTGCGTTGCGTGCATAGCCAAAGCCCGTCGCGCCCAACACTGCGCCAGCCTGCACCACTACACGATTCCCAATCTCCACGCCGCACAGAATCACCGCGCCTGCCGCGATCTCCACGTCATCGCCAAGCACCACGTCTGCTTCCACCACCGCGCGCGCTCCAATCTTCACACGCTCGCCCAGCTTAGCCGACGCATCCACCACAGCGGACGGATGCACCTCACGAGCCGTTCTCACCTCGGCCAGCGCCTTCGCACACAACGCGAAGGCATAGCGCGGATCCTTCACCACCACGACGCGCGAATCAGGTTGCGCGCCAACATGCCGTGCCAGAATCAATCCCGCACTCGTTGCCATCGCCGCCCACAATGTCCGCACATCTCCCGCGAACACTACCGCATCCGGCCCAGCAGTCTCAAGACCCGACACGCGCGAAATCATCACCGTCGAGGGCGTAGCCACCCCCAGCAGCTCCGCAATCTCTGTCGCACTCAGGGTGTTCGCGCTCATCCGTACAGCCGCTCCTCGCCCTCGGGCCGCGTCTTCCAGCGACGATGTACCCACAGCCATTGCTCGGGATAGCGTCGCACATACGCCTCGATCGTCGCTGTAAAGAGCGCCGTGTTGGCCAAAATATCGCTGGTCAAGTCGCCGGTGCGCACCAACTCCACCTCCGGACCAAAGCGGAGCACGTACTTATTCTCTGCCGCCTCCCACACCAGGAAGCCAGGGAGCACGGCCGCGCCAGAATGCAGCGCCACGCGCGCCAGGCCCGACGCGGTGCAGGCGTCCACTCCAAAATAGGGAACGAATACCCCCTGTGGCGGCGTCATATTCGTGTCCATCAGGATCCCGACAGTCTCTCCGCGATGCATCGAGCTCAACAGGCCGCGCGCAAAATCGTCCTTGTGAATCACGCGGTTTCCATGCAGGCACCGGATGTGGTTCACAAACTCATCCACCAGCGGATTATCCAGCCGCCGTATCACCAGCGACATGGGATACCCCATCAGCGAGTGGTAAAAGCTTGAGAGCTCCCAAGCTCCCAGGTGTCCGGTCAGGACGAGCACACCCTTGCCCTTCTCCCGCGCAGCCAGGTAATTCTCCAGCCCTTCGTACCGGATGAATTTCGACGCCTGCTCGGCGGTGTATCCGCTCATCTTGCAGAATTCGCCGATCTGCCAGCCCAGCGAGCGAAACACGCCACGCAGGATTGCCTCACGCTCCCGCGCCGTTTTCTCCGGCATGGCAAGTTCCAGATTCTGCAGGCCCACACGTCGCAACCGACCCAGCAGCACCCAAGCCGCGGCGCCTAGCCCCGCGCCAACCGTTCTTGCCACGCTGCGCGGCAACATCCCTACCGCTCCAGCCGCCAGCTGCAGCGCCAGGCTCTCCAGCCGCTCACGCAGACTGATCCTTCGCACCGCCACGTTCTGAATCGCAGTCGCCAACATCACCCAGTGTACGCAATTTCAGGGCGAATCCGTGTACTGCGGGGCCTCTAGTAAAAAGAGAGGGACAGCCTCAGCCGCCCCTCTCTCACTACCGCAAATTGTTCAGCGACTGGTCTAGTGATTATCTTTCGACACTACGAAGTAGCGAGCCACCGTACCGACAAAGCCACGCGAGTCGGGAGGCGTCGGGACGTCGCCGCGCAGAATCTCCTGGTAGGGAACATCGTGGCCGTACAGCTCACTCGTAAATTCCTGATTCTGTGAGAGCACCGTGCCATCCAGATCAATGCCGGCAAACAAGCCCTTGCTGCGCGACCAGGTCAGAAACTCAGCATTGAGCTTCCAATCAGTCCCCGCCTGCGCATTACGCCCAACCGGACCGGCCGAAGCTGCAGCATCCGCACCCAGCTTGACCTTGTTCTTCAACATGTCTTCGAGGCCATTGTGATTCATCGCAACCAGAATCAGGTCAGTTGCCTGGCCGCCGATCTGGAATCCGAAGCTTCCGCCCGTCAGCTGCACGCCCACCGGGCCGCTCCAGCCGCGGGGCGTACGACACGTAGCCACACCCTGACCATACTGCGCTCCAACTGCGAACGCTGCTTTCTTGTAGGACGGGATCACGACGACGCAATGCGCGCTCGCCAGAATGCCCTGCGGAATCGCCTTGTCCGGAACTGACATTACTTCATCTATCACCGCGGTTGCGGCTTCAATTCGCGCATGCTGCTTATCATCCTGTGCCTTGGCGGACACAAAACCCGTGCACATCGCCAAACCACACAGAACTCCAATAATCTTTTTCATTTCTTACCTTTCGTGCGAAAACCGATTTGCGGTGAGAGACATATCGTCCTACGCCACAGTCAGTCTGATGGACGACACACCCCTCAGGTTGTACTCAGCCCCAAGTCCCCGGAACGCAAAAAAAGTGGGTTGCGAAAGTGCGCTATTAGCAGCAACTTTCGCAACCCTATTCTCCCAGGTTTGTACTGGACTTACTATGCACCATTACGCAGATAGGTTACAAGAGTACCTAGTAATGTAGACCTATGATTATTACTAAAGGCTTACGACCAAGCTTTTCCCCTAAATTCAGAGAATAGCGGCCCGCGGCGGTAACTTACTCGTCGTCCTGATCTTTCTGTTCCATTGCTCGCAGCGTGAGTTCCACCCGATTCTTCGCCCGCGTCTTGCGCAGCATCCTGCCCAGGTGCGCCTTCACGGTGGCCTGCTCAATTCCCATCGCCGCGGCAATCTCTCGGTTGGAACGTCCATTCATCAGCAAGTGCAGCACTTCACGCTCGCGCCCGGTGATCATCTCCTCAATGGATTCCTGCGGCGCAGGGGCTGGCAGCATGCTTTCGGCTCCTGCGGTTCCCGCCTCCACCAGCTTTGCAAGAACCTTGCGCGGAGCCCAGATGGACCCATCCAGCACGATCTCGATGGCCATACTGATCTCGCTCACGCCGGCGCTGCGCAACAGAAAACCCTTCGCGCCCGCTCCGATGACGGCCTGTATCTGGTCCGGGGTCAGGGGTTCGCCCATCACCACAGGCTTCAACGACGGCCGCTCCCTGCGGATATGCGTGATCGTGTGCAGGATAGCTTCCAGTGGCTCCTGCAGGTCCAAAAGGACGAGGTCGAGATCCGGCGCGGTGCACACGTCGTCCAATTTCACAGGATGCGCCTCGACCCCGGCGGTTTCCTCGAGGATAGCGACCAACCCCATCGACCGCAGGGAGTCTGCCGCTACTACACCGATATTCGCTTTCGCTTCATTCGTCACGAGCTGCGATTCTCATTACGCCGGGGATCGGTCTTTCTATCGCCGTCCGGCGGTGTTTGGATGTTCGCCCAGCAGTCTTCTTCACTCGTCCAGCAGTCCCGATACTTCTCCAGCAGGTTGAATTTAACCGTCCAGCCGTCCCGATTCGTCGTTGATTCCATCGTTCAGCCATTCAACTACAACTTCGGCAAAACAATCCCCTGCTGCTTCTGATACTTACCTTTGCGATCTCCATAGCTTACCTCGCATACCTCATCGCTCTGGAAGAAAAGTATCTGGCAGAGGCCTTCATTGGCGTAGATGCGCGCCGGCAACGGCGTTGTATTCGAAATCTCGAGCGTCACAAATCCCTCCCACTCCGGCTCGAAGGGCGTCACATTCACAATAATCCCGCAGCGCGCATACGTGCTCTTGCCCACGCAGATCGTTAGCACATCGCGCGGAATCCGGAAGTATTCGACGGAGCGCGCCAAGGCAAAGCTGTTGGGCGGAACGATGATGCTGTCGGCCTCGACCGACACGAAGGAACGCTCGTCGAAGTTCTTCGGATCGATGATCGCGCTATTCACGTTGGTAAAAATCTTGAACTCATTCGAGACCCGCAGGTCATACCCGTACGACGATAGCCCGTACGAGATAACGCCCTCACGCACCTGCTTCTCACTGAACGGTTCGATCATCTTGTTCTCAACGGCCTGCGTCCTGATCCATCTATCACTCTTAATCGACATCTCGTACCCACGGCTGCGGCTCGATTCGCCGCGCACAAACCTTTCGATCGGATAATGCGTCCCTTTGAGCCTATCGCAAACTTTAGTCCATACCACGCCTCCCCGTCAGATTTTGACGACCGGATCTGAGGAAAAATTGACAATCAAATCCGAGCTTTCTACCATCGCAGTGTAGGCTGTAAGACATTACGATCCCTCCACACCATGTGGGACTTAGCACAGGAAGGCGACATCCATTGATCAAGCAGGACCTAATCCAGCGGGTAGTTGAGCGCACCGGCCTTCCACGGACTAAGGCAGAATCCGCCGTGGACGCCATCTTTGAAGCGATGAAGAAGGCCCTCGGCGGTAGCGACCGTATCGAACTCCGAGGCTTTGGCGTCTTCACCGTCAAGCCCAGGAAAACCGGCGTCGGACGAAATCCGCGCACCGGCACCGAGGTAACCATTACGCCCGGTAAGGCCGTCCGATTCAAGCCGGGCAAGGATCTCCAGGCGCTCGGCTAGACCCAAGAGCCATGAACG
>Ga0302314_10011810_pt1 | contig 15191 bp, 12 predicted proteins | sample III_Palsa_N2_3_FD_200533 | JGI IMG/M metagenome (GOLD analysis project Ga0302314, IMG submission 200533) | Peat permafrost microbial communities from Stordalen Mire near Abisko, Sweden - III_Palsa_N2_3 | ecosystem: Environmental > Terrestrial > Soil > Palsa > Peat permafrost | place: Sweden...
CAGGGCCGGCACCCACCACCACCACGTCGAACTCCATCGTCTCGCGCGCCACGCCCTCGGACATACAAGCTCCCCTGCCAGAGTCGGGCGCACACTACGGGGAGCACGGCAGTTGCGCAAAACCCGCCGGCAACGCGATGCTGGGGGCATGGACGCGCTGGCGGCATTGCGGCTGCAGATCGAATGGGGGGCCGACGAGGCGCTGGCAGAGGCGCCGCTCGACCGGCTGGCGGCGCGCGCGACCGCGAGGGTGCAACCCGCGCCGGACAAGGTGCAACCCGCCCCCGCACCCAGGGTGCAACCGCTCGTCGCCAAGGTGCAACCCGCTGCCTCCGGGCCGGTCCAGCGGGCACAGGATGTGGCAGCGGCGGCGCAGACGCTCGCGGAACTGCGGGACGCGCTGGCCCGTTTCGACGGCTGCGCCCTCTCCACCACCGCGACCAATCTGGTATTCGCCGACGGCAACCCCGACTCCGGCCTCATGCTGGTCGGCGAGGGACCGGGGGCGGAGGAAGATCGCGCCGGCAAGCCGTTCGTCGGCCCGTCCGGCCAGTTGCTGGACCGGATGCTGGCCAGCATCGGGCTGGACCGCAGGCAATATGTGATAACAAATTTGATCCCGTGGCGCCCGCCCGGCAACCGCAATCCAACCGACAACGAAGTGCTGATCTGCCTGCCGTTCCTGCTGCGCCACATCGCCCTGGTGCGGCCGCGGCACCTCGTCTTGCTGGGTGCAATGGCGTCCCGCGCGCTGCTCGGTGGCAGCATCGGCATCACCAAGCTGCGCGGCAAATGGGTGGAGGCGGCCATTCCCGGCCTGCCGGCACCGGTGCCGACGCTGCCCATGCTGCATCCGGCCTATCTGCTGCGCAGCCCCGGCGCCAAGCGCGACGCCTGGGCGGACCTGATTTTGTTGCGGCGCACGCTTGACCAAGATTGACAAAAATGGTGTTGCGACTCGGCCGATAAGCTGCTGATAATGAAATGGCTGTCTATCTAGTAAGATTCATCCCATCGACGTGGGTTGCGTCTCAGGCTGTTCCTCTGTAGGGGGGCGGCATGAGAGGGATTGGCCGACAGCTCGTCCGCCTCCCTGCAGCCACGGCACTGATCGCCGGGGCAGCGTTGCTCACCGGGGCAGGGCCCTGGGAAGCTTTCGCGCAGGCAGGCAGCACGGGCCCACTCTCCACCGGCGAGGATACAGCGCTCGCCATTCCGCGGATCGCCGCCCCAGGTGGTGCTGGCGTGGCATTGCCGCAACCGTTGCCCCCCAGCGAGGCCGCAAAGATCAGACGCATCTTCGCGCTGCAAAGCCGTGGCGACATCCCGGCGGCATTGCGCGAGACCAGTCAGGTCGACATGGCCACCCCGCTCGGCGCCGCGATGCTCGGCCATATCCTCGCGCAACGCTTCCTCGGCGCGTTCACCCGTCCGAGCGCCGACCAGTTGCGCGACTGGCTGGACCGCTGGCCCGACCTGCCGGACGCGCGGGCGATCCACGCGCTGCTGGTGGTGCGCCTGCCGGCCGGCGAGAAGGCCCCGCCGCTGCCGCCCGGATTCACCGCCGCCGCCGAGGACGAACCGCTCGCGCCGGTGCCGGAGGAGACGGAGCCTGAGGCGAATGCGCTCAGGCGCAATCCGTCGCTCGACCGCTCGGTCTGGGAAGCGGCGCGGGCGCGCGGCTCGGCCGGCGTGGCGCGGCTGCTCGCCGGCACCAAGGGCCTCGCGCCATCCTACGCCGCGCAGTTGCGCGGCGAGGCGGCACAGATCCTGTTCACGCTGAACCGCGACGACGAGGCGTTCGAACTCGCGCGCGTCGGCGTCTACGCTTGCCAGGCGGCCGGTGCAAATCCATGTGCACGCGCCGCGATCGCCGGCTATTCGGCAGGGCTCGCGGCATGGCGGCAGGGCAATTTCGACGCGGCAGGCGCGATGTTCGCCGCCGCCTGGCACGCCGACATCACCACGCCGTCGCTGAAGGCCGGCGCCGCCTACTGGGCAGCGCGCGTGCGCCTGCGCGACGACGATCGCGCAGGCGCAGCCGTCTGGCTGCAGCGCGCGGCGGCACAGCGCAGTACCTTCTACGGCCTGCTGGCGCGACGAACGCTCGAACTGCCGCTCGGCATCAGCCGCGTCGGCCCGGGCGAGCAGGAGACGCTGGGCGAAGCCGATATCGAGGCGGTGGCGGCCACGCCCGCGGGGATGCGGGCCTTCGCGCTGCTGCAGGTGGACCAGCCCGAACGCGCCGCCGCCGAACTCCGATCGCTGTGGACGGAGGCGCGGCAATTCCGGCCGCTGGCCCGCGCGCTGATGCTGGTGGCCGAGCAGGGCGGCCTCGCCGACCTCGCGATGCAATATGCCGACATGCTCGCCGCCGCCGACGGGCGGCCGCGCGAGAGCATGCGCTTCCCGATCCCGCATCTGCGCCCGACAGGCGGATTCCGCATGGACCCGGCGATGATGTACGGGCTGGCGCGTACGGAATCGAATTTCGACGCCGATCTCGTGTCGTCCGCCGGCGCACGCGGGTTGCTGCAGATCATGCCAGACACGGCGAGTTTCATTGTCGGGACCTCGATCTCCCGCGAATTCAGCTCGCTGCTGCGCGACCCGGCGATCAACCTCGACCTGGGCCAGCGCTACGTCGCGTATCTGGCCGGACACGAAGCGGTGAATGGTGATCTGATCCGGCTGCTGGCCGCGTATAACGCGGGGCCGACCAATTTTACCAGATGGTCGCAGCAAATTCGCGACAACGGCGACCCGCTGCTGTTCATTGAGGCAATCCCGCTCGACGAGACCCGTGCGCATGTCCCGCGCGTGCTGACCTACACCTGGATCTATGCGGCGCTGATGCATCTACCCGCGCCCAGCCTTGACGAACTCGCCGCCGGGCTGTGGCCGCGCTATCATCCGTACGACGACCCGCACGCGAGCCCGGCGCGTCTGCATTGAACGGCCAGCGGGCAGAAGGAGTTGCGATGGCACGCATCGACGAGAGCCGCACATTCATCGCGGTCAACATTGCGGTGCTCACCGTGTCGGACACGCGGACGGCGGCGAACGACACCTCGGGCGACGCGCTCGCGGCCCGCATCGAGGCGGCCGGGCATCGCGTGGCGGTGCGCACGATCGAGAAGGACGATGCGGGCGCCATCGAAGTTCTGCTGCGGCGCTGGATTGCCGACCCGGCAATCGACGTGGTGATCACCTCCGGCGGCACCGGCATCACCGGGCGCGACGTGACGCCGGAAGCATTCGACCGCGTGCTGGAAAAGCGCATCGAGGGCTTTGGCGAGCTGTTCCGCATGCTGAGCTACCAGAAGATCGGCACGTCCACGATGCAGTCGCGGGCGCTGGGCGGGGTTGCAGGCGGTACCTACCTGTTTGCGCTGCCGGGCAGCACGGGCGCAGTCAAGGACGCGTGGGATGACATCCTGGTGTCGCAACTCGACAACCGACACCGTCCCTGCAATCTCGTCGAATTGATGCCGCGCCTGCAGGAGCATCTGCGCGCCGCCGACTAAATCCTACCGCCCGTGCGCCATCGCCGACAGGAACCGCTTCGCCAGCGCGCCGTACAGCGGCCGGCGACAGATGAGACGGGAAATGCCGAACGCCAACATCGATGTTGCCAGCAACGGGATCGTCATCTGCTGGTTGTCGGTCATCTCCATCACGATCACGGTTGCGGTAATCGGCGCCTGCACCACGCCGGAAAAATAGCCGACCATGCCGAGCAGCACGACGGCGCCCGACGGCGCGCTCGGGATCAGCCCGGCCAGCCATTGGCCAATGCCGGCGCCGATCGACAAGGACGGCGCGAAAATACCGCCGGGAATGCCGGAGAGATAGGAGACGATGGTCGCCAGCAGCTTCAGCACCGGGAACAACGGCGACATCGTCGCCGCGCCTTCCACCATGCTGCGCGCCTGCGCGTAGCCGGTGCCGTAGGTGGTGCCGCCTGAGGCGAGGCCGAGCCCGGCCAGCGCCAGCCCGCACAGCGCCGCAAACGCCACCGGATAACGCCCCAGCAGCCGCCCCGCGTGCCCTGGCAGCCCCTTCGCCGCCTGGACCAGCACGGCGCTGAACACGCCGCCGGCGATGCCGCCCGCAAGCGCGCACAACACCACCGCGAGCCAACCGGCGCCGAGATCCAACTGCGCCGGGCTCATGCCGAAATAGGTGTAGTTGCCAGCCAGCGCCAACGTGGTGATGCCGGCGAGGATCACCGCCGTCAGGACGGTGCCGGAGGTGCGCGCCTCGAACGAGTGCGAAAGTTCCTCGATGGCGAATACAACGCCGGCAAGTGGCGTGTTGAATGCCGCCGCCACGCCCGCCGCGCCGCCCGCCAGCACCAGCGAGCGGCGCAGGTCGTCGCGCGGCAGGCGCAAGGCCCGGCCGAGCGCGTGCATCGTCGCGGCGCCGACCTGCACCGTCGGCCCCTCGCGCCCGATCGACGCGCCGGAGAGCAACCCGAGCAGCGTCAGCAGAATCTTGCCGCCGGCAATGCGCAGCGACAGCACCCGGCCGATCGTGGCCTGATCCGTCATATGCAGCGCCGCAATGGTTTGCGGAATGCCGGAGCCCTGCGCGCCCGGAAACACGCGCCGGGTCAGCCAAACGGAGAGCGCGAGGCCCGCGGGCGCCAGCGCCAGGATGACGAGCGGACGTCCGTCCAGCATGCGCGCGAACAGCACCTGCGCGAAGTCGGCGGCGCGCGCGAAGCCGAGTGCCAGCAGCGCCACCAGCACCGCACCGGCCCAGGTGCCGACCCGGCGCAGCCACTGGCGCGGCGAGAGCAGCGGCAGCCGCGCCGCGCGGCGCAGGCGGTACGACAGGCGCGTGGAAAGGCCCAGCGGCAAGCTCATGCGTGCAATGCTTTCAGATCGGCTTGAGTGTCCACGTCGCGCAGAGTGCGCACGAACGTCACGGCATGGTGGCGAAAATTGGCCAGCGTATCGCCGAGCGCGTGCGGCCCCGACCAGCGCACCCGCGCGAACGGGCGCGCCGGCCGCCGCGGGCCTAGCGCGACCAGCCAGTAGCCGCCATCCTCCGCCGCGCCGAAGCAGGCATCCGCGCCACGCAGACGGCGGAAGGCCGCGGCCACGTCATCGGCGCGCAGGTCCGGAATGTCGGCGCCGACGATCGCGACGCGGCCGCGTGGATGCCGATCCATGACACTCTGCATGCGCGCCGCGAGATCGCCCCGCCCCTGCCCCACCACCGTCCGGCCCCGCAGCCACGGGCCGCGCGCATCGTCCGGCGTCACCGCAAGCACCGTGCGAAACCGCCGATCCGCGGCAAGCCGGCGCAGCGTCGCTGCAAGCGTCGTGCGATAAAAGCGCAGCGCCGCGCAAGCGCCGATGCCGGCGGCAAGCCGCCGCTTCACCGCGCCAAGGCGCGGCGCACGGGCAAAGACGTAGACGGTGTCTGTCACGAATAAAGCTTTCCGACGATGCGCGGCGGTACGCCGCACCAATACAGCGCCAGGCAAAGCAGGTTGCGTGCCGAGCGCCGCCGCCAGCCCGCACGTTCCCAACGTAACGCGGATGTGACCGCGGCGGCATCAAGCCCGACCAGCCGGCGCGCGCCGAGGCGGCGCACCAGATCGACATCCTCCATCAGCGGCAACGGCCGCATCCCGCCGACAGCATCGAGCAAGGCCCGTGGCAACAACAGCCCCTGGTCGCCGTAGGGCAGCGCGAACCGCCGGCAGCGCCACGCCACCCGCCGCTCCAGCCGGCGCGCCCGCGGGTCGCCGGAGGCCAGCGCGAAGCGGAAATAGCCGGCCCGTCCGGTCTCCGTCGCCATGAAGCGCCGCGCCGCCGCCGCCCAGCCGGGCGCGAGGCAGGTGTCGGCATGCAGCAGCAGCAGCCAGTCACCACGCGCTGCCGCGATGCCGGCCACGAGTTGCGCGCCCCGTCCGCGCGATGCCGTGACCACGCGCGCGCCGAGCGACGCCGCGACGCAAGCCGTGCCGTCCGCACTGCCGCCGTCGCACACCACCACCTCGGCCGGCGCATCGCCGAGCGCCGCCAGCGTCGCCGGCAACAGCGCCGCGGCGTTGAGCGTGGGAATGACGATCGAGAGCGAGAAGCTGGGCAGCAACAGGTTTATGTTCCCATTATGTTCTTGACCCTCCGTGGCGCCGCTGGCAAGGTGGCCCGCGAACGGACAGGGAACATAGCCATGGACGGAATGCAGTTCCAGCCGCCAGTTCGGGGCAAGCGAGGCCCCGACGCAAGCGACGTGCGTGGCGACTATGTGCGGGAGATCGACCCCGAAGCGCTGGAGGCCCTGGCCCGCGCCGACACGCCGGAGCCGCATCCTGCGTCCGCCCGCGCCCGCCGTGCCCCGGCACCGCCGCGTCGCGGGCCCGGCGCGCCGGCCGCCACCGTGCCCATCGCCGAACCAGCCCCGCTGCCACCGACGCGAAAAGGCCGTGGTGCGGCGATCAATCCGCCGAACCGGTTCGAGCGCCAAGAGCAGGCGCCGTTCGACGACGGCTGGGCGACGCTCGACGCCGATTTCTCCGAATTGCCGCCGCTGCCGACGACGCTGACGCGCGACGCCTCGCGCAGCGTGATCAGCTACAACCAAAGCCCCGACATCGGCTTCGACCGCGCGGTGAACCCGTATCGCGGCTGCGAGCACGGCTGCGTCTACTGCTACGCGCGGCCGACGCACGCCTATCTCGGCTACTCGCCGGGGCTGGATTTCGAGACCAAACTGCTGTTCAAGCCGGACGTCGCGGAGTTGCTGGAGAAGGAACTCAGAAAGCCCGGCTACGTGGCGCGGCCGCTGGCGCTGGGCTCCAACACCGATCCGTACCAGCCGGTGGAGCGCACGCTGAAACTGACGCGCGCGGTGCTCGGCGTGCTTGACAAGTTCAGCCATCCGCTCAGCATCGTCACGAAATCCGCCGGCGTGGTGCGCGACCTCGACATTCTGGTCGATCTGGCGCGGCGCAATCTGGTGCGGGTGTGGATTTCCATCACCACGCTGGACCCGGCGCTCGCGCGCAGCATGGAACCGCGGGCGGCCACCCCGGCGCGGCGGTTGCAGGCGGTCGAACAACTGGCGCGCGCCGGCGTGCCGGTGGGCGTGCTGGCGGCGCCGATGATCCCGGGGCTCAACGATGCGGAGCTGGAGAAGATCCTCGACGCCTCGGCGAAGGCCGGGGCACGCTCGGCCGGCTACGTGCTGCTGCGGCTGCCGCACGAACTCAAGCAGATTTTTGAGGACTGGTTGCACCGGCATTACCCGGACCGGGCGCGGCACGTGCTCGAACTGGTGCGCGAAACCCGGGCCGGCGCCTTGAACGATGCCAAATACGGGCAGCGCATGAGCGGCACCGGCGCCTACGCCGACCTGCTGGCACGCCGTTTCGAGCGTGCGGCGCGGCAGCTCGGGTTGCAGGAACGGCCGGAGCTGGACTGCTCCGCCTTCACGCCACCCGCCGATGGCCGCCGCGGATTCGCCGAGGCGCAGCTTTCGCTGTTCTGAAGGAATCCTCAGCGGGAGAGCCAGAGAATGCCGATCACGATGGTCAGGACGGTCAGCGGCGCGCCGACGCGGAAATACTGCCAGAAGCTGATCTGCACGCCGCGGCTGGCCGCGCGCTGCACCACGATCAGGTTGGCGATCGAGCCCAGCACGGTGAAGTTGCCGGCCAGCGTCGCCGCCATCGCCACCGTCAGCCAGGCCCGCGTCTGGTCCGGCAGCACCGCGACGAACGGCTTCAGCACCAGCACGGCGGGCACGTTGCTGACGATGTTCGACAGCACCGCCGTGACCGCGCCGAGCACCGGCACGCGATCCAGATGCAGGCGCGCCACGGCGTCGATCGTGTCCTGCGTCAGCAGGGCGCGTTGCGCGCCGGCGACGATGATGAACAGTCCAGCAAACATCAGCAGCAGCGACCAATCGACCTCGGCATACACGCGCTCGCTGCGCACGCGGCGGGTCAGCAGCAGCAGCCCGCCGATGATGATCGCGGCCTTGGCTGGCGGCTGGCCGGCGAAGAACAGCCCGACCATCGCGGCGGTGCCGAGCAGCGCCCGCAACATCAGCGCCCGGTTCGCCCGAAAGCGCGGCGTGCGGGCCTGCAACCGCACGCCGGCGAAGAACTCCTGCCGGTGCATCAGCGCCACGAGCAGCGCCGTCAGCACCAGGCCGATCAGCGCGACCGGCGCCAGCGCCGCGGCAAACGACGTGTAGGGAATATGCGACAGACTCCCGATCATGATGTTCTGCGGGTTGCCGGTGATCGTGGCGGTCGAGCCGACATTGGAGGCCAGCGCCACCGCCAGCAGGTACGGCACCGGATTGCGCCGCAGCGCCAGCGTGAGGTCCAGCACCAGCGGCGCCAGCACGAGGCAGATCGCATCGTTGACCAGAAAGGCCGAGAACACGCCGGAGACCAGCGTGATCGCGGCCAGCAGCAGCAGTGGCCGGTGCGCGCGCTGCACCACCCAGGCGTTGGTCATCGCGAAGAACCCGGACAGCCGCAGGTTCGCCACCACGATCATCACGCCGAGCAGCAGCGTCAGCGTATCCAGGTCGACCGCCTTGTACGCGTCCTCCAGCGGCAGCGCGCCGGAGACCACCATCAGGCAGGCGCCGACCAGCGCGACGCCGGCGCGGTCAATGGCGAGGCCCGGGATCTTGCCGATCGCCAGCGCCAGATAGCTCGCGCCGAACACCGCGGCGGCGGCGAGCGTGGCAGCGTCGCGCCCGGCCAACGTGCCTGGCTCCAGCCAGGGCAACAACGCCCCGGCCAGCGCGAGCGCCACCACGATTCCCGCCAGCGTCATGCCGGCGATGCCGGCGAGGCGGGGACGCGGGGCGGACGCCGGATCTGCCAACGCGCGGTCTCCTCAGCCCGGGCGGCCGGAGCCGACGGTGATGTCCAGCCAGCCTCGCCCGTCGAGGCGGGCGGTGTCGGCGGCACGCAACAGGATGGTGGTGCTGTCAGACTCGACCAGCGCCGGACCCGCAACGTGCTGCCCGGGTGCCAATGCCTCGAACCGATAAAGTTTCACGTCGCGCCAGCGCTCCAAATGCACATGCCGGGTCGCGGGTTCCGCCGGTGCGCGGCCGGACAGTTTCCGTGGCGGCAACGCCGGCAGGCGGCCGGAAACCGAGAGGCGGGCGTTCACCAGCACCACCTCCTGGTCGCGCAACGCGTAGGTGAACAGCGCCTCGTGCCGCGCGTGGAACGCCGCGGCGATATGGTCGGCGAGATCCGGCACCGACCAATCCAGCCCGTCGAGCGGCACCTCAATGGTAAACACCTGCTCGCCGTACCGCATGTCGGCACGCCGCCGCATGCCAATGTCGCCGGCGAACCAGGCGAGCCGCCCAGGCCCCTCCGCCGCCATGTCGGCAAAGGCGGCGGCGAGCGCGGCGGTGTCGATGCCGGCCTCTTGCGGCAGGCTGCGGGTCAGTTCGACGCGCAGGTCGGTGTTCAGCATGCCCCAGGCCGACAGCACCGCGGCCTCCAGCGGCATGCAGACGCGGCCGATGCCGAGTTCGGCGGCGACGGCGGCGACGTGCAGACCGGCGGCACCGCCGAACGCCAGCAGCGCGAACCCGCGCGGATCGACGCCGCGCCGGACGGTGGCCACGCGCAGCCCGTCCGCCATGCGCGCATTGACCACGCGATGGATGCCCGCGGCGGCGGCAACCGGATCGAGGCCCAGACGCTCGCCGAGCCGCGCGACCGCGCACTCCGCCGCCGCCCGATCGAGCCGGCGCTGGCCGCCGAGGAACGCATCCGGATCGAGGTAGCCAAGCACGAGATTGGCGTCGGTCACCGCTGCGGACTCGCCGCCGCGGCCATAGCAGGCCGGCCCCGGGTCGGCGCCGGCACTCTCCGGGCCGACCTGCAGCAGCCCGGTGCGGCCGAGATGCGCGATCGAGCCGCCGCCGGCGCCGAGCGTGACGATGTCGAGGCTCGGCAACGCGATGCGCACCGCGCCGACGCCGCGCGCGGCGGAGAGGAATGGCCGGCCGCCCTGCACCAGCGCGATGTCGGTGCTGGTGCCCCCCATGTCGAAGGTGATCAGGTTATCGCCGGCTCCCTGCTGCGCCAAGGCGAGCGCCGCCGCGACGCCGCCGGCGGGGCCGGACAGCGCGGTGCCGGCAGCGAGCCGCACCGCCTCCTCCACGCTGGCGACGCCGCCGTGCGAGAGCATGACCAGCAGCGGCCCGACGAAGCCGGCGCCCTCCAGCCGCGCCCTCAACCGCTGCAAATAGCGCCGCACCACCGGACCGACCGCGGCGTTGGCGACGGCGGTGCCGAACCGCTCGAACTCCTTGATCTCCGGCAGCACCTCGTGGCTGGCGGTGACGAACGCGTTCGGCAGCCGCGCCCGCGCCGCCTCCGCCGCAGCCCGCTCGTGCGAAGGATTGCGCCAGGAATGCAGGAAGCAGACGGCGACCGCCTCCACATCCTCCGCCGCCAACGTGTCGAGTGCCGCGTGCAGCGACGCATCATCGAGCGGCGTTTCGATGCTGCCGTCGGCGCGGATGCGTTCGCGCACCGGCAGGCGCAGGCGGCGCGGCACCTGGTCCGGCGGTGGCGGCTGGCGCAGGTCGTAGCGATCGGGCTTCAGGCCCTCGCGCATCTCCACCACATCGCGGTGGCCCTCGGTGATCAGCATGCCGACGCGCGCGGTCTTGCCTTCCAGCAGCGCATTGGTCGCGACGGTGGTGCCATGCACGATACGCGCTGTCGCCGCCAGCAGCGCCGGCAGATCGAGGCCCAGCCGGGCAGCGAGCAGATCCAGACCTTCCAGCACGCCTTCGGACTGATCGGCGGGAGTCGTGGTCGCCTTGGCGAAGGTGATCGTGCCCGCTTCGTCCGCCGCGACGACATCCGTGAAGGTGCCGCCGACATCGATGCCAACCGAAAAAATCATTCCGGCGCGCCCCAGCCGCCGCCGCCGCCGGCCAGCACGTGCAGGCGGCTGCCCGGCGGCATGACGATGCCGGTCTCCTTCGTGCGCAACACCCGCGGCGATGCGCCCGGCGTTTCCAGCGTGTAGCGATGTGGTGCCCCGTCCGCCGCTCCCAAAATGCCGCGCGCGCCGTGGCGCGCGCCCTCGCCTGCGGTGTTGGCGTGCACCGGTTCGTCGGTTTCCAGCCGCAGCACAAGTTCGCCGCCGTCGCCGCCGCGATGGCGGCCGCTGCCGCCCGAGTGTTCGCGAAACTCGTGGTGTTCGAAGTGCAGCGGAAACCGCGCCTCCGCGACTTCCACGCTACCGAACTTGATGCCGCCGACCGAGTGCCACTCGCCCGCCGCCGGCCAGCCGTCGCCGGCGGCAGAGGCGCCGCCGCCTGGCCGGGCGTGGAACATGTGCCAGATGAAGCGCCGCCCGGTGCGCGGGTTGCGGCCTTCCAGCGCCACCCGGAACCGCCGCCCCCAGCCACCCATCGCCCGCTGTGGGCAGGCGCCGGCCAGCGCCACGATGATCGCCTCGACGATCTCGTTGGAGCAGTGGCTGGTGGAGAGCGTGACCGGCGCGCCCTCATGCGCCCACACCACCGTGCCGGGTTTCGCCACCACCCGCAGCGGGCGGAAGGCGCCGGCGTTGCGCGGGCAATCCGGGTCCAGCAGGTAGGCGAACGCCATCGCGACGGCCGACTGCATGTTGGCATGCGAGGAATTGACGAAGCCGCGCACCTGCGGATCGGAGCCGGTCAGGTCCACAGTCACGTCGCTGCCGGCGACCGTCACGCGGGCACGGATGGCGATGTCCTCGGCGCCATGGCCGTCATCGTCAAGCAGCGCCGTGCCCTCGTAGATGCCGTCCGCCCATTCGCCGACGATGGCGCGGGCGTGGCGTTCGGCGCCGTCGAACATCGCCTCGACCGCATCGCGCAGCGTGGCCGCACCGAATTCCGCCAGCACCGCCGCGAGCCGCTTTTCGCCGAGCCGCGCCGCGCCGATCATCGCGGCAAGGTCGCCGCGAAAGTCGCGTGCGTGGCGCACGTTGGCGGCCAGCAGGTCGATCAGATCGGCGCGCAGCACCCCGTTCTCCGTCAGCCGGATCGGCGGCACGCGCAGACCCTCCTGCCAGATCTCGGTGGCGCCCGGGTTGTAGCCGCCATGCGTGGCGCCGCCGATGTCGCTCTGATGCGCGCGCACGACCGACCAGAACAGCAGCGCGCCGCCCGCGATGATCGGCACGAAGGCGGTCAGGTCCGGCAGATGGCTGCCGCCGTGATACGGGTCGTTCAGCATGAACACGTCGCCGGACGCGGGAGTCGGGAACGCGGCGGCCAGCGCCCGCACCGCCCATGGCAGCGCGCCCACATGCACCGGGATGTGGTCCGCCTGCGCCACCAGCCGCGCCTCGGCATCCAGCAGGCCGATCGAGAAATCGCGCGACGAGTTCAGGATCTGCGAATAGGAGGTGCGCAGCATCGCCTCGCCCATCTCCTCGGCGATGGCGTTCAGGCGGTTCTGCAACACCGCGACGGTGACGGGATCGGTCATGTGGGGGCCCTCACGCGCGGCGGTCGTGCCAGTCGAACCAGCGCATGGCAAGCGGCACGAACCAGGGGTTGCCGGTGTAGAACGGCAGCGTCGGCGGCGGCCGTTCAAACGCGGTCGTGGCGTCCGGGTCGCCGAGGATGCGGCGGGCGATCTGCCGGCCCAGGAACGTGCCCATCGGCACGCCGGCGAAATTGTAGCCAAGGCCGTACCAGATGCCGTCGTGCCGGCCCATGTGCGGCATCAGATCGAAGGTGCCGGCGCACTGGCCGGTCCAGATATGGCTCAGGCGGGTGCCGCGCAGGTCCGGGAAGATGCACACGAGGATGGCCGAGAGCCGCTCGGCGATCGCCTCCAGCGACGGCAGGTTGCTGCCGGTGGCGCCGCCGAACAGGAAGCGCGGCGCGTCAGGCGCGGGGCGGATGAAGTCGATGTTGACGTTGGAATCGATCACGGTGCGCCCGTGCGGCAGCAGCCGCTTGAACAGGTCGGGCGGCAACGCCTCGGTCGCGGCCATGTAGGCGGTGAACGGGATCACCCGACGCGCGTGCCAGCGCAGATGCCGCGGCGTGTAGCCGTTGGTGGCGACGATGATGTTGCGCGTGGCGATCGGGCCGCCGGCGGTCTCGACACGTCCGGCCGTGCCATCGAGCGCCAGCGCGGCCGTGCGCCCTAGCACGACGCCGCCGGCGGCCTCCACGCGCTGCAGCAGGCCGCGATGATACAGGCCCGGATGCAATGCGCCGAGGTCGGGAATGACCGCACCGCCGTAATAGAGGTCGGTGGCCATCTCGCGGTGCTGCTCGGCGCGCGGCAGCATGGCGAAGTCGAAGCCGAGATGCTGCTTCGTCACTTCCAGATCGCGCGCCATCTGCTCGTACTGCGCAAGCGAGGTGGCGCCGATAAAGCGGCCGCAGCGGACGATGTGGCAGTCGATGGCCTCCTCCGCGACCAGCCCGCGCACCGTCTGCAACGCGGCATCGAGGTCGCGATAGATGGCGAGCGCATGCTCCTGCCCGGCCGCTTTCATCAGCGCCGGAAAACTCTTCTTCAGCGTGCGCCCGAGATAGCCGGCGTTGCGGCGGGAGGCGCCGAAGCCGGGGTCCTCGCTGTCCAGCACCACCACGCTGCGGCCACCGCGCAGCAGCGCCAGCGCCGCCGACAGGCCGGTGAAGCCGGAGCCGACAACCACCGCATCCGCCCGGTCCGGCACCGCGCGCTCGGGCGCTGGTGTGGGCGCGGCGGCGTCCCACCAGTATGGGGCGTTGCGGAAATCGGCGGTGACGCGGTCGCTCAGGGCCATCGGCACATGCTGGCCCGGCGCGCGGCCGGCGGCAACCTTGATCAGCCGCCGCGTTGCGGCATCGCCTGCGGGATCACCGTGGTCACGATCGAGCTGTCGAGTGCCTCGTAGTCGCTGTAGCCGATGGTGGCGTAAAGTTCGGTGCGGGTCTGCATGCGCTCGATCATGTTGTGCGTGCCGCCGTCGCGCCGGATCGCCGCGTACAGTTCCTCTTGCGCCTTGTTGGCCACGCGCAGCGAACTGACCGGCCAGATCACCATGCGATAGCCCATGGCCTCGAACTCGGATGCGGTGAAGAACGGGGTGCGGCCGAATTCGGTCATGTTCGCAAGCAGCGGCGCGTCCACTCGGCGCGCAAACTCCCTGAACATCTCGACATTGTTCATCGCCTCCGGGAAAATCGCGTCGGCGCCCGCTTGCAAATAGAGGTTGGCGCGCGCAACGGCGCCATCCATGCCTTCGCTGGCAGCGGCATCGGTGCGGGCGACGATATACAAATGCCGCCGGGCCTTGCGGGCCGCCGCCACCTTCGCCGCCATGTCGTGCGCGTCGGCAAGCTTCTTGTCGTTCAGGTGGCCGCATTTCTTCGGCAGCAACTGGTCCTCGATATGCACGGCGCCGGCACCCGCGTCCTCGAAGCTGCGGACCATGTGCATCACGTTCAGCGCCTCGCCATATCCCGTGTCGCCATCGACGAGAACCGGCAGCGCCGAGGCACGCGCCACCTGGCGGATGAAGAAGCAGACCTCGTCCACGGTGATGACGCCGAGATCAGGCAGCCCCATGCTTGCGGTCATCGCGGCGCCAGAGAGATACACCGCCTCGAACCCCGCCGCCCGCGCCTGCAACGCTGCTTGCCCGTTATGCGTGCCGGGGAGTTGCAGGATGCCACCGCGCTCGACCAAGCGGCGGAAGCGCAAGCCGGCCGGTTCGACAGGCAGATCATCGGCGACGAGATAGGTCATGCCAAAACTCCTTCAGCCGCGCTGTGCGAGAGGTACGAACGGCAGATCCTCGGGGCCGGTGTAGTTCGCGTTCGGGCGGATGATTTTTCCGTCGATGCGCTGCTCGATGCTGTGCGCGCTCCAGCCGGAGGTGCGAGAAATCACGAACAATGGCGTGAACATCGCCGTCGGCACCCCCATCGCGTGGTACGATGCGGCACTGAACCAGTCGAGATTCGGGAACATGCGTTTCGCATCGGCCATCACGCTTTCGATGCGCTCGGCGATCGCGAACATCTTGGTGTCGTGCGCTTCCTCGGCCAGCGATCGGGCGACCGACTTGATGATGACGTTGCGCGGATCGGCGATCGTGTAGACCGGATGGCCGAAGCCGATGATGACTTCCTTCGCCTCGACGCGGCGGCGGATATCGACTTCC
>Ga0302314_10011812_pt1 | contig 15190 bp, 12 predicted proteins | sample III_Palsa_N2_3_FD_200533 | JGI IMG/M metagenome (GOLD analysis project Ga0302314, IMG submission 200533) | Peat permafrost microbial communities from Stordalen Mire near Abisko, Sweden - III_Palsa_N2_3 | ecosystem: Environmental > Terrestrial > Soil > Palsa > Peat permafrost | place: Sweden...
CGGCGCCGCCCCCGGCCCGCTGCTCGCGGGCATCCTCGACGCGCTGACCGACGCGGCGGTCCGCGCCCGGCTGCCCGGCCCGCTGCTGCCCGCGCGCAAAGGCCGCCGCCCGGCTCGTATCGAGCTATCCGAACGAATGCTGCTGGCACTAACGGCCCCCAGCGCCTCGGTTGAGCTGGCCGACCCCCGGGACGAGCAGGACGCGCAAGCCCTGTCGGCCGAGTTCGCCCAGTGGCTGGCGGCCGCGGCCCTCCCGGCCAGCGCGGTCCGCACCTGCTTCCGGCTGATCGAGCCGCCCGACGAGCAGCAAGCGGACACCGAACCGGAAGACGCCGGCTTGCCCGACGCCGGCCTGCCCGGCACCGGCCCGGAAACCGCCGGCCCGCCGGGCACTGAACCGGAAGACACGCCCGGGCCGGCCCGGGCGCCGTCGGCCAGCCCGACGGCAGGGGATGCCTGGCAGGTCGAGTTTTCCCTGCAGTCGGTGGACGACCCGAGCCTGATGCTGCCCGCCGCGGACGTGTGGGCGGGGGACGGGGCCGGCTGGCTGACCGGCGCCGGGCCGGGCGGCGCCGGCCACCCGGAAGAAGAACTGCTGGCCGGCCTGGGCACCGCCGCCCGGCTGTTCCCGGCGCTCGATGACGCGCTGCGCGCCGCCGCGCCCGACCGGGTGGAGCTGGACACCGCGGGCGCGCTCGCCTTTCTGCGCGAGACCGGGCCGCTGCTGTCCGGGGCCGGGTTCGGGGTGCTGCTGCCGGACTGGGCGCGCAAGGCGCGGCTCAAGCTCAAGCTGACCACCCGGTCGTCGAGCGGCTCGACCGCCTCGGTCAGGCAGGGCCAGTTCGGTATGCAGGACCTGGTGGATTTCCGATATGACCTGGCTCTCGGCGACGAAGTGCTGTCGGCCGAGCAGCTGGCCGAACTGGCCCGGCTCAAGGCGCCGCTGGTCCGGGTCCGCGGCCAGTGGGTTGAGCTCGACGACGGTCACCTCAAGGCCGCGCTCAAATTCCTGGAGCGGGACCGCTCCGGCACGATGACCGCGGCGCAGGTGCTGGCGGTGGCGATGCGGGCGGGCGCCGACGGCACCCCCGGTGACCTGCCGCTGGCCGAGGTGTCGGCCGACGGGTGGCTTGGCGACCTGCTCTCCGGCCAGGCCGACGACCGGCTGGCGGCGTGCCCGACCCCGGACGGCTTCCGCGGCCAGCTCCGCCCCTACCAGCAGCGCGGCCTGTCCTGGCTGTCGTTCCTCGGCCGGCTCGGGGTCGGCGCCATTCTCGCCGACGACATGGGCCTCGGCAAGACCGTCCAGCTGCTCTCGTTGTTGTGGGCGGAGCGGGTGTCAGCCGCCGCCGTTGGGGCGGAAACTGCCGGGCCAACCCTGCTGATCTGCCCGATGTCGCTAACCGGCAACTGGCAGCGGGAAGCGGAGCGGTTCACCCCGGAGCTGACCGTGCACGTGCACCACGGGGCCAGCAGGCTGGCCGGCGCCGAGCTGGGCGCCGCCCTCGCCACCGCGGACCTGGTCATCACCACCTACCAGACCGCCACCCGGGACCTGGCCGAGCTGTCCCGGGTGCACTGGGCACGGGTGGTGTGCGACGAGGCGCAGGCGATCAAGAATCACCTCAGCCTGCAGGCGAAGGCGGTCAGGTCGCTGCCTGCGGCCGCCCGGATCGCGCTGACCGGCACGCCGGTGGAGAACCAGCTGTCCGAACTCTGGTCGATCATGGAGTTCACCAATCCCGGCCTGCTCGGCCCGGCCAAGGCGTTCCGTGACACCTACGCGGTGCCGATCGAGCGGCACGGCTCCGCGGAAGCCGCGCAGCAGCTGCGCCGGGTCACCCAGCCGTTCGTGCTGCGCCGGCTGAAGACCGACAAGTCGATCATCTCTGACCTGCCCGAGAAGCAGGAGATGAAGGTCTGGTGCAACCTCACCGCCGAGCAGGCCAGCCTCTACGAGGCGACCGTCAACGACATGCTCGCCCGGATCGAGGGTGCCGCCGACGACATCAGCAGGCGCGGGCTGGTGCTGGCCACCATGACCCGGCTCAAGCAGGTCTGCAATCACCCGGCCCAGCTGCTCGGCGACGGCTCCCGGCTCGACGGGCGGTCGGGCAAGCTGGCCCGGCTGGAAGAGCTGTGCGAGGAGATCGCCGCCGACGGCGACAAGGCGCTGTGCTTTACCCAGTACGCCGAGTTCGGCCGGATGCTGCAGCCCTACCTGTCGGCGCGGATCGGCTGCCAGGTGCTGTACCTGCACGGCGGGACGTCCCGGATGCAGCGGGACGCGATGGTCAGCCAGTTCCAGGAGGCGGCCGAGCCGGTGCTGTTCCTGCTGTCGCTCAAGGCCGGCGGCACCGGGCTCAACCTGACCGCGGCCAACCACGTGATCCACGTTGACCGGTGGTGGAACCCGGCGGTGGAGGACCAGGCGACCGACCGGGCTTTCCGTATCGGGCAGCGGCGCGACGTGCAGGTCCGCAAATTCGTCTGCGTGGGCACCCTCGAAGAGCGGATCGACGCGATGATCGAGCAGAAGAAAGCCCTCGCCGAGCAGATCGTGGGCACCGGCGAAAGCTGGCTGACCGACCTGTCCACGTCGGCGCTGCGCGAGGTGCTCGCCCTGTCGCCGGATGCGGTGTCGGCATGAGCCCCCGGCAGTCGCCCTGGTGGGACCGCGAGCCGTCCGCCCCGATCGCGGTCGAGGGCGGCATCAAGGCCAGGAGCAAGCGCGGCGCGATCGGCGAGCAGTGGTGGTCGCAGCGGTTCATCGCGGTGCTCGAGTCCTACGGGATGAGCGGGCGGCTGCAGCGCGGCCGCAGCTACGCGCGCCGCGGCCAGGTGATCGAGTTCGCGCTGACCGCCGGACAGGTGACCGCCCGGGTGCAGGGGTCGCGGCCGGCGGCGTACCGGGTGTCGATCGGGGTGCGTCCGCTGACGCCAGCCCAGTGGCGCACGGTCGAGTCCCGGCTGGCGTCCCAGGCGCTGTTCCGGGCCCGGCTGCTGGCGGGCGAGATGCCAGCCGAGATCGAGGAGGTTTTCGCGTCCTGCGGCACCCCGCTGTTCCCGCAGTCCGCCGGCGACCTGGACATGGACTGCAACTGCCCCGACTGGGGCGTGCCGTGCAAGCACCTGGCCGCGGTCTGCTACGTGCTCGCCGAGGCGTTCGACACCGATCCGTTCGCCATGCTCGCCTGGCGCGGCCAGGACCGCGCTCAGCTGCTCGCGGCGCTGCGCGGCCGGGGTGGTTCCGGTCCCTCCGCTTCCTCCGCCGCGGCCGCCGCGGCGGCTCCCGACCTCGGTGCCGGACTCAGCCCGGCGCTGGCGGCGCTGGCCGATGTGCCGGAACCGGCCGCCGGCCAGTCCGCCGCGGCGTTCTGGTCGCCCGGACTGAGCCCGGCCCGGCTCGCCGCGCTGCCGCAGACCCCGTCCGCGCCGCCTGACCTGCTGCTCCGGCTGGCCGAACCGCCCGCCGTCGAGGTCCGCGGCCAGTCGCTGCGTGACCTGCTGACCCCGCTCTACGCCGAGTTCGCCGCCGAAGCCGAGCAGTGACCACGGGCGCAGGCCGCCGATCGCACCGAATATTCGAGTGGCAACCAGGCTGCCTGCGAGTACCGTGCCGACCATGGACGGAACCAGGCACTCGGTCACCGCTGCCGACGGCACGGCGATCGGGCTGCTGACCGCGGGCGCCGGGCCCGGGCTGCTGCTGGTGCACGGCGGCATCGGCAGCATCGAAAGCTGGCGCGGGGTATGGGCCGCGCTGACCAGCCGCCGGCGGGTCACCGCGATGGACCGGCGCGGTCGCGCGTCGAGCGGCGACGCTGGCCCGTACCGCCTGAGCAGCGAATTCGCGGACGTCGCGGCGGTCGCCGCTGCCCTCGCGGCCGAGCAGGGCGGCCCGGTGGACGTGGCCGGGCACAGCATCGGCGCCACCTGCGTGCTCGGTGCGGCCGCGCTCGGTGCCCCGTTCCGGCGCATCGTGCTCTACGAGCCCCCCGGGCCGGCCACGGTCGGGGACGACTGGCCGGAGCGGATGACGGCCATGGTCGACGCCGGCCAGGTCGGCCGGGCGGCCGCCAGCTTCCTGACCGAGATCATCGGGCTGACGCCAGCCGAGGTCGCAGCCCTGCGGGACGCCCCGGGCGGCCGGGACGTGCTGCCCGACGTCGCCGCCACGCTGCCGCGCGAGGCGCGGGCGCTGCGCACCGCCGACCTGGCCGCCGCCGCCCGCGCGGTCACCCAGCCCGTTCGGCTGCTGCTCGGCGAGACCAGCCCGCCCTGGGCCCGGCAGATTACCCGCGAGCTCGCTGACGTGCTCAAGGACGCGACGGTGGCCGAGCTGCCCGGCGTCGGGCACGACGCCCTGGAGAAGTCACCGGACCTGCTAGCCGCCGAGATTGACCGGTTCACCGGCGGCTGAGCCGGCCCCGGCTGACGCTGGTGGCGGTGGCCACGAGACCCAGCGAGTGCGGATAGTGAGCCCGCCCTGCGGGCGGCCGCCGGCCAGCTCGGCGGTCCTGACGCAGAAGTGAGTCCACATGTTGAGCTGGATCTCCTTGGCCAGCCGGAGCCGGTTGTAGAGCAGGTCGGACAGCCGGTCGCCCGCCCGGGCCCAGGACTCGATCCCGAAGTGCAGCTCGTCACCGTCCGGCTCGGCCCGGAACTCGATCTCGCCCGCCTCCAGGTGCCCCTTGAGCGTGGCCAGCCGGAAGGAGGTCGCGTCCCGGCGTACCACCCGGACCGGGCCGTCCCACGGGCCGGGCATCCGGACGACGAACTCATCGCCCTCCCGCAGCACCCCGTCCTGGCCGCGGGTCTTGCGGAACTCCGCCATCTCCGGGGACGCCTGGTTCAGCCGGCTGGTCACCAGGTTGATCAGCGCGGCCGGGGTCATCCCGGTACCGACGATCCGCACCCCGTACGTGCGGTGCAGCAGCGGGCCGCTGCCCGCCGCCAGCGGCTGCACCCGGTCGGCGAAGGCGCTGGTGTCGTAGTCGGCGCCGGGCAGGTCGGCGGCGGTGCCGGGTTCCTCCGTGCGGTGCAGCGCGATCGTCCGCCACATGTACCGCCAGCTGACTATCGCGATTCCGGCCGGCCAGAGCAGCACAGTCCGGGCGCGGGCGGAGCGGCTTGGCATCGTCATGCGTAAATGTTCGCACAGTGGGCAGCCACTGCGTTGACGCAGGTACTGGGGCTGGGCACAGGGGGATTGCCGAACATGACGCTAAGCGGGGCACTGCACAAGGCCGGAGTGCGCAGCACGTACTTCTACATAGGGTCGTTCTCCTCGATCGGGCTGTGCATCAGCTTGTGGATCCGGGCGAAGACCGTCGACCAGGACGAGCGCGGCAACGCCGAGCGCCGCGCGCTGTTCGTCGGTCACTGGGCGCCGATGTTCTGGCTGATCGGCGATTCACTCAAGGCAACCGAGTAGGTGCCGCAGCAGCTACTCGGCCGGGTCAACGAAGGCACCGAACTCGACCGGTTGTCCGGGCGGCGCATCAACTACGATCCGGCTCACGCCCCCGAGGACGGCGCCGTGTCGGCCGTCACCGGGCACTGGCACGTCGACTCCGACGCCACCGTGGTCGGCCGGGAAAAGCCGGGGGCGCCGGAGCCCGACGGTCCCTGGGCGGCCGCGTGCCGCCTGGTCAGCGAGTATGAATTCGCCGACGCCCGGATCCTGCGCGGCGTCTATCACCAGGGAAGCGAGCTGCTCGGGCGGAACATGCTGCTCGAAGCGCGCTTCTTTGGTCTGCGCTTCTACCTCGGCGTCCGGGTCACCGGCGTCACCGACGAGGAGCGGGATTCCGGCAACGGACCCGAGCGGGCCTGGGGCTGGTCGTACCAGACCCTGGAGGGTCACATCGAGCAAGGCCGCTTGAGTTACGAGGTGATCAAGAACCTGGCCACCGGGCAGGTGTCGTTCCGGGTGGCCGGGTACTCGCGGCGCGCGCCGATCCCCAACCTGATCGTCCGGCTGGGCTTCGAGATCTTCGGCCGGTGGACGCAGCGGCGCTTCTACCGGAACATCCAGGCGCGGATGGCCAGCCTGGTCCGCGCACAGCAGCGCGGCCAGCCGCTGCCGGCCCCGGCGGTGCGGGCGGACGGGATCGTGCTGGCGCCGTCGGACGCCCGGCTGCATCCGCTCGAGCACCTGGCCCGCGCCTGGATTCACCCTGGCAGCTGAACGGGCGGCCCGCTGGCCGGCCCGCCACCACCGCAGGCACTTCGATCTTAGGGAAACGTGATGACCACGACAGCAGTGCGAACAGCAGGGCACATCAACCACGACCTGCTCGGTATCTACCTCAACGACCACCTGGCCGGCGCGACGGCGGGCCTCGGGCTCGCCCGGCGGATGGCGGCGTCGGCCGAGCCCGGGTCCGAGTCAGCCGGGTTGCTGCGCAAGCTGGCGGCCGAGATCGCCGCGGACCGCACGGCGCTGCTCAAGATCATGGCCGCGCTCGACCTCCCGGTTCGCGGCTACAAGGTGTTCGGCGCCTGGGCGGGCCAGAAGGCGGGGGTGCTGAAGCTCAACGGGCACCTGCTGAGCCGGTCACCGCTCAGCTCCCTGGAGGAGACGGAGATCCTCCGCCTCGGCGTGACCGGCAAGGCGGCAGGCTGGCGCACGCTGCGCGAACTGGCCGACTCCGACAGCCGGATCGACACCGGCCGGCTGGACCAGCTTCTCGCGCGGGCGTCCCGGCAGGAGGACGAGCTGGAGGAGTTGCGGGTTCGCATCGCCAACCAGGTGTTCAGCGACTGGAGCGCCTGACATGCCCACCGTCAGCCGGTCTTTCCGCGTCACCCCGGCCCCGCAGGCCGTCCTCGGCTACCTGGCGGACTTCAGCCACGCGGAGCAGTGGGACCCGGGCACGGTGACCTGCACCCGCAACGACCCGGGGCCGGTCGCCGTCGGCGCCTCCTGGCACAACGTCTCCAAGGTGGCCGGGCTCAAGACCGAACTCACCTACACGCTGCAGCGGCTCACCCGTGACACCCTCGTCTTCGTCGGCCAGAACAAGGGAGCGACCTCGACCGACACCATCACCGTTGAATCCGATGGTGCTGGCAGCAAGCTCACGTACCGGGCCGACCTGGAGATGCACGGCGCCTCCGCGCTGCTCTCGCCGGCCATGAAGCTGATCTTCGAGAAGGTCGCCAACGATACCGAGCGCCAGCTCACCAAGGTCCTCAACGCCTTGCCCGCCGCCAGCTAGCGCCGCGGCGGACCGGGCGACGGTGAGCCCGCAGGCGGTGATCATCGGCCGCGGACAGGTCGCGCTAGCTTTTCGTGCCCAGCGGGGTGCGGGGGGTCGCTGGAGTCCGGGGGCGGACTAGTGCCCGGACGGTGAGGTCCCGGGCAGTGATGCCGGCGCGGGTGGCCGGCACCAGCAGCGCGCCCGCGATGAGGCGGCCGCGCTGGGTCGGCCGCACCTGAATGCGGTGCTCGGTTTCGTAGCGGCGGAACGCGGCCGCGTAGTCGTCAGGGGTGGCCGCGAGGGCCTGTGCGAGGGTGGCTGCCCCGGTCATGGCCAGGCTCGAGCCATTGCCGAAGAGCGACATGCAGGACGCGGCGTCGCCGAGCAGGGCGGCGCGTCCCTGGGACCAGATCGGCAGCCTGACCCGGCTGACGGAGTCGAAGTACAGGTCGTCCGCGGCGCGCAGCCGGTCGAGCAGGCTGGGCAGCTCCCAGCCGCCGCCATGGTAAGCGTCGAGCACGATCTGCTTGCAGGCCGCCGTGTCGCGGTTGTCCAGGCCCGCAACGGCAGGACTGCGGAAGATAAACGCCGCCATGGCGTTCCCGTTGACCGGGTGCACCGATACCGACCGCCCGGGCAGGTTGTACATGAGTACCGTCCCCGGATCGGCCGCCGGATATCCCAGCTGCAGTGTCGCGACATACATGCCGAGGTGGCGGATGCAGTTGCTTTCGGGTCCGAACACCATGCGGCGCACAGCCGAGTGCAGCCCGTCGGCCCCGATGACGAGGTCGAACTGGCGCTGGGCGCCGTTGGCGAACGTGACCTCCACGCCCCCCGCGTCCTGGCGCAACGCCGAAATGGAGTCGTCGAACCGGAACTCGGCCTGCTCGCGGGCGGCGTCGTACAGGACCGCGGCGAGCTTAGCCCGTGGCACCTCGAGCTCGTCGCCACTCGTACTGCCGACCGGCAGCTGGCCGGCCCGGCGGCCGGCTGCGGTGACGAAGGTCAGCCGGGACACGCTGGTCGCGGCTTCGCGCAGCCGGGGCAGCACCCCCATCCGCGTCGCCACCTTCATGGCCTCGCCGCGGACATCGACGGGGTTGCCGCTCGAGCGCTGCCCGGCCGAGCGTTCGACCACGGTTGGCGCAAACCCGTAGCGGGCGAGCCAGTAAGCCAGCGTCGGGCCTGCCACCCCCGCGCCGGAGATCAGCACTGTGTGTTGTTTCATAGCGACAATCTATCCGCACTCAGTGCAGAAATGCAATTGGTGCTGTTGCGCACTCGATGCCGTATGCTGGGAGCATGTCATCCGCTGCCAGCCTCGGCCCCACCCTGCGTGATCGCAAGCGTGACCGGACGCGCAAGGCGCTGATCAACGCGGCGATCGACCTGTTCGAGCGCCGCGGCTATGACGGCACCACCGTGGCCGACATCGCCGAGTTGGCTGACATCGGGACGCGCACCTTCTTCAGCTACTTCGCCAGCAAGGAAGAGCTGCTGTTCCCCGAGAGCGACGCCCGGGTGCAGGCGGCGGTGACGGCGATCGCGAACCGCAGGCCCGACGACCGGCCCGCCGACGTCCTGCTGCGCGCGCTCGATAATGTCGGCGCGGCGGACGGAGAGCCGGACGACATGGTGGACCGGACCGCCGTTACCCGGCTGCGGCTGATCAAGACCGCGCCCGCGGTACGCGGCCGCGCTCTGCAGATCCAGTCCGACGCCCAGCGGGAGATCGCCGGGCACCTGCACCAGGCATTCCCGGCCGAACTAGACCAGGTCAGCGCGGCCGCCCTGGTCGGCGCCTTCATCGGCGCTGTCAGCGGGGCCCTGCAAGTGCTGCTTGACGATCCGGACGCTCCCGGTGATCCCGACTACCTCCGCCGGCAACTCCGTCGGGCGACTGATGTCGCGCTGCGCCCCTGGCGTTAAGAAAAAGTGAAAACCCCTCATCGTGCGGAAACCTGGTAACCGCGATCGACAGGCGACTATTGCCGTGCGCGCCCGGCGCCGCCGGCACTGGCCATTCGCGGGCGATCAGCTCGAACCCGGCGACGGCGGACCTCGCCGCCGCCGCCGTCAAAAGGTATGCCGCACCGTCGGCCGAGGATTCATCGCTCATTGTGGCAATGACCACTGGGGTGTGACAGACTGCCGACAGCAGGCAGAATTGCGGCGCCGCGGGGGAATGGGGAGGTGCGGCGATCGATGATAAATGCCGATGAAGCGAAACGCCTCAGAACCACCAGCCACGAGGCGATGCTGGCCGGGCGTGATTCGTGGCCAGTCCGGGCCGCGGCCGGCGACCTCGTCGCGGCGGTTGGCCTGGGCAGGTATCTCTACGTCAGCCACCAGCGCACCGCCGCCCTGCACTGGTTTGAGCAGGCAGTTGCGAGCGGCGACCCCGACGGATGTTACAACCTCGGGGTGATGCGGCGGGAGGACGGGCGCACCGCGGAGGCCGAAGAACTGTTTAGCCGCGCGGCCGCGGCGGGTTTGCCCAAGGCAATGACCAACCTGGCTGGTTTGGCGTTGCAGCGCGGCGACCATGGCAGCGCAATGAAGTGGGCAGCCAAGGCCGCCCAGGCCGGCAACCTCAACGGAATGATCAATTACGGCGTTCTGCTCCTCGGTTCCGGCGACCAGGCGGACGCCAGGAAGTGGTTCGATGCGGCAATACAAGCCGGCGGGTACGGCGCGCGGCTTCGAATCGCGGATCTCGTGGCGAAGTCCGGCCTGACGCTGCCTTAGCCAAGCCTCCTGACGTTCCTTAGCCGGGCTGCCTGACATTTGTTATGTGTTTAGTGGGGGGAATTGTGGCGGGCGAAGTCCAGGATGCCGGCGCCGTGTACGAGCGGGCGCTCCAGGCCGAGAAGCAGGGCAACATCGAGCAGGCCCGCGCGGGATATGCGAGCGCCGCTGAGTCCGGCGACGCCGATCTCGCGCCGCGGGCCATGATGGCCCTGGGCATCCTGGAAAGCCAGTACGGGGATCCGGCCGCGGCACGCGGCTGGTACACCAGGGCCGTCGAGAGCGGCCATCCCGAAATGTCGCCCATGGCCATGCTGAACTTCGGGGTCCTGGAGCTTCATCAGGGCCGGCTGGAGGAAGCCCGCAGCTGGTTCGACCGGGCTCTCGCCAGCGGCCAGGCCGACGCGAAGGCGTGGGCACTGGTCAACCTGGGCGACCTGGACCGGCGGGCGGGCCGCATCGAGTCGACCCGCGCTCGGTACGCCGAGGCCGCGGCTACCGGCCATCCACAGGCAGCTAAGGCGGCCCTGCGGGGGCTCGATGACGTGAAGCAACGCGAAGTCGTGGATCAGGTCGTCGCGGCCGCGCTGCGCAGCGCGGCCGAGTTCGGCCAGTCGGGAAGCGCCGACGCCCTCGGCCGGGCCCGGGAGGCGGCCCAGCGCGCCTTGGTGACAACCGCCCCCCTGCACGCAATACCGGTGCACCGGATGAATCTGGCCGCATCGCTGCTCGGCCTGTACCGGGACGCTGATGACGAGGCTTTCTTGCGCGCGGCCGCGGCCTGCGTCGACCTCATCGAACCCGAAGCGGCCTTGCTGCCCGAGGATGCGCGGCCGCGTTACCTGGCGCTGCGCGGCGACGTGCAGCTTACGCAGTGGAGGGCGCTCTACGCGGGTTACCCGGATGCCGAGGTAAAGGCCATCGGCCTGCTGGACGACGCTATCGGCAGCTTCGAGGCGGCGATGAAGCAGATCCAGGGCATGAAAGATCCGGCGGCCGGACAACTCGTGCCCCTCTTGGTCGACGTCGTCACCAGCCTGGGCTCGGCGACGCTGGCGAAGCGCGACTGGCTGAAGGTGCTGCCCGATCTGCGGCCTTATGTCGTGCTGCTGGACGGAGTACTGCAACAGCAGCTGGGAGACCCGGCCAGCCGTGCTCAGTGCGGCTGGGTTCTCGGCCGGATTCTCTGGGATCTGTACGCGGAAGTGGGCGAGCCCGCGCTGCTGATTGACGCGGTCGCGAGGTTCAAGCAAGCGGTCGACGAGGCCCCGGCCGACGACCCGAAACGCCCGGCCTACGAGCTCAGGCACGTGGCCGTCTCGGGCTGGCTGGCCCGGGAGATCCAGGACCCGCGGGCCGCCGAAACAGCGGCGAGCCAGCTGCGCGACCTGTGGTCGCGGCACCTGGAAAGTGACACCGGGGCCGTGCTCGACAGCGCCCGGGAGTGGGCGGACCTGCAGGCGCGGCAAAAGAACTGGAGCGCCAGCGCAGACGCCTACCAGACGGCCGCCAGGGCCGCCATGATCCTGCTCGGCCGGCGCCGTTCGGCCAGCGATCGCCGGGTATTCCTCCGGCGTATCCGGGGGCTGAGCGTGCTGGCGGCGTTCGTGCTGGCCCAGGCGGGCCGTCTGGGCGAAGCCGTCGCCGCACTGGAGCGCGGGCGCGGGATCTTCTTCGCCGAGGGGCCGTTCCGTGGGGCCGAAGACGCCGGTGACGAGGCGGCCTGGGACCCGGACCGGGCGGTCCCGGCCGCGCTGGCCGGGATGAGGGCGGGCACCGCGGTGGCGTTCGTCCTCGCCACCTGGTACGGCGGAGCCGCGATCGTGCTCGCGCCCGGGCGCGAGCCGTGGCTGGTCGACCTGCCGTTGCTGACCGACGACGAGGTGGAACGGCGGCTGGCCCGCCTCTACGCCGCCTACGCGTCAGAACACGCGCCCGCGAACACGAAGGTCATCGTCGTGGGCGGCGATGGACCCGAAGAGATCCGGGCGTGGAAGCCCGAGCTGGAGGCGGTGGCCGGGTGGAGCTGGGACGCGTGCATGGGCCCGCTGACCGGCTCGCTGGGGGAGTGTGACGAACTGACGCTGATCCCGGTCGGTACGCTTCCGCTGCTGCCCCTGCACGCGGCGTGGACTGACGACGCGTCGCGCGCACCCGGCCTTACCTACGCGCTGGACCTGCTGGCGGTCTCCTACGCTCCCAACCTGCGCGCCTACCTGGCGGCCAAGGACCGGTGGACCGGGTTCGCGGACGGCCTGGCCGTTGTCATCGATGACCCGGACAGCACCGGCGGCACGCCCCTGCCCGGCACGGGACTGGAAGCCAGCGCTATCCAGGAACTGTTCGGTGACGTGCTCGTCTTGCGGGGCAAGGACGCCGGCGCCGAGGCGGTCAAGCGCGAGTTGCCGCGGGCGTCCCTGCTGCACTTCGGCTGCCACGGGATCGCCGACCTGACCAACCCGGGCAACTCCGGCCTGCTGCTCAGCGGTGACGACAGGCTCACCCTGGCCGACATCGGACAGCTGGATTTCAGCGGAGTCCGGCTCTGCGTCCTGTCGGCCTGCGAAACCGCAATGATCGGGGCAGAGCTACCGGACGAGGTCGTCAACCTGCCGACGGCGTTCGCTCAGGCTGGAGCGGCGACGGTCGTCGGGTCCCTGTGGGCGGTGCCCGACGAGCCAACCGGGTTGCTGATCGGTGAGTTCTACCGGAACCTGCAGCAGCAGGGTCTGCCGCCTGCGCAGGCCCTGCGCCAGGCGCAGCGCTGGCTGCGTGACAGCACCCGGGCGGAGCAGATCGCCGCGCTGCCGCCAGACCGGCGGCCACGGGAAGAGCTGTCTCCGGCCGCGCAACGCCTGATGGGCCGGATTCGCCCCACGCAGAGCATCAAGGACTGGGCTGCCCTCGTGGTCAGCGCCTGACCGGACCGGGAGAACGCGATGAACGAGCTATCAATGGGGGATACCGCCCGGGCGATCCGGCCCTTCCTGGCGGAACTGGCAGGCCCCGCGGCAACTGACCTCGACCTGCGGCTCGACACACTGCTGGCGGCGGAAGCCGCTGGCCGGGACGTCGATGACGAGCTGGCCGACGTGCTCAGCGTTGGCCTGCTCGCGGACTGGACAACCTACTTTTTCGAAAACGGCACGGCGCCCCCGGTCCGCGAGAGGCGGATCGCCGAGCCGGGACGCATCATCAGCTCCTTCGATCCCGACGGCGCGTCCGCCCACGATCCCGGTGCCCCGGCCACGGTTCATGTCGCTCCGGCTTACACCTTCGATGCGGTCCATCTTGATCCCTTCGATACGGTCCAGCTCGATCCCGCGTACACCTTCGATCTCGAGGTGGAGCAGCCTGCCGCGGAAGAGCCGCCCGCCGCTGAGCCTGCGTACCCGCGGCTGGACGCACCGGGCGAGGTCGCGCCCGGAAAGATATTCACCATCACCGTCGGACTTCGCCCCGACGCCGACGGAGCGGTGACGAGCACGGGACCGATGGACCTGCCGGCCGACATCGAACTACAGGTCGCGGTGGTATTCGATCCGATGGCATTCACGCTGGCGGCTCTGTCAAGCACCGAGCCTGCGACGAGCACGAAGACGCTCCAGCGGACATCGGAAGATCCGTGGCCGTCGACCGAGTTCCGGTTCGTTGCCCTGGCAGGCGAAAAGCTCCTGGCCGCACGCAGTATCGCGGTGAAATTCCTGCGCGGCAGCCAGATGGTGGGGTTCGCCTCACGCGCCTTGATTGTCCGCTCGCCCGGTGACGCCGCGTCCGGTCCCACCCCGAGTGGCCGCTCCGTGGAAACGCCCGCCATCACCCCGGATCCAGCGGCCGGACAGCTTGACCTGCGCCAGTTCGCCGGTGACGAAATCGACCTGCTGCTCCTCATCCAGCGGTCAGCGGATGTTGATGGCACTCGCCTGGTCTTTACCGCCCACAGCCGGCACCCGGAGATCGAGGACCAGGCCAAACCATTGACCTCCGAGCTCAAGGCCGAGAGCAAGGGTGGGACCACGCCGCAGCAGATCGGTCAGGAGATGCGGTTCAAGGTGGCCTCGACGAACGATGAAGAGGATCTGTTCGCGTGGCTGACCGGGATGGGGACCAGTATCTTCGGCTCGCTTCCGCCGGAGATCGGCGCCGTTGTGCGAAAGGCGACGCAGCAGGGAACCGACGCGCGTCCGGCCCGGATCCTGCTGTTCAGCGAAGAGCCGTACATCCCGTGGGAGCTCGCGGTCGATCCGGAGGTCTGGCCGTCCGCCATGGCGACCACAGCGCCGTTTCTGGGCGCGCACGCGGCCATCAGCCGGTGGTTCCTTGACACGGTCCCGCCGCCCAAGTCGCGGCCGGTCCCATGCATCGACGTACGGGAAAAGGTCCTGGTCAGCGCGCACTACGACGGAGTGGGGAAGTGGGCCGCCCTGCCGGAAGCCGAGGCGGAGGTCACGAAACTGGTCGCCGTCCTCGCCCCCGGCGTCGCGATGGTGCAACCCGGCTTGCACGACGTCCTGGAACTGCTGGACGGAACGCCCCCGGCGGATCTCATGCACTTCGCCCTGCACGGGAACTTCGATCCGGCGGGCTACCAGGGCGGTCTGGTCCTGCTCAGGACCGACGGCGGTACGACCACGGCGCAGTTCTTGCAAGAGAATCACGTCAAAGGCAAGCGGCTGCGTAAGGAACCGTTCGTCTACCTCAACGCCTGTCAGGTCGCGACCGGGAACAGTGCGACCTTCGGCAGCTACGGCGGGCTGGCGGCGGCCTTCCTCACCGCCGGCGCCAGGGGGGTGCTTGCCCCGCTGTGGAACATCCAGGACGGTACCGCTAGTGCGCTGGCGGGTGAGTTCTACCAACTGTCGGCCGGTGCGGAGCGGCTGCCCGCCGCGGAGATCCTGCGGCGATGGCGTGCGCGCTACACGCTGAAGGCCGTCCGTGACCGCGAGCCGAACGTGAACGCCACGCTTATCGCCTTCCAGCTTTTCGGTCATCCGGGACTGCGTCTGTTCCCGGAGGCCGACCCCGTTCTGGAGATGTCCCATGCCTGAGACCCTCAATCCCGATGGCACTCCGGTGCATCTGGGTGACGTCCTGCTGTCCACCCCCGGCCTGACCGGTCAGGCCGAGCTGTATTTTCCTGGCGTTCCCGGCATGCGGGGCCCGCAAGAGACGGCGCGGCAGTTCGCCGACGCCCTGGCGGCGGCGGACTTCAGCGAGCAGCTCTCGGTCGA
>Ga0302314_10011813_pt1 | contig 15188 bp, 19 predicted proteins | sample III_Palsa_N2_3_FD_200533 | JGI IMG/M metagenome (GOLD analysis project Ga0302314, IMG submission 200533) | Peat permafrost microbial communities from Stordalen Mire near Abisko, Sweden - III_Palsa_N2_3 | ecosystem: Environmental > Terrestrial > Soil > Palsa > Peat permafrost | place: Sweden...
AGTAGATAAGCGAACGCGTTCCGTGCCCATCCGGGAGTGTTCGATGAAAACCAAAGAACGGGCTACGCATGTAGATCGAAGGACGGAAGGTTGTCGGACGCGGGTTCAATTCCCGCCATCTCCACCAACAAACAAAAAGGGCGCCCTTGTGGTGCCCTTTTTGTTTGTACAGCGCCGGAAATCAAGGCCGTGCTGCCGAATTTCGGGAAATCCGGCTCATTTCAGCAAATCGTTCCCAATTCGTTTCCACTTCATGCTGACTCCGCATTGCCGGGGTGCGAGCATCAGGCTAAGGCTCTTGCGGCCGCCGTGCTAGGTACGGCCCGCGGACCCAGCCCAATCGCGCTTTTAAGGAGACCGACATGCCCGCTTCAGCCCTGCCTCGAATTCCGGGTCGCCGCACCCCGCATTCCTCCCTGCCCGGCCAGGTCCGCACCGCCGCCAGGCTGACACGGCTGCTGCCGCTGCTTCTGTGCTGTGCCGCCCTGCCGGCCCGCGCTTGGGTGGACACCGCCACGCAGGCCCTGCCCCTGGCGGACGTGCAGAAGCAGAGCGCGGCGCCGGACTCGATGCCGCTGCATGTGGCGTTGAGCCTCAAGCTACAGAATGCCTACCAGCTGCAAAGCTTTCTCGAAGGTACCCACACGGCCGGCAACCCGGCCTATGGCTCGAAGATGACACCGCAGCAGTTCACCGCGGCCTATGCCCCCTCGGCCGCGCAAGCGCAGCTGGTGGCGAATTACCTGAAATCCTACGGCTTCCAGAATGTCAGCATCGCGCCCAACCGCCTGCTGGTGACGGCGGACGGCACGGCCGCGCTGGCGCAGGCGGCCTTCAACACGCCGATCGCCCTGGTGCAGCTCGCGGCGGCCAGCGTCTACGCCAACACCAAGACTGCCCAGGTGCCGGACACTCTCGGCGACGTGGTGCTGGCGGTGCTCGGCCTGCAAAACGCCATCCACCCGGTGCTGCCCAAGCTGCAAGCGCGCTCGACCACCAGCCTGTCACTCGGCGGCGCCGGCACGGTACAGCCGCTGGATCTGAAGGACTTCCCCATCGCCTACGATGCCCAGTCCGCCCCCACCGCCGCCAACACCACCTACGCCATCTTCATGGACGGCGACGTCTCCGGCATCCTCTCCGACCTGCGCCAGAACGAAACGGCCAACGGCCTGCCGGCGGCGCCGGTGGACATCGTCTACACCGACGTCAAAGGCCCGGTGGATAGCGGCGGCGACCCGGAATGGGATCTGGACAGCCAGAGCTCGCGCGGCATCGCCGGCGCGGTGAAGACCATGATCTGGTATGCCCCGAGCACGCTCGACACCGATGCGCTGATCCTCACCGCCTTCAACCGCTGGGTCAGCGACGATCTGGCGATCAACGCCAACTCCTCCTTCGGCGACTGTGAAGTCGGCGCACGCTACAGCGGCGAGGAGAAGGCCGACGACCAGGTGTTCATGGAAGCGGCGGCCCAGGGCCAGACTTTCTTCAACGCCATCGGCGACAGCGGCGCCGGCTGCTCCATCGGCCTGCTGCCCAACGGCATCCCCGACGGCGGCCTGCCGGAGCAGGGATATCCCGCGGCCTCGCCCTATGTGATCGCCGTGGGCGGCACCACGCTCTACACCAATGCCGATTTCACCTACGCCAGGGAAATGGCCTGGGACGCCACCGGCGGCGGCATCAGCCTGACCGAGCCGCAGCCCAGCTGGCAGCACGGCGTGGTAGGCGTGCTGTCCACCGAACTGAACCGCAAGGCCTGCCCAGACATGGCAATGGACGCCGCAGCCGACAGCGGCGCCAACCTCATCGTCGCCGGTGCGGCGGCCACTTACGGCGGCACCAGCCTGGCTTCGCCGCTGGCCACCGGCACTTGGGCACGGCTGGAGTCGGCCTCCGGCAACAAGCTCGGCTTCGCCGCGCCGATCCTCTACACGCAGGAAGCCAAGGCCGTGGTCGAGGGCAGCTACGCCACCTCGATCACCGGCTTCCACGACGTGACCACGGGCTTCAACGGCCTTTACGCCGCCAAGAAGGGCTGGGACTACACCACCGGCGTCGGTACCTTCGACATCTGCGTGGCCGCCGGCCTACTGGCGCCCGCGAGCGGCAAGAATTACTGCGCCGCGCCGTAAGGCACGGCGGCAAGGAATTTTGGGGAACGTTGGCATAACCAGCGGTACGGCATTGACCGGGTGACCGGCCAATGCCCCACCCGCCACGCGGCCGGGCATCGGGGAATGTCCGGCCGCGCGGTGCGGGGCCGATGCCCCAGGCTGGCGTTGTATCGATGCGGCAGGCTGGATCGGCCGGCAGCGAGGCTGCGCTAGCGGCTGAACCGTTTCGCCGATCCAGCAATGGCGCGTATCCGCTCCACCTCACGGTCCTTCGGCGGCGCCAGCGTCACCAGGGAATGGATCAGCGTCCGCGCCGCCTCGCTCACCTGCTCGACCGCGAGGTTGAACGCCGCTTCGTTGATTCTGGACGGCGCATTGAAGCCGCTGAGCTTGCGCACGAACTGGAGCGCCGAGGCGCGGATCTCATCGTCCGTGGCCGGCGGCTCGAAATTGAACAGCGTCTTGATGTTCCTGCACATATAGATCTCCCGCATGCCCGAGGCAAGTCCCGCCCGGAGCGCGATTCAGCCGGCGCGCCGGTCCCGCATCACCCTGCCGAAGTGAACAGCCAGGGTCCCGCCCATCTGCAACGCCCCGAACGCCAATGCGATGAAGCTCCAGTTGAGGCCAAAGCTCACCGGGTAGTATGAAAGCAGGCAAGCCCCCGCCAGTAGGTTGAAAAAGCCCCACAGCACATTCGTCGGTGGCGCAGAATCTCCCACGCCGCGCGGCTTGGCGAAGGGTGTAGGAAACGGCGTCCCCTGCAACCCGCTGACGAGATGCGGAATGCAGTTGCACAGGAAAGCCCCCGCGAAGAAATTGGCGATGTAATGCATGTCGATCCCTTTTTATCCCATTTATCGAATGCCGGGCGGCTGGTGGACTGAAGCGCTTTTCGATCCGGCGCCTTAGTGTGCCACTGCACACTCATCAACGCCGATGGACGCCCGCTAGCGCGGAGTCGGGGGTGCCAGGCTCTATCCCGCCCAACCCCCGCGGCGGGCCGGCGCCAGACACGCGCCCGGACGTCCGCAACAGCCCGACCGCGGGAGCCCGGCACCAGTGTGCGGACGATTTCGTGGGAAATTCGTGAGAATTGAAGTGCGTACCGCCTGTCACGCAATGGTAAATTTTCATGAAGTTGCCCCACGCGACCTTCCGGGTCCAAAAGTCGCCGCAGTAAAATTACCGATGGCCCATGCGCCGTATCTTCGGCTGCACCGTCACCCATCGCCGTATGGGGGCAGCGCGGCCTTGATAGACTTTGCCGCACGCCGCTTCTGGATTGAACTCAAGAGGAGAACGTATCAGTGAACCGTCGCCGCCTTCCGCTTGCCCTTGTCTGCGTCCCCGTCGCCCTGTCCGGCCTGATGCTGCCGTATGCCGCCAGCGCCGACAACATCACCGGCTGGTACGCCGGCGGCAACCTGGGCTTCGACATCCCGGTGAACCAGAACCTGACCTTCGCCGGCAACGGCGTGACCAATCAATACAGCGCCGGCTTCGTCGGCGGCATCCGCGGCGGCTACTCCTTCGGTAACGGCCTGCGCCCCGAGCTGGAATTCAACTACCACCGCGCCAGCATCCAGAACGCCACCATTTATACGGACGGACTCACCGCGCCGACCGGCGCGCCCTCCGGCTCCGAATCGGCCAAGACCCTGCTGGCCGACGCCTGGTACGACTTCCGCCAGCCCGACGGCACTCTGTCCGTGATCTACCCCTACGTCGGCGCCGGCATCGGCGTGGCCGATGTCAGCATCAACAGCGAACGGTTCTCCTCCTTCCAGGGCAGCGGCGGCACCGCCAGCGGCTCTTCCACCGTCATCGCCTACCAGATCGGCTTCGGCGCCAATTACCAGATCACCCCCTACCTGGTCGCCTCCGCCGACTTCCGCTACCTGATGACCACCAACTTCGCCATCCCGGGCGAGACCTCCGGCGACAGCGACAGCAGCAGAAAACTCGTCGGCGCGTACCGCGAGCCTTCGCTGTTCGTCGGCCTGAACTACAAGTTCGGCGGCGGCGAATCCTGATAGCCGCCTCGCGGCGTTGGGCGCGGGCCAGGACATGCGGGCGGCGATCGCTGCCCGCATGTCCTGAGCCGCAGCGCAATTGACCTTTCCCAAGGCCGGCGCTAGATTGCCCCGCATGGCCCGCAGCGCAATGCATAAACAGCAGCAACAGCACCGCACACCCGCGGTGGTTGCGCGCGTTCGCTCCAAGGCCAGGACCTAGCGGTCCCAAACTTCCGAAGAACCAAGCTCGCAAACCCCGCCTCGGCGGGGTTTTTGTTGCGCTCCGCCGGGGCTTCCACCTGAAGCTCCAAGGAGACCCACCATGCCGCACTTCAGCTCAGATGCCGAGATCGACCGCATCGGCCGGGGCCTGCTCGACCGCTCCCTGCCCAAGGCCGAGTGGACCCACGCCGGCCACTTCGCCGCCGCGCTGTGGCTGCTGCGGCAGCCGCAACTCGATGCCCCGCGCGACATGCCCGGCCTGATCCGCGCCTACAACGAAGCCACCGGCACGCCCAACACCGACAGCGGCGGCTACCACGAGACCATCACCCTCGCCTCCCTGCGCGCCGCCCGCGCCTGGCTGGCGACGCGGCCCGAAACGGCGCTGCACCAAGCGCTGCGCGAACTGCTGGAATCGCCCTATGGACGCGCAGACTGGCTGCTCACTTACTGGAGCAGGCCGCTGCTGTTTTCGGTCGCCGCGCGCCGGGGGTGGGTGGAGCCGGACTTGCAGGAATTGCCGTTCTGATCGGAAGGCTTTCGTCGAGACTGACTTGCATGCGCTTGGCCAAGCCCGGCCCGCATCAACTCAAGTCGGCGCCGCGAATACGAACGGATCCAGATCGACCAGATGATCGTCAATCGAGAACCCCACTCCACTCGAGACGATGCCCCAGGTGCTGACCGCGTTCAGCGCCGCATCCTGCTCCACCGCCGCGTTGACGCGCCGCTTGAAGGCGCGATTCAAGACTTCCAGATCGGCGTAATGGGCCTTGAGGCCGGCGAGATCCCAGTCCGCCGCCTTGCCCTGCTTGTGCTGCAACAGCTGCCTCACCAGATAGGCGCCGACCCCGCGCAGCAGGGTTTCCTCCAGGCTGGCGAACGGCAGATGCGTCAGCGCCAGGCCGCGCATCCGGCCGAGGATGGGGCAGGCGCTGCTGGCCATGATCACCCCGACCAGCGAGCCCAGCGCCTCCTGCGCCTGGCACTGCCGGCTGACCACCCGCCCCGGCATGACCACTTCGACGCGGGCCTCGTCGTAGGAAATGATCTTGGCGAATGCGCTGATGGTCGGCACCAGGTCGCGCGCCGTGGGACAGTGACTATACCCGGCCGCGCTCAGCGGGCAATTCGGGCACTGGCGGAATTCCAGCCGGGTCCACTCCGGCAGCTCCGCCACCATCTGCTGCGCCGGTTCGATGCCCGCAGCCGCATTGCGCTGCACGTCCACATCAATCTGGAATTGGGTGCCGTCCGCGAAGCTGAATCGATAGCTGATATTCACCGGCATAGTCTAATCGGTCCACCCCGCAATGCCGTCGCGCCAGCGGAAGTGCCGGTTGAACCCGCGCCCCGCACTTCCCGGAAAGCAGCCATCACCATACCGAAGCAGTCTTCGCTAATGACCGGACATCAGTTCGCGCCGCTTGCCGCCAATCTTGACCACGTAGTTCAGGGGCAGACAGGTGCCGCTGGTTTCAACGCCGCGCATCCCCGCGAAGACCTGGCCGACCGCGGGCGCATCGGCGCCGAAGCTGCCGCTGACGTTGACGTCCCCATACATTGGCCCGATGGCGCTGGAAGGATGGAACACGAACAGCACCTCGCTTGCGGCGGGCGGCGCGGGCAAGACCTGGACGACCTGGAAGTACCCCTGACCATACGAATAGGTGCAGGGGCCGCCGACGACCGGCGGACGCACCGGCGTCACCGTGCGGACTTCCTCGTGCCCGGAACAGCCTGCGGCCGAAAGCAACCCGCAAAACAGGCTGGCGGCAAAGACCATCTTCAGCGAAGTTTTCATTGGTATCTCCCCCAGCGGACAATGTTGCTGTACATCAACGGCCGGCATGGATGCCAGGTCCCAGGGGCGGCAATCACCGCCGGTGCCCTGCCCATGCTCTTGATATTTCCTTGATCCTCAGACTTGCACACAGCCTGCACCAGAGCAATGGCTTTGCATAGGACGGATGAGCCCTTCGTCACAGCAGGAGCAGCGGCGAGCCTGGCGCCTGCCCGGGCACGATGGTGCACGGATGGAGTGCCGGGATTCGCTTCGTTTCATCCCGGCCCGCGCGCGGCCTGCTGGCCGAGGCCTACTCTATGCGCAGCAGCTCGATATCGAAGATCAGCGTCGCCCCCGGGGGAATACTTCCCTGCCCACGCTGGCCGTAAGCCAGGTTTGCGGGAATGATCAGCGTCCGCTTGCCGCCCTCTTTCATCCCCATCAGGCCCCGGTCCCAACCCTTGATGACGCTGCCGGCTCCCAGCATGAAGGAAAACGGCTGGCGGCCGACGGAGCTGTCGAACTGCGCACCGTGCTGGTCGGGCATGAGCGGGCTATAGACCCAGCCGGTGTACTGGACATCGACCATGGAACCGTCCTGCGCCCCAGGCCCGGTACCCACCTTCGTATCCCGCACGATGAGGTGATCCGCCTCCTCGGAAGCAGGCGCCTGGGCCGGAGCGTCCGCGGCGCTGGCCGTGTTGGACGAAGAGAAGATAAATAGCCCCAAGGCCAAGGCAAGGGAAAGGCGAGCGCGATTCATAGGTGAGGATTATGGCTGTGCTGAAGGTCAAGGCAAACGGCATTTCGAGCTTAAGGGATTTCAGGCAGCCGGGGAATTGCCTTGCCGCCGCGTGGACAGTGCGATCAGGAACCTAGGCGGCCACAGGCCGCCCTACTGTCTGCTCGAACTCCCCTCTCCCGCCTGCGGGAGAGGGGTTGGGGGAGAGGGGCTTTCGCGCGTCCGAAGGCCCTCTCCCGACCCTTCGGGCCACTCTCTCCCGCAAGCGGGAGAGGGGAAATCCCCCAAGGTAGTGCATCAGAACCCCGACCTGCCCTACCGGGCTGCGCTGGCAGCGCTCCCACCTGTGAACTTATCCGAACCAGCGGCCAAGCCAGGCCGCCAGTGCAAGCTCGGCGGCAACGGAAACCACCATCACGGCGAGACGCCGCCCCACTGAAAGTCCGCCCCTGAAGGGAATGATCCTGAACGAAACAAAAGCGATGCAGGAATAAAAAACAACAAATCCGAGAGCGGCGATCCCCATGCCCGCGACTATGGTCATGAGGCGCATGCCGTCGATGACATACCAGGGAAAAGAGCTGGGCTCCCAGGGATTGCCGGCCAGCGAATAAGAGGTGAAGTCCCTGTATACCAGGACGCCGATGGCCGACATGGTAAAAACGCTGGCCACGATGAGCACGGCCACGCCGATGTAGGTGGCGATAAAGATCCGCCGGGCCACGACGAACCAGGAAGGCAGAGGCGGGGGTACGTTTTCCATGAAACCCTTTTGTAAAGCCCGGAGTGTCGACTCGTAAGCGATCAGGGCAATAACGTCTGGATCGGCACGGCGATATTCAAACCGTGGCGACCCCTGCCATGAACCTAATGTACTTAGCAGTACTTGGCAATCGACCCGAGCAATCGGCTCGCCGAAACGGCCCCACTGCCGGGAGATCGAAAAGCCATGATCCGCCCCACCCGACGCCCTTTGTTCACTGCGGCGCGTTCTCCACACCGGCCCGCTCCTTGCGCAAGCGCTCCTCCAGTATTTGCCGGGCGTCGTCGGCGTAGCTGCGGCAGGAATTGCTGTCGATGAACGGATCTGGGGTCTGACCCTTGCCGCGCGCTTCCACCTTCTCCCACATACCGCTGACATCCGGGTGCACGCTGATCAGGATGTCGCACGGCAGTCCGGCCATGGTGTCGATGGACTTGCGGAAGCGCTCCGAGACGTCCGGATGCGTGGCGTCGCCCAGGTAACGAAAGCCCGGCGCCGCGAGAGCGTTGAGGCTGTCGCCGTACACCACGTTCAGGCAGCGCTGGCCCTCGCAGGACCGCCAGGTCCAGCTGGTGCCGCCCGGCGTATGCCCCGGCGTGAAGCGCGCGGTGATTACCACATCGCCCAGGATCAGCGTCTGGCCGTCGCGCACTTCACGCACCCGCCGCACCGCAGGAAAGCCGGACTTGTCCCAGCCGAGCTGCGGATCGTCCGGGGCGTAGCGTCCGTGCCGCAGCGCCTGCGCCCCGGAGTGGCTGGCGTAGACCTGGGCACCGCTGGCCTGCTGCAGCGCGGCGATGCCGCCGGCATGGTCGGGGTGCGTATGGGAATTCAGGATCATCCGCACATCCTCCACGCGAAAGCCCAGCGCGCGGATGTTCGCCTCGATCAGCGGCGCGGACTGCGGCAGGTCGCCATCCAGCAGCACCAGCCCCTGCGACGACACCACCAGCACCGAGGCCAGGCCCTGCACGCCCACGTAATAGCTATTGCCGTAAATGCGGAACGGCGTCACCGGCTTGTTCCACTCCGCGCACCTCTCGCAATCGAAATCGCCGGATTGACCCGGCGGCGGGCTCACGCCGGCGGACACGGGCCGGATGAAACAAAGCACGGCAAGCAAGGGAAGGAATCGCAGCAGACGCATGATGAACTCCGGAGCGGGCATCGCCCCACGATAAGGGCCGTGCGTGGCGTTGGCGTGCAGCGGTTGTGCAAAGCCGGTGCAAGGCCCGGCCCCTGGTTGGTGTAGGGGGGGCGGGGGGCGCCCGCACCCCAGCCCCCCCCCCTGTGGCCGCCGGAACCGCTGCCGCACGACCTCGGCGGCCACAGGCCGCCCTACACTCGCCAGCCCCTCGATACACCGCGCTGCGCGCGGCACTCGGGGCGAACGGAGTTTTCCATGAATTTCCGGCTCACCACACTAGATAACCCAACTGACCGGATAATGGACGATGGGAACAAACGTGACGCCCACCGCCTCGGCAGCCTTGCGGGCGTCCACGATCATTTCCTTCAGGCGGCTCATCTGCCGCGCGTGCTCGTCTGTGTCCCATATGCTGACGTGAACGATCGAGCCGGTTGGAGATACCGCGGCGTAGTAGTCAACCAGGCCAGGCAACTGGCGAATGGCCGGAATCAGATATTGGCCGGTCTCCCGGGTCATGCGCTCCACTTCCTCGAAGCGCGCGGGATCGAACTCCGCTCTCGAAATGCGGACAACAGCGGTGGATGCAAGTGTCGTTTTGCTCATCGAACAGGGCTCCTCTACGGTGCGGGCGGGTTCTGCATCAGACGAGACGGCCAGCCGATGCGCACCAGCATACCGTCCGGTCCACATATTCCAACTTCATACAGACCCCATTCGCGATGGCGCAGTACGCCGCCGGGACGGATGATGAGATCGTCGACCCGCGCGGCGATGGCGTCCACTTGGGGCGTGCGGATGAAGACGCCGAAGGGATTGTTCTCCTCCGGCACGCGCCAGGGTCCCTCCCCCGCCTGGGTCAGGTGCACTTCGCAGTCCCAGCCCGTCATGATGATGTAGTTGGCGTCCCCGCCCGTCCGCGAGAAGCCCAGGCGCTCCCAGAAGGGGACCGCCGCGGCGAGATCATTGGACGGAACGATGGCGAAGGCGCCGACGGTGGCGGGTATGGGCATGTGTCTACTCTTGTAGAAAAACCGGAGCAGCAAGTGCAGGGATTTTGAGGAAACATCGAGTAAGGCGCAATAAGCGCTGCGTTTATTGCGCCCTCACTCGCTGAACCGTGACCGCCATCACAAGCGTACCCCGGATTACGTCCGATCCCCCCGATCTGAGGGCTGTGTGATAGCAGCCCGCGAACCCAGGATGGCTTCCAGTTTCAGAGCTTGCTCTGGTTACGTTTCAGTTGGGAAGCGCGCGATGCCATAGACGCGATAGCTACATCCTCGAATCCACAGGTTCACAATTTAAGGAAATCGCAGACATGAAAACTTTCAAACACGCGCGCGTCGCCAATCAACCGACGCTTTTCTCCTCCACACAGCCGTCGCAAAACAGCAGCGCATCCTTTTGCAGTTCCATCAAACGCATCCTCATTGCCGCCGGCCTAGCCGCCGCGGTCGCGGCGCCCGCCTGGTCGGCGGATCTGCCGGACGCGGTTGCGCGGCAGAGCGCCGGGACAAAGCTTTTGCCGGAGGCGGCGGCCCGCGCCCAGTGGAAGACCACCATGAAGCGCAACGAAACGCCCGGGGAAGGCTGCTTTCATGCCGCGTATCCCAGCACTTCCTGGGAGAAGGTGGAATGCAAGCCGCTTGAAGCGCGCGCGCATACCGAGCATCGGCACCGCACGGCCGATGAGGCGGAAATCGTGGGCAACGGCAACGACTATGTCGCCTTCGCCAAAAAAGGCTTGATCACTTCGGCAGCGGGCATCGTATCCATCGTCAAGGACGTGACCTCGGAAAAAAGTGTCGGCGTCGCTGCATTTGGCGGCGGCGGCATTCTCGGCGAGAACGAATACAGCTTGCAGCTCAACACCAATGACCTGGAAACCACCGCCGCATGCGCCGGTCACAGCGGCTGCCGTGTCTGGCAGCAATTCGTTTACGCCACGGATTACTTTATTTCGCCAAGCCACACCGCGGGCTTGTTCATGCAATATTGGCTCCTGGACTGGGGCTCCTCCAATTGCCCGTCCGGATGGAACAAGTATGGAAGCGATTGCTGGAGGAACAGCGGCTTCGCCGAGGTGCCCGATTTCGGCATCACGGAAGTCGGCGATCTGGAGCTCTCGGCCAGCGCGACGGCGGGCGGCAAGGATACGATCATGCTGTTCGGGCCTTCGGACACCTATTCCGTGACCGGCAATGACAACGTGCTCGATATTTCCTCGGTCTGGAACAAGGCGGAGTTCAATGTCGTCGGCGACGCGGGCGGCTCGGAAGCCGTTTTCAACAAAGGCGCCGAGACCAGAGTGACTATTGGAGTGGCCGATAAATCCACCGCCACGGTGTCCTGTCTCGCCAATGCAGGGACCACGGGCGAGACCAATAATCTGAACCTGGGCAGCTGCTCGACGTGGACGATCGACGGGATCGGCGGCATCCAGTTCACGGAATCGAACTGAAGCATCCGGCGTCATCCAGGGCAACTCAAGAAAACCAAAGGGGCCAGGTTCGATGATCCGGAAGATATTCGAGCCCGGCCCCTTCAATCTCTATACGGAAGCATCCATATGCCCCGGGGCAATTTGACCGCGGCGCTGACCGGCCAGCTTGAACATCTGGTAAGCCGTACCGATCAGGAACAGGACGAATAGTCCGGCCAGCGCGGATTTCACGATGGGCGAATCGATGCCGGAAGCGAGCGGATGGCCGACCGGCAAACGGGTCAAAGTTTCATTGGTGCCGGGCACCAGCAGCAGCATGAAACTGAACGACATGGCCAACGTCTGCAGGTACGGGGCCGCGCGCCCGAGAATGGCGATGCGCGGCGCGAACGTGCCTGCCAGCATGACGAACAGCGCCATCAAACCAAGCGCGTGGCCGGCATTGAAGTGCCCGGTACTCGACAGTCCAAACGAGGTCAGGATGGAGGCCAGCATGCCGCCCCAGTAGACCTTGCCGATACCACTGGCCGGATCAATGCGGCCGTGGCGGACGAAGGCAATGACGCCGGCCGCCACCGGAATCAAGCTGAGCACGGTATGAAAAGCGCCAAGGGTGGAAATTGGATGGGCCATGATGGAACTCCTGAAAATAGTGCTATTGGGAAGGAAGACAAAGAACCGGGATCGCAACTGCTCAAGAATCAAAAAACTCCACTCAATCTACTAGTTGATAGATATGACAGGTAAATAAAAGGCTGCGTCTACAGGCAGCCCGGCGAGCGTTATTTTTCCGCCAAAACCCAAGCTGTATGGACTACTTCGCGCGCATGCGCGCCTTCTTCACGGTGTGCGCTGGAGCGGCCGCCTTGAGGCGACCGATGGCGTCGCCCACCACGTCGGCGAATGCCGTCGCATCGCCGGATACGCGCGCGGCCAGCATGGCGCCATACACCACCGCCAACAATGACTTGGCTTCCAATGCCAGGCTGCGCGGCAGGCGCAACGCGCCCTGGTGCACGCCATCATCGAGCGTGCTGGCCAGCCAGGCCTCCAAATCGCGGAAAAAGGCTTGCACCTCGACTTTGACCAGATCCGGCAGGGTCAGCATTTCCGCCGCCAACAGAGCGCACATGCACAGAGGCGCGGTATTGGTGCGGATGCAGTTTTCCCAATAACCGGCGTAGGCTTCGAGACGCGCCGGCGCGTCCGGGATCTGGCTGGACAACTGCCGCAGATTGGCCATGACGCTGTCGCGGTAGCGCCGCACCACTTGCTCCGACAGCACGGCCTTGCTGGGGTAATGGAAGTGAATAGTGGCCTTGCTGACTTTGACCACCTCGGCGATATCCGCGTAACTGAAAGCGTTATAGCCGCGCTCGGTCATCAGATCCTGGGCGCGGTCGAGTATGCGTTGTGCGGTATCGGTACTCATGGGAGGCACTCTACCAACTAGTAGATTAATTGGCAAGTGCGTAGTACGTAAGGCGCAATAAGCGAAGCGCATTGCACCCTACGCTCGCTGGCCCCTTTAACCCCGCCTTTAATCTCTCAAGGGCAACGGTAAATCACGGCGGCCAAAATGGTGCCCAAATTTTCCCTTGTTACGAAGATCGTGTTACCACCTAGGCCAATGGCGAAGTTACGAAGATCATCGGGAACATTTTGACCGGGCGGGGCGTTTCCAACCGCGGTGCAGGCTGCAACATCCGCCGCATTTCGGGAAATCTTCACCTGGGCCGCGCCAGGGGCCAGAGTCACCGTATTGCAGCCGGCAGCGAGCGCAACCATGATGAGGCTGGATGGGAGTAGCGTTCTCATGGAATCTTTCCTGGGAGCGGCGACGCAGCAGCGTCTTCAGTCGCCGTTATCGAACCGGAAGCAAGTCATGCCCACGTTCTCGCCGAAGCCGCGATCGATGCAATGATAGGCGTAGCCGTTGTAGTGGTACGCGTACCAACCGGGATTTTCGACATTGCGTTCTTTGGAAGGCGGCATCTTCGTATTCACCGTGAACAACCGCGCGGATTTGCCAGAGATGCTGACGGTATCTCCGCGCACGATCTGGACGTCGCCGTCACGGACAGCGCCGACACCTTCACCCCGGCCGCTACCACGCTCACCGCCACCATGCTCACCGCCGAAATGGCCGCCACCGCCACCGCTGGCATGACCACCTCCACCACCACCGCCGCCGGCGTGACCACCACCTCCGCCACCTCCGCCACCGCCGCCGCCCGCACCGATGGCAACCGCCGAAAAGCTCCAGCACACCAAGCACAGTATCGTCATCGACACCAGTAACTTGCGCATCTGAACCTCCTTCAGCCGGGCTCGGCTGCCGCGCGATAGCCCATGCCGTCGGCTGTCTGCAAACTATACCTCCGCCGCAAGCGAGGCATTGCTGAAAGATTAATTCACGTTAATCTTCAGAGCATCCCCGCGCTGCCGGCCGAATCGCCGCGGCCGATGCTGAAACGCAGCCACCCGGACTCGAACCACACCCACAAGCTCATGTAGGGCGGGTCGTGACCCGCCTTCCGCGAAAGCTGCTCGGTAAACGGCGGGGCTCGACCCGCCCTACGCGGACAGTGCGGGCATGAGCAAACAGATCCAGCCCCGGCTATAGATCAGGGTTTCCTCAAGGCGCCGGCTTGAGTTGCTCCGCGAGGAATTGCAGCGTTCGATCGAGAGCCGCGCGGGTGGGCTCGCCAACGGCGTCGATCAGATGCGTGGTGAGCACGCTATGTGCCGGCTTCATGGCCAGCGGATTGGCGTGTGCGGGGTCCAGCTCGATACCTTCAAAAGCATCGCCGAATTCCTCGCGCAGACGCTTGAAGCGCTCCGGCGGGCACATCGGATCGCCATGGAAGCGCAGGCCGAGAATGCGCGCGCCCTGCTTCTCGATTTTCTCGTGCGCGGCGGCGATCTCGGCGGGCGAAGCATGCAGTGCCGCGCGCATGCCAGGGGTGAGGCCGGCCGGGAGTGCCGGCTGCGACAGTACCGGAGCCAGCACCGGGGCATCCAGCATCATGCTCAGGGCGAAGTTGCCGGTCAGGCACATGCCGATCGCACCGACGCCCGGGCCGCCGCACTGCGCATGCGCGTCGCGCGCCAGGGCGCGCAGCCAGTCGACAATCGGGCTCGACTCGTTCGCCGCAAGCATGCGGAACTCCCGGCTGATACAGATCCGCGCGATGCTGGCGACCACCCTGCCCCGTGTCAGCGGGCGCATCGGCGTACCGATCAGTTGCGGCATGAAGACGGAAAAGCCGGCATCCGCAACCCACCGCGCGAACCGCGCAACCTGCGGCGTAATACCGGGCACTTCCGTCATGATGATCACGGCCGGCCCGCTGCCGGCGCGGAACACCTCCCGCTCGACCTTGTCGTGACTGAACGTGACGGTTTCGAAGCCGGGGACTTTCATGGGCCGCTCGAACAAGTGGGGCGCATCCGGCGATCAGCTTCCGCGACCGGGCGCGGTCATGTCAATCGTTCGGCTTGCATCGAATGGTCCGCTCGGCCGTGCGTTATCGCCGAGCAAGCACGGATGAAACATGGTGGAATCCGGCGTTTTAGCAAGTAGGCGCGCAATAAGCGCAGCTCATTGCACCCTGCGTTCTTTAGGCAGCCTTCTTGAAATGCATTTCCACGCGCAGCCCCGCCGCAGAAGCCAGGTTGACCAGGGCATCGATGGCGAACAGATCGATTTTGCCGCGCATCAAATCGGAAACCCGCGGCTGGGTCACACCCAGAAGCTTCGAGGCCTGCGCCTGACTCAGCGCTTTTTTCTCGATGTGAGCCTTGAGCTCCATCATCAGCACCGAGCGCAGCCGCATGTTCTCCGCCTCGGCCGGGGTGTCCTCGATGGCGTCCCAAACACTGGAAAAGCGCTGCTTGCTCATTTGCCCATCTCCTGCATCAATTCTTTGTAGCGACTGGTT
>Ga0302314_10011815_pt1 | contig 15186 bp, 13 predicted proteins | sample III_Palsa_N2_3_FD_200533 | JGI IMG/M metagenome (GOLD analysis project Ga0302314, IMG submission 200533) | Peat permafrost microbial communities from Stordalen Mire near Abisko, Sweden - III_Palsa_N2_3 | ecosystem: Environmental > Terrestrial > Soil > Palsa > Peat permafrost | place: Sweden...
TCTGGCTCCCTTGGGACGACTGGGTGACGAGGGAGGCCGAAACCGACCACAGCGCAACCCCACCACCCACCCCACGCAACATCCCCGACCAGGCCCTTTCCCCTCGGAGCCCGGCCCGCCGGAGGCCTGCGGTTCGTAGTAAACCGTCAGCGACCCACCTATGCCAGGATGGTGATGTGACAGACCCACTACCAGCTACCTACGGATACGACCTCAGCACTGACCTGCGCTACAAGTTGCGCGGCGAGCCCCCAGTAGAAGCCTTGCACTGGGTCGAATCCGAGCTGGGCGCGCGCGTAGTAGGCAACCGACCACTCGACGGCGGAACGAGTTCAGCAGTTCATCTGCTTTCACTCGAAGACACCACGGGAAAGCAGTTCCAGGTCGTGCTGCGACGCTACGTGCTGGACTGGGTCGAAAACGAACCCTGGGCCCCTAGCAACGAGGCAACGATCCTGCGCCTCCTGACAAACTCACCGACGATTCCGGCGCCCCTCCTGCTCGCTGCCGATCCGGATGGCAGCGTCACGGGTACCCCGACCATCGTGATGTCGGTGCTGCCCGGCCAGGTCGTCTGGGCACCGTCCGACACAGAATCCTGGCTGCGCAGCCTCGCCGAGCTACTTCCCGCGATTCACGGTTTGCCCATCTCACACTCACCTGAGCTGGGCGACTGGGAACCGTTCGCGCCCGAGCCCGACCTGGTACCGCCTTCATGGACAAGGCACACGCGCGCGTGGGAACAAGCACTGGACGCCTACGAAGGCGCGCGGCCATCGAGCGAGCGGGTGTTTCTCCACCGCGACTTCCATCCGGGCAACGTCCTGTGGACCGGTGCCGATATCACCGGAGTCGTCGACTGGGTGTCCTCCTGCGCTGGGCCTCCCGAAGAAGACGTCGCGCACTGCCGCGTCAATATCGCGCAGCGCCACGGCCAGGCACAGGCGGATCGCTTCCTCGCGCTCTGGCAGGAGATCACCGGACGCCGCGAATATCACCCTTACTGGGACCTCGTCACAACCATCTCCATGGTGGGGCCAGAGCCAGACGCAGCACTCGACGAGTTTGTTGTGGCCGCAGCAGCTAGACTTCGCTAAGCGTTTCAGGAAAGCTGACCCGGCGAGGCGAGGAACAGTGTCGCTCGGCCAGTGACACGCACCGGAGAATCCTCAGCGGCGAGAAAACACGAGGCGCCCGAAGCAAGCGCCAGCACCTCATCATCATCATCGCCCTGCCGCACCTCGGCTTCGCCGCCAACGCACAAGATGATCCGCGGCTCGCCGTCACCGGGCACGGCCACCGGTTCGCCATCAACCGTCAGCCGACGCAGCCGGAACTCGGGCACCGGAGTGTCATAGACCTCAACGCCAGGACTCTCCTGACGCGCAGCCAGCACCGGCACAGTCACCGCCGGGTCCAAGACGCGCAGCAACTCAGGAATGTCGATGTGCTTAGGAGTCAGGCCAGCACGGATCACGTTGTCGGAGTTGGCGAGCAGCTCGATGCCGGTGCCATGGATGTATGCGTGCACTCCCCCGGCGCCCATGAACAGGGCCTGGCCTGGTTCGAGGACGAGGTGGTTGAGCAGAAGCGAGCAGACCAGTCCGATGTCGCCAGGATGGTCGGCCGAAATCCGCCGGACAGCGTCGTACGCGCGAGCGAACTCGCCGGGCTTGACGGCGGCCCAGGTTGCCGCAGCCACCACCTGTGCGACCAACTCGGCGCGGTCGGCCACCGGCCAGCTGAGCAGCGTGGCCAGCGCGTGGGCCACGGTTTCCGGCCGGGGATCAGCCGCGAGCTCTGCGGCGATAGGGGCCAGGGCCGGGACCCCGAGTCCGTCCAACGCCCGCCCGGCCTCAGCCGCCGGTCGCAGTCCGGCTAGTGCCTCGAAACGAGTAAGCGCGCAGAGGATCTCGGGCTTGGGCCAATCGTCGACGTACACCCGTTCGGCCGCGCCGCGCGGCACCCCGCGGGCCTCCTCGGCGGCGAAGCCGGCCTGAGCCTGGGCCCGGGTGGGATGCAGCTGGATCGACAGCGCCTTCTGCGCGGCCAGGACCTTGAGCAGGAACGGTAGCCGCGTGCCGAAGTGCTTGAGCGAAGCGGCGCCCAGTTGCGCGTTAGGTTCGGCCGCGATCAGCTCCGTCAGTGGCAGCCGTCCCTCGGGTGTGTCCACCGCGGACGGCGCCGCCGGGTGCGCTCCCATCCACAACTCGGCCTGGGGCGTGCCGACAGGGTTGGTCTGGCCGGTCAGCTCGGCGATGGCCGTCGTCGAACCCCAGGGGTATGGCTGGATCTGATTGTGGAGCAGACGCACTGCGCTTCGTTCTTTCTCCTCGGTCGCGCTCGCTCAGCGCACCAATGGATCAATGGCTGCGCACACGAACAGTAGCGCCAAATAGGTGTTGGAGAAGTGGAACATCCGCATCGGCTTGAGCGCCACGCCCTCGACGCCCCTGCGCGCGGCGTTGTGGATCCGGTGGGCCTCGATCAGGAAGCCGACACCGAGTACGGCTGCGCCGATCGGGTAGACCGCGCCGGTGTGCGCGATCGGCCACAGCAGCAGCGAGCACGCGACGGTGGCCCACGTGTACAGCATCATCTGCCAGGTGACGTGGCGTTCGGTGGCCACGCACGGCAGCATCGGGACCTTCGCCAGCGCGTAGTCCTCCTTGTAGCGCAGTGCCAGTGCCCAGAAGTGCGGCGGCGTCCACAGGAAGACCACCATGAACAGCACCACCGGGGCCCAGGTCAGGTGGTCAGTCACCGCGGTCCAGCCGATCAGGGTCGGGAAGCAGCCGGCCGCGCCGCCCCACACGATGTTCTGCGAGGTGCGCCGCTTGAGGATCATCGAGTACACGACGACGTAGAACACGTTCGCCGCGAGTGCCAGCAGCGAGGAGAGCCAGTTGACCAGCAGGCCGAACCACAGGGTCGAGATGACGCCGAGTGCGAGGCCGAAGACGATCGTCTGGGTCGAGGTGACCGTGTTGCGCGGCAGCGGGCGGCGGCGGGTGCGGCGCATCTCCGCGTCGATGTCGCGGTCCACCCAGCAGTTGAGCGCGTTGGCGCTGCCGGCCGAGAGGTAGCCGCCGACGGTCACCGCCGCGACCAGGCCGAGCTTCGGGACGCCGTGGGCGGCTAGGAACATCACCGGGATGGTGGTGACGATCAGGAGCTCGATAATGCGCGGCTTGGTCAGGGCGACATACGCGCGCAGGGTGTCCATCAGCCCACCGGCGGCCGGTCCGTCAGCGGCGGGCGCCTGCGCGGCGCCCGGAAGGTCCACGACCGGGACGGCGTGGGTGTCCGCGGCGGCGGCAAAGCCCTCAGGACTGACAACCGTTGAGTTGGCGACCAGGGGCGGCGATTCGAGTGCGGTCACCGGCTACACCTTCTACTACTGCTTTGTTGCTGTGGATGAAACAACCGAAACTCTAGCCCCCTGGTTCCGGGCCCCGGCAGCCGGGTCCATCCGAAACGCCGCAACTCGGAAACGGCCGAACCATTCGCCTCGTCAGGCCGCCCGGCCAGGCCGCCAGCGCGGGCGCCCCGAGTGCGATCAGGGGTAGGGTTGGCTTGACCTTATAGATTCGTCCCACCTCAGTTGCGCAGGGCCCCTTCCAGGCTGGCAGCGTCGCCGCCGGCAGGGCAAAAAGAAACCCTCGCGACGACGGCCTGTACCCAGAAAGGAAGCGCGCGTGAGCTCGCCTACTTCGTTCAGTTGGACCGAAGAAGACCGTAAGACCGTCGACACTGTCCGGGTCCTGGCGATGGACGCGGTGCAGAAGGTCGGCAACGGCCACCCCGGTACTGCGATGTCCCTGGCCCCCGCGGCTACCCTGCTGTTCCAGAAGCACCTTCGGCACGACCCGGCGGACGCGCAGTGGGTCGGCCGGGACCGGTTCGTGCTCTCCCCCGGGCACTCGAGCCTGACCCTTTACATCCAGCTCTACCTCTCCGGCTACGGCCTGACCCTGGACGACCTCAAGGCCTTCCGCACCTGGGGCTCGCTGACCCCGGGCCACCCGGAGCACGGCCACACCGTGGGCGTGGAGACCACCACCGGGCCGCTCGGCCAGGGCCTGTCCAACGCGGTCGGGATGGCGATGGCCGCCCGCTTCGAGCGCGGCCTGTTCGACCCGGATGCCGCCCCCGGCACCTCACCGTTCGACCACAAGATCTATGTCATCGCCTCCGACGGCGACCTGGAGGAGGGCGTCACCGGCGAGGCCTCCTCGATCGCCGGCACCCAGAAGCTGGGGAACATGGTCGTCATCTACGACGACAACCACATCTCCATCGAGGGCGACACCAAGGTCGCCTTCACCGAAGACGTGATCAAGCGCTACGAGGCCTACGGCTGGCACACCCAGGTGGTCGAGTTCACCACCCCGGACGGCTACGTCGAGGACGTCGAGGCGCTGCACAAGGCGATCGTCGCGGCCGAGCAGGAGACCAGCCGCCCGTCGATCATCCGGCTGCGCACCATCATCGGCTGGCCGGCGCCCAAGAAACAGAACACCGGCGAGGCGCACGGCTCGGCCCTCGGCGCGGAGGAAGTGGCCGCGACCAAGGTGATCCTCGGCTTCGACCCGGACAAGACCTTCGAGATCTCCGACGAGACCCTGGCCCACGCCCGCAAGGTCGGGGACCGCGCCAAGACCGCCCGGGCCGAGTGGACCGTCGGCTTCGACGCGTGGCGCGCGGCCAACCCGGACCGCGCGGCCGAGTTCGACCGGATCCGCGCGCGCGAGCTGCCCGCGGGCTGGGACGCCAAGCTCCCGGTCTTCCCGGCCGGCAAGGCCGTCGCCACCCGCAAGGCCTCCGAGGCCGCCATCCAGGCGGTCGCCGAGCAGCTGCCCGAGTACTGGGGCGGCAGCGCGGACCTGGCCGGCTCGACCAACACCACCATCAAGGGCGGCAAGTCCTTCCTGCCCTACGACGAGGCCGACGGCCCCTGGGGCGGTTCCTCGCCGTACGGCCGGATCCTGCACTTCGGCATCCGCGAGCACGCGATGGGCTCGATCCTCAACGGCATCGCGCTGCACGGCAACACCCGGCCCTTCGGCGCCACCTTCCTGGTGTTCTCCGACTACATGCGCGCCGCGGTGCGCCTGGCCGCGCTGGTCCACATCCCGGTCACCTACGTGTGGACGCACGACTCGATCGGCGTCGGCGAGGACGGCCCGACCCACCAGCCGGTCGAGCACTACGCCGCGCTGCGGGCGATCCCGCACTTCAACTTCGTCCGCCCCGCCGACGCCAACGAGACCGTCGGCGCCTGGAAGGCGGCCATCGAGCAGGACGGCCCGGTCGGCCTCGCGCTGACCCGGCAGGACGTGCCGGTGTTCGACCACGAGGCGCTCGGCTCGGCCCTGTCCGCGCACGAGGGCGTCAAGCGCGGCGGCTACGTGCTGGCCGAGGCCACCGGCGGCAAGCCCGCGGTGATCCTGATCGGCACCGGCTCCGAGGTGCAGCTGGCCGTCGACGCGCGGGAGCGGCTGCAGGCCGCGGGCGTGCCGACCCGGGTGGTCTCGATGCCCTGCACCGAGTGGTTCGAGGCCCAGGACGCCGCCTACCGCGAGTCTGTGCTGCCCTCGGACATCAAGGCCCGGGTCGCGGTGGAGGCCGGTATCGCCCAGTCCTGGTACAAGTACGTCGGCGACGCCGGCCGGATCATCTCGCTGGAGCACTACGGCGCCTCGGCCGACGCCAAGACGCTGTACCGGGAATTCGGCATCACCACCGAGGCGGTCGAGGCCGCGGCCCACGCCTCGCTCGTGGACGCCGCGCAAGTCGCAGAAGCCAAGGCCTAGAGAAGACCGCAAGGGGAATGGGAATAATCATGAGCGAGCGTCTAGCGAAACTGTCCGCGGCCGGTGTCTCCATCTGGCTGGACGACCTGAGCCGGGAGCGGATCAACAGCGGCGGCCTGGCCGCGCTGGTGGCGGAGAAGAACGTGGTGGGCGTGACCACCAACCCGACCATCTTCCAGAAGGCCATCTCCGGCTCCGCCGTGTACAACGACCAGGTCGCGGACCTGGCCGTGCGCAAGGTGACCGTGGACGAGGCCATCCGGATGATCACCACCCGGGACGTGCGGGCCGCCTCCGAGATCCTGCGCCCGGTCTACGACCGCACCGAGGGCCAGGACGGCCGGGTCTCGATCGAGGTCGACCCGCGCCTGGCGCACGAGACCGCGCCGACCATCGCCGAGGCCAAGCAGCTGTGGTGGCTGGTGGACCGGCCGAACATCCTGATCAAGATCCCGGCGACCCTCGAAGGCCTGCCCGCGATCACCGCCGTGCTGGCCGAGGGCATCAGCGTCAACGTCACGCTGATCTTCTCGCTGGAGCGCTACCGCGCGGTGATGGATGCCTTCATCACCGGCCTGGAGCAGGCGAAGGCCAACGGCCACGACTTGTCGACCATCGCCTCGGTGGCCTCCTTCTTCGTCTCCCGCGTGGACACCGAGATCGACAAGCGCCTGAAGAAGCTCGGCAGCCCCGAGGCCGCCGCGCTGCTCGGCAAGGCCGCCGTGGCCAACGCCCGGCTGGCCTTCCAGGCGTTCGAAGAGGTCCTGGCCGGCGAGCGCTGGCAGGCCCTGGCCGCGGCCGGCGCCAAGCCGCAGCGGCCGCTGTGGGCCTCGACCGGCGTGAAGGACCCGGCGTACAAGGACACCCTGTACGTCGACGACCTGATCGTCGCGGGCACCGTCAACACCATGCCCGAGGCCACCCTGGACGCCGAGGCCGACCACGGCGACCCGGCCGGCGACGCGGTCCGCGGCCACTACGCCGCCGCGGCGAAGGTCATCGCCGACCTCGAGGCCATCGGCATCTCCTACGACGAGGTTGTGCAGCTGCTCGAGGACGAGGGCGTGGACAAGTTCGAGGCCTCCTGGACCGAGCTGCTCGGTGCCGTCTCGGCCGAACTGACGAAGGAACAGGCCGAATGAGCGGGTACTCCGCGAAGGCCAAGCAAGACGACGACGACGACCGCTTCACCGCCTCGATCACGCACCAGATGCTGGACGCGATCGAGCACGAGGGAAGCGACGTCGCCAACCCGCTGCGGGACCCGCAGGACCGGCGGCTGCCCCGGATCGCCGGCCCCTGCGGCCTGGTGATCTTCGGGGTGACCGGGGACCTGTCCCGCAAGAAGCTGATGCCGGCCATCTACGACCTGGCCAACCGGGGTCTGCTGCCCCCGGGCTTCGCCCTGGTCGGCTTCGCCCGGCGGGACTGGGAGGACCAGGACTTCGCCCAGGTCGTCTACGAGTCGGTCAAGGAGCACGCGCGCACCCCGTTCCGCGACGAGGTCTGGAAGCAGCTGGCCGAGGGCTTCCGTTTCGTCTCCGGCGAGTTCGGCGACCCGGCCGCGTTCGAGCAGCTCAAGAACACCATCGACGAGCTCGACCGGCTCCGCGGCACCAACGGCAACCACGCCTTCTACCTCTCCGTCCCGCCGAAGTTCTTCCCCGGCGTGGTGCAGCAGCTGAAAGAGTCGGGCCTGTCCGACGGCGGCCCCGACGCCTGGCGCCGGGTGGTGATCGAGAAGCCCTTCGGGCATGATCTGGCCAGTGCCAAGGAGCTCAACGAGGTCGTCGGCAACGTCTTCCCGCCCAAGTCGGTCTTCCGGATCGACCACTACCTGGGCAAGGAGACGGTGCAGAACATCCTGGCGCTGCGCTTCGCCAACGAGATGTTCGAGCCGATCTGGAACCGCAACTACGTCGACCATGTCCAGATCACGATGGCCGAGGACATCGGCATCGGCGGCCGGGCCGGGTACTACGACGGCATCGGCGCGGCCCGGGACGTCATCCAGAACCACCTGCTGCAGCTGATGGCGCTGACCGCGATGGAGGAGCCCGGCTCCTTCGACGCGGACTCGATCTTCACCGAGAAGGTCAAGGTCCTCTCCGCGGTGCAGCTGCCGGAGAACCTGGCCGCGCACACCGTGCACGGCCAGTACACGGCCGGCTGGCAGGGCGGCGAGAAGGTGATCGGCTTCCTGGAGGAGGACGGCATCGCGCCGGCGTCCAACACCGACACCTACGCGGCGATCAAGCTGGAGGTCGACACCCGGCGCTGGGCCGGCGTGCCGTTCTACCTGCGCACCGGCAAGCGGCTGGGCCGGCGGGTGACCGAGATCGCGGTGGTCTTCCAGCGCGCCCCGCACCTGCCGTTCACCGCCACGATGACCGAGGAGCTGGGGCAGAACGCCCTGGTCATCCGGGTCCAGCCGGACGAGGGCGTGACCGTGCGGTTCGGCTCGAAGGTCCCGGGCACCTCGATGGAGGTGCGCGACGTGTCGATGGACTTCCAGTACGGCGAGGCCTTCACCGAGTCCTCCCCCGAGGCCTACGAGCGGCTGATCCTGGACGTGCTGCTCGGCGACGCGCCGCTGTTCCCGCGCCGCGAGGAGGTGGAGCTCGGCTGGCGGATCCTCGACCCGATCTCCGCGTTCTGGGCCGAGCACTGCACACCGGCCCAGTACCCCTCCGGGACCTGGGGACCGAAGGAGGCCGACGAGATGCTCGAACGCGACGGAAGGGTGTGGCGCCGGCCATGACGATCGATCTGACTGACACCACCTCCGGCAAGATCGCGGCGGCGCTGGTCCAGGCCCGGCTCAAGAGCGGCTCGCCGACCACCGGCGCGGTGCTGACCCTGGTCGTCGCCACCGAGGAGCGGCACCACTACGACGCGCTGAAGGCGGCCGGCCAGGCCGCCCGTGAGCACCCCGCCCGGATCATCGTGGTGATCGAGCGCCCGGAGATCGCCCGCACCCGGCTGGACGCGGAAGTGCGGGTGGGCGACGAGCGCGGCCCCGGCGAGGTGATAGTGCTGCGCCTGTACGGGGAGCTGTCCTCGCACGCGGACGCAGTCGTCCTGCCGCTGCTGCTGCCGGACGTCCCGGTGGTGACCTGGTGGCCGGACGCCGGCCCCGAGGTGCCCTCGGCCGACCCGCTGGGCGCGTTCGCCCAGCGCCGGATCACCGACGCGGCGGAGTACCACAAGCCGATGGACAAGCTCAAGGCGCGGGCGTTCGGCTACCAGCCGGGCGACACCGACCTGGCCTGGACCCGGCTCACCCCGTGGCGCTCGATGCTGGCCGCGGCACTGGACCAGTACCCGCGCAAGATCGTCAGCGCGTCGGTCTCCGGCGAGGAGGGCAACCCCTCCGCACGGGTGCTCGCAGTCTGGCTGCGCCAGCGGCTGGGTGTCACGGTCACCCGTACCGCCGACGAGGGCCCCGGCATCACCGGCGTACACCTGGTGACCGAATCCGGCCCGATCTCCCTGACCAGGCCGGACGGCGAGCTCGCGACGCTGTCGGTGCCCGGCCAGCCGGACCGCCCGGTGGCGCTCAAGCGCCGCGAGACGGCCGAACTGATCGCCGAGGAACTGCGCCGCCTGGACCCGGACGACGTCTACTCGCGCCTGCTGGCGGAGATCGACGTGCCGTTCACCGAGCCGCTCAAGGTGGCCGGCCCGACGGTGGAAGCGGCGGCCAAGGAAGCCGCGAAGCTCGGCGAACCGGCCCCCGTGGCCGTGGCAGCCGAGGACGCGCAGACCGCCCTGGACGCACTGGAAACCCGCGACGCCCACCACTCGAAACCGGACGGTGAAATTTGACTGGCCCCGGCACGACGGACAACCAAAGCCTCGTCATCCATCGCGACGCCGGGGTTCTGGCGCAAGCGGCGGCGGCACGACTGATCGTCAAGCTGATCGACGTCCAGAACGCCCGCGAGACCGCGCATGTGTCGCTCACCGGCGGCACCGTTGGCATCGGCACCCTGGCCGCGGTGGCAGCACTGCCGGCCCGCGACGCGGTGGACTGGCAGCGGGTCCACCTGTGGTGGAGCGACGAGCGCTTCCTGCCTACGGGCGACCCGGAGCGCAACGACACCCAGGCGCGGACCGCTCTCCTGGACCAGTTGGAACTGCCGGCCGCCAATGTGCACACCATGCCCGCGACCGATGGCCCGGACGGACCCGACGCCGAGGCTGCGGCCCACCGGTATGCGGCCGACCTGGCCGGCTTCGCCGACCCGGCCATCCCGGACAGCGACGCGCCGTCCTTTGACGTGCTGCTGCTCGGCATGGGCCCGGACGGGCACATCGCCTCACTGTTCCCGGGCCACCCGGGCGCGTATGAGGAGAAGCCGAGCGTCATCGCGGTGCACAACTCCCCCAAGCCCCCGCCGGACCGGCTCTCGATGACCTTCCGGGTGATCGAGGCCGCGCGGGAAGTGTGGGTGGTGGCGGCGGGTGCGGAGAAGGCTGCCGCCGTGAAGATGGCCCTGTCTGGCGCGGGCCGGATCCAGGTGCCTGCTGCTGGGGCGCATGGCAAGGCACGCACGTTGTGGCTGGTCGACCGGGCGGCTGCGGCGCAGTTGCCGCCGGGGCTGAACCGGATCGCTTCGCCGTGATGCGGTAGAGAGCTCAGCAAGCAAGAGACGGCAGCGGTCGCAGACTCGTGGAGTCTGCGACCGCTTTCGTGCTCGGACTACTTGGCGCTACTTGTGGAGTTCTCCACTAGTTGCGTGACCAGTGTCAGGATCTGGGAGACACCACCCTTGAGCTCGGACACATCGCCCTTGAGTGTGGCGACATCGCCCTTCACCTCGGACATGTCCGCCTGCAGGCCGGATACACCGACCTTCAGCATGGCAACGTCAGCCTTCAGACCAAGGACGTTGGCGTCGAGCCCCTTCACATCGGCTTGCAAGGTCGCGACCTTGGGGACGAGCTCCTTCTGCGACTCTTCAACCCGGTGCATCGCTCCACGGGTGTCGCTGGAGACTGTGGCCAGTCCGTCCAGCCTCTCCCGGAGAAAGCTCACGTCGAAACGCGTAGCCATCTGCCCTTTGATCTCGTCGACAGTGCGCCGAGTGTCGCTCTGGACTGCCGCCAACGCGTCGAGACGCGAGTCTTGGCCGGCTTCCAAAGCGGTGACCCTGGTGTCGAGGTTTTCCAGTTTTTCAGTCATCGTGGTCAAGTTTACTCTCCGATGTTCAAAGCGGCTTGCCCCGTTTGTTCGTGTGCACTAGCCGCGAGAAGAGGATAGACCGACAAAAAGATCAAAATCTCTCGAATGCTTATTCGATCACCAATTCAGGCGAATCTTGTGTAAACACCGGACAACGTCCCATGCGGTGGTGTATTGGTTCTGAGTAGCGAGCAGACGAAGCAACGCCTTCCATGCCAGAATGCCATCCCGTGAACTCATCTGACGAGAAGACCGGCAACCGGATATCTGCGGCCGCGGGCAGTGCGGCGAGGCAGATCAAGAGCGGCTGGCGCCGCCACCCGGGAGTGCGCAGCGACGATCAGCTCACCCGGGGCGAACGGGCCGCGGACAAGATGCGCAACAGCATGGGGTCTTGGGGTTTCGTCTTCGGGGCGCTCGCGTTTCTCGCGATCTGGATGGGCATCAACATCGTTATCGTGCGCAGCGGGCAGAAGGCCTTCGACCCATATCCGTTCATACTGCTCAACCTGGTGCTCTCCTGCGTCGCGGCACTCCAGGGCGCGATCCTGTTGATCGCTGCCAAGCGGAGCGACCAGGTCTCCAGCGAACTCGCGCAGCACGACTACGAGGCCGATACCGCCTCGCACGAGTTGCTCAAGACGCTCAACCGGAACTTCGTCGCGATGACCGAACAGCATGAGGCGATGCGAATCGCGCAGTCCGAGATGCGCGCCGAGTTGGCCAAGATGACAGCGCTGCTCGCTGCGGCAGGCTCCGCCGACGCCGGCTAAGCGGACGCAGGTCGGGTGAGTTCCTGGCCTGAGCTGCTCAGAAGACCGGTCCGGGGGCATGGCCTTGGCCTGGCAACGGGCGGTCGTCCGGTGGAGCGGGAGCCGCTGGCGGGGCGGACTGGCGCGGGGTACGCCGAGGCAGCGGTTGGACCTGAGGACCTTGAGGAGCCGGCTGCTCTGCGGCAGGCTGCTCCACGACAGGATGCTCCGCGGCGGGTTGGACTGGTTGGACCGGAGCAGCGGGCGGAGCGACCGGCGGGGCCGAAGGCGGCGGCGCAGCAAGAGGCTCTACCGGTGGTCGGATCGTAGGGCGCTGCAGCGGACCCTCTGGGCGTGGCTTCGGGCGGGAAAAGAACTCGGGCACGGCTTGGTCCTGCGTTATTCGGGCGATCTCCACGGTCACTTCGTTCACGCTCGGGGCCTCGGGCGCTGCTGCTGCCGCTGCCGGCACCTCCTCCGGCTTCACTTTCGCCAACTCCGCTGTATTAGCCGCAGCCGCCTGCTCATTCGCGATCGCCGTCTCCTTCGCGGCGGCAGCCGTCGCCGCCGCCACCAAAGCGGTTCTCTGCGAGGGACGTGCGGTCTGCAACCGGGACTGCACGGCAGCCAGCCGGTCGCCGTAGAACTCGGTCCGGGGAACCGGCACCGGCACCGGCTTGGCGGGCTCGGCCGACGCGGCTGGATCGGTGGGCTCGACGGACTCTGCTGACTCGGCCGGGGCGGCCAGCTCGGCCAGTACTGCCGAGGACCGCGTCGGCGTCGAAACCGGCCCCTTGGACCGCGTCGAGGTCGGGGCCGGGACCGGCTCCTCGAAGAAGTCTTCGAAGTCGTCGTCAGGATCGTCCGAGTCCGAGGAACGCCGCCGGGAACGTGCTATCAAGAACACCGCGGCCAATATCACGACCAGAGCCGCCAGTCCGCCCCCGATCAGCAGCGAGGAATCGCCGGCAGACGACGGGGTCGGGGCGGCCGGAGCGCTCGCCGTGGCCGTGGCCGGGACGGTGTCCGCCGCTGCGACCGCCGTGTCGGTGGCGAAGGCCGATGTCGGCGTCCCGGTCGCGGTCGCCGTCGCGTCGGTGGGCGTACCCGCCGTGCTCGCGTTCGCCGCCAGTGCGGGCTTGGTCGGGGCGCCCGTCGAGACGGCTTTGACAGTGGTCTGCGCCGCTGTCGGGCTGGCGCCCTGGGTCGTGGGCGGCGCGGTCGGCGGCTGGGTCGTCGGGGGCTGCGTCGTCTGCGTCGGCGCGGGCGCGGTCGTCGTGGGGCCGGTCGGCGATTTCTTGGTCTTGGCCAAGCTCAGGGCCGTGTTCGTCGCCGAAGAATCATCCGGCCTGCCAACGGCGGCGGCCGCGATCGGACCGCCGACCAGGACCACGGAGCCCAATACGGCCCCTGCGATCGCCGCGGCGGCCCGTGGCCGCCATTCACCCCGGCTCGTCATCTACGCCCCTCCTGGAGTCAGGGCACTATATCGAACCGGCGACCGGTGTAGGAGACCAATCGAGACTTACTCCGTGCATGCCCGCGGCGCCGAGGCGGAACAGCCGTTCCTGGCCGCCGAGATAGACGGCGGCGCCGAGGACCTCGTCCCACGAACCTTCCGCCGCCGGGCCCTCGGCGGGCTGGTCCGGCCGACCGGTGAACAGGCCGAATCCGGCCCGGTGGCTCTCTTTGACGATGCACACCAGGTCCTGGCGTGCGCCGAGCGCGCGAATCAGCTCGACGAACTTCACCCGGTTCTCGGCCGGCCAGTGCGCCAGGCTGTTGGAGACGAAGACGCAGCCGATCGCGTTGCCTGGCACCGATTCCAGCGCGTCCGGCAGGATCCTCAGCGCGTCGCCCTGACGCAGCCGGACCGGGCGGCGGGCGGCGTGGGCGAGGGCTGCTTCGAGCCGTTCGCGGCGCTGGACATGCTCAGGCCACACCAGTGCGCGCAGCCAGGCGCGGGCCTCGGGATCGGCCGGGTCCAGCGGGTTCAGGTCCAGGCCGACCCGGGAGGCCACCCGCAGTTCCCGGGTGACGAAGGGGCCGAGGGTACGCTCCGTGGCCGAGCCGATCACCCGGCACTCCAGGCGCGGCACGCCGTCCGCGATCCCGGCGCCGCCGCGCAGTTCGGAGCCGTCCGGGAATGAGTACGCGTAGTCGTAGCGGTCGGCGTGCAGGAGCAGGCCCGCGCTCGTACCGGCCTCAATCAGGCCCAGCGGTCGGCGGGTGCACGCCTGGGCCCAGCCCAGCGCCGGCAAGATCTGGGCCGAGCGCAGCACCTCATTGGTCTGAGTCTCCCGGGTCGCCAGCAGGCCCTCGATCCGCTCCCGGTGTTCGGCCAGGAACGAGTACAGCACCGCGGGCAGTTTCTCGTCCGGCGCGCGGTCCCCGCCGACCGAAAGGTAGTACTGGGCCAGCGGATCGTCCGGGTGATCGAACAGCACCCGCTGGATAGAGGCGAACAGCAGGTTGGGGATGCGCTGGCGCTCGGGCGCCGAGGTGAGCAGCGCGGCGATCGGGCCGCCCGCATCGATGTCCTGCGCGGCGATCCCGGTCAGCACCGCGTACAGCGGCGAGGACTGGGCCACCTCCCGGTCCAGGAAGAGTTGGAATCGGCGGGACAAGGGATTATCGCTGTTCGCGTCGCTCATGCCGCAATGCTATTACCGCTGTTACCGGTATTCCGGCGCGCTCGCCCTAGGCGAAGTCGCCCCGCAGCCGGGCCAGCGCCTCGGCCAGGATGGCCTCGCCGTCCTCGTGGCTGCGGCGCTCGCGCACGTACGCGAGGTGCGTCTTGTAAGGCTCGGTCCGCGGCGGGGCGGGCGGGTTGTCCTTGTCGGTGCCCGCCGGGAATCCGCACCGCGGGCAGTCCCAGGAGTCGGGAACCTGCGCCTCGGACGCGAAACTGGGTTTGGTCTCGTGCCCGTTGCAGCAGTAGAAACTGATCCAGACCCGCGGGGCGGTCTCGCCGCGCTCGGCCTCGCCCATCGGGCCGGCGCCTACCCGGCTGCCGCGAATAGCGTTTCCACTTGCCACTGTCATGTCTCCCTGCGCTGCTTAAGACTTCCACAACCCGGCATTGTCCCCGTGGGCGCGCACAGCCGGGCGATCGCGCCCGCGCACCAGTGTACGAGACCGGACCGGCCTCCATTGTACGAGTGCACGGAAAGACGCGTGGCGATTGCGGCCAGTTCCCCCTTATTCGTGACCGGCATTTGACCAGTAGGCCCGCGTCGGAAGTCGACGCGGGCCTGATGGAGTGCATATTCACCGGTGCGCGGAGGCTACCGGGCGGCGCTGACTGTTATTTGTACGCGAGCCCGATGCCGACGATCGCGGCCAGCCACACCAGGGCGAGCACGATGGTGATCCGGTCGAGATTCTTCTCGACGACAGACGAGCCGCCATGCTGCGAGGTGAAGCCACC
>Ga0302314_10011819_pt1 | contig 15184 bp, 14 predicted proteins | sample III_Palsa_N2_3_FD_200533 | JGI IMG/M metagenome (GOLD analysis project Ga0302314, IMG submission 200533) | Peat permafrost microbial communities from Stordalen Mire near Abisko, Sweden - III_Palsa_N2_3 | ecosystem: Environmental > Terrestrial > Soil > Palsa > Peat permafrost | place: Sweden...
TTCCACCTGCAAGGCACTACAAAATTTTCTTTCGGGAATCTGTTACGGTGGTCATAGGCCATGGGAAACACGTATCTGCCTATCCTCGTACTGCTGTTCGGAGCCGTCGGCTTTGCCGTTGCCCCGTTATTGCTGGCATGGACTTGGGCGAAAAAATACTCCCCAGCCAAGCCCGGCCACGACAAAAACGCAATCTACGAGTGCGGTCTGGAAGCCTCCGGCGATGCCTGGGTCCAGTTCAAGCCCGGCTATTACCTCTATGCCATCCTCTTTCTGGTCTTCGATGTCGAAGCCGTCTTTCTGTTGCCCTTTGCCACCGCATTCTCCGGGTTCAGCCTGGGAGATTGCTTCGCCATGCTGGTCTTTCTATTTCTGCTCATCGCCGGACTCGCCTGGGCCTGGCAAAAGAACGTGCTGACCTGGACATAGGATTCTCCGAATGGATGAAGCACTAAAAACCGAGCTGGCCAAGCAGGGCATCTTCACCACCACCTTGCAGGAGCTCTACAACTGGGGCCGCAGGAGCTCCCTCTGGCCGTTGAACTTCGGCCTCGCCTGCTGTGCCATCGAGATGATCGCCACCACCATGGCCCGCTACGACCTCGCCCGCTTCGGCGCCGAGGTCTTCCGCCCCTCGCCGCGCCAGGCCGACCTCATGATCGTCGCCGGCACCATCACCAAAAAGATGGCCCCGCAGGTCGTCCGCCTCTACAACCAGATGCCCGAGCCCAAATACGTCATCTCCATGGGTGCCTGCGCCATCTCCGGAGGCCCCTTCAAACAGGGCTACAACGTCCTCAAGGGCATCGACCGCTACATCCCGGTCGACATCTACATCCCCGGCTGCCCGCCGCGCCCTGAAGCCTTGATCGACGCCTTCATGGCCTTGCAGAAGAAGATCGACGCGCAGCAACTGACCGGCGACAACCGTCCCCGCCACCTCAACGCCGCCGAGCCCAGCGAGTTCCCCGTGCCGCACTTTGGCGCGCACGATCTCGAACCCCCACAAAACCCCGAGGTGTGGCACCCGCCTCTGGTCAACATTTCCGTCTCCACCGCAGATATCGATGAATCTGGAATCGCTTAAATCCGAGATCGAAGCAAACGTTCCCGGCTGCCGGCTGGAGATCGTCTCCAATCCCAGCCTTTCGGGTCAGCACTCCCTGCTGCTCGGTCCGTCGCGCGCCCTCGAGGTGGCCTTATTCCTGCGTGATGCCGAAGCTCTACGCTTCGATTACTGCTCCAACGTTACCGGCATCGATTGGCCCGCACCCACGACCAAAGGCAAAGTAAAAGAGATGGGCGAAGGCTTCGAGGACGATGCTGAGGAAGAAGAAGCCCAGCTCACCGGACACCTCGAAGCGGTCTACCATCTTTATTCCATGGAGAAGAAACACGGCCCGGTAATTCTCCGCATGAAGACCGAAGACCGCGTCGAGCGCGTCCATCTGCCGTCACTCACGCCGGTCTGGCGCAGTGCCGACTTTCAGGAACGCGAGATCTTCGACCTCTTTGGAATCGTCTTCGACGGGCATCCAGACCTGCGCCGCATTTTGATGTGGGATGAGTTCGAAGACCACCCTATGCGCAGAGATTACGTCGAGCCGGACGACTACGAGTATGAGCCGACGGCCCATGACGATGTGCTGCGCAAGACGCAGCAGCATCACGGCGGAGCCGCATGACGACACTCACCGCCTCGCCGTTCGAGTCCCAGTTGCTTGAAGTCTCCATGGGCCCGCAGCATCCCTCCACGCACGGTGTCTTCCGCATGGATGTCGCGCTGGATGGCGAACGCGTCGTCAAGCTCAAGCCGATCTTCGGCTACCTCCATCGCAACCACGAAAAGATCGCCGAAAACGAGACCTACCTCGGCTCCATGCCGTACACGGACCGGCTCGACTACTTCTGCTCCATCACAAACAACTGGGCCTACGCGCTGGCGGTCGAGACTCTGGCAGGCATCCAGGTGCCCGAGCGCGCCGAGTACCTCCGCGTCATTACCGGCGAGCTGACCCGGCTACAGAATCATGCTTGCCTGGTCGGATTCTTGATGCAGGACATGGGCGCCAGCGGCACGCCACTGATGTACGCCTTTCGCGAGCGCGAAAAGATCCTCGACCTCTTCGAGTCCCTCACCGGCGCGCGCATGATGTGCAACTACATGCGCTTCGGCGGCTGCCGCGTCGACCTGCCCGCCGGCTGGCTCGACCAGGCCAAACAGGTCGTCGAAGCCTTCCCCCGCTTCCTCGATGAATATGAGAGCCTGCTCGCAGGCAATGAGATCCTGATGGCGCGTACCCAGGGCGTTGGCGTGCTTTCCAAAGAACTCGCCATCAACGCCGGCGTCACCGGGCCCATGCTGCGGGCCTCCGGCGTGAACTACGACCTGCGCAAGGTAGACAAATACGGCATCTACGACAGGTTCAGCTTCCGCGTTCCACTGGGCGATCACGGTGACGTCTACGACCGTTACATGGTCCGCCTGCTGGAGATGCGCGAGTCGGTCAAAATTCTGCGCCAGGCCATGAAAGATATTCCCGGCGGTCCAATCCAGGACCCCAAGACCAAGATTCGCGGCTTCCGCCCCAAAACCGGCGAGGCTTACGGAAGGATCGAAGCCCCCAAGGGCGAGCTCGGCTTCTATCTCATCAGCGACGGCTCACCGTGCCCCTATCGCTACCGCGTGCGCCCGCCCAGCCTGATCAACCTCACTATTCTTGAGGATATGTGTCTGGGACAAAACATTGCGGATGTCGTCATCATCCTGGGAAGTGTGGATATCGTGATGGGCGAGGTAGACCGCTAGACGAAGTGCGACTAGAGTGGATATCAACCGGAATTGCGGTGTTTTTTCATCTTTGGGGATTCAAGATCGATGCTTGGTGCAGGGATTCTGAAAGGTCTCGCGGAAACAGCCAGAAATTTCCTGGGCAGCTACGTCAGCAAAGATCGACTGACCACCGTCCAATTTCCGGAAGAACGCCCCCCACGTATCGAAGCAAGCCGAAACTTCCCCTTCCTCGTCTACGACGGCACTGACCCGCAGGAAGGCCTGCGCTGTGTCTCCTGCTTCATCTGCGAAAAAGAGTGTCCCCCCAAGTGCATCTTCATCGAAAAGAGCACGGACAAAAAACCCGACGCCACCGGCAAACCGCAGTTCTACCCTGCCAGATTCAACATCGATGTTTCGGTCTGCATGAGCTGCCAGATATGCGTCGAAGTCTGTCCCTTCGACGCCATCAAGATGGATAACGCCTTTGAGTTGAGCGCAACCGACCGCTTCGACGCTCTGCTTTGGAACAAGCAGCAACTCGCCAAGTCCAACAACTACTACCACGAGATCCATCCCACCGAGGCCGCAGCCGTAGACGCGGAACTCGCCGCTGCCCGCGCCAAGACCGCCGCCGCGGCAGCCGCATCGGCAGCTGCGGCAGCCGCCAAAAAACTCGCAGCGCCGCCAATACCACCAACGCCTCCGACGAACGGAGACGACATACTATGATCGTTCCCGATACCGTCGATCAGATCTTCGTCCTCTCGAAGCACTGGCTGCTCGGTTATGTACCAACAGCTCTACAGCCGATCGTCTCGGCCATACTGTCGGTTGCACCTGTGCTTGTCGTGTTCCCGTTGCTGTTTGCAATCACCACCGTCCTCGAACGCAAAGGTCTTGGCCGCATCCAGAACCGCTACGGCCCAAACCGCGTCGGCCCCTACGGCTTCTCGCAGCCCATCGCCGACGGCATCAAGTCCCTCACCAAAGAGGATATAGTCCCGCGCAGCGCCGACCAGGTCGTCCACCTCCTCGCGCCACTGTTGCTGGTCATGGCGGCCTTCCTTGCCTACGCAGTTCTGCCCATCGGCAGGAACATGGTGCTCACAAATCTGAACGCCGGAGTGTTGTTCTTCTTCGCTGTCGGTTCGATGGTAGAACTTGCAGTCTTCATGGCAGGCTGGTCCAGCCGCAGCAAATACTCCTTGCTCGGAGCGATGCGTGCGGTCGCACAGATGATCAGCTACGAAGTGCCCCTGGTCCTGGCATCCATCGTCGTCATCATGGCGTCAGGCTCGCTCTCCACCGTAGCCATCGTAAATTTGCAGGCAAGCTACACCTCCATCTGGCCTCACTGGTTCATCTTTACGCCTTGGGGATTCACCGGGTTCGTCCTCTTCATGATCGCCGCCACAGCAGAGTCCAATCGCTCGCCGTTCGACCTGCCCGAAGGCGAATCCGAGATCATCGCCGGCTATTACATCGAATACTCCGGCTTCAAATTCGCCCTGTTCTTCCTGGGCGAATACCTCGGCATGTTCGCCACCAGTGGCCTGGCAATCACGCTATTTCTAGGTGGATGGGCAGCCCCGTTTTCTTTCCTTACGTGGATTCCCTCCTACATCTGGTTCTTCGCAAAGTTATTGGCGCTCATCTGTGTCTTCATCTGGATTCGCGGCACGCTTCCACGTCTGCGTATGGATCAGTTGATGGGCCTGGCATGGAAGTTCATGCTGCCGATGACTCTGCTCAATATCTTCACCGCCGGCGTCTGGCACTTTATGCCTTCGGGATTTACACGCTGGCTCGTATGCACGTCCCTGCTCATCGTTCCATGTCTGTTGCTCAGCCGCGGGCTGAAGCAGCGCAAGAAACTTCAAATACGCACCTATCGTTTTGCCGAGTAGAGATGACCCTATTCTTCCTCATCGCCGCCGCACTTACGATCGCCGGAACAGCCGCGGCCATGTCGCTGCGCAACCCCATCCATTGCATCCTGTCGCTCACGCTCGGCCTGGTGGGCTTGGCCGTGCTCTATCTTCAGCTAGGCGCGCAGTTCGTGGGCTTTACCCAGGTCCTGGTCTATGTAGGCGCGGTCGCAATCCTCGCAGTCTTCGCCATCATGATGACCCGAAGCGCAGGCTCGCCCCAGCAGCCTGCTTTTTCGCGCTCATGGCTGTCAGGAAGTGCTGTAGCCGTCGTCGTCTTCGCGGTTCTCGCATGGGCAATCTCCTCCGCCCTGCCATCGACAAAGATCGTGCCACCGCAACCCGCCGTCTCCGTCAATCAAATCGGAGACGCCCTGATGCACAAGTTCGCTCTGCCGTTGGAGATCATAGGCCTCCTCCTGACCGCGGCCCTCATCGGCGCCGTCATTGTCGCAATGCCGGAAAGACGCGAGACACCATGAGTCCACTCAACGCATATCTCCTTCTATCGGCTCTTCTTTTCTCCATCGGTTTGGCCGGCGTGCTAACACGACGCAATGCCATCCTCGTCCTTATCGGTATTGAGTTGATGCTCAACGCAGCCAACCTCAACTTCATCGCATTCTGGCGCTACGGCCCTAACCCCGCGGCATTGACCGGGATCATGTTCGCCATTTTTTCAATCGCTATTGCCGCAGCGGAAGCCGCTGTCGGATTGGGTATTATCCTCGCCGTCTACCGTCATACCAAAACGACCGATTTGGACCAGCTCAACTCCATGAAGGGTTGAGCCACTGAAAGATTCGATGGATTGGATTGTCAAAAATCTTTGGCTGGTTCCCGCTCTGCCCATCTTGGCCGGAGCGATCATTGCCCTTGCAAAGCAGCGCCATCGTGTGTTCGCCGCTTCGCTTGCCATCGCTTCCATGGCCGTCTCTTTTTTTCTCTCCCTCGGCGCATTTGTGCATGTGCTGTCGCTCGGTCACGGAGAGAGCGTGCGGCAGAGTTTCAACTTCAACTGGTTTCAGTTTGGCAATGAATGGCTGAAGCTCGGCTGGATACTCGACCCCCTTACCGCAGTAATGTTATTGATGGTCACCTTCGTCGGCCTGCTGGTCTTCATCTTCAGCATCGGCTATATGGCAGACGACAAAAACTTCACGCGTTTCTTCTGCTTTTTAGCGCTCTTCGCCGGGGCAATGCTCGGCGTTGTCATCGCCAACAGCCTGCTTCTGCTCTTTATGTGCTGGGAGGTCGTCGGCCTCACCTCCTATCTCCTCATCGGCTTCTGGTACGCAAACCCCAGGGCTGCCGCGGCGGCAAAAAAAGCCTTCCTTGTCACGCGTATCGGCGATCTCGCCTTCTTCCTCGGCATGGCCTGGCTGTATTCGCAGACAGGCACGCTGCTCTTCTTCGACGGCGGAGCCGGATGCCTGGAACACTCCGCGCTCACAGCTCTTGTCACCCACACCACTATCTTTGGTCTGACCATCTCCACCGGGATCGCTCTACTGATCTTTTGTGGCGCCGCTGGAAAATCCGGCCAGCTTCCGCTGCACGTCTGGCTGCCGGACGCGATGGAAGGCCCAACCCCCGTCAGCGCTCTCATCCACGCCGCAACGATGGTCGCAGCCGGCGTCTTTTTGATCGCGCGAATATATCCCCTGATGAGCGCACACATAGCATCGCTGTCCGTGCTCACACCTACCGTTGCGCTCCAGGTCGTCACGTGGGTCGGCGCTTGCACCGCCCTCTTCGGAGCACTGGTCGCCGTCGCGCAGTACGACATCAAGCGCATTCTCGCCTACTCCACCGTCTCGCAACTCGGCTACATGATGATGGGGCTTGGAGTCGGCGGTGTCAGCGTGGGAATGTTCCATCTCATTACCCACGCCTTCTTCAAATCGCTGCTCTTCCTCGGTGCCGGATCGGTCATCCACGGCTGCTCGGGCGAGCAGGACATCCGGCACATGGGCGGCCTGCGCAAGTTCATGCCACTCACCTTCGCCGCCTACACCTGCGGCATGTTGGCACTCTGCGGCTTTCCGCTCTTCGCCGGCTTCTGGAGCAAGGACGAGATCCTGCACGCGGCCTTTGCCTACAGCCTCACGCGCGTGCCCTTCTATATGGGCGCGTTCGGAGCTCTGCTCACGGCCTTCTATATGACACGCCAGCTCTTCTACGTCTTCGCCGGCGCGTCCAACCGCCCCGCCGCCCCTCAGGACTTTGCACACGAAGAGCCCGCTGCCATCGAGCACGGCCACCACGCACCCCACGAGAGCCCCGCGGTGATGACCATGCCGCTCGTCATCCTCGCGGTGTTCGCCGTTCTGCTCGGCTTCATGGGCACGCCCTTGTGGCCCTGGTTCCAGTCGTTCCTCGATGGCGAACACGTCATTTTCAGCTTCGCTCCGTTTACTGCAGCCCTGCCGCTCATGCTGGTCTCTTCGCTGCTCGTCTTCCTCGGCCTCGGCCTCGGCTGGTTGCTCTATGGACGCAAGCCCATCGAAGATTGCGAGGCGCCGGACGCCCTCGAACAGGTTCAACCGCATATCTTCTCTGTTCTTGAACATGCCTTTTACGTAGACCAGCTATATGACGCGACCATCGTGCGGCTGAACACATGGGCCGCCCTCCTCTGCGACTGGCTCGACCGATGGATTTGGAACGGCGCCGTACAAACGTTCTCCCATCTCGTACTTGCTCTCGCGTGGCTCGACAACTTCTTCGACATCAACGTTGTAAACGCCGGCTTTGACGCGGGCTGTCAAACTGTCTCCCGCGGCAGCCGAACTCTCTCTCTGTTACAGGCCGGCCGCATTCAGGGCTATCTACGGATGATCGGCCTCGCGCTCATCGTGCTCGTAATCTTTCTGCTTTGGGGAGCGAGGGCGTGATGATGTTTCCCTGGATCACCGTCCTAACCGCCACGCCGGTCGCTGGCGCTCTGGCCCTTCTCGTGGCCGGTGAGCGCAACAAGAATCTCACGCGCTGGCTCGCGCTGGCCTTCAGTCTCGTCGCGCTACTGCTCACCCTGCTCCTATGGCATCGCTTCGATCCCGCCACCGGCTCTCTGCAATTTCAAGAACGCTATACCTGGGTTCCAGCACTGGCCATCGAGTACCACGTAGGCATCGACGGCCTCGGCCTCTTGATGCTCGCGCTCTCGTCCATCGTCGTTCCCATCGGAATGGCCGCATCGTGGAAGATCGAGGAGAGGGTGCCCCTCTACTTCGCCCTGATGTTGCTTCTGCAGACCTGCCTCTTCGGGACCTTCACCGCTTTGAACTTCGTTCATTGGTTCACTTTCTGGGAACTAAGTCTGGTCCCGGCATTTTTTCTCATCAAACTTTGGGGTGGCCCACGCCGTACGCCGGCAGCCACACAGTTTTTGGTCTATACGATGGTCGGAAGCATTGCGATGCTCCTGGCGTTTCTCGCCCTTTACCTGGCGACAGGAACATTCGATTTCATCGAGCTTACGCAACTGGCCGGCAACGGAAACCTGATGCCCATTGTCCTTGCTAAGCTTGCCGGACACCACTTGATGCTCCACCATCTCCCGATGGTCCTCTTCGCCGGAGTGTTCCTCGGCTTCGCTGTGAAGGTGCCGCTCATACCGTTCCACACCTGGCTGCCCTCCACCTACGCCGAAGCCCCCACAGGCACCACAATCCTCCTCACCGGCGCCATGTCGAAGATGGGCCTCTATGGCTTCCTGCGTATTCTTCTGCCCATCTTCGGACCGCAGATGCGGGCCGTACTGACGCCGCTTCTATGGCTCGCCGTTGCGACGGTCGTCCTTTCAGCCTATGCCGCTCTCGCGCAAAAGGACCTGAAGCGCATCTTCGCCTACTCCTCCATCAATCATCTTGGCTACTGTCTGCTGGGTATCTTTGCCGTCGCAAAGTTCACCGGCGGAGACATGTCCTTGATCGCGCAAAAATATGCCGCGATGGACGGCGTCCTGCTGCAAATGTTCAACCACGGCCTCACTGCGGCGGTCATCTTCTGGTTCATCGCCATGCTCGAAGCAAGAAGCGGCCTGCGTGGCTTGAACGACTTCGGTGGCCTGCGCAAAGTGGCGCCGGTCTTCACCGGTCTTATGGGTATCGCGTTGTTCTCGTCGCTCGGCTTGCCGGGCCTGAACGGCTTTATCGGCGAGTTCCTCATCTTCAAAGGCTCCTTCCCGCTAGTCACATGGGCCACGGCACTCAGCGTGATTGGCCTGATGCTGACAGCCCTGGTGATTCTCGGGATCCTTCAACACGTCTTCACCGGGCCTCTCAACCAAAAATGGAAAGACTTCCCCGATCTCACCACAGTTGAACAAATCTCCCTGGCGCCTGCGATCGGCTTGATGTTTGCGCTTGGTCTTTATCCCCAGCTTGTCCTTGGGGTCGTCAACAACACAGTGATACAGATGGTGCAGCAACTCAAGTTTTGAACGAACTCTAACTATGCTCGCGGGTACGATCTACATCTCATTTCTCGGAGCTCTGGCTCTGCTCCTGTTGCCCAGGCGCAGCACAACAGCCGCGCGCGTGCTCGCGCTGCTGACAGCTTCCGCCGGCTTTGCGATCGCACTCACTGCATTTCTGCAACACAGGTCGGGTGAGCTTGAGACGATAACGCGCATCCCCTGGATACCCACGCTTGGCATCGAGTACCACCTCGCCGCCGATGGGATCAGCCTGTGCCTGGTTCTCCTTACCGGAATCATCGCTATTGCCGGTGTTCTCTTCTCCTGGAATATCGAACAGCGCACCAGGGAATTCTTTTCCTTCTATCTCCTGCTCATCGGCGCCGTCTACGGAGTATTCCTCAGTTACGATCTATTTCTTTTATTCGTGTTCTACGAGATCGTGATTATTCCCAAATATTTTCTAATCGCCACCTGGGGCTCAACCCGCCGCGAGTACGGCGCGATGAAGCTCGCGCTCTACTCCTTCATCGGCAGCGCCATGGTCCTCGTTGGACTCATCGCCGCCTATGTCGCCGCCGGCGCAAAGTCTATGTCTTTGGACTCTCTGGCCGGATACCCTTTTTCGCTCCACTTCCAGATGCTGGCCTTCCCCCTGGTCTTCGTCGGCTTCGCCATTCTTGCAGGTCTATGGCCGTTCCACACCTGGGCGCCTACCGGCCACGTCGCCGCGCCTACCGCGGCTTCCATGCTGCTCGCCGGTGTCGTGATGAAGCTCGGAGCCTATGGCTGTCTGCGTGTCGCCATGACTCTCTTTCCACTCGGCCTCGGTCCGTGGGGCTTCCATCTGCTCGGGCTCGGCTCATGGCGCGATGTCTTCGCCGTCCTCGCGGTCATCGGAATCGTCTACGGCGCACTAGTTGCCCTGGTGCAAAAAGACTTCAAATTCGTTATCGGATACTCCAGCGTCAGCCACATGGGCTTCATCCTGCTCGGCCTGATGACCCTGAATCAGATCGGACTCTCCGGCGCCATCATCCAAATGCTCTCGCACGGAATCATCGCCAGTCTCTTGTTCGCCGTCGTCGGCCGCATGGTCTATGACCGCACCCATACCCGCGAACTCGCCGCACTCGGCCCGATGAATCTCAACAAGGCCATCCCCTTTGCCGCGGTCACCTTTGTCATAGCCGGCATGGCAGGCATGGGCCTTCCCGGCTTCAGTGGGTTCGTCGCGGAGTTGATGATCCTCGTCGGCGCCTGGCACGCCTTCCCTGTCCTCGCCGTATGCGTCGGAGCCGGTATCGTGATCGGTGTTGTATACATCTGGCGGGCCATGCAAAAAGCGTTCTTTGTTGGCGACGCCGAAACATCGGCTCCATCGCAGCTACCGCCAATTTCGCTCCCCGAACGCCTCGGCGCGGTCCTCTTGATCGCCACAAGCGTCGCAATCGGCCTCTACCCACAGATGCTCCTCAGGGTCATCGCCCCGGCATTGAACTCTCCGCTATTTGACGGGCTGCGCAAAGGCGGTTGGAGATGAACACCACCACCTACTCGCAGTTGCTGCACCTCGTCATGCCCGAGGTCATCGTCGTACTCACAGCGCTCGTCACCTTAGCGTTCGATCTCCTCTTTCTGCGCAACTATCGGACGCGGGTTAGATTCACCGTGGCCGCAACCCTCGCATCGGCCGGTTGCGTTATCGCAATCCTCCAGCTGATGCTCGCTCCTGTGCAATCCAATCTCTCTGACGGAATGTTTCTAGCTGACCCGCTCACGCATCTCGTTCAGGCGGCGCTGCTCCTTCTCACCATCGTCACCCTGTTGCTCTCCGTCGATTCAACCTTCACTGAGCATGTCGGCGAGTTCGTTCTACTCCTCCTGCTGGCAACCGCCGGCATGATGTTCCTCGTCGCGGCGCAGGACATTCTCGTCATCTTCATCTCGCTCGAACTCCTGAGCCTGTCCCTCTACATTCTCGCCGCCTTCGACAAAGGCACACCGCAATCCTCGGAAGCCGCACTGAAATACTTCCTCTTCGGCGGCGTCTCGTCCGCCTTTTTGCTCTTTGGATTCAGCTTGCTCTATGGCCTGTCCGGCTCGACCAACCTCACCCAGATTGCGTCGGCAATTCACACGCCGCTCAATCCGCTTTTGGTCATTGCGATCGTCACCACCGTGATCGGTTTCGGCTTCAAAGTGGCAGCCGTTCCCTTCCACTTCTGGGCGCCGGATGTCTATGAACACGCTCCCGTCCCTGTGGCTGCTTTCATCGCATCCGCATCCAAAGTCGCCAGCTTCTTCATCTTCTTCCAGGTAATGCTTTTAGGCTTCCCACAGATTGCAGGCAGTGCCGCCTGGCGGCACTTCGTAAACGGCTGGGTCCCTCTCGTCGCTGTGATTGCAGCTCTCTCCATGCTGCTTGGAAATCTGGTAGCCATCGTCCAGACCAGCGTGCGGCGGCTGCTTGCCTACTCTGCTATCGCTCATACCGGGTATATGCTGCTCGCCCTCGTGGCGCATACGCCGCAGTCCCTCGCCGCCCTTCTCTACTACGTCCTCACCTATGGATTAGCGACCCTGGGCATCTTTGGCGTGGTCGGAGTCGTCGAAAAGCAGACGGGCACCGACCGGCTCTCCAGCTTCAGCGGTCTTAGCCGCCGTGCCCCGGTGCTCTCCGCCTGTCTCTTTGTCTTTGTTCTCTCCCTGGCCGGAATTCCCCCTCTGGCGGGATTCTTCGGCAAGTTCTATCTCTTTGTCTCCGCGCTGAACGTCGCCCCGGGATCTTCCGGACTGCTTTGGCTTGTAGTCTTCGCCATCGCTATGAGTGCTGTCTCTCTCTACTATTACCTGCAAGTTCTCAAGCGGGTCTTCGTGGCAAGCCCTCCTGACGAGGCCACCCCTATCCAGGCATCGGTTCTTACTCAAACCGTCATCGTCTTGCTTGCCGCGGCAGTCGTTCTGCTCGGCTGCGCCCCGCACCTGTTGTTGCAAGGGATCATGGCGGCGATTGGCCCTGCGGGCCTCTGATTTTCAGACAGCGGCACAGCCATTCACTATCTCTCCTTCGGTCTGGTAGACTGGCTCGCCGCAGCCGGAGGACCTCATGACATCACTGGAACTCGCCGAAATCGTCGATCAACGCATGGCTGACCCCACCGTAATCGGACGTCTGGCCTGCAATCTGCGCAACAACGATCTGGTGGTGCAGCGTCATCATGACGACAAGCGGCTAAGTATCGACTGGTCGGACTCTGGCGATTTCTGGCGCTGCACCATCTCGTCGGATGAAAGCGCATCCCATCGCCTCGCGCAAATCGACCTTCACGAAAACGCAACTGTCCGCATGGAGGTCTTTGAGCCCTGTCGCGTAACTATTTCGCCGGAGGAAGGAATCCTCTGTTTGACCCGTTATAAGTGACCAAGACTTCGGTTGTCATGCTCGGACCGGAGAGATTTGGACTCCCGGCCCTCCGCTCTCCAAAAATTACCGGCTTCCAGCTAAATCCCGAGACGATCTGGGTCGACATACAACTAAAGATGCCTTGGGCTTTAGACCGCACCTGGGATAGACTGCTGCCAGAGTACGAGCAGAGTTGACCATCTCCAAGTTCTGGGCGGCAGGCAAGAAGCACGTCAAAAGAAGACGTGCACCGGCGTCGAGAACAACTCGGGAACCATCATGGCGCTTCGAATCAAAGCTCTTGTGTGCCTGGTAGTGGTTGGCGGTATCGCCAACCTGTGGTCCGTTCTCGGGCACCCGGCTCAACAATGGCTCCACTTCTTTGTATACCTCGCAGCCATCCTTCTCAGTTCGGGGATGAAAGTCGGCCTGCCCAAGAGCGAGGGGACGATGTCGGTCAACTTCCCCTTCATCCTGCTCGGCATCCTGCAACTTTCACCGCTACAGGCAGTCGGCCTGGCAGTCTTCAGCGTTGTTGCGCAGAGCCGCATCCGGGTCGTTAAGCCATTCACCCTGGTGCAGATCATCTTTAACATCGCCAACGTCACCACGGCTACGGTGCTGGCCTGCCGCGGCTACGCCGGCCTGGTCCACCTGCATCTCGAGGTCGCCCCGGCCCTCGCTTTAGCGGCAGCCATCTACTTCTTCGCTAACACCATCCCTCTAGCCCTGGTCATCGCATCCGACACCCACTCCTCGCCCTATGCCCAGTGGCGCAAGGACTTCCTCTGGTACCTGCCCTTCTATCTCGTCGGTGCAATGTTGGCCGTGCTCGCAAATCTGATCGGCGAAACCTACGGCTGGATGACCTCCCTCCTGCTGGTTCCGATGGTGTACACCATGTACCGCGCTTACTCGGCGCAGATGGCCATCGTGCGCGACCGTGAGCAATATGCCATCGACACCGAAGCCCTGCACCTCCGCACCATCGAAGGTCTTGCCATGGCCATTGAGGCCAAGGACCGCAGCACCCACCGGCACCTGCTGCGCGTGCGTATCTATGTTGCGGAACTGGCCAAGCTGATGGGTCTCGATCAGTCCCTCATGCAGGCACTCCTGACCGCCTCGTTTCTGCACGACATCGGCAAGCTGGCTGTCCCCGAGCACATCGTCAACAAGCCCGGCAAGCTGACCCACGAAGAGTTCGAGAAGATGAAGATTCACCCCGTTGTCGGCGCAAACATCCTGGAACGCGTCCGCTTTCCCTATCCGGTCGTGCCCATCGTCAGATCGCACCACGAGGCCTGGGACGGCAGCGGATATCCCGACGGCCTGAAGGGCGAGGAGATCCCCATCGGAGCGCGCCTCCTTACCGTCGTTGACTGCTTCGACGCTCTCGCCTCCGAACGTCCCTACCGCAAGGCTATGCCGCTCGATGAGGCGATGGCGCATGTCAGGAGCAGGGCCGGCACTCAGTTCGACCCCAAAATCGTCGATCTCCTCGAACAGCACTATATCCAGTTGGAAGAAATGGCCAGGCAGCGGATTGAGGGCATTGAACCGCTGAAGACGGATATGCTCGTTCCTCGGGGCGCGGCGCCGGGCGCGGGCTTCGAGCCCGAACATAGCAGCGCTGTACCCGGGGACCGGGAAGAGTTGAGCGAGGAGACCGATGCCGACAGAGCGTCGACACTCCACTATCCGTCGTTGAATCTGATCGCAGCGGCAAGTCAGGAGGCCAAGGCGGTCTTTGAAATGAGCCAGATGCTCGGCAGCTCGCTCAGCGCACGCGAGACCAGCTCCATGATGTCGAGGCGATTGCAATCGCTCATCCCCTACGACTGCTTTGTGGTCTACCTCAAGTCCGATGAAGCGCTTACCCCGCAGTTCATTGACGGACGCCATGCCCGGGCGTTCTCCACCCGGCGAACTCCCGTGGGCGAAGGGCTCTCCGGATGGGTCGCGCACAACGGGCACCCTATCGTTAACGGCAATCCGACCGTCGAACCCAACTATGTTGCCGAGACCGGCTTGTTCAGCGCCACCAGTTCCGCTCTTTCGCTCCCGCTGTGCGATCCCAACGGCGTCATCTTTGGGGCACTCACTCTGTACTCTGCCGCCAGCGCAGCATTCTCCAGGGACCATCTCCGCATCCTGCAGGCCATCGAGTCGAAGTTTTCACTCTCGTTGCAGAATGCCCGGCGGTTCGTCGTCGCGGAGACCGACGCCAAGATCGACCACCTCACAAAGCTTCCCAACATGCGCCATTTCCTGGAGCAGGTCGAAGCAGAGGCCGAAAAAGCACGTACCACCGGACAACACTTTGCCATCGCCGTCTGTGACCTCAACTCCTTCAAAGCCGTCAACGACCGGCATGGCCACCAAAAGGGCGACCAGATGTTGCGCCTCATCGCGGACGCCTTCCGCAACGGTTGCCGCCCGGGAGATACAGTCGCTCGCATGGGAGGCGACGAGTTCGTCTTCTTATTTCCCTCGATGGACGTCCAGTCGGCGCATCGTCCTCTCACAATTCTCGAACAGGCCGTCAACCGGGCCTGCGCCAGTCTCAATCTGGAGGTCAATGTCTCCACCAGCGTCGGCATGTCTTTCTACCCCGAAGACGGTGACTGTGCCGAAGATCTCCTCGGCAC
>Ga0302314_10011821_pt1 | contig 15181 bp, 13 predicted proteins | sample III_Palsa_N2_3_FD_200533 | JGI IMG/M metagenome (GOLD analysis project Ga0302314, IMG submission 200533) | Peat permafrost microbial communities from Stordalen Mire near Abisko, Sweden - III_Palsa_N2_3 | ecosystem: Environmental > Terrestrial > Soil > Palsa > Peat permafrost | place: Sweden...
CATGCGCGCCGCGCCGCGCAGGCCGGTGAGCTCGCGGCTGATCCGGTTGCCGAACCCGAGCAGCAGGATGGACGAGATGATGACCGCGAGCAGCCCGGCGCCGCCGACCAGGATCAGGCGTAGCAGGATCATGTCACCGGCATGCGCATCTCCGCGTGTCACGCCGAGCCTTTCTGCGGTCACCGCGGTGCTGAATTCCGCGATGACCGACCCGACGCCCGCCTCCCATGCCGCCGGGCTTACCTTGAGCCGCGCCCCTGGGCGACCGGCGACGATCTTGTTCTCGAGCGCCTGGAAGCCCGCGAAGGCGGGCGAGGCGAAAACCCGCAGATACGGGTCGGGACTCGCCTGCCAGTCGAGCGGTGAAGCGCCGATCTGTTCAAATATCCGCTGTTTATCTACGGTCTGCACGAACAGCTGGTACTCGGCCGGAGGCATGCGGCCGCCAGCCGCGAGCGCACCGCCCACCAGCGCTGCTTCCTGAGCGATGTCAATCGTCGCCTCGCCCTCATCGACCGTCGCCTGGCTCTCCTGGAAGACCTGTAGCGATTCTTCCGGGACGATCAGGGCGAGGGCGAACGGAGCGACCGCGGTCTCCGCGGTGTTGTAATCCTCGAAGGCGGCAAGCGGTGCGATCGTGCCGGCGTTCACCTCCGCCCTGACCACGGTGAGGTGGTTCAGATCGGCGAGCAGGGTCGCGGCGAGCGGCCTCGCCGCCGCGGGCACCTGTCCTATCACCATCGCGATGGCGGGCCTGAAGACGACGATGGCGGCGTCGGTGCGCACGCGCTGCGCGTCAAGCGCCGTGCGCGGCATCCTGCCGCGGGCGCTCTGCCAGGCGAAGGTGTCCGTGCTCTCGGTGTCAAGCTGCTGGACGAGCGCCTGGGTCGGGGCGCCGATCTCCCGGTTGATCATGTCGGAGGTTCGCTTGGCAAGGGCCCCGCCGACCGTGCTCGAAGCGGCGTACGCCCAGAGCGCTATGAGGGAGAGCAGTGGGATGACAAGCAAGACCATGATCGTGGACCGGATCGACCGCTGGCGGGCAGTCCGGTCGCCGTGCCTGTCCTTGCGGCGATGCCCCGCGTAGCCCGTTCTGCCCGTCTCCCGCCCCCGGGCAGCGCCGTACTTCACCTGGGATTCCAGACGTGGCGTCACGGTCGCCGACTCCTGGTGAGCTCTTCCAGGTCGCATGGTGTTCCCTGTCTTTATCGAGCTTTAACGATCTCTATTGGGTGGGCGGCCAAGCACTCCTGCCTCATGACGGTCAACGGAAACTGGTTACTCCGCAGCTCATGAGCCAGTTCAGCGCGAAGCGACCACCGAGCAGGGGTAATCGCTTGTGCTAACGACTTCAGTTATCGGCCGCTGAAATGCCAGCGATATGAGGTCATTTGCTCGCAGGAGAGTACCAGCCCGGGCAGGTACGTTATCAAAAATGTCATAGGTTCGACATAATAATGTCATATGTCGGACATAGTTTGACTTAATGAGCTTACCCAACAGCCCGCTTCTTGCTGTTATTGCCTGCTGCCTTGTCGTAACCGCCACCTTCTTGCTGTTATCCCGGCTGTTGCATGACTGCCAGAGTAACCGCATGACAACGAGAATAACATTCTCGTTATCGGTAATCAACCTCTTGCAGGCTGGGGCGCAGCGATCCTGGCCGCCTGATCTCGCCGCGGCGGAACACCTCGGTATCCATCGGCGGTTCCGGCGCGACGGCGGCCGCGGCAAGCGCCTGAGCCTTGAAGGCCCGCGCGGCCAGGCTCAGCCGGTGCGACACCGGGTCCGCCTCGTCGGCGAAGTCCGCGGGCCACAGGTCGCCCCAGAGCCTGATCTCCGTGTCGCCCGCCTCAGCCGCGGTCAGCACGAGGCGGCGCACCCGCGCGTCGGCGTGGTACAGGTCAGACCGCAGCGCGACCGCTTGCAGGCACGCGCCGAAGACCGGTGCCGCGAGCGCCGTGTCCAGGACGCACGCCCGAACGCCGAGAATGTGCAATGGACGCGGATCACCCCTGTCCACGCTGATGACGGTGACGTCCCAGCCGGCCATCACCTGGTCAAACAGCCATCCGCCGGCCTGCTGCACCGCCTCGCCCGCGCTTGGCGCGATGGCGGTAAGCCGTGGCCTGAGCGAATGCCTGGCGGGAGGCTCGGGGCTAGCGGCATATTGTCTCTGATCGGCCACGAATCTCCTCTTCAACCAACCTACTGAACGCACACTAGATTGGTTGTCGCGCTGTAACAAGAGGAAATTCAAAGTTCATTTTTCCCGGTCAGTCCGACGCGGGCAGCGGCTTGGCGGCCTTGATGCCCATCGGCAGGCCATCGCAGGCAAGCGCGCCCACCCCTGAGGATGTCGGTTTCCTCCCTCTCGACATAGTCCTCTTGACATAGTCCTCTCAACACAGTCCTCTCAACATGGGCAACTTACCTTCTCCAAAATAGAGAATCAACTATGCCATAATGGAGGCTGCGATGGCCGCCGATGCTCCTGCCCATACGACAGGCGCGCCGGCGGGACACCGGGGGATGAACCGGAAATCGGGGACGCCTACCGGCATAATGGGAATCTCAGCAACCGGCAACGACGATCTCTCGATTACGGCAAGTTACATGGTCAGGGTGGTACGTCGCCTAACGTAACCGTGAAGTAGGGTTGTACGCATGACGCAGAACATGGACGTGGTTGCGCCCGCGGCGGGTGATGAGCCGACCTGGAAGCAGCGGGCGGTGGAACGGTCAACCCGGGCCGCCAAGCAGCGAGCCGAGCAGCGCGTCCAGCGGTTCCTTGACGCCGCCCAGGCCGTCATTACGGAAAAGGGCACCACCGACTTCACCGTTCAGGAGGTCGTCGACCGCTCCCGCCAGTCGCTGCGCAGCTTCTACCAGCACTTCGACGGCAAGCACGAGCTCCTGCTCGCGCTGTTCGAAGACGCGCTGCGCCGCGCGACCACGCAGATCGCGGCCGCGGCCGACGCCAAGCCCGCTCCCATCGACGCCCTGCGCACCGCCGTCGAGCTGCTCTTCGAGCTCTCCCGCCCGGACCCGCATGCGCACCGTCCGCTGTTCACCGACTTCGCGCCCCGGCTGCTGCTCACCCATCCCGCCGAGGTCCGCCGGGCCCACGCTCCCCTCCTCGACCTGCTCACCACCCTCACCGCCGCCGCCGACGACGCCGGCCAGCTCCGCCACGGCACCGAGCCCCGCCGCACCGCCGTGCTGACCATGGAAACCGTGATGTTCACGGCCCAGACCAGCGGCGCGGCAGGCCCGGAGTCCGCCGACGACCCGGACGGCACCGGCACCGCCGGCCGCCCCGTTACCGCCAGCGAGATCTGGGACTTCATCGCGCACGGCATCACCAAGGCAGATTGAGAACGTTATTCTCCATTCAAGAGAATCTAAGTTACACTCGCTCTGTGTCCGAGCTATGGTACGACCTACTTACCTGTCTTGAGCTGCGCGAACTTCCGCGACCCGACAGCGAAAGCAGGGCCAGGTCCGCGGTTTTCGAAGGCGACAACCTCCACCTGAGCTATCACCGGTTGTTCGGTGGCCAACTCCTCGGGCAATTCGCTCAGGCGGCCGCGCTCACCTGCCCGGGCAAGGTCGTCAAGTCGTTGCACGTGCTCTTTCCCAAAGAGGGACAGTCGGGCGAACCCGTCAGGTACGAGGCCGAGGTTCATCGCGATGGCGGGACGTTCGCGACCCTGACGATCGTCGCGCGGCAGCCAGCTGGTGTCATCGCCACCGCCTCGGTGTCCATGCACGCGATCGAGGAAGGCCGCGAGCGGCAGTCCGTCGATCGGGTCCCCGATTCCCCCGACGCGGACCCGCAGGTGGACCTGGGCCTGCTGCCCTGGGAAACCCGGTCGGCGGCGAGCCTTGACTCACGCGACGCGGCCCCGCCCGACTACAGCCTCTGGATGCGCACCCCCGCGGTTGGTCGGGAGCTTGCCCAGCCGATCGTCGCCTACGGGACCGACCTGACCCTGATCGGCACCGCGCTGCGCCCGGTGGCCTGGGTGTCTCAGCAGGACGCGGGCACGGCGTTCACGTCCGCGGTCACCTCGCACACGCTCTGGTTCCACCGGCCGTTCCGCACCGACGACTGGCTCCTGCTGCGGCAGCACAGCCCGGTCCTCGCCCACGGCCGCTGCTTCGGCAGGGGCGATGTCCTCACCTCCGCCGGCTCGCTCGTCGCCTCCTACGCGCAGGAGGCCCTGCTCCGCTTCCGCGACTAGGCACACCAGGCCGGCGAAAGCGCCAGCGCCCGACGCGTCGACTAGCCAACAAGTATTCATTGCGCCACCGGAGTCGGCCGGGTCCGTTCGGTACAAAAATTAAGAGCATCATCCCGAACGGACGCGTGGCTCCGCCTTTCCTGTCAGTCGGTCGGCTGCCAGAGGCGGAACGGTCGGCGAGCTTGTGCCGGGCAACCCCGCGACCGCGACCGTCGACTCCACCGGGAGCACGGTGGAATTTCGGAGCCGCCTGCTAGATCACGCTTGCTCCTGGGCGAGTACGGCTGCCGGGGCGTCCCCGATGCCGAGGCGCAGGTGCTCGATGTGGTAAACGGCCTGGTCAAGCAGGGCGGCGACGTGGTTGTCGTACAGGGCGTAGACGATGTTCTTGCCCGAGCGGGTGCCGGTGACCAGGCCCAGGTTGCGCAGCAGGCGCAGCTGGTGGGAGACGGCCGACTGCTCCATCCCGGCGGACTCGGCCAGGTCGGTGACCGTGCAGGGCGCCTCGCGCAGCCGGGTGAGGATCATCAGCCGGCTCGGGGTGGCCAGGGCCTGGAGGGTGGTGGCGATCTTCGCGGCCGAGGCGGCGTCCAGGCGGGCGGCGGCCGCGGGGCGTTCTTCGTGGCCCATGGGCACAGCATAGCACCCGGGAACACATGAACAGGTCTTCATTCAAGCTGGTACGATGACAGCGAAACGTCGTCCCATCCGAAGGAGGCTGGGTGCCCGCGAGCCTGCTTGAAACCACCACCGCGCCCGCCATGGCCCGGCCCCCCGCGGCCGTCTCGCGGCGGGCCGGGCTGCGATCGCTGCCCGAGGTGCGGTGGGCGGCGCTGGCCACCATGCTGTTCGGTGCCGGGCTCGCCGTCCGCCTCGCGGCCGGCGAGCCCGCCCTGGCGTGGGCGTTCCTCCTGGCCTGCTACGCGGCCGGCGGGTGGGAGCCTGGGCTGGCCGGCCTGCGAGCGCTGCGCGCGAGGACCCTGGACGTGGACCTGCTGATGGTGGTCGCGGCGGTCGGCGCGGCGGCGATCGGGCAGATCGTTGACGGCGGCCTGCTTATCGTCATCTTCGCTACCTCAGGCGCCCTGGAGGCGGTGGCCACCCACCGCACCTCGCAGGCCGTGCGCGGCCTGCTCGACCTCGCGCCCGAGCAGGCCACCCGGCTCGACGAGGCGGGCGGTGAGCAGGCCGTGGACGCGGCCGGCCTGCGCGTCGGCGACGTGATCCTGGTGCGGCCGGGCGAGCGAATCGCCGCGGACGGGCAGGTCCTGTCCGGCTCAAGCGACGTGGACCAGGCCACGATCACCGGCGAGCCACTGCCGGTGACCAAGAACCCTGGCGACGAGGTGTTCGCCGGTACCCGCAACGGCACCGGCGCGCTGCGGGTACGGGTCGGCCGGGCCGCGTCGGACACCGTGGTGGCCCGGATTGTCGCCATGGTCGAGCAGGCCTCGGCGACCAAGGCAAGGGCGCAACTGTTCATCGAGAAGGCCGAGCAGCGCTACTCGCTCGGCATGGTCACCGCGACCCTGCTGCTTTTCGTGATCCCGCTGCTCGCCGGCGCCGCGTTCCAGCCTGCGCTGCTGCGTGCGATGACCTTCATGATCGTGGCCTCGCCCTGCGCGGTCGTGCTCGCCACGATGCCACCGCTGCTCGCGGCGATGGCCAACGCCGGCCGGCACGGCGTCCTGGTCAAGTCCGCCGTCGTGATGGAGCAACTGGGCGCCACGACCCAAGTCGCGTTCGACAAGACGGGCACCCTGACCGAGGGCACACCGCGACTGACCGGGATCACCATCCTGCCCGGCGCGGGCCTAGCAGAACGAGACGTCCTCGCCCTGGCCGCGGCGGCCGAGGCTCCCTCCGAGCACCCGCTGAGCCGCGGTGTGACCGCCGCCGCCCGAGACGCCGGGCTCGCCCTGGCCCCCGCGGACGAGTTCGCCGCCGCCCCGGGCCGCGGCGTCAGCGCGCTGGTCTCCGGCCGCCTGGTCGAGGTCGGCAGCCCGGCCTACCTGCTCGGCGGCCAGGCACGGACCGACGCGGCCGCGCGGGTGGCGGAGCTTGAAGACTCCGGGCAGACCGCCGCCGTGGTCCGCGTGGACGGGACCGTGGCCGCGCTGCTCGCCATCGCGGACCGCACCCGCCCTGCCGCCGGACCCGCCGTCGCCCGGATCACCGAGGTGACCGGCGCCGCCCCGGTCCTGCTGACCGGAGACAACAGGCGCGCCGCCGAGCGCCTGGCCGGCGAGGTCGGTATCGGCGACGTCCGCGCGGGCCTGCTGCCGCAGGATAAGGTCGACGCCGTCAACGACCTACAGGCTCGCGGTGCCCGGGTCCTGCTCGTCGGCGACGGCATCAACGACGCCCCCGCGCTCGCCGCCGCCGCCGCCGGGGCGGCGATGGGGCGCGCGGGATCCGATCTCGCCCTCGACACCGCCGACGCCGTGATCATGCGGGACGACCTGGCCACCATCCCCGCCGTGATCGCCCTGTCCCGCCGCGCCCGCCGCGTGGTCACCGCCAACCTGGTCATCGCCGCCGCCATCATCACCGCCCTGACCGTCTGGGACCTGGCCGGGCACCTGCCGCTGCCGCTCGGCGTGCTTGGCCACGAGGGCTCCACCGTCATCGTCGGCCTCAACGGCCTGCGGCTGCTGCGCGCCGGCGCCTGGCGCAAGGCGATCGCCGGCCGGAATCCCCGCGGAAGTAGCATGAACCCGTGTCCGCGCCAGGCGTTCCCCCTCCCCCGGTAGTGTGGCTGCTGGCCGATCCGGCCGCCGGCGAGGGCGGATCGCAAGCGGCCAGGCCGCGATGAGCCAGCCAGGGGAAACTCCCCCGGCGGCGGCGTCAGACCGCCCCTCGGACGTGCCCCGGGTGTCGCTCGCGACGGTGCTGCGGGAATGGGGCAGGATCGGCTGCATCGGCTTCGGCGGGCCGCCCGCGCACATCAGGCTGCTGCGCCAGCTGTGCGTCGAGCGCAGGAGCTGGCTGGACGCCCGCGAGTTCGAGGACGCCATCGCGGTCTGCAACCTGATGCCAGGACCGGCCTCCACCCAGCTGGCCATCTTCTGCGCCTGGCGGCTGCGCGGGCGGGCCGGCGCCCTGGTCGGCGGCGCCGCGTTCATCATCCCCGGCCTCATCGTCATCCTCGCCCTGTCCGTGCCGTTCGTGGCAAGTTCACCGCCGCTGTGGGTGCTCGGCGCCGGGGCAGGCGCGGGCGCTGCCGTGCCCGCCGTCGCGGTCCAGGCCGGCTGGTCGCTGCTCGGCCCCAGCCGCCGCAACCGGGCCTCCGCCGTCCGCTGGCTGGCCTACCTGGCCGCCGGGCTGGCGGCCGCCGCGACCATCGGCGCGTGGCTGGTCCTGGTGCTGCTCGGCTGCGGCGCCATCGAGCTGCTGGCCCGCTACGGCCCCCGTCTCGGCGGGGAGAAGGCCGGGGGCGGCGACGGAACGAGGCTGCACGGATTCCTCGCCGCTCCCGCCTTCGTCCTCGCGGCCGGGGGCGGGGTGCTGGCGTCGGTGGCGTGGGTGGCGTTCAAGGTCGGCGCCCTGGCCTTCGGCGGCGGGTTCGTGATCATCCCGCTGATGCAGGCCGACGCGGTAAGCCGCTACCACTGGATGACCGGCGCCCAGTTCCTTAACGCGGTCGCGCTCGGCCAGATCACCCCCGGCCCGGTCGTGCAGACGGTGGCGGTCGTCGGCTACGCCGCCGCCGGGCTCGCAGGCGGGCTGCTCGCCGCCGCGGTCGCCTTCACCCCGTCGTTCCTGATCGTCCTGTTCGGCGGCCCCCGCTTCGAGCAGATCCGCGGCAACCAGCGCGCCCGCGCCTTCCTCGACGGCGCCGGCCCCGCCGCCATCGGCGCGATCCTCGGCTCGGCCATCACCCTCACCCGCGAGCTCACCCACCCCTGGCAGTACGCGGTGCTGGCCGGCGCCCTGGCACTGCTGCTACCGCTGCGCCGCGGCGTCGTCCTCACCCTGCTGTCAGCCGCCGCGATCGGCGTCACCATCGCCCTGGCCGCCGGCACCGTCTCCCCCTAGCTCGCGCGAGTAGCCACCCGCCCGCCGCGTTTATTCGTCGCGCCCGGGCGGGACACAGACCGTGACCGAGCCGGGATGGACCTTGATGAGCAGTTCCCTGCTGGCCGGGCGGGCACCGCCGTCCAGCTCGTAGCGGACCTTCCGACCGAACCGGATCTTGAACTTCTTGCCCTGCGTGACATGGACGAAGGGGGACTCGTCCGCATGCCCGAGTGCGAGCCGGCCGAATGCCCTGGCCCACTGGACCGGGTTCCTGGCCGTCACCACCCCGAGCTCGAGGCGCCCGTCATCGGGTTCCGCCTGGGGAAACGCCTCGACCCCGCCGAGTATCCTGCCGACGTTCGCCGCCAGCACGCAGGAGAGCTTGCCCTTGAAGAAGCGCTTGCCGTCTACCTCCACGGTCGCGTTCATACGGCGCGCGCCGAGGTTCCTGGCCCCCGTGTAGAGGTAGGCCACACGGCCCAGCCTGCCCTTCGTGCCCCGGTCGGCGTCGGAGATCATCCGAGCGTCGAAGCCGGCGCCCGCCATCACCGTGAAGCGCTCGCCGTTCACAGAACCGGTGTCGAGCCGACGCCGGTCCCCGTGCAACCCGACCCGCACCGCCTCGGCGAGATCGTGCGGAACCCCCAGGTTCGTCGCCAGCAAGTTGGCGGTCCCCGCGGGCAGGATCGCCACCGCGATGTCCGTACCCGCCACCGCGTCGATGCAGCGCTGGACCGTGCCGTCGCCGCCCCAGACAAAGATCACGTCAGCGCCCTTGGCCGCCGCCCGGCGCGCGCGGTCGGGGGCGCGGCAGCTCTTCTTCACCTCGTACCACAGCGGGTCGGTGATGCCTTCACGAGCCAGGATCTCCCGCAACTCGGGCAAGCCGCCGCCCAAGCTCTTCCGCGAGTGCGCCACCACGGCGATGTCAGCCATATTAGGTTTCTCTCCGCGCTCGTCCAGGCCTAGGGTCCTGTCTCCTACCTCGGGAGCAGCTGGGCAAACGTCAGGGACCACTCGCGGTCAGGCGACCCACGAGGGGACGACCTGGGCCAGCCGGTCGGGATCGGTCAGGCGATCGAGTCGCTGCTGCGGGTCACGCTGCAGGCGGCAGCCGAGGAGGACATCGCATGACTAACGTGATCGAGACCAGCGGGCTGACCAAGCGGTACCGCCGGGTCACCGCGCTGAGCGACTGCACGATCAGCGTTCCCGAGGGCCGGATATCCGCGCTCGTCGGGCCGAACGGCGCGGGCAAGACCACGCTGCTGCGGCTGCTCGCCGGGCTCGCCGCGCCGACCGCTGGCCGCGCCACCGCGCTCGGCACCACGCCGCGCGAGGATCCCGCGTACCTGGCGGAGATCGGCTTCCTTGCCCAGGAGATCCCGCTGTACCGGCGGCTGACCGCCCAGGATCACATCGGCATCGGCGCGCACCTCAACCCGCGCTGGGACGGCGAGTCGGTACGGACCAGGCTCGCCGCGCTAAAGATACCGCTTGACCGGCGGGTGGGTACGCTGTCCGGGGGCCAGCGCGCTCAGGTCGCGCTCGCGCTCACGCTGGCCAAGCGGCCCAGGCTGCTGCTGCTTGATGAGCCGCTCGCCGCGCTCGACCCGCTGGCCAGGCGGAACTTCCTCGCGGCACTGGCCGAGGCGGCGGCGGCCGGCGACCTGACCATCGTGCTGTCCTCGCACCTGATCGCGGACATCGAGCGGGTCTGCGATCACCTGATCCTGCTAGCCGGATCCCGGGTGCAGCTGTGCGGCGAGATCGAGACGGTACTCGCGGAGCACCGGATCCTTGTCGGACCGCGCAAGGACACGACGCCGATCGCGCGGACGCACGCCATCGTGCGGGAGGAAACCACCGCGCGGCAGACCACGCTGCTTGTCCGGCTGAACGGCCCGGTGATCGATCCCGCCTGGGCCGTCGAAGAAACGGATCTGGAGGAGATAGTGCTCGGCTACATGAGCCAGGACGAGGCAGGCCACGGCGCCGGTCCCGAGGGCGCCCGCCTGTCGGCGGTAGGAGGAGACCGATGACCTGGGTCACCTGGCGGCAGTACCGCTACCAGGGCGCGCTCGCCGCCGCACTGTTCGCCGCGCTGGCCGTCGTGCTGCTGATCAGCGGGCTGCACGCGGCCTGGGTATGGCACTCCGCCCTGGCCGCGTGCGCGAAGAACGGCTCCTGCGCCAGCCTGGGCAACACGCTTTCCCTCAGCAACCCCTCCGTCATGACGCTCGTCGTCGCGACGACCGTCTTGCCGCTGCTGCCCGGGCTGTTCTGGGGCGCCCCGCTGGTAGCGCAGGAGCTTGAGACCGGAACGAACCAGTTCGCCTGGACGCAGAGCATCACCAGGCGGCACTGGCTTGCGGTCAGGACAGGATGGTTGCTGCTGAGCGCGGTTGCCGGGGTCAGGCGCTCGCCGAGGAGCAGGGCGCCGAGCGAGACGGCGATGACCGGGTTCACGTAGGCGTAGGTGGAGACGGCGGCCGTCGGCAACCGGTGCAGGGCGATCACGTAGCAGGTCATCGCCAGCAGTGATCCCGGGCCGATCAGGTAGAGCAGTGCCAGCGCCGACCTGCCGCTGACCTGGCCCGGGTCGAGGTGGCTCAGTTCGCCGGTCGCCGCGGCGAGCACGGCCAGCACGGCCCCGCCGGCCAGCATTTCCATCGCGCTGCCGAGCAGCGGCCGGGCGGGCGCGGGAAGCCGTCCGGCGAGCACCGAGCCGGTGCCCCAGCACAGGCTGCCGCCCAGCACGATGAGGACGGGGAGTATCGACTCGTGCCCGTGCGGGCGGGCCAGGATGCCGACTCCGGCCACTCCGATGATCAGGGCAGCCCAGCCGGCCCGTGAGATTGCCCGGCCGTTGATGATCTTGTCCGCGAGCACCATCCAGATCGGGACTGTGGCGACGAGCAGGGCGGTCAGGCCGGCCGGGAGGGTCTTCTCCGCATAGCTCGCCGTTGCCGAAAGCAAGCAGCAGAGTGCCGGCTGCCGCCATTGCGAGCCACTGTTTGATCCCGGGCCTGTCGGCCGCCCGTACCGGGACAACCCCCCATCAGTGGCTGACCAGGGCCCGGCTGATGCGGGCCCAGGAACTGCTCGAGCACTCCGGCGACAGCATCGACCAGTTCGCCGCCGAATGCGGGCTGAGCCCGCTGATGCTGCGCCGCCACTTCGCCCGCACGCGCGGGACCACGCCGCAGGCCTACCGCCGGGCCTTCAGCCACGCCGAACCCGAACCCAGCCCGGCCCGGGCCGCAACGTCAGCGTCGCGTCAGCCATAGGGCGGCGGTCGGATACTTGACGGCCACGTCCCTGACCGGTTCCGACCTCGTCGAACCCGATGAGACGCCTATATCCGGATCCTGGCGGCCTGGCGCCGCTGCGGGTCGAGCGACATGATGGCCAGAGCCGGACCGTCATGGCGATGCTCGGCATGAGAGAACCTGGCGACGGCGGTGCCGATGAGCGTTGCCTCCGCGATGTGGTCGTGGCGGCCGACAGCTGCCGGGCAGTCCCGCTGGCGCACCCGCATCTGCATCGTTGCGATCACCACGCCCTCGGCGCCGAGCCGCTTGACGTCGCTTTCCAGCTGGAGCCGGGCGTCGTGCCGCGACTGGCTGACCAGATCGGTCCAGCCGGCGACCTCAGCGTTGCCCGAGCTCCAGCGCGCCTGGCGGGCAGTGTTTCGGTCATCATGCCGCGACCCGATCGAGATGCCGAGCACGAGCCCCACGGGCACCCAGCCCGTCATAATCAGCTTCGCGAAATCCTGCCCGGACACATCAGAGGTGAAGGGCGCCGACTGCCCGTGCGCGGCACCCGGCGCGCGGACCGCCGTGCCGATGACGGTGAACTGCTGCCCGCCGAGGGAGAACGCGCCCCGGGACACGCGGACGCCGACCACGCCGTGCCCGCCAATCTCCGTGCACTCGGTGATCATCCGCCCGACGGCCGTGTGCCGTGCCTGGTCCATGGTCTGCACGAGCGGGTCGAACGACCCCGCGCCGCCCCGACCGGATACCTGAGTCGCCGACTGGGGCGGCGACCCGTGGCCGGACGGTCCCGGCGCTCCCTGGCAGCTGTATCCGCTGGCAGATCCGGCACCGTAGACGGCCGCCCCGAACACCTGGCCGACGGGTTCAAAGCCCGCGCTGCGAATGGCGGCGAACTCGTCTGCGGTCAGCGCGGATCCCCACGTGCCGCTGGACCGGAGCGCTGCCATCCGGGCCTTGGCTACGGCGGGCAGTTCTGCGCTCACGCCCCTAGCCTAGGTCTTCCACTCTGCAGGGATACAGGTCCGAACGGCTGAGTCGCACACCGTCCGTTCGGCAAAATCTTCTTTATCGGAACGTTGCCGGAGTCGCGGCTTTCGCGGCCCAGGGCGCTGTCCAGCGAGGGAGTAGCGTGATGCGGCAGCGGCGCGATGGACGTGTTCGCCAACAGATGAGCCAGGTCCCGTACCGGGCGGTGCACCACGCAGTGCTCCGGGGCGCCGAGCGGGTCTGGCACGACCTCCGGTTCAAAGACCTCCATCGGAGCGGCAAGGAGTTTGAACTCACGGAACGGGCCATGGGTTTCGCCGCCCTGGCTATGCTCACCGTGGTCCCGCTGCTCGTCGTCGTTGCTGCCGCCAGCGCCGCCACGCATCACGGCGTAGCCGTATGGGTGGTATACGGCATGGGCCTGACCGGCTCCTCTGCCCGCGCGGTGGTACAGCTGTTTTCCGCACCTGCCAAGGTCCTGAGCACAACGAGCGTTTTCAGCCTGTTGCTGGCGGCCGTCTTCGGGGTGACGTTCGCGGGCAGCGTGCAGGCCGGGTTCGAAAGGGTCTGGGGCCTTCCCGCCGGGCCGTGGCACAAAATCTGGCGTCAGGCGGTGTGGCTGACCGTCTTCATCGCCTACATCTACGCGGCAGCCACGGTGGGCGCTGTGACACGCCATACGCCGGCCGAGACGGTGAGCCGGGTGTCGGTGGCGATAGTGCTCGGCATCGTCTTTTTCTGGTGGGGGCTTCGTTTCCTGGTCGGCGGCCGGGTGAGCTACCTGGCGGCGATGCCAGGCGCAGTGGCCACGGTGGCGTTCCTGGCTGGCCTGCGGGCCTTCTCCGCCTTGGTCTTCGAGCCGCTCATCGTCACGAACGCGGTCACCTACGGGGCGCTGGGCACCGTGCTGATCATCCAGTCGTGGCTGATCGGCGTCGGCTGGGTCGTCTATGGCGGCCAGTTGTTCGGGCGCTGGTTCCACGACGCCTGGCTTCGGGCCTGGGCAGAGAACCGCTGGGGTCACAGGCAGCCGGGATCGCCATCGACGCGACCGCGCACCTGAAGAAGGGAAGCGCGACCGCGTGCGTCGCGCCGCAGCACGCCGAACCTCCGGCTATTGCCCGGGATCAAGATGCCATGTCGATCGAGGGCCCGGCGCCGCGCTCGTCCCTTATCGACTGAGCGTTGTCCGTGGGTCGCGTCCCATGAAGGCGGCGAGGCGTTCCCAGTCGTCAGCACCGGGAGCTGGAGAGACCTCCGCCCCGAAAGGGGCTCCTGGCTCGACCATGTTGCGGTACTGAGGTTTGATCATGGCCCGTGCCCCCTCGAGTGCCGGCAAGGCGAGGGAAGGGTCCAGCTTGCCGGTCTGTCCGGTGGCCCTGGCCAGGTCCCAGGCGTGTGCGGTCAGCTCTGCCAGGTACATGTCCACCAGGGTGGCTCCCGTGTACTCCTCGCCCCACGGCATTGCGTGCCTCAACGACAAGCTGGAATCGTCGCCCCATGCTTGCGCCGCCTCTACTGCGGCGCTGCGTAGCTGACCGGGCGCGTCGGACAGCTCCACGTGAGGGGACCCGTCTCCGGGCGGGGGTGCCTGCCCGCGGCCGAGAGCGACCGCCCGGTGGCCCGCCTCGACGAGGTGGTCGATCAGTCCGGCCACGTCGTACTTGGGGCACGGTGTCGGGTGGCCGAGCTCGTCAGCATCTATTCCTGACACGATCACCGCAGCGTTCTCGTAAGAATCCAGCAACGTGCTTCGGCGGTCAGAATCGGCCATGCGGGTCCTCCTCGGTGTGACAGGCTAGCTACGCCGGTCGCCGGTTCGCGAGCGCCGAAGGACGACTATCTCACCACCCGCACGGGCACGCGAATCGGCGATCTGTGCGCCGTTGGATGCCTGGCGGTGAGGAACAGGAAGATGCCGAACATGCCGGCGCCGGTAATGAGGATCGACAGGTAGGAGGCGGCCCGGTTGCGGTCCAGGACGATCCGCAGCGGCAGCAGCGGCTGGCTGACCCGCGCTGGCTGCCGATCAGGTGAGCGGCAGCCAGCAGGCGTGCACGGCGTACGCGTACGCCGCCATCGAGAGGCACACGGTCATCACGGCGACGCCGGCCGCATGCGAAGGACTTACCCGCACCCAGGTCAACCAGGCGGTGGGCACCGCCATCCGCATGACGCTGGCGAACGGCACCAAGTCAGCCCGTCGCAAGCAGGCGGCCGCCGCCGCAGCGTGGGTGCAGGTGCTGATCACCGTCCCGGGCCCGGCGCCTGCCAGCCCGCCCGCGACTTCCTCAGGCGGCCGGCCGTCGTCGGGCGTCCCCAGCGGATCGGTGTCAAGCGAGCTGCGGCTGGGCGGCGTGAGTGAGCTCGGTGCCCAGGTCGGCGCGCTGCTCGCCTGGCTGGCCACCGCCGCGAGCGGCGGCCTGGTGCTGGCTCGCTGGCTCCGCGCCGGAGGCAGCCCGCTGCGGAGGGCCGCGACCACCGCGCCGCCGACGGTGATCCTCGGGCACGTCAGCGCTGGTCTGCTCGGCCTGGTGTTGTGGGCCGCCTTCATGCTCGGCGGCTGGGCGGTCCTCGCCTGGATCGCGCTCTGGCTGCTCCCACCAGTGGCCGGCGCCGGCATGGCCGTGCTCGTGGTCGGGC
>Ga0302314_10011822_pt1 | contig 15180 bp, 12 predicted proteins | sample III_Palsa_N2_3_FD_200533 | JGI IMG/M metagenome (GOLD analysis project Ga0302314, IMG submission 200533) | Peat permafrost microbial communities from Stordalen Mire near Abisko, Sweden - III_Palsa_N2_3 | ecosystem: Environmental > Terrestrial > Soil > Palsa > Peat permafrost | place: Sweden...
TCGCGACGATCCTGGCGGCAGTGATGCTGGGCATGCTGGGCGTCACCTGGGCCACTCAGCGATCCTTCCAGGAACTCCTGCGGCCGGAGCTGCAGCGCAAGGCGGGCGTGGTGGGCGGCTCGGTCAGCGAGCTGGTCGGCAAGGCCCTGGACCACGGCATCGCGCTGGATGAACTGACCGGTGTGCCCGCGCACCTGGACGGCGTGCGCCGTGCCCACGGCGAACTCGCGTGGCTCGCGCTGCGCGACAGCGCCGGCAACGTGCTGTTCTCCAGCGGACGTCGCGACGGGCCGCCAGGCGTGCAGGTGCCCATAGAGCGCGACGGCCGCCGCGTGGGCGTCGTCGAGACGCAGGTCAGCGACACCTGGATCCGCCACATCCTGCTCGAGGCCGCGCTCGATCTCGGCGTGGTGTTCGTCGTCGCGATCTTCCTCACGCGCGAGCTGCTGCATTCGTTCGTGACCGCCCGCGCGGGCGTCGCGGACGGCGCCGCCGCGCTCGCGCGGCTGCGCCTGCCCATGTTCCTGTTCATGCTGGCCGAGGAGTCGACGCGCGCGTTCCTGCCGGGCTACGCACAGGCGCTGACGCCCGCGGGGGCGGCGCTGTCGCCCGATCTCCTGGCGGCGCTGCCCATCGTCGTCTTCATGCTCGTGGTCGCGCTCGGCCAGCCCGCCCTGGCCACCTGGTGCGAACGCGCGGGCCCGCGCCGCATGCTGCTGCGCGGCGCCCTGCTGGGCGTCGTCGGACTGGCGGGCTCCGCGCAGGCCTCGGGCCTCGGCGCCTTCATCGCCTGGCGCGGCCTGTGCGGGCTGGGCTACGGCATGGTGTTCGTCGCCGGCCAGGGGCTCGTGCTCCAGCACACCAGCGCCGCGGACCGCACGCGCGGCTTCGCGCTGTTCGTCGGCGCGATCATGGCGGCCGCGGTCTGCGGGCCGCCGATCGGCGGCATGCTCGCGGAGCACGTCGGCCCGCGCGCGGGCTTCGCGCTGGCCGCGGCGCTCGCCGCGCTGGCAGGGTTGGCCGCCCGCGCCGTGCCGCGCGACGCCGCCACGCGCGGCGACGACGGCCTTGCCGCGCCCGCACCGCGCGACTACGTCCGCGTGTTCGCTCAGGGCCGCTTCCTGTGGGTGACGGCGCTCGCGGCCGCCCCGGCCAAGCTGATCCTGGCCGGCTCGGTGTTCTATCTCGTGCCGATGCACCTGCTGGCGGCGGGCGCGTCGACGGCGGTGACGGGCCGGGCCATGATGCTGTACGCCGTGGCGCTCGTGCTGGTGCTGCCGCGTGCCACGCACTGGGCGGAGCGCGGCGTGCCGCTGGCGCGCATGGTGGGCGCAGGCCTTTGCCTGTCGGCGCTTGGCGGCTTCGCCCTGCTGCTGGGTGACGGCATCGGACCCGTCTACCTCGTGACGGCGCTGCTGGGGCTCGGCCAGGGGCTGTCGATCGCGGCCCAGAGCAGCCTGCTGTCCCAGGTCTGTGCGGCGGAAATCGCGGCGCACGGCAGCGGGCCCGCGTTCGGCGCCTACCGGCTGCTCGAGCGGCTGGGCAACGCCACGGGGCCGATCCTCGCGGGCGGGCTGGCACTGGCGCTGGGCACCGCCGGGGCCTTCGTCGCGATGGCGGCGCTCATCCTCGGCTGCGGCGTGTGCTTCGTGCTGCTCGGGCGGCGGATCACGCGATGAAGCGACGCGACCTGCTCGCCCTCGCGCTGACCGCGCCCGCGCCGGCGGCGGGGGCGGCGACGCCCGTCGCGCGGCCGACGCCGTGGCGCATCTTCGCCGTGACCTACCGCGGCCGCACCGATGTCGAGCGCGGCTTCGCCGACTATTTCGCCGCTCGTGGCATCCCCGTCGAGATCACGTGGCGCGACATCGCGCTGGACCCCGCGCGCCTGCCCGACCTGGTCGACGAGATCCGCCGCGAGCGCCCCGACCTCGTCCACACCTGGGGCACCGGCGTCACGCTGGGCATCGCCGGCCGCTGGGACGCCAGGGATGCGAGCCGCTTCGTCCGCGACATCCCCGTCGTCTTCAGCCTGGTGGCCGCGCCGGTGGGCGCGGGCATCGTGCCCGACGTGCGCGAGCCGGGGCGGCCGGTGACCGGGGTCAGCCACGTCGCCAGCCTGGCCGTGCAATTGCAGACGATGACGAACTACCGCCCTTGCCGCGCGCTGGGCATGCTCCATTCCTCCAATGAGCCGAACTCGGCGGCGGTGCTGGCGGAGCTGCAGGCGCTGGGCCGCCGCCGCGGCATCGCGGTGCACGCGGCGCCGTTCCGCGTCGATGCCGCCGGCCAACCGGTGGCCGACGGCGCCGGGGAACTGGTGCGGCAACTGCGCGCCGACGGCGCCGAGTGGCTGTACATGCCGCCGGACTCGTTCCTGTCGACGCAGGCGCGCGACGTGGTCGTGCCGGCAGCGCTCGAGCAAGGGCTGCCAGCCTTCGCGTCCACCGAGCAGCTGATGTCGGCGGGCGCGCTCCTCGGCCTGGTCAGCCGCTACTACAGCATCGGGCAGTTCGCGGCGTTCAAGGCCGAACAGATCCTCGCCGGCAAGATGCCCGCGTCGCGCATCCCGGTCGAGACCTTGACGCGGTTCTCGCTGCAGATCGACCTGAGGGCCGCGCGCCGGCTCGGGATCCTGCCGCCCCTGGAAATGTTCAACTACGCCGAGCTGATCGGCGACGCCCGCCCCGGGAGGTCCTCATGACGCCACCTCCGCTGCCGCTCGGCCACGCCCTGCGCGAGCTCACCCGCGCCGACCTGCCGGCGCTGCTTGAACTGAACCGGGCCGTCGTCGCCGCCCTGCCCGACCCCGGCCTGTTCCGGCTGTTCGGCGGCGCCGAGAAGTTCCTTGCCGACCACCTCGGCACGCGCGGACGCAGCCTGGGCGTGTTCGCACACGACGGCCTCGTCGCCTACGGCTCGCTGACCCGGCCCGCGCCCGACGACCTCGACAACTATGCGGTCGACCTCGCCTGGCCGCCCGAGCGCGCGGGCCGCGTGGCGCTGCTGTCGGCGGCGATGGTGCATCCGACGCATCGGGTGCAGGGCCTGCACCGCGCGCTGATCGCCGGCCGCATGGCACTGGCGCGCGAGCTCGGCGTTCAGGAACTCCTGGTGCGCGCAGCGCCGGCCAACGCGGTGTCCCGACGCACCTTGCTGTCGCATGGCTTCGCGGTGGCGTGGCTGGGCGTGCAGCGCGAAGGCTCGCTGCGCCACGTGCTGTGGCGGCCTATCGACGCGCCGGCCTGGAGCGCGCAAGCGTCCGGCGAGCCGGCGCTCGCCTGGGTGTCCGCCGAGGACCATGCCGAACAGCAACGGCTGCTCGCCGACGGCTGGCTGGGCGTGCGCATGCGCCCTGGCGATCCGGCACTCGGGTTCGTGCGCGCCGCGACGGCGGGCCGCGACGGCAGCTGAGCCCGCTCGGCCGGCCGCCACGGAGGAAATCGACCGTGGGTGTCCAACGCAACGCCGCCAGTGCGGCATTCCGGTCGCGGAACGAGTTCCCGTTGCCGAACAGCGCTGCCGAAGGGCGCATCCTCCGTCTTTCGGCACTCGTCCTCCGACATCCCGAGACCGCCGGCGTCCGAGGGCGGCCTGCGCTCGTCCCTGTGAGACAAAATCGACTGAAATTGAACCTCGCCGGCCCGTTCCCCCGGCGGGCCCTCGCTAGAATTGCTGCAGACCCGATGAAGTCAGGCACCTCCAGGCCCGGCGCGATCGGCGAACAGTCGATGAATTCTCTTGAACACGCCTCGCGTATCGATCGTCGTCACGACCTACAACCGCGCCGACCTGCTCTGCCAGGCGGTAGACAGCGCGCTCGACCAGGACTTCCCGGAGTCGCAGCGCGAGATCATCCTGATCGACGACGGCTCCACGGACGGCACGCGCGAGCTCGTCAAGTCGCGCTACGGCGACCGCATCCGCTACGTCCACAAGTCGAACGGCGGGTTCGTCTCGGCCTGCGCGCTGGGGTTCTCGATGGCGCGCGGCGAGATCATCGCTCAGCTGGACTCCGACGACACCTGGTCGCGCGACAAGCTGTCGAAGACGGTGCCCAAGTTCGACGAGGCGGCAGACGTCGTCGCCGTCTTCCACGACCTCGACATCGTCAAGGCTGACGGCCGCACCGCGTCCGAAACCTTGTGGACGGGCTCGCACGCCCGACTCGGCGAGGCGCCATGCGACGCATTGGGCCCGTACCTCGCCGGGTATCCGTTGCCGTCGTGGACCTCTGCCAGCCTGTGGCGCCGTTCGGCGCTCGAGCGCATCCTGCCGATGCCCGAGGGCCTCGAAGGCTACGTCGACGCGTATTGCGCCCGCCACATCATCTTCTTTGGGCGCGTGTGCGCGATGCCGCAGTCGTTGGGCACCTACCTCGTCCACGCGAACAACGATTCCGGCAAGGGCGGCGGCCACCGCGACCTGAAGCGCATCGAGCGGATGATCCGCGAGCGCCGGGCGATGTCCGATGCCTTCAATCGGCGCTGCGCGCAGTTCGGCGTCGAGCCGAGCCTGCGCCGCGTCATGATCCAGAAGCTGTCCCTGGCCGAGGGCTACGTCGAGCGTGCGCTGCTGACCGGCCGAAGCGCCGCGGCCCGCTGGATCCTGAAGAACGAGCTGTCCTTGCCCAGCCTCGTGCAACTGCACCTGTTCGCGCAGCTCTGGCTGCCGGGACGGCTGGCGGCGTTCCTGAAGAACCGGGTGATCGGACGCTTCGTCCCACTCAACTGAACCGCCCCGGCTTTCCCGGAGGCCCATTCGCCTGAGTCACGCCGACATGGCGGACTCGGGGATTTGGCGTGGTTCAGCGAGCAACCGGGCAGTCCATCCTGATTCCCGAGATCTGCAGCATGCGGAGCTTGGTCAGAACGCTGCGCGTCAGGCCACGAGGCATCGCAACCGCTGGTCGAGCGTGTTCGGCGACGCGAAGATGACGACGGCGTTGCTCGATCGCCTCGCGCATCACTGCCACATTGTCGAGACCGGCACCGAGAGCCATCGCTTCCTGCACGGCGGCGCGGTGGCGAAGAAGCGGATCCAGGCGAGAGAGCCGTCACGCAAGGTCGCCAGGCCCGAACAGCCCGACCAACCGGACGCCGCCGCCTGAGCCGACTCGGCGCGGGGGACCTCGCTGCGGGCTCCGCCGTTCGCGACCTCCCCGCGCCTTCATGGAGACCAGATCGGGGGGCAACCAGCAGCCAGAAGCCTCGCTATTGCGCCTTGAACGGCGTCGAGAACTTGGCGTCTGCCAACAGTGCCTGGTCCGTCAGCGTCTTCAAGAACGCGACCAGCGCCGCCTGGTCGGTCGCGTCGAGGTTCAGGTTGCGCGGCGTGCCGTCCGGCTTCTCCAGTCGCGGGTCGAGGGCGGGGCCCGCCTGCACGCCGTTGCTGTAGTGGGCGACCACCTGCTCCAGAGTCGAGAAGCGCCCGTCATGCATGAACGCACCGGCCACGCCCACGTTCTTCAGCGACGGTGCTTTGAAGACCGTGGTCTCGCCGGCGTCCAGGCCGTTGCTCAACGCGTCGGCCGCGAGCGCGAAGCTCGGCGGCACATGGCAGCCCGCGCAACCCACGCCGACGCCCGGGCCGCCCATGAACAGCGCGCGGCCGCGGTCTTCCTGTGCGGTCAGCGTCGGCACGGTCAGGCTGAGCCCGTCGTCGGCCAGAGCCGGGTTGTAGACCTGCGCGAAGCCGGCGTCCCACGTGCTGTTGACCGACACCATGCTGCGTTCGAACTGCGCCAGCGCGTCTTGGATGCGTGTCTCCGTGACGGTGGCGTCGCCGTACGCGAAGGTGAAGAGCTCCGGGTAGTAGCCGATCGCCTGCAGCTTGGGCAGCAGCGCGGCCATTCCGCCGTGCGCGGTGTCGTAGCCCATCTCGATGCTGTTTTCGATCGGCTGGCTTGCCTGCAGCTCGACGCTGGCCGCGCGCTTGTCCCAGAACATCGTGCCCGGGGCGTAGTAGCGCACGTTGCCGAGCCGCATGGCGTGCGCCGTGCCCAGCGTCGTGCCATCGAAGCCCGTGCTGAAGCGGGCCGGGTCGCTGAAGCCGGCCGCCATCTGATGGCACGAGGCACAGGCGAGGCTGCCATTGACGCTCAGGCTCTTGTCGTAGAACAGCACGCGGCCCAGCGTCGCGACGCGATCGTCGATCGGGTTCGTGGCGGGCGTGTTGTCCTGTGCCAGCACTTTGTTGTTGTAGTACGCCGGCAGCGTGGGGGCGGCGTAGTTGGGCAGCGTGGTCAGGTCGAGCGTGAGCGCGCCAGCGACCGCGGACGGCGTCGCGCTCACGGCGGCCGACGCCGGCCCGTCACCCGCGGCGTTGCTCGCGGTCACGCTGCAGGCATAGGACACGCCGTCCGTGAGTCCGGCTATCACGACGGGGCTGCCCGACGCCGTGGCCGCCATCGCGACGCCACCGCTGGTCGTGCAGGCGCCTGAGTACGCGCTGATGGCGGTGCTGCCTGTCTGCACCGGTGCAGCGAAGCTCAAGCTGACGCGGGCGTCGCCGGCGGTCGCGACGACGTCCGACGGCGCGCCGGGCGGGGTCGACGTTGCAACAGGTGTCGACGTACCTGTCGGGGTACTTGTGCTCGTGCTGGCACCGCCGCCGCCGCATGCGGCAAGCGCCGTCAACGAGAGCGCGATGGCGAAGCGGCTTGTGAACGGGGACATGCGAGGACTCCTGTCGATGGCAGCGCGCGATGTGAAGCGCACGCAAATCGTAGGAGTCGGCCGGCGCGCCTGAATGACATGTTTGTCACCTTCGCGGCAATGTCAGGCGCATTCGCACTTCGTCGATCGGACTGCGATCGAGCACCACGTCGCCGCCATGCGCGCGTGCGATCTCGCGCGCCAGGCTCAGGCCGAGACCGTTGCCTTCGGTGCCGCGGCCATGTGCCGCGTCGCCGCGAAAAAATCGCTCGAAGAACCGATCGCGATCTGCCGCGGAAATTGGCGCCGTCTCGTTGGCGAACACTATCTCGATCCCCGCCGCCACGGTCCGGCCGCGCACCCAGACCCGGCCCGCGGGACGGCAATAGCGCACGGCGTTGGCCACCAGGTTGTTGAGCAGTTGGCGCAGCAGCACCGCATCGGCCTGCGTCGCGAGGCCGGGCGCGATGCGCACGTCGAGCGTCTTGCCGCCGATCAGCATGTGCGCGTCGTTCATCATGTCGCCAAGCAGCTCGCTGACGTCCACGCGCGTCAACTGCAGCGCAAGGCGGCCCGCGTCGGCCTGCGACAGCAGCAGCAGCTTGCGCGTGATCTGCGCGAGCCGGCCGACCTCGTCGAGCATCTCCGTCAGGTCGACCTGGATGGCGCGGTGGTCGGAGCGGTGGATCGCCTGCTCGATGCGGCCCTGCAGGATGGTCAGCGGCGTCTTGAGCTCGTGCGCAGCGTCCGCGGAGAACCGCGATGCCTGGCCGAAGCTCGCCTCGAGGCGCGCCAGCATCTGGTTGTATTCGCCGATCAGTTCCTTGAACTCGCGGTCTTCGCCGGCGCTCGGGAGGCGTTGATCGAGCGCGCGCTGGTTCACGTCCTTCATGGCCAGACGCAGCCGGTTCACGGGCCGCATCATGAGGCCGGACAGCAGCCACGCGCCGACTGCCGTGAGCAGCAGCGCGAGCGGGACGACGACGCCCAGCACCTGGCCGACGGCGCCTTGAAGGGCCGATCGCGTGCCACCCACGTCGGCCGCCACGACGCTGCGCCCGAAGGGCACGACGAAGCGGGCGGCGCGCCATTGCCCGCCCTTGTTCGCGAACGACGCCAGTTCGCAAGGCGGGCGCTCGTCGCCATCGCGTGCGCGCTCCGGCGGCGGTCTTCGCGACAACGGCGGCGGTCGCGGCGGCGGCGGTCTGCGTCCGACGCCGTGAGCACTGGCGACCCAGCCCAGGCCCTCGAGTTGCGGCGCGTCGCTCCAGCCCGTCGACTGGAACGCTGGCGCGCCATCTTCGGGGTCGAAGCGAACCAGCACCTGGTCGGTCGAGCCGACGCGCAGCTTGAGGGCGAGGTCTTCCTGCAGCCGGGCGATGTCCCGGCCTGCGTCTGGCTGGGTCGCGACGCGGTGGGCCTCGTTGCAGAGCCGGTCGTCGAGATCGCCGAGCTGCGCGTCCAGCAGGCGCGACCACCCGAGGCCGCCGACGGTGGCGAGCACGGCCGCCACGATCAGCGCCGCCACGACGAACAGCCGCGTGCGGAATGACATCATCGACGCGTCGGCCCGAAGCGATAGCCCGTGCCGCGTACCGACTCGATTGGCGAGGCCGTCACGCCATCGCCGTCGGTCGATGCGATCTTCGCGCGCAGGCGTCGCACGCAGACGTCCACGACGTTGGTGCTCGGGTCGAAGTCGTAGCCCCAGACGTGCTCGAGGATCTGGCTGCGGGTGAACACCTGGCCCGGCGAACGCATCAGGTATTCGAGCAGGCTGAATTCGCGCGACGTCAGGTCGATCACGCGGCTGCCTTCACTGGCCTGCCGCGTGATGCGGTCCAGCTTCAGCGTGCCTGCCTGCACGGTGTTCTGCCGGTCGCCCGCAAGCCGCCGGCGCAGGGCGTGCATGCGCGCGACGAGTTCCTCGACGAAGAACGGCTTGGCGAGGTAGTCGTCCGCGCCGAGCTCCAGGCCCTCGACGCGGTCGCCCAGTTCGTTGCGCGCGGTCAGCAACAGCACGGGCGTGTGCACGCTCGCGGCGCGCAGGCCCTTGAGCACCGACAGGCCGTCACGGCCCGGCAGCATGATGTCGAGGACGATCATCTCGAACGAGATGTCGCAGCCGTGCCGGAAGCCCTCGTTGCCGTCGGTGGTGTGGGTCACCGCCATCCCGCGCGCGCCGAGGCCTTCGCGGACGAAGTCGGCGATCTTCTGTTCGTCCTCGACGAGCAGTACCTTCATCGCGCTCGCGGAATCGTCACTGGCGGGACGGATCCGGGCCCTGTCCGCCCTCATGGCGGGGCGGCCGGCCCGGCGGCGGGTCGAGGGCGCGCAGCTTCTCCGGATCGAAGCCCGCGGCCTGGATGGCGTCGTGCAGGCCGGGGCCGGGCCGGATGCCGGCGTCGCGGAAGGCGCGGTGGATGGCCTTGGCGTCGTCGACGCTCACGGTGGCCGGCTTGTAGGCCTTCAGGATCACGTTGACGCGGGCCGTCTGGTCGGGCGTCAGCGTCTGCGGGCCGTGCGCGCCGCCGGGATGTTCACCGGGTGCGCCTTGCGGCTGCGCGTTGTCCTGCGCGGCAGCGGTGGCGGCGGCTCCTGCGAGCGCGGCGGACAGGATGGCGGCCTGCAGGCGCGCCCACTTCTGCGCAATGGGATGGGTCATTCGAATCGCCTCGGCTGTTTCGATGAACCGATTAGAGCGCAGGCGCCGGACGGTCCACATGACATTGTCGTCATCGAGATCGGCCACTCCCGACCGGCTGACGCAACCCATCGGCACCGCGGCACCAGCCGAAGATTCATCGGCCTGCGCCCCGGTTCCTGCCGGACCGCGAGCGAACTGCCGCTTTCCGTAGGCGATTCTGAAGACTCCCGCCGGTGCGGCAGGTCTGGCCGCGCCGCCGGCTCGAGGACTTGGCTCGGCCAGGTGCGGCCCGTGGCGACGGTCGGCTCTTGGGATCTACGTCGACGCTGGGGCAACCATCCCTGGAAGAGGCGGAGCCTTCGGCAGTGCCGGTTGGGCGCGCGAATACCAAAGGTACTTGGCGAAATGCCGCGAATGATCGCCTCCCACGGCTGCTGGCGGCCGCAGAGGAGTCGTCCGCCGGCTTAGCTGATCGGCCGGGCTGCCGGACACGGCCTCGGCCGCTCGACGGCACCCAGGTCGGCTTGCGGGCGCCCGGTCCGAGCTCCCGACGGCCTGCCATGGGTCGGTCAGCTGCCGATCCACCCCGACATCCCGAACGTTCAACGCAGCGGAGCAGCTAAGCTTGAGCCCATGACCAAGCTCTGGGACATCTCCCCACCCGTCAACGCCCGCTCGCCGGTCTTCCCCGGCGACACCGAGTACAGCCAGGTCTGGGGCGCGACCATCGGCCCGGGCTGCCCGGTCAACGTCAGCGCGATCACGCTGTCTCCGCACACCGGTGCGCACGCCGACGCGCCGCTGCACTACGAGGCGGACGCCGCGCCCATCGGCGCGGTCGCGCTCGAGCCCTTCCTCGGGCCGTGCCGCGTGATCCACGCGATCGGCGCCGGGCCGCTGGTCGAGATGTCGCACCTCGCCCACGCCCTTCCGCCCGCCGGCGCGCCGCTGCCCGCGCGCGTGCTGGTGCGCACCTATGCCAAGGCGCCGATCGATGCGTTCGACGACGACTGCGCCGCGTTCGCGCCGGCGACGGTCGAGGCGCTGGCCGACCTCGGGGTCCGGCTGGTGGGCATCGACACCGCCAGCGTCGACCCGGCATCGAGCAAGACGCTGGACAGCCACCAGGTGCTGCGCCGGCGCGACCTGCGGGTGCTGGAGAACCTCGTGCTCGACGACGTGCCCGAGGGCGACTACGAGCTGATCGCACTGCCGTTGAAGCTGACGACGGCGGATGCGAGCCCGGTGCGCGCGGTGCTGCGCGCGCTGCCGACCTGAACGCCGCGCCGTCGACGCGACAGCCTCCCCTCCGATGAGGGATTCGCACGCGAAGACACTCGCTATAGTCGCGTCGCCGACGAGCGCGTCGGCGCCCACGCGCCCGCCGCATCGCATCGCCCCATGACATCCCCCGATTCCATCCCCGCACTCGAGATCGACGGCCTCGCCAAGCAGTTCGGCGGCAAGCCCGCCGTCGATCGCCTCGACCTGCGCATCCCCCAGGGCGAATTCCACGCGCTGCTGGGGCCCAACGGCGCGGGCAAGACAACGACGCTGCGCATGGTGGCCGGGCTGCTGAAGCCCGACGCCGGCACGGCGCGCATCCTGGGCCACGACATCACGCGCGAGCCGATCGCCGCCAAGCGCGTGCTCGCGTTCCTGCCCGACGACCCGCTGCTGTACGGCAAGCTGCGTCCGCTCGAATACCTGGAGTTCGTCGCCGGCCTGTGGGCCATCGAGCCCGCGACGGCGGCGCCGCGTGCCGAGGAATTGCTGCGCTGGCTCGACCTGTGGAACCACACGGGCGAGCTCGTCGAGGGCTTCTCGCGCGGCATGCGCCAGAAGCTCGCGCTGGCCGGCGCGCTGATCCACGATCCGCAGGTGCTGATCCTCGACGAGCCGCTCACCGGCCTCGATGCCGGCGCCGCGCGCCAGGTCAAGGACCTGCTGGTGGAACGCGTCGCGCGCGGGCACACCGTGATCCTCACGACGCACATCCTGGAGATCGCGGAGCGGCTCGCGCAGCGCATCAGCATCATCCAGGGCGGCCGCATCATCGCCCAGGGCAGCCTCGACGAACTGCGCGCGCATGCCGCTTCGCACGGCGGCCCGGGCGCGACGCTGGAAGACGTGTTCCTGCAGCTCACCGCCACCACGGCATGAGCGGCCGATTCGCGACGCGGCCGGGCTCCACGGCCTGGCTGATCCGCCACGAGATGCGGCTGGCGTGGCGCGGCGTCGGCGGCAGGCGGGCCACGCTGCTGCTCGTCGTGCTGGCGGTCCTGAGCGTGGCCTTGCATGTCGGCGCCTGGTCGCTGCTGCGGCGCTCGTCGGCGGACGCCTGGCCGCCCATCGTCGCCTACCTGGTGGGCGGCGCGGCCTGGCTGTGCATCACGCTGATGCTGGCGCAGGCGATCGCGGCCTCGGTGCTGGCGCTGTTCGATCGCGGCGACCTGGACCTGCTGCTGTCCTCGCCGCTGCCGACGCGCAACGTCTTCCTGGCCCGCGGGCTCGGCATCGCGGCCAACCTGCCCTTGCTCTACCTGTTCTTCCTCGCGCCGCTCGCCGACGTCGGCCCCTTCGTCGGCCGCGCCAACCTGCTGGCCATCTATCCGGCCCTGCTCGCGATCGCGCTCGCGGTCACCGCGCTGGCCCTGGCGCTGACGCTGCTGCTGGTGCGCTGGCTGGGGGCGCGGCGCGCACGCAGCGTCGCGCAGGTGTTGGGGTCGCTCGTCGGCGCCGCCATGTTTCTCGTGTTCCAGATCCCCAACGTGGCGGGCCCGCAGTTCACGCGACACCTGGTCGGCCGACTCGTGGGTTGGGCGCGGCCCGGCGGCGCGCTGGCGCTCGACAGCCCGCTCTGGTGGCCGGCGCGGGCGCTGCAAGGCGACATGCTTCCGATGCTGGCGATCGCGGCGCTGGGCGCCGGCGCATTCTGGGCCGTCGTCGGACTGGCGCATCGGCGCTTCCTGGACGGCACGCAGGAGTCGGTCACCGGCAGCGCGCGACGCAGCCTGGCGTCGCCGCGAGCGGGCACCACGCGTTTTCGCGCCGGCCTCTGGCGCACCATGCTGATCAAGGAATGGCGCCTGATCGCACGCGATCCGCAAGTGATCATGCAGACGCTCATGCAAGTGCTCTACATGATGCCGGCGATGTTGCTGATCATGCGCGGCACGAGCCAGGCGCTGGCGCTGCTGGTGCCGATGGTGGTGTACGTCGCGTCGACGCTCGCCAGCAACATCGCCTGGCTGACCGTGGCCGCCGAGGACGCCCCCGAGTTGCTGGGCACCGCACCCGTGCGCCGGGGACGCCTGCGCGCGCTGAAGGTGCTGGCGGCGCTGCTGCCGGTCTGGCTGCTCGCATCGCCGCTGATCGCCTGGCTCGCATGGCGGCATCCGTTCGAAGCCTCGATCTTCGTGGCGTGCCTGGCGGGCAGCACGCTGTCCGTCGGTGCGGCCCAGGTCTGGTATCCGCGCCAGGGCAGGCGCGCCGACCTGAAGAAGCGCATGCAGGGCCACGGCATCCTGGGCGTGCTGGAACTGACGGTCGTCCTGGGCTGGGCCGGCCTCGCGTACTGCCTGGGCGCGGCACCCGCGTGGACGCCGCTGGCGTTGCTCGCCGCGGCGCTGGCCTCGGGCGCGATCTGGCTGCTCGGACGGGCGCGGCGCGAAGACGAGGCGTGAAACGCCGCGAAAACCACGGTTTCGGCGCGGGAGAACGCCCTGCATCGACGGCGCCCAGCGCCTAAAATCCGTCATCCAGACGGCACGCCGCCGCTTCGCCTCATCCGGGCAGCGTCACGGCGTTTCCGGCCGTCGGGCCTGCCCACCGGCACGCCGGCCACCGCAACCGCGAAAGACATCCCATGGACACCCGCACCTCCCCCGCCCGCGCCCGCATCGCCCGACTGCGCGAGGCGATGCACAGCCGCGGGGTCGACGCCGTGCTGGTGCCGTCGAGCGACCCGCACCTGTCCGAGTACCTGCCCGGCCGCTGGCAGGGGCGCCAGCATTTCTCCGGCTTCACCGGGTCGATGGCCACGCTGGTCGTCACCACCGACAAGGCCGCGCTGTTCGCCGACAGCCGCTACTGGACGCAGGCCGAGACCGAGCTGCAGGGCAGCGGCATCGCGCTGGTGAAGATTCCCACCGGCGCGGCCGTGCACCACCTCGACTGGCTGGCCACCGAAGTGCCGCGCGGCGGCGTCGTGGCCGTCGACGGCGACGTGCTGGGCCTGGCGGCCTCGCAGCAACTGCGCGGCAGGCTGGCCGCCGCCGGCATCGCGCTGAAGACCGACACCGACGTCCTCGCCGACGCCTGGGACGACCGCGCCGAGCTGCCGCGGGCGCGCGTCTACGAGCACGCCGCGCCGCACGCGCCGCAGCCGCGCGCCGCCAAGCTGGCCCACGTGCGCGCCGCGATGGCCGCCCTCGGTGCCACGCACCACTTCGTCTCCACCGTCGACGACATCGCCTGGATCACCAACCTGCGCGGCGCCGACGTCGACTACAACCCGGTCTTCCTCGCCCACCTGCTGATCGCCAGGGACCAGGCCACGCTGTTCGTGGGCGCCGGCAAGGTCGACGCCGCGCTGCAGGCCGCGCTGGCCGCCGACGGCATCGTGCTGGCCGACTACGCCGCCGCCGGCGCGGCGCTCGCCGCGCTGCCGCACGACGCGGTGCTGCTGGTCGACCCGCGCCGCATCACGCTGGGCTTCCGCGAGCAGGTGGCCGACGGCGTGCGCGTCGTCGAGTCGATGAACCCGAGCACGCTGGCCAAGAGCCGCAAGTCCGACGCCGAACTCGCGTTCGTGCGCGAGGCGATGGCCCAGGACGGCGCCGCGATGTGCGCGTTCTACGCCTGGTTCGACAAGGCGACCGCGCCCGAGCGCCCGTTCGGCCCTGTCACCGAAGTCACGATCGACGAGAAGCTGTCCGGCGAGCGCCGCAAGCGCCCGGGCTTCATCGGCCTGAGCTTCCCGGTCATCGCGGGCTGGAACGCCAACGGCGCGATGCCGCACTACCGCGCGTCGCCCGAGTCGCACGCCACGATCGAGGGAGACGGCCTGCTGCTGATCGACTCCGGCGGCCAGTATCTCGGCGGCACCACCGACATCACGCGCGTCTGGCCCGTCGGCAACATCACGCAGCAGCATCGCCTGGACTACACCCGCGTGCTGCAGGGCACGCTGGCGCTGAGCCGGGCGCGCTTCCCGCGCGGCACGCTGTCGCCGATGCTCGACGCACTGGCGCGCGCGCCGCTGTGGGCCGCCAAGCTCGACTACGGCCACGGCACGGGCCATGGCGTCGGCTACTTCCTCAACGTGCACGAAGGCCCGCAAAGCATCAGCAAGGCGATGACCGAGGCCGCGCACGCGATGGAGCCCGGCATGATCACGTCGATCGAGCCGGGGCTGTACCGTCCGGGCCAGTGGGGCATCCGCATCGAGAACCTCGTCGCCAACGTCGCGATCGGCGCCAACGAGTTCGGCGATTTCCTCGAGTTCGAGACGCTCACGCTGTGCCCGATCGACACCCGCTGCATCGAGCCGGGCATGCTCGGCGCCGTCGACGTCGCCTGGCTCAACGCGTACCACGCCACCGTGCGCGAGCGCCTGCTGCCGCTGGTCGACGGCGACGCCAGGGAGTGGCTGATCAAGCGCACCGAGCCCTTCGCGGGCTGAAGCGCCCGCATTCGCCGCCGCGCGCGCGTCACGCGCAGGGCGGCCGCGCGGGGCCGGCGCGCGGCGCCCGATGCGACACTAGCGCACCGGCGCCGGGCGCCATGCACACCAGGCCGCGGCAAGCGGCACGAACCAACTCACGGAGATCGCCATGGGCGCGCAAGGGAAGGAAAAGGGCAAGGCGCTGGCCG
>Ga0302314_10011824_pt1 | contig 15179 bp, 12 predicted proteins | sample III_Palsa_N2_3_FD_200533 | JGI IMG/M metagenome (GOLD analysis project Ga0302314, IMG submission 200533) | Peat permafrost microbial communities from Stordalen Mire near Abisko, Sweden - III_Palsa_N2_3 | ecosystem: Environmental > Terrestrial > Soil > Palsa > Peat permafrost | place: Sweden...
TCCATCGCAAGCCGGATGCGATGAAGCATGAACCAAGCGGACTTTTGCGTAACGCCAAGGGCGCGGGCGATTTCGTAAGAGCTGACCCCGTTCTTGCAGTTGGCAATCATCCAAATGGCGGTAAACAATTTGTCCAGCCCAAGCGGGCTATCCTCAAAAATGGTGCCGATCTTGGCCGAGAACTGCTTCTTGGGGTGGACTTCCTTGCATTCCCACATGCGGCGGGTGGCGATAAAGCGCACGTCAGCACGCCCACAGGTCGGGCAGCACACCCCGGTCGGCCAGCGAAGATCAACCATCGTTTTCAGCGCGACATCGGGGTCGGCGAAATATAGGATGGCTTCGGTAAGGGTTTGCGGTTCGTTGCTCATGAGGGAAACTTACCCCCAAACACTTACTGAGTCAAGTATATTATTACCAAAACTTTCATTCAACGAGGTAAACGATTCACGGATCAGCCAGACCGGGAACAATCAATTTACCGCCGCCCAGACCGAGCCAAGGTCCAATCCCGCCGTTGCCGGCGCGTGCTCAGCGCAGAAATAACAGGCGCAGCCCCTCGATCGCGCCGCCGGCGACGAAGCCGAACAGGGTGCCGTTGATGCGTATATATTGCAGATCCTTGCCGACGTACAACTCCAGACGCCGCACCAGCGTCTCGCTATCCCAATTATTCACCACGCTCGCGATGAAATCTTCCAGCTCGCCCTGCGCCGCCGGCAGCAGCGAAAGCGCCGCTTTTGCCGCCATCGCTTGCACTCTGGCGCGCAGATCGGGGTCGCTGGTGAGAAGCCCGCCGAGGTTGCCGAGCGCGGTTTGCAGGATCGCCACCGCCCGCGAGTTCGGGCGGGCGGCGTCGATTTCGAGCGCCAGGCGCATGCGCGACCAGATGTCCCACAACCACGACTGCACCGAGCTATGTTCCACCACGCGGCGCAGCGCCAGTCCGATTTCCCGCGCGCGATCGGGATCGGTCTCGATCCGGGTGATTTCGTGTTCGACCCAAACGTCGAACGCCTCGCGCAGTTCCGAACCGTACGGTCCCACTTTGTCGAGTTCGTCATTCAGCGTGTGCAGCACCCGGGAAGCGATCGAGGCCCCCAGCGCCCAGCCCACCAGCCGGCCGCCCTGTTCGCGCACGCGGTCGATAATCGCCTGGCGCAACTGCTCTTCCTTGTCGGTAAGGGTTTGGCGCAATTGCGCCAGGATGAAGCTCAGCATTTGCTGATGCCGTCCGCTGGCGGTGAGTCCGCGCAGTGCCCGCGCCACCACCACGCCGGCTCCGGGGCCGCCGACGATCCGTGGCACCAGCCGCGCCATCACGCTGCGGGCCCGGCCGTCTTCGATTGCTCCCAGCAGTCGCGGCAGCGCGCGGGCGAGATTCTCCGCCATCGGCCTGCTGGCGTCGCTATCGCTCAGGTAGCGATCCAGGATTGCCGGCATGTCGAGTTGGGCGATCCCGCGCGAAAACTCGGTTGCCGACAGCACGTGGGTGGCGACAAACCGTCCGAGTCCGCGCCCAAGCCGGGTTTTCTGTGCTGGGATGATGGCGGTATGCGGGATCGGCAGGCCGAGCGGATGGCGGAACAGCGCCACTACCGCGAACCAGTCGGCGAGGCCGCCGATGAAGCCGGCGCGAGCGGCGGCGCGCAGTTCTTCGCTCAGACCGTTGGTGGGGAGAAATTCGGCCGCGATCGCCAGTCCGGCCATGCCCAGCAGCAGCGAGGTCGCGATGCCGCGATGGCGGGCGAGGCTGCGCGCCGCGCGTTGGTCCGGGCTGGCTTGTATCATCAGGTTGGTTCGATTCCAGACGCTTAGGGAACAGAAGTAGGCTTTTCTTGGCGAACAAAAAGAAGCTGGGGGACTTTGTCAATTTGCGTCGCCTGCGCTCGTGTCTAACTGACAAAGTTATTTTGGTTCTTTTTGTTCACAAAAAGAAGACCTTACTAAACTTCGCTGGCTGGTTCGACCTGCCGTCTTCCCGCAAAATTATGTCGCCAAGGTCCTTGTAATGGTTCGTTGCGCTGCGGCATGCTGGCGTATTCGCGGATGCGAAACGGGAGCGGGGCGTGGATCTGAAAATCGTCGGAGATTTGCTGGACCAAATGGAACGGGCGCGGTTGCATGCGGCCGAGGACCCGTTCGGCAATCCGGTATTGGCGGTTGCGCTCGCGATCGGGCGCCGCATCGACGAGGGCGAGCTCACGCTCGACGGCATTGACGCGCTGATCCATTACATGCGGGATCAGGCCTATGCCGACCGTGCGGTGCGGTTGGCCGCCTACGTCGGCGGGACAGGCGAGGGGGCCAATCTGGCGGCGATTGAGGAGCTTGCCAGTCGGCTGGTCCGTCCCGACCCCGACGACAGCCCGATTCCGTGGGCGCAATTTCGTCGTCAGCTCGAGCGCACTCGCTTCGCCGCCGTCTTCACCGCTCATCCGACGTTTGCCCATCCGCCGGCGCTCTATGAGGATCTCGCCGGGCGCGCGAGCGGCAGGGAAGGGGCGCCGAGTTTCCCCACTCATCGGCCCCGCGCGCCGACGCTGGAAGACGAGTTCGCCCAGGCGGTGCGCGCGATGCAGTTCGGGCGCGATGCGCTCGACCGTTTGAGCGAGAAACTCCTTGCCGCCGCACAGAGCCATTGGCCCGACCGTTGGGTCGATCTGGTGCCCCGTCCGGTGATCTTGACTAGTTGGGTGGGCTACGACACCGACGGAAGAACCGACATCGGCTGGTGGGATACGCTCCGGCTGCGGCTGCGGATGAAGCGTTTGCAGCTCGAGCGTCTCGCCGGACAGTTGGGCGAGATCGAGGCTGCTGCGCCGATTCTCGCCAAGGTCGCCGAGGCGCTGCACGCGGTGAGCGCGCAGGTGGACGCATGTCCTACCGGTCCCGATATCGACGTGATTGAGAATTTCGCTCACCTGCTGGTGGACCACCGCGAAGCGGCGATGGTTTCGCTTGATCCACTGCTGGAATTATTCGCGGCCAGCGTGCGCCAGGCGTCTGCTCCGGATCGCATGAAGCTGGCGGTGGCCCGGGCGGGGTTGGTCGCGCACGGATTGTCGCTGACCCACACGCATGTCCGGCTCAACGCCGCCCAACTGCACAATGCCACCCGGCTCAAGCTGGGATTCTCCGATCCTCCGGCCGATCCGTCGCGCCGGCGGGTCTTGCTCGGGATGATCAATGTGGCGCTCGATACGGTCGAGCCGGCTCCGGTCGATTTCGGCGCCTTGCTGCTGGAACAGGCCTCGGCGCCCAAGCTAATGATGACCGTGGCGCAGATCGTGAAGCACATCGACGGCACCGCGCCGGTGCGGTTTCTCATCGCCGAAACCGAAAGCGGCTACACTTTGCTCGCGGCGCTCTATTTGGCGCGGCTGTTCGGGGTCGATCGCCACATCGAAATCAGCCCGCTGTTCGAAACCCCGGAGGCGCTGGAGCAGGGCGGCCGGGTGATCGAGGAGGCGTTGCGCAGCCCGCATTATCGCGCCTATTTGCGCGCCACCGGGCGGCTTGCGGTGCAGTTCGGCTATTCCGACAGCGGACGTTATGTCGGACAGTTGCCCGCAAGTTACTTGATCGAGCGGCTGCGGCTGAAATTGGCCGAAGCCATGACCAGGCACGGGCTGGGCGACATCGAACTGATACTTTTCGACACCCACGGCGAAAGCATCGGCCGCGGCGCACATCCCGGATCGCTGCTCGACCGTCTGAAGTATCTTGCTCCCGCCACCGCCCGCCAGGCGCTGGCGCGCGCCGGCATTGCGGTACGCGAAGAAAGTGCGTTCCAGGGAGGCGACGGATATCTGCTGTTCGGCACGCCGGAATTGGCGCTCGCCACCATCGCCCGCATCGCCAAGCACGCGTTTGCGTCGGTGCCGGCCAAATCCGATCCGATCTATAGCGAGCCCGATTTCGCCGCCGATTTTTTCACCACCGCAGGTCTGGGCATGCAGGGACTCGTGGAAGATCCCGGCTATGCCTCGCTACTCGGCGCTTTCGGACCGGCGTTGCTAGACAAGACCGGCTCCCGCCCGGCGGCCCGCCAGAGCGAGGGGATGGGAACGTCGGTGGCGATCCGCCACCCCCGCGAATTGCGGGCGATCCCCAATAATGCCATTCTGCAACAGCTGGGCTGGTGTGCAAACTCGCTGCAGGGGCTGGGCGAGGCCGCGGCGCGGCAACCCGAGCTGTTCGTCGAAATCCAAGGCAAAAGCCCGCGATTTCGCCGCGCGCTGGATTTTGCCGGTCACGCGCTGGCACATTCCGATCTCGCCGTGCTGCGTGCGGTGGTGGCGTTGCTCGATCCCGGCTCGTGGCTCGACCGCGCCGGCCACGCGACCCGGCCCGGCCGCGCGCAAGCTTTGGCTTCAGTTGCTCGGATTCTCGAACAGCTCGATTTGTGGCGTGCGGCGCAAGCGATGGTGCGGCGTATCCAAGCCGATCATGTTGCGTTGCGCAACGTTTGGGTCAATGCTCCCACGATGTCGACCCGCGAAATGTTGCTGCATGCATTGCGTGTGGCGCTGATCCAGCGGATCTGGTTGCTGGCGACCGCGATTCCCGATTTCTCGCCGCGCCACGGCGTTACCCGTTCCTTGCTGCTGCGGCATATTCTTCAACTTGAAATCCCCGCGTCGTTGAAACTACTGACGGAGATCTTCCCCAATCAGCCCGATCCGGCGCTCGACCGCGATTTTGCCGAGCCCAAGGGGCCGCGCGGCAGCGTTTCGTATGCGGTCGAGTACGAGACGATATTCTTGCCGATGAAGCGCATGTTCGACCTGGTGCGCGAGCTTGGCACCGCGGTCACACATGAAGTGGGCGCTTTCGGATGATGTCTTCCTGGTAAGGAGCTTGTCCGCCGGATAAAAAAGCAGCCGTCAGGACATAAATTTACAAAAACGCTCTGGATCATCGCGATCGGCTTTGTTACAAGCCTGCTCCCGTCCGGCTTTTTTCCGAGCAACCGAACCGATTCGGAAGAGTCCTAGCATCAGACGGCGACAGGAGAGTTATAGGCTATGAGCAAGGCATTTATTGCGCAGGTTATCCAGGAATCCACCGCCTGCACGGGCGTCGCGGCCAACAAGGCTGCCGGCGACCTGATGGGTGCGATCGTGCGCGAGCTGAAGAAGACCGGCGGATTCACGCTGCCGTCCTTCGGCACTTTCACGGTGCGCAAAACCAAAGCGCGCAAGGCGATGAATCCCCGCACCGGCGAGCCGGTGAAGGTGAAAGCCGGCAAGACCGTGCGCTTCAAGGCGAGTCCGAATCTCAAGAAGGGCGTTTAACGCGCCATTAACAGAAGTTTTCTGCTTCCGCTGTTTCAAAAAAGACGCGATTCTTAAGAACATCCTTTTCTGACCGAAAAAGAAGCAAAAAAACTTCGTTCGCTTGATCCACGGTCAAATCACTCGCTTGTGCCGACGGAGCATCGCCGATGGCCGTTGGTACAAGCGGATGATAATCCCGGATCTTCTATCGCGCTACACGAAGGCTTGATCTTCAGTCGCCAGGCAGTATTCGTTTCGTTCGAGTGAAAGCCGGTGTCCGTGCATCGAGACGCTGGTTTGGCGGGCGAAATACTTTGTTGCCGTCAGACCCGCACCGAAAGTCCGGCTTAAGCCCGGCCGATCTGGCCTTGCCGCATCTGGATCAATCCGTTCCGCACCTGCAAGGCCGCCAGCGCGTACGCCATCGACACGAAGCGCCGCGTCGGGCCGGCAAACGGCATGACCATCACCGCGTCGCGGGTTCGCCACATCGTCGCCAACCGGTGACGGCCGGCTTCAGGCGTCAGGTTTGCGTATTCTTCATATTCGCGGTCGCCCTCCTGGTGATCGAGCTCCAGCTCCAGGCGCAGAGCGTTTCGCTCTGCCCAATTGCGCAGCATGAGCAGCTCATTGATCTCGAATGAAATTCCCTCGGGCGAGGGCGGGCACGAGTTTGACGCAGGCATGGCGACGTCCTTTTTTGCGGGCGTACCGATCGAACGTGAGTGCGAATGGCAATCCGCTGCACACTGCTCGGCGGCTGGAACTTTCGGGGCGTGAACAAGACCGGAACCTTTTGCCCCGGTCGCTTCAAATTTTCAGAAGTAGGTTAATAAACGGTTGCGACGGCGACTCGCGGCCGTCAATCTGCGCTTTAATTGCACGACCGGATCGGCTGAGGCAAGCCGCATCCGATTTGCACCGCCGGCACCTGAACCGCCGGACCGCTGGTAACTTTTCTTCGCAAAAAACGCATCCATTTCAAGTTGCGTGATGGTGCGCTTCGTGCGAGGCGAGGCTTGCATATACCAGGAGGAAGCGGTGCCCATTTCGGGTGGTACCAGATCGGGAAGCGCCGAAGCCGCGATCGTCGCTCTATGCTTCACGGTTTCGCTGATCGAGGGCTTTGATCTACAGGCGATCGGCGTCGCCGCGCCGATGATGGCACCCGCGCTCGGATTGTCGCATTACCAGGCCGGTCTGGTCTTTACCGCTGGCGTGGTCGGGCTGGTGGCGGGCGCCGGCATTGGCGGCGTTGCCGCCGATCGGTTCGGGCGCAAGCGCGTGCTGCTCACGCTGGTCGCCCTGTTCAGCCTCTGTACCATCTTCACCCAGATCATCGCCAGCCTCGATGGCCTGATCGCGGTGCGGTTTCTCGCCGGACTTGGTCTCGGCGGTGGCATGCCATGCCTGATCGCGATCGGTACCGACATCGCCGCACCCACCCACCGCGCCCGGATCGTAACCCGGATGTTTTGCGGTTCGCCACTGGGCGGTGCGCTTGTCTCGGTGGTGGCTTGGTTCGTGCTGCGGCCGTGGGGCTGGAAGGCGCTGTTTCTGATCGGCGGCATTCCCCCCTTGCTCCTGTTGCCCGCGCTCGCGCTGGTTTTGCCGGAGACTGGCTCAAATTACCTGCCGCGCGCAAGCTCCCCGCCGGTCGAACCGCTGCACCAACTGCTCTGGGGCGATCGCCGCGGCGCTGTGACGCTGCTGATCTGGGTGATCTTCGCCGCCGACCTGCTCACGCTCTATTTATTGTTGAACTGGCTACCGAGTCTGGTCACCTCGCGCGGGCTCTCGGCCGAGACCGGTTCGCTGGCGGCGTTCTGCTTCAACCTCGGCGCCTTCAGTGGTGTGCTCGGGCTTGGCATTCTGGTCGATCGTTTCGGCCCGGTTTGGCCGATCCCCGGCGCCTATCTTGGCTTGCTGCTCGCGATGGGGGGACTTGCGGCATCGGCCACACCGCTGCCGATCATGATCTGCTCTACTGTCGCCGGATTTGCCGTGGTCGGGGCGCTGTGCACGCTGTACGGTGTGGTTCCGGCCTACTATCCCTGGTCGGGGCGTGCCAGCGCGGTAGGTGCCGCGGTCGCGGTGGGCAGGGTCGGCTCGATCGCGGGGCCGTTTCTTGCCGGCACCTTGTTGCAGCTGGGACTGGGAGCCAGTTCGGTGGCCTATTCGATGGTGCCGGTCGCGTTCGCGGCGCTGGTTTGCGCGGTGGCGCTGCCGATTAAGGCAAGGGAAGGTCTTCTTTTTTGAAAAAAAGAAGCAAAAAACTTTTATTCGTTTGTGTCCGTGCCTCCGACATGGGCCAGTGCGTTCCAGCCCAAATTGACAAAGTTTTTTTGCTTCTTTTTGTTCACAAAAAGAAGTCTTCCTCCCCTAAATGACCATCAGAGTTTGCTTGGAACCCATGTTAACCAACAGCTACGCTCGCCTGCTAGACGCGTTCAATGCCACCTCGCCCCGGGTTGCGCCGCGTCCGGTGCCGATCCAGAGTCTGCTGCTGTTCGCCGCGGTGATCGTGCTGTGGATCTCGGTCTTCCTCGGCGGCTGGGTGTTTTCCGGCATTTTCGCCTGGAGCACCGGTCTGCTCTACATCAGCTACGACACCGCGCTGCTCGCCAACGTCACCCGCCGCACCTGGTTCATCCACGAAGAACCGATGCGCGCCCCGACCGTGCCGCCGGTCGCGGGCGTTCGACCGACGCTAGGCATTCTGGTCGCCGCCCGCAACGAGCAGAACGTGCTGGTCGGCACGATCAATTCCTTGTTCGCCCAGACCGACCCGCCCGACGAGATCATCATCGCCGACGACGGTTCGACCGACCGCAGTGCTGGCGTACTGGCCGAGGCCTTCGGTCTGGTCCCGCCGGCGCAGGGCGATATCAGCGCGCCGGTCGCGGCCTTCCCCGGTCTGCGCCTGCTCTGCCTGCCGCACGGCGGCAAGGCGCGGGCCCTCAATGCCGCGATCGAATTCGCCAGCACCGATATCTTCCTCACCGTCGATGCCGACACCATACTGGAACCCGAAGCGCTGGCGGCGATGCGCCGCGCCTTTGCCGACGATTCGGACTTGGTGGCCGCCTGCGGCGTGCTGACGCCGGTCTGCTCCGGCAGTTGGATGGCTGGCTTCTTCCAGTGGTTCCAGACCTATGAATACATCCGCGCCTTCATCTCCCGCATCGCCTGGGCGCGAGCCGGCGCGCTGCTGCTGGTCTCGGGCGCCTTCGCGGGCTTCCGCCGCAGCGCGGTGCTCGAGGTCGGCGGTTTCGACCCCGAATGCCTGGTCGAGGACTACGAACTGATCCACCGCCTGCACCGGCAATCCTACGAGACCGGCCGCCATTGGCGGGTCGAAGTGCTGGGCAACGCGCGCGGCTTCACCGACGCGCCGGCCAGCCTGATGGCGTTCCTGCGCCAGCGCCGCCGCTGGTTCGCCGGCTTCCTGCAGACCCAGTATTGGAATCGCGACATGACGCTGAACCCCAGCTTCGGAGTGCTGGGGCGGGTGATGATGCCGGTAAAGGCGGTCGATACCATGCAGCCGATCTACGGCCTGACCGCGCTGCTGCTGTTCTTCGTCTTTTTGTTCACCGGCCGGCTGCACATCTTCCTGCCGGTGTTCGCCGTAATCCTGACCAAGATCGCGATCGACCTGGCCTATCATCTCTGGTCGGTACATCTCTACACCCGCTGGATCGGTAAGCGGACTACCAGCGGCTCGATCCTGCTGGCGATCTGTGCTGCAATCGCCGAACCCTTCAGTTTTCAGCTAATGCGCCACACCGGTGCCGCCTGGGGCTGGCTTGCGTTCATGACCGGCCGGCACCGCTGGACCGCGAACCGGCGGACGATAACGCCGCCATAGGACGACTGGCCAATTTTTCCGGTTGGTATAATCTTCGCCTCGAAGGCCGCACCGAATGCGGCCACCGGGGGGAAGGATGCGACTCAAAATAGCATTGGCCGCGCTTGCGGCTTTGGCGCTGGTATCGCGGTATTCGCCAGCGCAAGCCGGGAGTTTCGACCTCGCATCGATGCCGCACGCCGAACGCGAGGGCGTGATCGAAACGCCGAACATTATCTACGCCAGCATCAGCGGCTACCGGCCGCTCGATCTCACCATCTACCGCCCAGCGAACGCCGCTGCTCCGCTTCCAATCGTACTATATATTCATGGCGGCGGCTGGGGGCTCAACCCGTTCAAGCCGATCACCGGAACGCCGGCGAGCCCGATGGTCGGTCTCGGCGACACCACCGACACCTTCGTCAAGCTTGCGCAGCGCGGCTATGTGGTCGCCAACGTGACCTACCGGCTCAGCTCGGAGGCGAAATTCCCGGCGCAGATCCAGGACATCAAACAGGCGGTGCGCTTTCTGCGCGTTCACGCCGCCGACATCGGCGGCGATCCCGACCACATCATCGGTTGGGGGTCGTCCGCCGGCGGCTATCTGGTGGTGCTGCTCGGCACCAGTTGCGGCGTGCCGGCGTTCGAGCCCCCCAAAGCGCTGGCGGGACCCGGCGGTTCGCCGCCTGGTGCCGCGCCGGCAGTGGACCTGTCGGTCTCGGACTGCGTCGACGCGGTCGCCGATTGGTACGGCCCGGTGGAATTCAGCAAGATGGACGCCGAGGCCGCTGCCAACCACCTGCCGGGCGGATCGGCGATGAGCCATAATTCGCCGACCGGTCCGGAATCGAAGCTGCTTGGGTGCGCTTTGCCGCTGTGTTCGGCCGAGCTGTTGAAGGAAGCCGATCCGCTGACCTACGTTTCGGCCAAGACCCCGCCGTTCCTGATCATCCAGGGGTTGGCTGATACCGGCGTACCGGTCGAGCAGTCGGAACTACTGGCGGCGGCGCTGAAGTCGGCGGGCGTGCCCGCCACCGTGCATCTGGTGCCGCACGCCAATCATATGTTCTTCGGCATTCCATTGGCGGATCAGGAAAAACTGGTGGACGAGACCTTCGCGTTCTTCGACCGCGTCTCCGGCAAGCAATAGGGGAACGGAAATGCGATCCTTCTTCGGCTGGATCGCGGCAGCGGCGCTCGGCGTGGCAGGCTCGGCGCAGGCCGCAACGGTGCCGATCGGCCTGGCCGCGATGGCGCAGCTCGTGCGAAATGGCGTGGTCGAAACGCCGGCCGTGATTTACGCCACGGTGGATCGCTATCGCTCGCTTGAGCTCGACTTGTACCGTCCGGCAAACGCGAAAGCCGCGCTGCCGATCGTGATGTTCGTCCACGGCGGCGCATTTTCGGGCGATCCGTTCCATCAGCTGGCGGGAGTGCCGTATAATCCGGACTCGGCGGCGGACAATCCGGCAACCCTTTGGCAGTTGGCCCGGCGCGGCTACGTGGTGGCGAATGTCACCTACCGGCTCAGCGGCGAGGCGCAATTCCCCGCCCAGATCCAGGACGTGAAACAGGCGGTAAGATTCCTGCGCGCGCACGCGGGCGAGATCGGCGGCGATCCCAATCGGATCATCGCCTGGGGCGCGTCGGCCGGCGGGTATCTGGTGAACTTGCTCGGCACCAGCTGCGGCGTGGCGGCGTTCGAGCCTCCCAAGCTGCTGCTGGGAGGGCCGCCGATCGGCACCGATCGGTCGATTTCCGATTGCGTGAACGCGGTGGCGGATTGGTATGGGCCGGTCCAGTTCGCGACCCTCGACGCCATGACGGCCGCCAATCACCTCCCCGGGCCGGGCCCGCGGTCGCCGCATAATGCGCCGGATAGCCCGGAATCCGATCTGATGGGTTGCGCGCTGCCGGTATGTTCAGCGGATTTGCTGAGGGAAGCCAATCCTCTGACCTATGTATCGGCGCAAACGCCGCCGTTCCTGATCATGCATGGGCTTTCCGACTCGGCAGTGCCGTATGAACAATCAACCATGCTGGCGGCGGCGCTGAAGGCCAAAGGCGTGCCGGTAAAGATTACGCTGGTGCCCGGAGCGGGGCATTTGTTCATGGGGATTTCGAAAGGGGAGTCGGACAAGCTTACTGAGGAGACGTTCGAGTATATAGATAGAATCTCGCACCCGAAGAATATTGTGATCGCAGTCGACAAGGACGGCAACGTCACCTGGAACGGGCAGTTGGTGAAATCAAACGATGAGCTATTGAAAAGAATGAAAGCGCTGGAGAATTAATCATGGCGCCGCATTGGATTTTGGCGCGCTTGGGTTAGAGATCGAGCCGGCTAAAGCCCCCCACCCCGACCCTCCCCACAAGGGGGAGGGAGAAGAGTGGCTCCTCCCTCCCCCTTGTGGGGAGGGCCGGGGTGGGGGCGACCGCTCGGGATTTCGCTGCCGTCGTACAGCCGTCCCGGCGGCAACGGAATAGTGAGAGCATCGATCTTGGGTCACCCATCAGTCCGCGATCAATGTCCCCCCATCCACCACCAGGTTGATCCCGGTGGTAAATGCTCCCGCTTCCGAAACCAAATACAAAACCGACCCCGCCACCTCGCGCGGCGTGCCGATGCGGCGGAGCGGGGTTTGCAACAGCCGGCGCTCGTAGCGCGGCGGATCGTTCTTGATCTGGTTCGCCAGGTCGGTGTCGATGAACCCGGGGGAAATCGCGTTCACCCGGATGTTGTCCGGACCCCACTCGACCGCGAGGTTGCGCGCCATCGCCGCGATCGCGGCTTTGGTCAACGAATAAATCCCGAAACTGCGATTGCCGCGCAGGCTCGACAGGCTCGACATCAGCACCACCGCTCCTTCGCGCCGTGCCGCCATCGCCGGGATCACGAGGTTGCACAGCTTGTAAGTGCTGCGCAGGTTGATCCGCATGATTTTGTCGTAGACCTCGTCCGAAGCGGTCGGGCTGGGGCCGTTGTGCAGATTAACTCCGGCATTGCAGATCAGGATGTCGAGCCCGCCCCAGGCCTGGTTGATCCGCTCGACCAGCGCTGCCAGTTCGCTGTCGACGCTGACATCGCAGGGGATCGATAGCGTCTCGATGCCCTCGGCCGCGAGTTCGCTCGCGATCAGTGAACAAAACTCGGTTTCGTTGCTCGAGATCACCACCCGCGCGCCGGCGCGGCCGAGCTCTTCGGCGATCGCGCGGCCCAGGCCGCGGGTTGAACCGGTGACCAGCGCCCGCTTGCCGGTAAGGTCGAACATGCTCACTGTTTCGTTTCCTGACAATTTTCCGCCCCGATCCTGAGACCGGACCGGCCCTGAGGGTGTTTCACTTGGCGCCGACCGGGGATATAACCAGCGCGCGCGATAAAAGCGTGCGCCAAGCCGCCGCGCAACTGGCTAATGATGGCTCTAAAGCTGAGGGGAACCAATATGACCGCGACCACAATCAACGCCGACGAACTGCAGGCCAAGCTGCGCGGGCTCGACAAAATCGACGATCCGTATCTCGGCGCCGGCTCTGCCGCACGATTCGAGGCCGAAAGCAAGCTCTGGCCTGGCGAACGCTACAGCCGCATCGCCCTGGTCTCGACCGCCTCGGGTGACGGCCGCACGGTCGAAGAATATCTGTTCTTTCCCGCCGATGGTCATCGCCCGGTGCTGCCGGTGGCGATCGTGTTCGACGGCAACGAGGCGCGGATCTACTCCGATCACCACCTGGTCGAGCACCGCGCGCCGATCCTGCCGGTAAGCGAAAAAGCATACGAGTTGGGCCACTCGGGCGAATTTTTCAGCGGCTATTTCCACCATCTCGCCTCCGCCGATCTGGAAGGGGTGATGAGCGATCTGGAGTATGACGGTTATCTGCAGCACTCTGACGGCGATCGTTTCCGCGCCGATCGGCTGCGCGAGGATTTCCTGAAGATGTTCAAAGCCAACGGCGGCAACATCCGGATCAAATACGCCAACTTCTTCGACGACGGCCGCATGCGCATCATGGAAGTCTACATGCCGAGCGGCCGCCCCGCAGTAGCCTGCTACGAACGCGGTGAAACCGGCAGGCTGGCGGCGATAAGACTGTACCTATAATTGTCAAAAGTTTTTTGCTTCTTTTTTTCAAAAAAGAAGATTCTTGCTTCTTAAAACTTCAAGTAGACCAAAGGAAGGAAGTCTTCTTTTTGAAAAAAGAAGCAAAAACTTTTATCAATAAGGATTAACTACATGGGGCGGCTGGTCTCGTTGCTCGGCGTTCCGCACGATCCGACTTTGCCTTCGGCGAAGAAACTCAGGCCGGACGGGGTGCTGCCGCCGGGGACGCAGGCAGTCTACGACCACTACGCGGTGCTGCGGAAGGAACTCGACGACTCCAAACCCGACGTGGTGGTGCTGGTGGGGTCGGACCATCTGAACCAGTGGTTCATGAACAATATGCCGCCGTTCCTGATCGGCAAGGCGCCGCGCCTTACGGGTCCGTTCGAGGACGAAATCCGCAGCTGGCGGCTCGATCGCTACTCGGCCGCAATCGACGGCGTGCTCGCGCGCCAGATCCTGGTCGGCGGCTACGAAAAAGGCATCGACTTCGCCTACTCGGACGAGTTCATCGCCGACCACGCGATCACCATTCCGATGAACTTCCTGCGCCCGGAAGGAGACCTGCCGCTGGTGCCGATCTTCATCAACCTGCTGGCGCCGCCGCTGCCCCCCGGCCGGCGCTACTTCCGGGTCGGCGAACTGGTGCGCGAAATCATCGAGGAAATCGACGACAACAAACGCGTCGCGGTGGTGTTCACCGGCCATTTCACCAACGCGGTGGGCAGCCCGATGATGCTGGACTGCGTCGAAAAGCCGGAATCGGAGCTCGATACCGAACTCTGGGGCTACATTCAGGCCAACGACATCGAATCGATCCTGAAACGCTCAACCTGGGATCAGCTGTATGAATGGGGCAACGGTACGCCCGGCTTCCTCGGCTTCGTGTTCGGCTTTGGCGTCGCGCGCGGGGTGAAGCCACCCTATGCGTCCATGATCTGCACGCCGGCCCAGCCGACCTGCGGCATCTTCTTCTGGGATGAGGCGACGCTTAACGGAGATGCCAAATGAGCAAATACGCCGTCGACAAGGTGTTGTGGCAGGTGGCGCGGGACGTGTCGCTGGAACAGGCTTTCAAGAACGACCGCGCCGCGTTTCTGCTGGGCCGCGATCTTACCCCAACGGAACACACAGCACTGATGGAGTTCGACATCCGCGCCCTGTTCCAAGGCGGCGCGCACCCGTTCATGATCTACATGTCGGCGCAGCGCATGATGGGGGGTTGGAGCTATCAGTTCATGACCGACTACGTGGCGAAGATCCACGATCTGAAGCTGGTCGACATCAAGACCTGAAAGCTTTTTTAGGCAATTGCCCTAAGGCGCGTGACCGCCCTAAATAGGGTGCGAGCGCATCGGGTGGCTGAACTTGGCGTGCTTGCTGGAAGCAACGTATAAAACGAGACGGCGATGCCGCGAGCCGCATCGACCGCAAGGGAGTGGAGACTATGTCATCAACCGCCGCCGGGATCGATCGCAATCCTGGTATCATCCAAGCGTTCGCGTTGCTGTTGCCAATAACCATGGCGGTGATGGGCGCGGTGGTGCTGCAGGTCGATCAGGGTCCGCTGATGGCCCATTTCGGCAAGTTGCCGGACGTCGAATATCTGGTCGCGCTGCTGCTGACCGTCCCCGCCATCGTGGCGACCCTGTTCACTGTGGTTTCCGGCTATCTTGCCGATATGTTCGGACGCCGGCGAGTGTTGCTGATTGCGATCTTCATCTACATCCTGGTTGGCGTCGGGCCGTTTTTCCTCACCAACTTCGTGCCAATTCTGCTCTGCCGCATCGGCGTCGGCCTGTGCGAGGGTGTGGTGCTGACGGTGACTACGGCGATGCTCGGCGACTACTTCAAGGGCCGCGTCCGCGATCGGATGATGGGCTGGCAGGCGGCGATCGCCTCGATCTCGGCCAGCATCCTGATCCCGCTCAGCGGTTTGCTGAGCGG
>Ga0302314_10011825_pt1 | contig 15178 bp, 12 predicted proteins | sample III_Palsa_N2_3_FD_200533 | JGI IMG/M metagenome (GOLD analysis project Ga0302314, IMG submission 200533) | Peat permafrost microbial communities from Stordalen Mire near Abisko, Sweden - III_Palsa_N2_3 | ecosystem: Environmental > Terrestrial > Soil > Palsa > Peat permafrost | place: Sweden...
CCCCCGGCGCAACCGATTGAGGCGCGCCCCCTCCCGCCACCACCCGCCCCACGATCAACCACCAAAGCCCGAGCAACCGTTCCTGTGCCCCTCCCGGGCCACCTCCGCCCGGCGCAGCCGGTTGAGCAGCCGGTTGAGGCGCGCGCGCTGGACCAGCTCACGAGCCACGCGCAGCGCGCAGCGCCGGGCGGGGCGGATACTGCCCTATGTGATTTCCACCGAGCGCCTGCGGCTGCATCTTGCCTCGTCCGACCACGCGCGGCGGCTCGCGCACGGAGACGACGGCGGCTGGACCTGGCTCGGCGGGGCTCCCGGCGCGGGCACCCGGGACCTGGCCGGGATCGTCGAGCGGGCCGACGACGTCGGCTGGCACCGGCCGCCCTGGGGCCTGTTCGTGGTCGTCCGCACGGCGGACGGGGTGGCGGTCGGCGGCAGCGGCTTCCACGGCCCGCCCGACGCCCTTGGCTCGGTCGAGGTCGGCTACGAGCTGGATCCGGCGGCTCGCGGGCTCGGCTACGCCACCGAGACGCTGGTGGCGCTCACCGGGTTCGCCTTCACCCATCCCGCCGTGCGCTCGGTCACCGCGAGCACCCACCCGGAGAACACCGCCTCGCAGGGGGTGCTGCGACGGGCCGGGTTCACCCGCCAGGACGACCTGGACGGACCGTATGGCGGGCCTCGCGACGGCCTGCACCGATATCGGGTCGACAGGTGAGGGGGCGGCTTGCGTAGGCTTGGGGACGCAATGGGTATCCCGCAGAGCTCCACCACCGCAGTCCAGCCCCCCGCCGAGCCGTCCGGCAGCAGCCCCAGCAGCGCCGACGCCGCCGCGCGGGCTCCGCGCAGCTCCCGCAACCGCAGCCGCCGCCCCCGCGGGCCGCGCGCGGACGCACGCCCTGAAACGCCCGCGACCGCCGCCGACGCCACCACCGACGGACCCGGGGGTACAGCCGACCAGGCAGGCACCGCCGCGCCCGCCACCGGCCACCACGCCGACCGCACCGACGCCGACCGCACCGACAGCGGGGCCGGCCAAGCCGACGCCGCGCCCGCCGACGCTCCGCACACCCCCACCGCTCGCCGCTCCGGCTCCGGTTCGGGCCCCGGTTCCGGCTCCGGTTCGGGCTCCCGTGCCCGTGCTCGCGCCCGCAGCAGCTCCGGTCACAGCAGCTCCGGTCACAGCGGCTCCGGTCACAGCGGCTCCGGTCACAGCGGCTCCGGCCGCCGCAACGCGCCGGGCGAGGAGGCCGAGTCGGCCGAGGGCTCGACGCCGCCGGCCGCCAACCAGGTCGGCCTGGCCGACCTGGCGGCCCGGCTGCCCGCGCTCACGCTGCGCGACGAGGAGCGGCTGGGCCGTCGGCTGGAGGGCCTGCGCAAGGTCCGCGAGCCGGAGAAGCGGGAGCGCCAGCTGGCCGCCGTCACCGGTGAGATCGAGGCGGCCGAGCTGCGGCTGGAGAGCCGCCGGGCGTCCATCCCGACCCCGGTGTACCCGGAGTCGCTGCCGGTCAGCGCCCGCCGCGAGGACATTCTGGCGGCGATCCGGGACCACCAGGTGGTGATCATCGCGGGCGAGACCGGCTCCGGCAAGACCACCCAGATCCCGAAGATCTGCCTGGAGCTGGGGCGCGGCGTGCGCGGCCTGATCGGTCACACCCAGCCGCGCCGGATCGCCGCCCGCACCGTCGCCGAGCGGGTCGCCGAGGAGCTGGGCACCGAGCTGGGCTCGACCGTGGGCTGGAAGGTCCGCTTCACCGACCAGGTGGGACCGGACACCGCCGTCAAGGTGATGACCGACGGCATCCTGCTGGCCGAGATCCAGAACGACCGGCTGCTGCGCCAGTACGACACGCTGATCATCGACGAGGCGCACGAGCGCAGCCTCAACATCGACTTCATCCTCGGCTACCTCAAGCAGCTGCTGCCCAAGCGCCCGGACCTGAAGCTGGTGATCACCTCCGCCACCATCGACCCGGAGCGATTCGCCCACCACTTCGAGGACCCCCGCACCAGCGAGGACGCGCCGATCATTGAGGTGTCCGGCCGGACCTTCCCGGTCGAGGTGCGCTACCGCCCGGTCGTGGACGAGGCCACGGACGAGGAGTCCGACGCGCCGGACGACGTCGACCGCGACCGGGACCAGGTCCAGGCGATCTGCGAGGCCGTGGACGAGCTCAGCGCCGAGGGCCAGGGCGACATCCTGGTGTTCCTCTCCGGCGAGCGCGAGATCCGCGACACCGCCGACGCCCTGGAGAAGTTGAACCTGCGCTTCACCGAGGTCGTCCCGCTGTACGCGCGACTGTCCTCGGCCGAGCAGCACCGGGTGTTCCAGCAGCACAACGGCCGCCGGATCGTGCTGGCCACGAACGTCGCCGAGACCTCGCTGACCGTCCCCGGCATCCGCTATGTGATCGACCCGGGCACGGCCCGGATCTCCCGCTACAGCCACCGCACCAAGGTGCAGCGGCTGCCGATCGAGGCGGTCTCGCAGGCCAGCGCCAACCAGCGGAAGGGCCGCTGCGGGCGCACCTCGGACGGCATCTGCATCCGGCTGTACTCGGAGGAGGACTTCCTCTCCCGTCCGGAGTTCACCGACCCGGAGATCCTGCGCACCAACCTGGCCTCGGTCATCCTGCAGATGACCGCCGCCGGGCTCGGCGACATCGCCGCCTTCCCCTTCCTGGAGCCGCCGGACCGCCGCAACATCAAGGACGGCGTGGACCTGCTCCAGGAGCTGGGCGCGCTGGACACCTCCGAGCGGACCAACCGGCTCACCCCGGTCGGCCGCCAGCTGTCCGCCCTGCCGGTGGACCCTCGGCTGGCGCGGATGGTGCTGGAGGCGCAGCGCTACGGCGTGGTCCGCGAGGTGATGGTGATCGCGGCCGCGCTGTCCATCCAGGACCCGCGTGAGCGGCCGGTGGAGAAGCGGGCGCACGCGGACCAGTTGCACGCCCGGTTCACCGACCCGACCTCGGACTTCCTCACTTATCTCAACCTCTGGCGCTATCTGAAGGATCGTCAGAAGGAGCTTTCGTCCAGCCAGTTCCGCCGGATGTGCAAGTCGGAGTTCCTCAACTACCTGCGGATACGGGAGTGGCAGGACATCGATGCCCAACTGCGGCAGGTTGCCCGCTCGTTGGACATCGACGCCGGGCACCCCTCGGACGAGGTCGACGGCGACGCGGTCCACCGCTCGCTGCTGGCCGGGCTGTTGTCGCACATCGGCCTCAAGGACGCGGAGAAGCAGGAGTACTTCGGCGCGCGCGGCGCCAAGTTCGCGGTCTTCCCCGGGTCCGCGCTGTTCAAGAAGACCCCGCGCTGGGTGATCGCCGCCGAACTGGTCGAGACCTCCCGGCTGTGGGCCCGGATCGCCGCCAAGGTCGAGCCGGAGTGGATCGAGGAGCAGGCCCAGCACCTGATCAGGCGCAGCTACAGCGAGCCGCACTGGGAGAAGGACCGGGGCCAGGTCGTCGCGTTCGAGAAGGTCACCCTGTACGGGGTGACCCTGGTCGCGCAGCGCAAGGTCGGCTACGGGTCGATCGACGCGGAGCTGTCCCGGGAGCTGTTCATCCGCCGGGCCCTGGTCGAGGGCGAGTGGCGCACGCACCACAGGTTCTTCCACGACAACCGCAAACTCCTGGACGAGGTCGAGGAGTTGGAGAACCGGGCGCGGCGCCGGGACATCCTGGTGGACGAGGAGACGCTGTTTGACTTCTACGACCAGCGGATCGGCGCGGAGGTGGTCTCCGGGGCGCACTTCGACAGCTGGTGGAAGAAGACCCACCGCACCCGCCCCGACCTGCTGACCTTCACCCCCGAGCTGCTGGTCAACGACAACGCCGGCGCCGTCAGCGAGCGCGACTACCCCTCGGTCTGGCAGCAGGGCGACATCACCCTGCCGCTGACGTACCAGTTCGAGCCCGGCGCGGAGGCGGACGGGGTGACCGTGCACATCCCGCTGACGCTGCTGAACCAGGTCCGCCCGGCCGGTTTCGACTGGCAGATCCCGGGGCTGCGCGAGGATCTGGTGACCGCGCTGATCCGCTCGCTGCCCAAGCAGTTGCGCCGCAACTTCGTCCCCGCGCCGGACTTCGCCAAGCATGTGATGCGCGGCCTGGAGAGCACCCCGCAGGAGACCGTCCCGCCACAGGACAAGTCGCTGGTGGAGCTGCTGGAGTGGCAGCTGCACCGACTCCGGGGCATCCCGGTGCCGCGCGACAGCTGGAACTACGAGTCGGTCCCGGACCATCTGCGGATCACCTTCCGGGTGGTGGACGAGAAGGGCCGCAAGCTCGGCGAGTCCAAGGACCTGGACGCGCTCAAGATCGACCTGCGCACCCGTACCCAGGCCGCCATCGCCGAGGCGGCGGGCGGCCTGGAGAAGCGCGGGCTCAAGGAGTGGACCATCGGCGAACTGCCGCAGGCCTTCATCCAGAAGCGCGGCACGCAGACCGTCAAGGGCTACCCGGCGCTGGTGGACGACGGCGACTCGGTCTCGGTCAGGCTGCTGGACACCCCGCGCGCGCAACAGCGGGCGATGCTCGCGGGCACCCGGCGGCTGCTGCTGCTCGGCGTGCCCTCGCCGGTCAACTCGATCCAGTCGCGGCTGGGCAACGGCGCCAAGCTGGCGCTCGCCGCCAACCCGCACGGCAGCACCGAGGCGCTGTTCGCGGACTGCCTGACCGCCGCTGCCGACAAGCTGATCGCCGACGCCGGGGGCCCGGCCTGGGACCAGGAGACCTACGTCCGGCTGCGCGACTCGGTCCGGGCTGAGCTCTACGACACCACCGCCGACGCGGTGGTGAAGGTCGCCAACATCCTGGCGGTGAACCACCGGGTGACCGAGCGGCTGAAGACCATCGGCAACAGCCTGCTGCTGCTGACCGGCCTCACCGACATCCGGGCCCAACTGGCCGAGCTGGTCCATCCGGGCTTCGTCACCGACACGACCTGCCGCCGACTGCCGGACCTGCTGCGCTACCTGAAGGCGATCGAGCGCCGGCTGGTGAAGCTCCCGGAGGACCCGCACCGCGACCGGGACCGCACCAGCGTCATGCTGCGGATGCGCGACGCCTACGACGACCTCTTGGCGGCGCTGCCGCCGGACCGCCGGGACGAGGACGGGGTGGTGCAGCTCCGCTGGATGCTGGAGGAGCTGCGGGTGAGCCTGTGGGCGCAGCCGCTGGGCACGCCGTATCCGGTCTCGGAGCAGCGGATCCTGCGTGCGGTGGAGGCGCTCCAGGGCTGATCAGCCGATCAGCTGACCGGCCCGGCCGATCGGCCCGACCAGTCAGTCCGGGCCGGTCGGCCCGCCCGGTCAGCCCTCGGCGGCCTGCTCCAGCACCGGCCGAAGCCGGGTGAGCAGCTCGTACAGCACCGTGCGCTCGTGGTCGTCGAGCAGGTCCAGGGCCTGGTGCGTGCTCTGCATGTCCGCGCGGACCGCGCGGATCGCCGAGACCCCGGCCTCCGTGGCCACCACGATCTTGATCCGCCGGTCGGCGGAGCTGACCTCGCGCCGGACCAGTCCGCGCAGCTCCAGCCGGTCGACCAAGCCGGTGACGTTGGAGGCGTCGCACACCAGCGCCTCGGCCAGGCCGCGCATCGGCACCGGCTTGCGCACCAGCACCGCCAGCGCCTTGGCCTGCACCGAGGTCAGCCCGTGCCGGGCGGCCACCGCGGCGAAGTCCTGGTAGTAGGCGGCACCGAGCGCGGCGAACTCCTCGATCAGGTGCGCCTTGGTGGGAACAGGCCGAGTGGGGACGGGCCGAGTGGGGACAGGCCGGGTGGGGACGGGCGATGCGGGCACGGTGCTGCTCATATTCGGAGCATACGTCAACCACTTGACATCATCAATTGTTCAGGTGGACCCAGCCCTGGTCGTACCGGGGACCGGCGCGGGATACTCCGACCTTCCGACTACAGACCCTTCATCCCTTCCGACCGGACAGGACCCGCTGTGTACGGCACCTCGACCCTGCTCTCACCGCTGGCCCGCCGCTGGCGCCGTTTCGCCCGGCTCCGTCGGCGGTTGACCCAGGGCGCTCTGGCCGTCGCCGCCCTGCTGCTGATCGCCATCCCGTCCAGCTCGGAGAAGATCTGGCACGACGTCGGGTTGTCCGTGCTGGTGTTCGCCATCACCCTCCCGGTGTGGCGCGCGCCCGAGGAGGGCCTGCCCACCCTGGTGCACCTGCGCGAGCTGCACCGCCGGATCTGCTGGCGGGTCAGCACCGGACTGGTGCTGACCGGGACCTTGGCGTTGATCGCCAACCGCTGGCTGGTCCACCAGCACACCGCCGGTGACGCCGCCGACGCCCGCACCGTCGCCACCTGGGGGACCGTCCTGGCCTGTCTCAGCCTGGCCCCGCTGCTGGCCGAGCGCCCGCTGTGGCGGCTGTGGCCGGAGCCGATGCGGCGGGAGGCGGCGGTCGGCGAGGCGATGACGAAGCTCAGCCGGGCTCGCTATGTCAGCCGCCGACCGGTGGTGGCCGGGCTCCCGGAGCCGGTGGAGCACACGCCCGCGGGCCCGACCTCGGCGGCCGCCTGCGCGACCCCGATGCCCAGGCACCCCAACCGGCAGCACACCATGCTCCGCTGGGACGGACACCGACTGAGCGTCAGCGACGTGTAGGGAGCCAGCCATCCGATACCCGTCGCCGGGCGCGAGGGCGGGGACCAGCCGCGCTACGACCGCCGCCTGCGCCCGGTCAGCGAGATCGTCTGGGTCAACCACGCGGTGGGGGATGACAACTCCGACGGAACGATGCTGCTGATCGACACCGAGGGCCACCGCTGCGGAATCCTCACCGCCCTGCCCTTCCGGCGGAACGACGCGGCCTGGGTCGCCCGCTCCGCCGGGGTCGCCTTCACCGTCTACGACCTGACCTTCGCCGGTATCTCGTACGAGGAGCTGATGAACGCCCTCTATCCGACGAGGGGCAGCGTGTTCAAGCTCCACGGCTGAGGGAACCGCCGGCCGCGCGGCCGCGTCCCATCGGCAGCGGAACCACAACAGGGAGCAACAGGGGGATGGCAGGGATGACGCTTCAGAACACCGAGCGGATCATCGACCAGGCCGGGGAGCAGACTGACGGCCAGATTGACGGTCAGACTGGTGATCAGGCCGGGGAGCAGTCGGCGGCCGTCCGGCACGCCGTGCTGGTGAAGTTGGTCTGCCTGGCCGCGATGGCCGCGGTGGCCATCGTGGCGGTCTGGTACTTCGCGACCGCGGCCAGCGCCACCGGCGGCTGCGGCGGCGGCTGACCGGCCCGGTGAGCCCGGTCAGCCGAGCAGGTACGGCAACCGCCGGGCCAGGAACTCGCGCGGGAAGGTGTCGCGCAGCCGCCACAGTCCGGCGTCCAGCACGAAGTGAGCCATGGTCACGCCCAGGTACGCGCCGTAGACCGCGCGGGCGGCGGGGTCGCCGGTGTGCAGGTGCGAGGCCAGGTTCAGCGCCAGCCCGAGCAGCAGCGCGATGTTGACCAGCACCGCCAGCGAGACCAGCCGCACCGGTCGCGGCCCGCTGCCGCCGCCCGCGACCAGCCCGACGATCAGCAGGTACTGGTAGCCGTGGGCCAGGGTGAGCGCGGCCACGGCGGCATAGGGCGACTGGAACAGGAACACCGGCAGGAAGAACAGCAGCGCCATCAGATAGAGCCCGCTCGCGGCCGGACGCCGCTGGTCGGGGGCGCGCCGCAGCAGCTGCACCACCCCGTAGCCGACCGCCGCCGCGTACCCGGCCGCCGCGAGTGGGAAAGCCAGGCCCTGCCGTGGCACGTCGGCGAGTTGCAGCAGCGCCGGATGGCTGATCAGCCCGGCGATGCCGAACACCCCGGCGAAGGTCACCGCGCGCCGCTCGCCCTGGCGCAGCGTGCCGGTGCCGCAGGCGGCGGAGGCCAGCGCGGACAGGCCCAGGTTCTGCTTCTGGAAGTGGAAGAACTGCCAGCCGAAGTAGGGCAGCAGCAGCAGCTCGAACGGCCGTTGCGGGACGGCGGCGGCGAGCACGGCGGTCCCGACGACCAGCGCCACCGGCGCGGCGACATAGCGTGCGCGCCGGGTGGCGATGTGCCGCCGTACCTCGGGCACGGTGTAGAACCAGCCAGTACCGGCGACATGCACCGAGGAGCCGAGGAACAGCAGCCCGCCGAGGACACTGCCCGGAGCGGTCCCGTCGGCCGGAGCGAGCGCCAGCACCACCGGCAGCGCGCCCACGGTCAGCAGCAGCGTCCCGCCCAGCCAGGCCGCCCGCAGCCCGAGCCGACCGCCAGTGGCGCGCGGCTCGCCCGGCGGGCTCGCGGGGCGGGCGACGGCTGGTATCGGTCCGGGGTCAGGCATCGCGCCAGCATAGGCGAGCCACAGGCCCCGGTCCCGGCCCGGGACCGGCTCGGGACATGGCTGGTACATGCCCGGGACCGGCTCGGGACCGGCCGCGCTAGCGGCGCGGCTTGGCCTTGATCTGCGGGTAGAAGGCGGACCCGGCGGCGACCACCACCAGCGCGCCGACCAGTTGCAGCAGATGCCGGATCCAGTCGATGCCGCTGGTGTGCCGGACGCCGATCGCCGACGCCAGGAAGTTGCCCAGCAGCGCGCCGACCATGCCGCACAGGATGGTCAGCCAGATCGGGATGGCCTGCTTGCCCGGCAGCAGCAGCTTGGCCAGGAAACCGAGGATCGCGCCCACGATGACGATCCAGATGATTTGGAACATGGCACGCTCCCTCAGTTGCCGACCGGTGGCCCCAGCGTCCGCCGGGATCATCCGCGCCGCATGACGACTAGCCCACCCGGGTGAAGCCGTCCCGCCACCCGCAGCGCCACCCGCACCGCCACTCGCAGCGCCCCCCGCTCACCCCCCGCCGGCCTGCACCACCGGCCCCGCGTCGCGGGCCAGCAGCAGCAGCACCGCGTCGTCGCGGAGTTGGCCGCCGGTGTGCCGCAGCAGGTCCGCGTAGACCCCGGCCACGGCCTCCTCCAGCTCCGCTCCACGGCCCGCGACCAGCGCGGGGGCTCGCTCCTGCAACGGGTAGAACACCCCGTCCGGCAGTCCCCGCGCCTCCACCACGCCGTCGGTGCACAGCAGCAGCACATCACCCAGCCCGAACGGCACCGTCCACGGCTCGGGCTCTCCCTCGGCCATCTCGGCCAGCCCCAGCGGCACCCACGGGTCCGGCGGGTAGAGCACCCGCACCGTGCCGTCCGGGGCGATCAGCAGCGGCTCGACATGCCCCAGGTGCAGCAGTTCGACGCTGGACGGGAAGCCGAGGCCGACCAGGACGGCCGTGGTGAACTCGCCGGACGGCACATGCCGCCGGACGCTGGTCTCCAGCCTGCGGGCGACCCCGGTCAGCTCCGGCTCGTCGTACGCCGCCTCCCGGAACGCCCCGAGCACCACCGAGGCGGCCCGGACCGCGCCCAGGCCCTTTCCCCGGACGTCCCCGACGATCGCCCGTACGCCGAACGGGGTGTCCAGGACCGAGTACAGGTCGCCGCCGATCTGCGCCGAGTCGGCGGCCGAGACATAGCGGGCGGCCAGCCGGATGCCGCCGACATGCGGCCCCGGCGGGCGGAGCAGCGCATGCTGGGCGGCCTCGGCCACGGTGCTGACCGCGACCAGGTGCCGGGTACGGTCCACCCGCAGCTTCGAGATGACGGCCCCGGCCACGGTCAGCGCCACATAGGCGATCAGCGTGCCGAAGAACAGGCGGTGGTCGGACGAGGCGTCCAGGCCGTCGTACCGGCTGAGCATGACCAGCAGCGCCACCCCGACGACGCTGACGCCGACCAGCTCCAGCGGGTACAGGGTGAGCGCGGCCAGCGGCGGCACCACCGACATCAGCGAGGCCAGATAGGTGTCCGGACCGGCGAGCAGGTCGAACAGGGTGACCAGCAGCATCGCCGCCAGCGGTGTCAGCACCCGTAGCCGGAAGGGCGCGCGCAGCAGCGTGGCGTCGTCCCGCAGCCGCAGCGAGGAGGTGGGAGCGACCGCGCCGAAGCCGGTCTCCTGGTCCTCCTCCGGCTGCTGCTCCACAGCCCGAATCTAGCCGAAGAAGGATGTCTACGACACATCGTCATCTTCTTCGCATAGGCCGCGAACTGCCCGGCCGCCGTGCCATAGTGCAACGATGTCCACCGCAGCCACGCCCGAGCCGCCGCTGCCCCGGTCCACCCTGCGGCCGGGCCGGGCGCTGCCGGTCCGCACCCGGTACTGGGCCACCTGGTTCTTCAGCGGGCTGGTGCTGTGGACGGCCAGCGTGGTGGTGACCTACTGGACGAACAACAGCAACCTGATGCCCACGGTCGTGCTGCTGGGCAGCTTCCTGGTGCCGGTCAGCTTCGTGGTGTGGGCGCACGAGCGCTACGGCCAGGACCTCGGCACCGACCGGATCGTCACCTGCTTCGCGGTCGGCGGGGTCATCGGCGTGCTCGGCGCGTCGCTGCTGGAGTACTACCTGCTGGACAGCTCGGCCTGGCTCTACGTCGGGGTGGGGCTGATCGAGGAGGCGGTCAAGGCCTGGGCGCTGATCCTGCTCACCCGGCGGATCCCGGGCTCGGGGCTGCGGCACGGCCTGGTCCTGGGCGCGACCGTGGGGTTCGGCTTCGCCGCCTTCGAGACGGCCGGCTACGCCTTCAACGCGGTGCTCACCGAGCAGGGGCTGTCGCTGCGGGACCTGGTCTCCACCGAGATCCTGCGCGGGGTCCTGGCCCCGGTCGGCCACGGCCTGTGGACGGCGATCCTGGGCGGGGTGCTGTTCCGCGAGCGCCGGTTCGGCCACTTCGTCTTCAACACGCCGGTGATCCTCACCTACCTCGGGGTCTCCGCGCTGCACGCGCTGTGGGACAGCTCGCACGGCATCTCCGCCTGGATCGTCGCCAAGGTCACCGAGCACGAGGTGAACCGTTCCTTCTTCGACCTCGGCTACCTGCCGCGCCCCACCGAGCACCAGGTGGCGCTGTTCACCGTGCTCTCCACCTCGGCGCTGGTGATCGTCGCCGCGCTGGGCCTGGGCTGGCTGTACCTGCTGATCCGCAGCGCTCGCCGATCGGGCCTGCGCACCGGCCCGCAGCCACGGCACCGACCCCCGTCCTGGCCCGCGCCCACCGCCTGAGCGCCCCTGAGGCCCCGGGCGGCCCGCTGGACGGGTATTCCCCGGCCTGGCGTGGGGGAAATCACGTCCGTCAAGGGCTACCTACGGTGGCGTAGGTCACTTCACACCATGAAGTATTTTCCCATGCCCGAGCAGCCGCCGCACACCGCCGACCTGACCTCCTACGTCGCCCTCGGGGACAGCTTCACCGAGGGCCTCAACGACCCCGCCCCCGGCGGCGGCTTCGCCGGCTGGGCCGACCGCCTGGCCCGGCTGCTCGCCGAGCGCCGCCCGCAGACCGAGGACGGGCGGTACGACTTCCGGTACGCCAACCTCGCCGTCCGCGGCCGACTGCTCGACCAGGTGGTCGCCGAACAGGTCCCGCGGATCCAGCGGATGACGCCGGACCTGGTCAGCTTCTGCGCGGGCGGCAACGACATCCTGCGCCCCGGCAGCGACCCGGACGAGGTCGCCGAGCGGTTCGAGGCCGCCGCGATACGGCTGCGCGAGTCGTCCGGCACGGTGCTGATCTGCACCGGCTTCGACACCCGGGACACCCCGGTGCTGCGCCACCTGCGCGGCAAGATCGCCACCTACAACGCCCACCTGCGGGCCATCGCCGACCGGAACGACCTGGCCGTGGCCGACATCTGGGCACTGCGCGCGATCCGCGACCGACGGGCGCTGAGCGAGGACCGGCTGCACCTGTCCCCCGAGGGCCACCAGCGGGTGGCGCTGCTGGCCGCTCGCGCCCTCGGCCTGGCCGTGGCCGACCCGGACGCGCCCTGGCCGCCGCAGCCCGCGCACAGCCCCGCCGAGCTGCGCCGGGAGAACCTGCAGTGGGCCCGCGAGTACCTGCTGCCCTGGGTGGGCCGCCGGCTGCGCGGCGAGTCCTCCGGCGACCACGTCGAGGCCAAGCGCCCGGAACTGCTGCCGCTCTGACCCGCGTCCGCACCGTCCGCGCAGCCCGTCCGGTTCCGTACCGGGCGGGCTTTCGGCTGTCCGAGCCCGACCCGTCAACGCCCGGCCGGGGACACGCCCGCCGCCGCGCAATCCGACAGGACGGGGCAAACCGCCCACGGCTGGCTACTCTCTGCATCGGCGCGGCATCGGCCGGCCCGGCGGGAACATCTCCCAGTCCCCCTCCTGGGGAATACCCCCCAGGGGTATGGTGTTCCTGTTACCGAGCCACAACGAGCAGCGCGTGAACCGATCATCTGGAGGAACACATGTCCACTGCCGTCTTCACCGTCTCCGGCATGAGCTGCGGCCACTGCGAGAAGTCGGTGAGCCAGGAGTTGGGCGCCCTGCCCGGCGTCATCGGGGTCAGCGCGGACGCGAAGGCGGGGACGGTCACCGTCTCCTCCGAGCAGCCGCTGGACGACGGCGCGGTGCGCGCGGCCGTCGACGAGGCCGGCTACCAGCTGGTCGGCCGCGCCTGAGCGACAGCGGACCGCAGACCGCAAGGGCACGAGGCGCAGGGCGCAGGGCGCAGGCAGGACGAAGCGCAGGCAGGACGAAGAAGGAGGGCGCAGGATCATGAGCACCGCAACCCCGGGCACGGGGACGTCGCAGCCGACCGCCGCCGCACCGCCCGGCAACCGGGTGGAGCTGGCCATCGGCGGCATGACCTGCGCCTCCTGCGCGGCCCGGATCGAGAAGAAGCTGAACCGGATGGACGGCGTCGAGGCGACCGTCAACTACGCCACCGCCAAGGCACTGGTCGTCCACGCGCCCGAGGTGGGCCTGGCCGAACTGATCGCCACCGTCGAGCGGACCGGCTACACCGCCGCCCCGCCCCGCCCCGCGACCGCGCCGGCGACAGCTCCGACCACGGCTCCGACGACAGCGGCGGCGACAGAGCCGGGCCGGGATTCCGAGCAGCCCGATCCGGAGCCGGCCGGACTGCGGCAGCGGCTGCTGGTCACCGCGGCGCTGGCGGCGCCGGTGATCGTGCTGGCGATGGTGCCCGCGTTCCAGTTCCGCGACTGGCAGTGGCTGTCCTTCGCGCTCACCGGCCCGGCCGTGGCCTACGGCGGCTGGCCCTTCCACCGGGCCGCCTGGACCAACCTGCGGCACGGCGCGGCCACCATGGACACCCTGGTGTCCATCGGCACCCTGGCCGCCTTCGGCTGGTCCACCTGGGCGCTGTTCTTCGGCACGGCCGGGACACCGGGGATGACCCACGGCTTCAGCCTCAGCCTGTCCGCCACCGACGCCTCCGGCACGCTCTACCTGGAGACCGCGGCCGGGGTCACCGCGTTCATCCTGCTCGGCCGCTACCTGGAGGCCCGCGCCAAGCGCCGGGCCGGGGCCGCCCTGCACGCGCTGCTGTCGCTGGGCGCCAAGGACGCCACAGTGCTCCGGGGCGGACGCGAGGTCCGGGTGCCGGTGGCCGAACTGGTGGTCGGCGACCGCTTCGTGGTTCGACCCGGTGAGAAGATCGCCACCGACGGCACCGTGGTCGAGGGCAGTTCGGCGGTCGACACCTCGCTGCTGACCGGGGAGTCGGTGCCCACCGAGGCCTCCCCGGGCGACAGCGTCACCGGGGCCACTGTCAACTCCGGCGGGCGGCTGGTGATCGAGGCCACCCGGGTCGGCGCGGACACCCAACTGGCGCGGATGGCACGGTTGGTGGAGGACGCGCAGAACGGCAAGGCGGCGGCGCAGCGGCTGGCCGACCGGATCTCGGCGGTCTTCGTCCCGACCGTGCTGGTGCTCGCCCTGGTCACGCTGGCGGGCTGGCTGGCCGTCAACGGCAGCGCCACCGAGGCGTTCACCGCCGCCGTCGCGGTGCTGATCATCGCCTGCCCGTGCGCGCTGGGCCTGGCCACGCCCACCGCGCTGATGGTCGGCACCGGACGCGGCGCCCAACTGGGCATCCTGATCAAGGGTCCGGAGGTGCTGGAGTCGACCCGCGCGGTGGACACCGTGGTGCTGGACAAGACCGGCACGGTCACCACCGGCCGGATGACCCTGCTGGCGGTGCACCCGGCGGCCGGCACCACCGAGGCGGAGGCGTTGCGGCTGGCCGGGGCGCTGGAGCACGCCTCCGAGCACCCGATCGGCCGCGCGATCGCCGAGGCCGCCGCGCAGGCCGGGCGGCTGCCGGACGTCAGCGAGTTCCGGAACGCGCCCGGACGCGGCGTCCAGGGCGTGGTGGAGGGGCACGCGGTGGTGGCCGGGCGCGAGCAGTTCCTGGCCGACTGGGCGCAGCACCTGCCGGCACCGCTGGCGGCCGCCAAGGCCGCCGCCGAGGCGGCCGGGCGCACGGCGGTCGCGGTCGGCTGGGACGGCGCGGCCAGGGCGGTGCTGGAGGTCGCCGACGCGGTCAAGCCCAGCAGCGCCGAGGCGGTCGCCCGGCTGCGCCGACTGGGGCTGACCCCGGTGCTGCTCACCGGGGACAACCGGGCGGTCGCGCTGAGCGTCGCCGCCGAGGTCGGCATCGACCCGGAGCGGGTGGTGGCCGAGGTGCTGCCGGAGGACAAGGCCGCGGTGGTCCGCCGGCTCCAGGCCGAGGGCCGCACGGTCGCCATGGTCGGCGACGGCGTCAACGACGCCGCCGCGCTGGCCCAGGCGGACCTGGGCCTGGCCATGGGCACCGGCACCGACGCGGCCATGGAGGCGGCGGACCTGACCCTGGTCCGCGGCGACCTGCTGGCGGCGGCGGACGCGATCCGGCTCTCCCGGCGCACCCTGGGCACGATCAAGGGGAACCTGTTCTGGGCCTTCGGCTACAACGTCGCGGCGCTGCCGCTGGCGGCCTTCGGACTGCTGAACCCGATGATCGCGGGGGCGGCGATGGCCTTCTCGTCGGTCTTCGTAGTGACCAACAGCCTGCGGCTGCGCGGATTCCAGGCCCAGGCGTGACCGCCCACGGGAAAAATACTCCAGCCGCCGGGAGTCACTCACGGTAACCCGGCGGCAACTCGGCGGCTGCCCGAGTGTCACGCAACTGCCAAGTAACCAAAGGAAGTTGAGCGATCACCGGCGGTCGATCCAAGCGCCCGAGGGCACATACGCGGCGTAGGCGGGGCCATACTCAGCGGTGTGAGAGCAGAGTCACATAGGCCAGTCGTAACCTTGCAGCCCCGTCGACG
>Ga0302314_10011826_pt1 | contig 15178 bp, 11 predicted proteins | sample III_Palsa_N2_3_FD_200533 | JGI IMG/M metagenome (GOLD analysis project Ga0302314, IMG submission 200533) | Peat permafrost microbial communities from Stordalen Mire near Abisko, Sweden - III_Palsa_N2_3 | ecosystem: Environmental > Terrestrial > Soil > Palsa > Peat permafrost | place: Sweden...
ACATCGATCGTCAGGGTCCCCAATTCCGTGATCGGCAAAGTCGATCGCGGTTGAAAACGAGGTCGGCTGAGCTTGGCCGTGCGAATCTTCGGGGGGTGAAGATTGGGCGCGGTGTCCGACGCCGGGATCAGACATGTCCCTGCGCTCCTCAGGCCCCTGAACGCCCGGAAAACAGCCCGGCGGCAATTGGAACGACCCCCTTGGCCCTGCCGTCGCTCAAGCAGCTACAGTACCTCGTTGCGCTGCACGAACATCAGCATTTCGGGCGAGCCGCCGAGGCCTGCAACGTCACGCAATCGACCTTGTCCGCGGGACTGAAGGAACTCGAGATGGTGCTCCGCCTTCACCTCGTGGAGCGGACGCGTCGGCTGATCGTGTTTACCCCGGTCGGCCACCGGGTCGTTCGTCGCGCCCAGGAGCTTCTGTTAAGAGCCAGGGAGTTGTCGGATGTTTCGGCGGTCGATGTCGCGCCGCTTTCAGGCGCGCTTCGCCTCAGCGTGATACCGACCGTCGCGCCGTTCCTGCTGCCCCGCATACTCAGCTCCATTCGCCAAGACTATCCTGAGCTGCAACTCCAAATCCACGAAGAGATGAGCCACGAGGGCTGCCTGGCGCTGTCGAGCGGCACGCGGGACTGCATGTTGCTGGCGCTCCCGTATGACTGCGGCGACTACGAATACATGCCCGTGCTGGAAGACCCGATCGTCGTTGCGCTTAATCGCGAGGACCCCCTGGCGGCCGCCCATACGATCGACGCCACCGCATTGCCCCCCGAAAGGCTATTGCTCCTTCACGGAGGCCACTGCCTGCGCGATCACGCGCTCATCGCCTGCCGTCGAACGGGCCCCGGACCTCAATCCGCGCCCGGAGCCTCGATTCACACCCTGGTGCAGCTCGTCGACGCGGGCCTGGGCGTAACACTTCTTCCGAAAATGGCGGTGGATTGCGGTGTGACCGCCGGCACCAACGTGGTGGTTCGTCCACTGTCCGGCCCGGACGCCCAAAGAACCATCTGCCTGGCTTGGAGGCGAAACAGCCCTCGCGGCGAAGCTTTCGCTCTGCTGGCCTTGAAAATCCGCGAGGCGACCTTGGATCGCGGCGTCGGCGCCCGGCGTGAGGTCCAGGGCCCGCGCGGTGAGGCAAGCCCCTCCACCGATCCGAGCATGATCGAAAAAGTCGATCAGGCTGTCAAAATCAATTTGTTTCTCAATCAAATGGCCGCGCCCTAGAGGTCCCCCAAGTATTCATGTGAATTCTGGAGACGACCCCAATGAGGTTTCGAGTTCCCCTGGCCGCAATCGCGGCCTTTTCTGTATGCGCAATGGCTGGGGTGGGCAACGCCCAGAGCCCTGGCATGACGCGAGACACTGGCGCCCCCGTCGGCGACAACCAGGACTCCAAGACAGCCGGCCCTGACGGACCGGTGCTGCTCGAAGACATGAACCTCATCGAGAAGCTGGCCCGCTTCGACCGTGAACGGATTCCCGAACGCGTCGTCCATGCGCGCGGCGTCGGCGCCGCGGGCGTCTTCGTCGCCAGCGCGGATTTTTCCAAGTACACGAAGGCCTCGGTCTTCGGCGCCGCGGGCAAGGAGACGCCTGTCTTCGTCCGCTTCTCGACGGTCATGAACTTCCGGGGCTCGCCTGAAGCGGCTCGCGACCCCCGCGGCTTCGCGGTGAAGTTCTACACAGACCAGGGAAACTGGGACATCGTCGGCATCAATGAGCCGGTCTTCTTCATCCGAGACGCCATCAAGTTCCCGGACTTCGTGCACGCCAACAAGCCGTCGCCGGTCACGAACGTGCAGGACCCCGCCCGGGCATTCGACTTTTTCTCGAATGTCCCCGAGTCCACCCACGAGCTGACCATGCTCTACACCGACAGCATCGGGATGCCGAAGAGCTATCGGACCATGGACGGCTGGGGCGTGCACGCCTTCCGCCTGGTGAACAAAGACGGTCAGACGGTGTTCGCGAAGTTCCACTGGCAGTCCCAGCAGGGCGTCCACGGCATGACCCTTGAGGAGCTAAGGGCGGCCGACACCAACTATGCGACGCGCGACCTCTACGAAAACATCCGCGCCGGCAACAATCCCAAGTGGGACCTGATGGTGCAGATCCTGACGCCGGAGCAGGCCGCCCAACTTCCCTATGACGCATTCGACGACACCAAGGTCTGGACCGGCGTTCCGGAAATGAAGGTCGGTACGATGACCTTGAACAAGGTCCCCGACAATTTCTTCGAATCCACGGAAGAGTCTGCCTTCTGCCCGTGCGAGCTGGTTCCGGGCATCGAGCCGTCGCCCGACAAGATGCTGCAGGGACGCCTGTTCGCCTACACCGACACGCAGCGCTACCGGATCGGACCGAACTTTATGGAGCTGCCGGTCAACCGGCCGCTTATCCCGGTCAACAACAACAATATCGACGGCAAGATGCGATCCACGCCGCAACAAGGCGATGTCAACTACGAGCCCACGTTCGATACCTCCAAGCCGGTGCAGCAGCCCGAATTCAAGTACAGCGAGTACCCGGTATCAGGCCTGACCGAAGAGAAGCCGGTCTCCAAGGAAGATAACTTCGCCCAGGCCGGCGAATTCTATCGCGGTCTCAGCAAGGTCGAGCAGGATCACCTGATCAAGAACCTCGCCGCCGACCTCGGCCAGGCCAGTGTCAGTCAGAAGATCCGCATGACCATGGTCAGCCACTTCTATCAGGCGGACCCTGATTACGGCACACGGCTGGCCAAGGCCATCCAGGTCGACATCACCGCCGTCAAGGCCAGCATCGGTCAATAACGAGCGTTCGACACGATCCTCAAGGGGCGCGGCCCGCCGCCGCGCCCCACCCTCTAAACATCACAGACCCGCTCATGAAACCGTCCCTCAAGCGGCTCGCCGCCGGCCTGGCCGTTGCGATGATCATCCCGGCGCTCGCGCAGGCGGCCGAGGCTATTCCCGCGCACTACAAGGAACTCTACTTCGACGCCGCCCGCGCCGGTCGGACCGACCTGCTGGGGGGCATGATCAAGGATGGCATGCCGATCGACGATCGGGAGGAACATGGCTACACCGCCCTGATCCTGGCCGCCTATGATGGACAGGTCGACACCGTCCGGTTCCTCCTCACCAAGGGTGCGGACCCGTGCGCGGTGGATAACAAGGGAAACAGCGCCCTGATGGGCGTGGCGTTCAAGGGCGAGACGCAGATCGCTCAGGACTTGATTTCACGCTGCGACGTCAACGCGACCAACAAGAGCGGCCAGACCGCGGCGATGATGGCGACGCTGTTCGGACACCAGGACATCCTGCGCCTCCTGGCCGCTCACGGCGCGAACCTCACCGCCAGCGACGCGATGGGCGACACGGCGATCAGCCTGGCCCGGCAGCAGGGCAATTCGGCGGTAGAGGCGCTGATCGTTCAGCTCGAAGCGGGCGCAAAGGGGGCCGCCGCGGCCTCCGTCGCGTCGAAATAACCTCGGCCCTGGATACGACACGTCGAAACTCGGCGTGGGCTCACACCTTCGCCGCGAGGTGCTTCGCCACATCCGCGCCCATCTGGGCCAGCGCTGCCTCCGCATGTCCGATCACGCGAGGCATGGCGTAGAAGTAGTGGATCATGCCTTCGTGACAGACGTCCGACACCGCGACCCCCGCCTCGGCCAGTCGGCTCGCATAGGCGCGGCCTTCGTCGCGGAAGGGATCGAACTCGGCGGTGTGAATGAAGGCGGGGGGGAGCCCTGCAAGATCGTCCGCGCGCAGGGGCGAGACGCGGGGGTCGGCCCGATCGGGCGGTGCGTAGAGGTCCAGGTCCCGCTCCAGGGTCGCACGGTTCAGGAAATAGCCTTCGGCCAACTCCATGCGTGACGCGCTTTCGGCGGCGACGTCCAGGATCGGACAGATCAGCAGCTGGAAGGCGATCCGCGGGCCCCTGTCACGCGCCAACTGGCAGACCGCCGCCGCCAGACCCGCGCCGGCGGAATCGCCAGCGACGCCTAGCCGCGCGGCGTCGATCCCAAAATCGTCCGCTCGCTCGGCGATGGCGCAGGCCGCCGCGCACGCGTCTTCGATGGCGGCGGGAAACGGGTGTTCCGGCGCAAGGCGGAAGTCGGCGGCGATGACGCGACATCCGCTGGCGTTGGCCAGCCGGCGGCAGACGCCGTCATGGGTCTCAAGGCTCCCGGCCACCCAGCCGCCGCCGTGGAAGAAAACCACCCCGCCCAAGGGTCCTGGCGGCGCGGCCAGGGGGGCATAGATGCGAACGCCGATCCGGCCGCCTGGACCCGGGATCTCGGCGTCGCGAACACCGCCCACAAGGGGCGCGTCGCCGCCGACCCAGCCGGTGAGATCATCCAGGGCCTGGCGCCTCTGCCCGACATGGGAATAGGCGCCTTCAGCCTTGCCGCCGGCGGCCAGCATATCCAGAAACCGCTTGGCCTGGCGATTGAGGGGCATGATCGGCGCGGACGTCAGCTCGCCGGCGCAAGAACCGCGACCAGCGCCTCGATCGCCTCGATCGTGCGGAAGTTGTCAGGGGTCATGTCAGCCTGAGGGATTTCGATGTCGAATTCGGCTTCAATGGCGAGCATCAGATTGACCATGTCCAGCGAGGTCAGGCCCGCGTCGCGCAGATCGTCCGACGGGCCAACAGGCGCCTTGACGTGACGGCGGGCCAGGACGCTTTGCACCACCGCGGATATCCGCATTCCCCGCGGGTTCACCGATCCGTCCGCCATTTTCCCGCTCCATTCTGCTTCCGCCCTGCCTAAGGCCAAGGAAAGCTACGCCGTGGCTCGTGTTTTGCCTATAAATCAGTAAAACTTTCATTGAACCTAGCTGAGTCCAGTTTTGGCACACAGCTAGCGAGAAGGTCCGTCAGTTCACCAGACAGTCGCGAGCCGAACCATGACCATCCACGAACTGAAGACCGCCGCGGCGATGATTGCGCGCCCTGCCCAGACACTGACCGACGGCAAGCCCGCCCCGGTCAGGGAGGATTTGATGGTCCGCGCCCGGCGGGTGGCGAGCGTCGCCGCCCTTCACGCCGAGGCGGTGGACCGCGACGGCCAGTTTCCGCGTGAAGCGATCGACGCCGCGCGGGCCGAGGGCCTGATGGGCGTGATGGCGCCCGCCTCGCTCGGCGGCGAGGACGTGAGCGTCTCCCAGATCGTGGACATCTGCTACCTCCTGGGCGGCGCCTGCGCATCGACGGCGATGATCTACGCCATGCACCAGATCAAGATCGCCTGCGTGATGCGTCATGGGATCGGCGCCGATTGGCACGAGGATTTCCTGCGCCAGCTGACCGCCGAGCAGCTCCTGGTGGCCTCCTCGACGACCGAGGGCCAGGGCGGCGGCAATGTCCGCTCAAGCGAGGCGCCGATCGAGCGGGACGCTTCGCGGATCATCCTGGAACGCCAGGCCAGCGTCATCTCCTACGGCGAACAGGCCGACGCCGTGGTCACCACCGCGCGACGCAGCGCCGAGGCTGACGCCGCCGACCAGGTGCTGGTGGTGTTCATGAAGGCCGACTACACGCTGGAGCGCACCTTGAACTGGGACACGCTGGGCATGCGCGGAACGTGCAGCGCCGGCTTCACCCTGCGGGCCAATGGGCGAGGCGCGCAGATCCTGCCCGAGCCCTACGGCGTCATCCATACCCAAAGCATGGTCCCCGCCGCCCATCTGATGTGGTCGGGGGTCTGGGCCGGAATCGCCGCCGGCGCGGTCGAGCGTGCGCGCAAATACATGCGCAAGGCTGCCCGCGGCGCCGACGGCCAGCTGCCCCCCGCCGCGGTCCATTTCACACGCGCCCACTCCTCGCTACGTGCTCTGCGCGCCCTGATCGCCGCGTCGCTGGATCGTTATGAGGCCGCCGCCTACAATCCCGCCGAACTATCCTCGATCGACTTCCAGACCGCGATCAACCTGCTGAAGGTCGACGCCTCGGAGCTGGCCGTATCGACGGTGATGAGCGCTCTGAGGGCCTGCGGGCTGTCCGGCTATAGAAACGACAGCGATGTCAGCATCGGCCGACATCTGCGCGACGTCCTGTCCTCGCCGATCATGATCAACAACGACCGCATTCTCGCCAGCATCGGCGCTTCCGCGCTGATGAGTGAAACCCCACACAGCATAAGGGATTGAGCTCCGATGAGCCTCACCGCCAAATTCGTTGAGGACGCGGCCGACGCGCGCCTGGAGCAGCTGGCCGGCGCTCTGTTCCACAAGACCGGCGTCGACGGGGTCTATGGCCGCACCGGCCTTTATGAGGGGGTGCTCGAGGCCCTGGCCGCACTGATCTCGACCTATCGTCCGGTCGGCGCCGAGGTGCTTCGCTTTCCGCCGGTGATGAGCCGTCGCCAGCTGGAAAAGCACGGCTATCTGAAGAGCTTCCCCAACCTGCTCGGCTGCGTCAGCTGCCTGGGCGGCGACGAGCGCGAGATCCGAGGCGTCGTCGAGCGGTTCGAGGACGGCGGCGACTGGACCACCTCGCTGGAGGCGGCCGACCTGGTGCTGGCCCCAGCGGCTTGCTACCCGGTCTATCCGCTGGCGGCGGCGCGCGGAGCGGTCCCGGCCGGCGGGCTCATCTTCGATGTGGCCTGCGACTGTTTCCGCCGCGAACCCTCGCGCGACATCGACCGGTTCCAGTCGTTCCGCATGCGCGAATATGTCTGCATCGGCTCGCCGCTGCAGATCCAGGACTTTCGGGAGCAATGGATCGATCGGGCCAAGGGAATCGCGGAACGGCTTGGTCTGCCTTACACGATCGAGCTGGCCAGCGACCCGTTCTTTGGCCGAGGCGGCCAACTGGTGGCGATCAGCCAGGTGCAGCAGGCGCTGAAGTTCGAGCTGCTGGTGCCGGTCCGCTCGGAAGACCAGCCCACCGCCTGCATGAGCTTCAACTATCATCTGGAACATTTCGGCGAGACCTGGGGTCTGAGCGACGCCGCCGGCGAGGTCAGCCACACAGGCTGCGTCGCCTTCGGCATGGACCGCCTGACCGTGGCGATGTTCGCGACCCACGGCGTGGATATCGAGCAATGGCCGGCGGCCGTGCGCGAGGCGCTTAAGGTCTAGGACCAGCCCGGGCCCGCGGGCGAGAACCCCTGGCGAACTTGTCATCGCCAATACGATGATGGCATAGGGTTGGGGTGCAACGGGCGCTGAACTCCTTCGCTGTCGACCGGCGTTAACTGCTCAGGATGATGACGCGACCGGATCGACGCAAAGTGCTTGCGGGCGGGGCGGCCACTGGGCTTTCGGCCATGGCTGGGTCCGGACATGCGCAATCAGGCGGCGTGCGCCTGGGACCCGACAAACCCTTTTCCTTTGAACGCCTGACTGCCTGGGCCAAGACACTGGCCGGCCATGCCTATTCGCCGCCGCCCGAAACCGATCCGACGCCGACCGCAATCGATTTCGACGCCTACGATCCCAAACTGACGATCTGGGGGGCGGAGGGAGAGCCCGCCGTCAGGCTGTTTCCGACGGGCGGCCTCTTCAAATTCCCCGTGCAGATCAATCTGGTCGACCAAGGCGTCGCCCGCCGCGTGATTTTCGAAAGCCGGCTGTTTCGCACGCCGGCGGGCCATCCCGTTGACGCCTTGAACCGCGCCGGCGGCTTTGCGGGATTCCGGATCATGAACCCCGATGGCGATGGCGACTGGCTGGCCTATCTGGGGGCAGCCTATTTCCGTTGCGCAGGCCCGTTCAATCAGTACGGCGCCTCCGCCCGCGCGATCGCCATCAATTCCGGCGGCCCCGCGACGGAGGAGTTTCCACGCTTGAGCGAATTCTGGCTCGAGCGTGCGCCGCAAGGCGGGTTGATCGCGCATGCCCTCCTCGAAGGACCTAGCGTCTGCGGCGCATTCCGGTTCGATAACCGCCGCACGCCCGGCGGCGTCGTCCAGGCGGTCGAGGCGGCGCTGTTTTTTCGCCGGCCGGTGGAGACCCTGGGCCTGGCGCCTCTAACCAGCATGTTCTGGTATGGCGAGATCAGCCCGCCCGCTCAGCGCGACTGGCGGCCCGAGATTCATGATTCCGATGGTCTGGCCCTTTGGACCGGCGCCGGCGAGCGGATATGGCGGCCCCTGTCAAACCCGCCCCGTCTGGTGACCAACACGTTTCAGGACAGCAACCCCAAGGGCTTCGGCCTTTCGCAGCGGGATCGCAGCTTCGACCACTACCAGGATGACGGCGCCTTCTATAATAAGCGTCCGAGCCTGTGGATCGAGCCGTCGACGCCCTTAGGCGCGGGCTCGGTTCGACTGGTCGAGATCCCAGCCAAGAGCGAGACGGATGACAATATTGTCGCATTTTGGACACCGAACGAACCTGTAATAGCCGGAACAACGCTGCATCTGAGCTATCGGATAACCTGGGTCGATCAGGATCCGCGTTCGGCGCAGCTGGCGAGAGTGGCCGCGACCCGCGTCGGAATGGGCGGCCGGTTAGATTTGCCGCAGCGGCCGGGCGTTCGCCGAGTCAACATAGATTTTGAGGGTGAAGTGCTGAAGGGATTAACGCGCACCAGCGGAGTCGAGGCGGTGGTGACCGCCGTAGGCGGAGGCGTGATTGATCAGGTTGCGGCCTATCCGGTCGTGGGAACCTCCTTGTGGCGCGTCCTGTTCGATTTCGGCGGGGTCGAACAGTATCCGGCGAATTTGCGCGCCTACCTTCGCCGGGGGTCGGCGGCGCTTAGCGAAACCTGGCTCTATCAATTGTTTCCCGAGAAATGAAACGGATGGTCGAGTTGAGCTTTATGGAATTTACCAGGATCGCACCGCCGCCGTTCGGCGCGTGCGGGTCTCGTACTCATTGGTTTGGCGTTGAATGCGGGTCACGAGTTTGAGCGAGGCGCCCGAGTTTAACCTGGACCTTCCGCGCACGACCGCTCCGCGCCTGCCGCCGGAAGCCCGCGTGCCCATGCCGGCTCAGGACCTTTGGGAGCGTGGCCGCGGTGGGCAGCATCCGCCGCTGAGCGAGGCCGATCTTTGGCAGGTCGGGATTTTCGTGTTGGCCGGCGCCATGGCCATCTACGGCGGCGTCACCGCCTATAACGTGCTGGTCGTCGGCGGCCTGAGCCCCATGGAGCTGCTGGATCTTGTCCTGTTCCAGGTCCTGTTCGCCTGGATCGCCTACGCCTTGGCCAGCGCCCTGGTTGGCTTCAGCCTGAGTGTCGGCAATAGCGCGGAAGATCTGGATCTCAACGTCAACGGGCCTCTGCCGAAGCCTGTCGGCCGCACCGCCGTCCTGATGCCGGTGCACAATGAAGAGCCCGAGGCGATTTTCGCGCGGCTGCGCAATATCGATGACTCCCTGCGCGCCCTCGGCGCGGGCGACCATTTCCATCTGTTCGTGCTGAGCGACACGCGCGATCCCGACATACGGCGCGACGAGAAGGCGGCGTTCGATCGTCTCCGCCGCTCCAGCGGGCAGGAAGACCGGCTGTTCTATCGGCTCCGGGCGAACAATCAGGGGCGCAAGGCGGGCAATATCGCCGATTGGGTCGGCCGGTTCGGCGGAGCCTACGACTACATGGTCGTCCTCGACGCCGACAGCGTCATGGACGGCGAAACCCTGCTGCGCCTGGCCGGATTCATGGACCAGCAGCCGCGCACCGGCTTGATCCAAACCGTGCCCAGGCTGGTGAACCGCACCAGCATCTATGGGCGGGTCCAGCAATTCGCCAGCCGGCTCTACGGCCCCATGCTGAGCAAGGGGCTGGCCTATACATCAGGCATGGCTGGGAATTATTGGGGACACAACGCCATCATCCGGGTGGCGGCGTTCGCCGCGCACGCCGGCCTGCCCCAACTGCCCGGACCCAAGCCGTTCGGCGGCGAGATTCTCAGCCATGACTTCGTCGAGGCAGCGCTTTTGCGCCGCGCCGGCTGGGCGATCCGGCTGGCGCCACATCTTGGCGGCTCCTACGAGGAATGCCCGCCGAGCCTGCCCGACATGATCCTGCGCGAACGCCGATGGTGCCAAGGCAATCTCCAGCACCTGCCGGTGATCGCCGCGCGCGGCCTGCATTGGATGAGCCGTGTCCACCTCGCCCAGGGTGTGATCACCTATCTGATGCCGCCGATCTGGCTGCTGTTTCTCCTTGTCGGGGCCGCTCTGTCGGTCGAAGCCCGGCGCGGCGGTGTGGGGCAATGGGACGCCTACGGACTCGACATGCTGAACTGGCTCCTGGTGATCAGTCTTCTGAGCCTGTTCGCGCCCCGCCTGGCGGCGCTGCTTCGGGCGCTGTTTCACCCGGAAGAGCGACGCTTCTGGGGTGATCCGGCCAAGCTGGTGGCCGGCGTAGCGTGCGAGACCATCCTCTCGGCGCTGATCGCGCCGATCATGATGACGGCGCAGACCGTCGCCCTCTACAACATCCTGATCGGACGCGACTCGGGTTGGCCCGTGCAGCGCAGAACCGACGGCTCCCTCTCCTGGCGCGATTCGGCGCGTAGACATCTGCCGCACACCCTGTTCGGCGTGGCGCTGGGCGCGGTCGTGCTCGTTGCGGCGCCTAGCGACCTGATCTGGCTGTCGCCGGTGATCCTGGGACTGGCCTTTTCCATTCCGCTGTCGGTCCTGACAGCGGATCCGGCGCTGGGCGCGAAAGTCCAGCGGTTCGGGCTGTTCCTGACGCCGGAAGAACGCACGCCACCCGCCGTCCTGGCAGGCCTGGTCGAGCCTGGACATCCTGTCGTCGTCGGTGATTGGACGTCCGAGCCGATCGCGCTGGCGCCCGCCATGCTGGCGCCAGCGCTGCAGGACTAGATCCCTCTTCGGTCAAGCGTTCTCGGTCTGCGCCACGAAGCCGCGCCAGCCGTCCATATAGCCGATGAAAGCCGGGCCAAGGCCTTCGGCGCTCAGGTAGTCGCGGGTCACCGGTAACGCGACTGGTCGAAAACTCGGCTCCGCGCGCAGCCTTTGGGGATAGTCGTGATGCAGAATGGCCGCGCGCCCCAGCAGCACGAAGTCGCAGCCCGCCTCCAGACAATCGATCGCGACCTGTGGCGCCATGACCTTGCCCGCAACGCCCAGCCGCACGGATCCTCGCGTCAGGTCGGTGAAATAGGACATCAGGGTTCGGCCCTTGAACGCCTCCTCCTCCGGCTCCTTGCGGACGTCCCACAGGGACATGTCCAGATAGTCGATCTGGCCCTCGTCCATCAGCCGCTGGGCCAGCTCTCGGATCTCCGTCAGCCGCAGATCGAAGCGTTCCGGCGATAAGCGCAGCCCCAGGCTGAAGTCCGGCCGGCAGCGAGCCCGCACCCCCTCAATGATGTCGAAAATGATCCTCGCCCGGTTCTCCAGGCTGCCGCCCCAGCGGTCGGTGCGCCGGTTGATCGTGGGGCTGAGGAACTGGCACAGCAGATAGCCATGGGCGCCGTGCAACTCCACGCCGTCGAAGCCGGCTCGTTCGGCGCGCTGGGCCGCCGCGATGAAATCCTCGGTCACCTGCTCGACCTCGGCGCCGGTCAAGGCGCGAGCCTTGAACTCGTCATTGTCGGAGGGGCAGACCGGCTGGGCGCCGATCAGATCGGCGGGGGAGCGCATGCCGGCGTGGTGCAACTGGACCACGGCGATGCTGTGCTCGGCGCGAATGGCCGTGGCCAGACGCGTCAGGCCCTCCAGGTGGATGTCCGCGAAGACGCCGAGCTGGCCCGGAAACCCCTGGCCCTGGGGCTGGACGTGGGCGGCGCAGGTCATGGTCAGGCCGAAGCCGCCCTTGGCCCGCATCGTCAGCCAGTGGAATTCGTCGTCGGACAGCCGCCCGTCGGTATGGCTTTGCAGATTGGTCAGCGGCGCCAGCATGAACCGGTTCTTCATGGCGGGACCGTGGGCGAAGCTCAACGGCTCGAACAGAGACTGGATCGGCAAGGTGGCTCCCCGGTGGCATATTCCATGGCGTGGCTGTTCATAACCGAGCCGGTCGGCCGCCAGCAAGGCGCGCCCTGCCTGTGCTGGGCGCTCAACCCCGGAATCGCCGGCGCATCAGGCCGCTAGTTCCTCGTCCGCCGCGTTGGCCGCCACCGCTTCGGCGATGGCGTCGAACAGCGCCTGGCCGGTGAAGGGCTTGCCCAGATGCAGGTCCGCGCCGGCGGCTATCGCGTCGGCGATGTGTTCAGGCATGGCGTTGGCGGTCAGCATGATGATCGGCAGGCGTGGCCTGGCATGCGCCGTTTCCAGCCGGCGGATTTCGCGCACGGCCGTCAGACCGTCCATCACCGGCATCTGCATGTCCATCAGGACCAGATCGAAGGCCGGTCCGTCCGACAGGGCGTCCAGCGCCTCGCGGCCATTCTCGGCGGTGACCAGATCGGCCACATCACCGAGCATCAGCTCCACCACGCGCCGGTTGGTCGGGTGATCATCGGCCACCAGGATGCGCAGGCGTTCGTTCTCATCCTCCGTCGCGGATGCCGCAATGATCGCGACCACCTCCATTTCGGCTGGCGGCAGGGGCAGTTCCAGCCAGAACCGGGCGCCCTCTCCCGGGGTCGCTTCACAGTCGACCGACCCGCCCATCAAGGTGGCGAGCTCGACACAGATAGCCAGGCCCAGCCCGGTGCCGCCGAAGCGCCGGGTGATCGAGCTGTCGGCCTGCTGGAACCGACCCATTACCCGGGCCTTGTTCGCCGGATCGAAACCCACGCCAGTGTCGACGACCATGAAGCGCGCCATACCCGTCGCGGTCCGTTCGGCAGTCACATGGATCGAACCGGCCTCAGTGAACTTGACCGCGTTCGACAGGAAGTTGGTCACCACCTGTCGCACTCGCACCATGTCGCCGCTGACCAGACAATCCAGGTCGGGCGCCACGCCCACATTCAGCCGAACGCCCTTCTCGTCGCAACGCGGCTGCGACAGGGCCGCGACGCCCCGCACCAGATCGCCGGCGTGGAACGGCGCGGTCTCGATGGTGATCTTGCCGGATTCGATCCGCGCCAGGTCCAGCACGTCGGACAACAGGCGTTGCAGCGTGTCGCCGGAGGTGCGGATGATCTCGACCATCTCGTGTTCTCGCTTGCCGAGGCCAGCGCGGGCCAGCATGTCGGCGACAGCCACCACCCCGTTCAGCGGGGTGCGGATCTCGTGGCTCATATTGGCCAGGAATTCCGATTTGGCGCGGTTGGCGGCCTCGGCGTTGTGCCGGGCGCGGCGCAGCATACGAGCGACGTGGGCCTGCCACAGCAGCAGAGCCAGCACGATCGAGACCAGGAAGGCGCCCATCTCCACGATCAGATGCTGGGACTTGATCATCTGCTGCTGAAGGTTGGCGTTGCGCTGGGCGGTCATAAGCTGGTCGCGGCGCGCGCCCAGCTGTTTTTCCATTTCATGGGTCAGCTGGCTGATGCCGGCGCTGTCGTCTTGGGACTGGTCGGTGGCTCGCTGATCGGAATAGCGGCTGAGCAGGTCAAAGGCCTGGCGATCATGCCCCTCGGCGCGCAGCACATGGGCCTCGACCTCGGGCAGCCGCGCGAACTTGGCCTCGCCGAAGGCCTTCGTTGCGTGCAGTTTTCGCAGCGCCGTCAAATCGCGCTCCGCCGCCACCGTCTGACCCAGCTCGGCGCGGGCGATGGCGCGGGTCGGCAGCAGCCTCGTCGCCAGGAACTGGGCCTGACCCAGTCCCTCGCCCAACGGCGCCAGGCAGTTCAGCACGCCCCGCGAGTCGTTCTTGGCCTCGGCGACCTTCGCGCACAGATTGGCGTCCCAGACGTTGAGGCCGCTCAGATCAGAGCGGGCGGTCAGTCGATGGTGCGCGGCGCTCAGGCGGTCGGCTAGGCCCTGCCGGCCCAGCTCGGCGGCCAGCGAGGCCATGTTGTACAGCCCGTCAAAGTCCGGGCGCGGGTAACCGGCGGGGGAGAATTCGAACTGCTGGCGGCCGAACGCGACGGCGCTGCCGCCCAGATCATGCAGGCTCATCAAGGCGAGGCCTTCGGATTCCCAGATCCCGGCGCGGGCCATGCCCGTGCCCGGCTGCCCTCTGGGAACTTCGGAATCAGCCTCGTACAGCAGTTGCAGCGCTTCGCCGATCTGGTCCTGGGTGATCATGATGTAGGCCGCCGTACTCTTGGCGTGGGCGCGGGCGAACCAGTCGGTCTCCAGATTGGCGCGGCGCTTGATCTCCTCGCCGGCGGCGAGGTCGCCGCGGTCGAACCGGCTGCGCAGATCATTGATCTCGGCGACGTCCAGATAGCGCTGATCACCCTGCTGCTTCGCGCGCGCGCCAAGACGTCCGTTCCAGCTGTCGAATCTCTGGAACTCGGACTGGTTCAGGAACAACCACGCCACATGGTAGAGCCGGTCCAGGCCGTCCCGGCCAGGTCTGTGCAGCGCGTCCTGGCCGAAGCTCTCCAGCTTGGCGAAACTCGAACTCTCGGCGCTTCTTTCAATCTGGTTGGCCACCGACTCCGGTGACCAGTTCAGCGCCCCATTGCCCTGGCGCGCCTGGGCGACGCCGGCCATGCCGAAAGCGGCCACGCCCAAGGCTGCGGTGAGCACGACAGCGGCAAGCTTCCTCAAATCCATAAGCTATCGAGCTCCTCATGCAGGAGTGTGACGGAATCTGATTGCGAATTGGTTTCTCCGAAAACGGCGCTATCCAAACCGCGCAACTGTTGGCTGTTTCCGCTAGAGCCTTTCCACCTCAATTGAATCGATCGAGGTGGGATAAAGGCTTTAAGACATATGCTTAGAGCGCTTCTTCATCGCTAGACCGGCCCCACTTTGGCGGGAAGCGCTCCAGGCGCGCGTGTACTGGCCAAATCGGCACGCCTGCCCTAGTTCAACCTTGGCCGCGACGCGCGGCGTGTCGAGCGGATCGAGGATGGGCATGTTGCGATCGGGGTCCTTCAATCTGGCCTTGTGGGCCGGCCTGGTCCTGGGCGGCGGCGCGCTGGCGGCGAGCAGCCCCGGTCCCGTTCCAGGACCGGCGGCCCCGCCGATTCCCCCGCCCCAGGACCGGCCCTATCCGGGCGTGATCAGGCTATCGGTGGACGCCAGCGACACCGAGCGGCGGATCGTGCGGGTGCATGAGGTGGTCCCCGTCGCCGGCGGCGAGGTGACCCTGCTCTATCCGCAATGGATACCCGGCGGTCACGCGCCGGAGGGACCGATCGATCGGCTGGCCGGCCTGAGCGTCCGCGTCGATGGGCGGCCCGTCGCCTGGAC